>Ga0214472_10000909_pt1 | contig 35114 bp, 34 predicted proteins | sample RVTome_6_FD_207662 | JGI IMG/M metagenome (GOLD analysis project Ga0214472, IMG submission 207662) | Soil microbial communities from uranium-contaminated site in the Upper Colorado River Basin, Wyoming, United States - RVT140D175 | ecosystem: Environmental > Terrestrial > Soil > Contaminated >...
TGGCCCAGCTCGTCGAGGACGAGCGGGTCGTCCTCCTCGACCGGCGACGGGCGATCACCTACGACGACGCCGGCGTGCGGGCGAAGTGGGGCGTCGCGCCGGCATCGATCCCCGACTGGCTGGCCCTCGTCGGCGATTCCTCCGATGGCTATCCGGGCATCCCCGGCTGGGGCGCCAAGGGCGCCGCCTCGGTCCTCGCCGTCTACGGCTCGATCGACGACGTCCCGGAGAAGGCCTCGATGTGGGAGGTGCCCGGCGTCGGCGGCGCCCGGGCCGCCTCGCTCGCGGCCTCACTGCGGGATCACCGCGCCGAGGCCGACCTCTACCGCTCGCTGGCGCGACTCCGCTTCGTCGAGGACGGGGTCGGAATCCCGCAGGATACGGCCGAGGAGCTCCGCTGGCGCGGCGTCCCGAGGGCCGTCTGGGAGGCGTTCTGCGACCGCTGGGGCCTGGATCGGCTGCGGACCCGGCCGCATCGGTGGCTCGCGGAGCCGCCGCCCGGGGGGTAGGTCCGTCGCGTATGCACGTCGCCGGCATACCCCGGCCCGTCGATTGCCACGGAGTCCCTCCGGCATCCGGATATTCCGGCGAGATGCATACGGGACGGGAATCGATTCCCGAACGCGACGATGACCGTCGCGACGCGGCGCGTCGCGACGGATCGGTCAGTGGCCGGTGATGCGCCGGAGGAGCTCGCCGTGGTGGGCCGGCGGGGCAGCGAGGACGCCGATCGACTTCGTGGTCGCGGCGATCTCGAACCAGGGGCCGCCGTCGAGGTTCGTGACCGTCGCGGCGGCCCGCTCGGCGATGAGCCCGGCCGCGGCGATATCCCAGGTCGAGAGGCCGCCCTGCTGGACGAAGGCGTCGAAGCGCCCGTTGGCGACATAGGCGAGGGCCAGCGCCGCTGAGCCCATCGAGCGGGGCACCCGGATTGCCTTGCGGACCTCCCGGGCCCGGGTCGCGGCCGCCCGCCCGCCCAGCGCCATCGAGATGACGAAGTCGCTCAGCTTCTCCTTGTCCGAGGCGTGGATCGCCTGCCCGCCGAGGGTCGCCGGCCCGTCGACCACGGCCGCGAACGACTCGCCTCGCGACGGGTCGTGGACGACGCCCACGACCGGGCGACCGGCCTCGACGAGGGCGATCGAGACGCAGAAGAACGGGATGCCGTTGGCGTAGTTGATCGTCCCGTCGAGCGGGTCGACGACCCAGACGCGGCCGAGGCCGGAGGTCGCGGTCTGGCCGGTGGCGCCGCCGTCGTGCCCGCCGCTCTCCTCGCCGAGGAGGGCGTCACCGGGGAAGGCCGCCCGGAGGGCGTCGAGGATGAGCGCCTCGGACAGGTGATCGACCTCCGTCACGACGTCGCGGGCCGACTTGTAGTCGATCCGCTCGACGCGCTCGTAGCGATCCATCTGAAGCTCGCCCGCTCGCGTCGCGACCGCGGCGGCGAAGGCGAGCTCGGCCACGTACCGGCTGCCCGCGGCCGGCTGGGCCGGCTGGGCGGCGACGCCCGTCACGGTGACGCGGTCACGGTGACGCGGTCACGGTGACGCGGTCACGGTGACAGGCACTCGACCGCCAGGGCCCGCGGCACGTTCCCGAACGCGGTCAGGCTCGCGGTGAACGTGATCGACTCGCCGGCCGGCACGATCGGGGTCTGGACGAGCTCGCCGAGCCCACCCGTCGGGTTCCGGGCCTCGGTCACGCGGCAGTTCGTCGAGGCCGCCTTCGAGCCCGCGTTGGACACGCTGAGGGTGATCGAGAGTCCGCCGCCGGAGCCGGCGACGACGTCCCCGGCCTGGCCGGTGAACGGCCCGACGCCGCTCAGCCCGAGGCGACCCAGGACGGCCAGGATGACGACGAACAGGACGATCCCGCCGGCCGCGAGGGCATGGACCTGGGTCGCCGCGGGCTGCTTCAGCCCGAGCGGGTTGCAGTCGTCGCAGAGGGCGACGTCGATCGCCACCGGACGCCCGCAGCGCATGCAGGCGTGGGTCGGCTCGGGCTTCGCGGGGACGGTCGCGGGTGCGGTCATGGGCCCGACGATGGTGCCACGATCGCGGTTCGGGAGCCCGCGAGCCTCCCGGGACGAGGCGTCGAGGTCAGCGTCCGCCGCCGGCGACCAGGCGATCGATGTCGGCGGTCGTCCTCGCGGTCAGGACGATCTCGTCGGCGCCAAGCGCGGCCCAGCGGGCCGCGGTCTCGCCGGGTGCCTCGAGCCAGGGGCTCCCGGCGAGGGCATCGACGCCCGTCCGCCCGCCACCGAAGCCGACGACGATCCGGACGTCCCGGCGCGACCGGCCGGCCGCGGCGAGCGCCTCCAGATAGCGGTCGCGGAGCGACTCGTACGCGTCGGATTCGGCGGCCCAGCCGTCGCCGGCCCTGGCGGCGAGGCGGACGCCGGCCGGCGTGCCGGCGCCCACGAGGATCCGCGGGGCCGGCTCGGGTCGCGGGAAGGCGATAGCCCGGTCCAGCGGGTAGAAGCGGCCGGGGACCGTCACGGGGCCGCCCGTCCAGAGGGCCCGGATGACCCCGATCGCCTCCTCGAGGCGGGCCGCCCGTTCCGCGGCGTCCGGGAAGTCGATGCCGTAGGCGCGGTGCTCGCGGGGGAACCCGCCGATCCCGATCCCGAGCGTCAGCCGTCCACCGCTGACGGCCTGGACCGTGCCGGCCATCCGGGCCAGCATCGCCGGATGGCGGTTCATCACGTTCGAGACCCACGATCCGATCCCGATGCGGCGGGTGACCGCGGCCGCGGCGGCGAGGGTCGTCCACTGCTCGAGGACCGGCACGGTCGGGTCGCCCTTGCCCATGACGTGATCCCAGCACCAGGCGCCTGCGTAACCGGCCTCGTCGAGCCGCCGGGCGCCCTCGAGCCACCAGTCGGCATCCGCCCCGACAGACCCGATCGCGACCCCGATTCGCAGCGGGCCGCCGGGCATCACGACGCGGGCCCCGGCCTAGAGGCCCGTCTCGAAGAGGCGGATGTCCTCGGGCGTGATCGTGTGGCCGTCGCCGCGAGTCGGCCCGAGGGCGTCGAGCGCCCCCAGGGCGTCCAGGTCGGACGGGAAGCGCCCGATGAGGTCGAGCACGACCTCCTGGATCCGCTCGGCGTTCTGGGCAAAGACCTCGAGGACGCTCCTCGCGTCCACCGCCTCGGTGCCCTCGATGACGCCGGCGTCGTAGTCGGTGATGAGGGCGATGTTGACGACTGCCATCCCGAGCTCCCGGCACAGCCACGCCTCCGGGTACTGGGTCATGCTGATGACCTCCCAGCCGGCGTCCGAGAACCACTTCGATTCCGACCTCGTCGAGAAGCGGGGGCCCTCGATGACGACGATCGTGCCCCGCTCGTGGACCTCGATGCCGTGGTCGCGACAGGTCTCGATCGCCAGCTTCCGCAGGACCGGGTCGTACGTCTCCGCCGACGAGAGATGGGTCACGATCGGGCCGTCGTAGAAGGTGTGCGGGCGGCCGGACGTCCGGTCGACGAACTGGTCGCAGACGACGAAGTCGCCGGGCTTCACGTGGACTGCCAGCGAGCCCGCCGCGCAGGGCGAGATGACCGCCTTCACCCCCAGTGAGCGCATCGCCCAGACGTTGGCCCGGTAGTTGATCCGGTGGGGCGGGATCGTATGGCGCCGGCCGTGGCGCGGCAGGAAGGCGACCTTCCGCCCGCCGACGGCGGCCAGGAAGAAGCTGTCCGACGGGGCGCCGTAGGGCGTGTCGACCTTGATCTCGCGGACGTCCTCGAGGAGCGAGTAGAAGCCGGACCCGCCGAAGACCCCGATCTCTGCCAGCTCCGTCACGCCGTACCTCCGCTCGACCAATCCCGGGCCGGCTCCGAACGCGCCGGATGGACCCCGGGAGGGGCCGATTGTAGTCGCGCCCGGGGACCGCGCTGTTCTACGATGGCCGCGCGCTCCCTGCGAGTGAGGAGACTGATGACGACCCCGAACGAGCGTCCCGACATTCCGCCGCTGCCACCCGCCGGGCCCGGGCCCGCGGACGCGCCGCCGACCCAGCCAGCTCCCGCGTCGGGCCAGCCTGCTCCCGCGGCTCCGGCCGCCACGGGAGCGGACCTGAGGGCGACGCTCGAGGACGGCGCGCGCACCCTCGACCAGCGGGCCCAGGCCCTCGGCCGAGAGGCTGAGGAGGCGGCTCGGCGCTGGGGCGAGAACCCGGCGGTCAAGGAGACGGCCGACCTGGCCGGGCGCCTGTGGGGCCTCGTCCTCCTCGGCTTCGGGCTGTGGTTCTTCGCCGACGTGACCCTCAAGCTCGACCTGCCGAGCCTCCGCTGGGGCGAGCTCTGGCCGGTGGTCCTCATCGTGCTCGGCGGGTTCGTCGTGCTGCGGGGACTCGCTCGACGGAGTTGACACCCTCGGAGCCCGGGCCGGCCGGCACCGGCGCCGGCCGTGCGTCCCTCGAGCTCGCCGACTGGCGGCGCCGCATCGCCGCCCTCTACGTCGACGTCCGCGAGCGCGCCGCGACAGACCCGAGGGCTGCCTGGGAACGCTGGCGCGCGGCCCGCGAGATATTGTACCGCGAGCACCCCCAGTCACCCATCCCACCCGCCGACCGTGGCGCCTTCCGGGCTCGTCACTGGCCGTACGACCCGGCCCTCCGCTTCGACGTCGAGGTCGACATCGAGCTCGAACGTGACCCGGCGGGGCCGGCCTCGGGGCCCAGGCTCCCCATGAGCACGGGATCGGGCCTGGAATTCTCCCGGATCGGTCGGGTGCTCGTCCCGTTCGCCGCGGGCACCCGCCCGCTCGAGCTGTTCTGGATGGCCGGCTACGCCGGGGGCCTGTTCCTGCCCTTCCGCGACGCGACGAACGGGCGCGAGACGTACGGTGCCGGACGCTACCTCCTCGATGGCGCCAAGAGCGCCGACCTCGGTGGCGATGCGGCGGCGGGACGGCTCCTCCTCGACTTCAACTTCGCCTTCCAGCCGTCGTGCGCGTTCGATCCTCGCTGGGCCTGCCCGCTGGCCCCGCCCAAGAACCGCCTCGACATCGCGGTCGAGGCCGGCGAACGGCTCGCGTGACCGGGCCGCCGGGCGACTCCACCGGTCTCCCCGGCGCGCGCCCTGCCAGGGGCCCGGTCGTCCGCGCGGCGACCGCGGCCGACGCGCGGGCGATCGCCGAGATCCGGATCGCGTCGTGGCGGACGACCTACCCGGGGATGATCCCGGACGCGACCCTCGAGCGGATGGACGTCGACCGTGACGAGGCCCGGATCGGGGCGAGGGTCGTGGACCCCCGGCAGCGGACCATCGTCGTCGAAGACCCCCCGGAGCGGGTCGCCGGCTTCGTCATGGTGGGCGCTGCCCGCGACGACGACGCCACGGGTCTTGGCGAGGTCTACGCCATCTACCTCGCGCCCTCGGCGCTCGGCCGAGGGCTCGGGCGGGCGCTCATGGACACTGCCCTGGCCGAGCTCGCGACGGCCGGATTCGGGACGGTCGTCCTGTGGGTCCTCACCGCGAACGTGGCCGCTCGCCGCTTCTACGAGCGTGCCGGATTCCGGGCCGACGGGGCCGTCCGGACCCTCGATTTCGAGGGCACGCCGATCGAGGAGATTCGCTGCCGGCGAGCCGAATCCCGCTGAGACCGTACCATCGAGGGTGATGCCCACATCGGACGAGCAGCTGCCCCCGGCGGCGGAGCTTCCATCCCGCGTCCGCGCGTTCCTCGGTGCCCCGCGCGTGGCGACGATCGCCACGGCCGGTCCCGACGGTGAGCCCCACCAGGCCGCGACCTGGTACCGCCTCGAGGGCGCCGGCCGGATCCTCGTCAACAGCCGCTGGCCGCGGCGCTGGCCGACCGAGCTGAAGCGTGACGGCCGCTGCTCCCTCTCGGTCATCGACGCCGCGGACGGGGTCCGCTGGGTCGGCCTGAACGCCGTCGTGGAGTCGAGGATCGACGACCTCGAGCTCGCCCGCGAGCACATCTGCGAGCTCGCGGTGCGCTACGACGACGCGAACCCCCGGACCCTGGCGATGTTCCGGAGCCAGCCGCGGGTGTCGTTCGTCCTCCGGGTCACCCGGGTCCACGACCACCTGGGCGACGAATGACCGGCCCGCCCGGTCCCGTCCGATTCGGCGCCCAGCTCTGGTCGCAGGCGACCGACTGGCCGACCTTCCGCGACGCCGCCCTCGCCGCCGAGGCCGCCGGCTGGGACTCCGTCTGGACGTGGGACCACGTCCTGGCGATCTTCGGGCCGTGGCAGCAGCCGATCCTCGAGGGCTGGACCGCGCTCGCCGGGCTTGGCTCGATCACCCGGCGGGTCCGGCTGGGCCTGATGGTCGGCGCGAACACCTTCCGGAACCCGGGCCTCACGGCCAAGCTCACCACGACGCTCGACCACGTGAGCGGCGGACGGGCCGTCCTGGGGATCGGCGGGGCCTGGTTCGTCCGGGAGCACGAAGCCTTCGGCATCGATCTCGGCGCCAGCGTCGGCGAGCGGCTCGACCGGCTCGACGAGTCCGTGGGGCTGATCCGGCGCCTGCTCGACGGCGAGACCGTCACCCACGAGGGCCGTTTCTACCAGTTCCGCGACGCGCTCTGTGCTCCCCCGCCCATCCAGGCCCACCTGCCCATCCTGATCGGCGGCTCGGGGCCCAGGAAGACACTCCGGACGGTAGCCCTCCGGGCGGACGGCTGGAACACCTCGGGCGACCTCGACGAGGTCCGCGGCAAGCTTGCCAACCTCGACCGGCACTGCGCCGACGTCGGTCGCGACCGCTCGGAGATCGAGATGACCGTCAGCTTCCCGATCGTCCTCCGCGACCGGGCGCAGGAGGCCGAGGCGGCCTGGGCCGGGATCATCGACCGCAACGGCGCCCCGAATGCCGGGAACGTGCCCCACCTCCTGGGCTCGCCGGACGAGGTCGCCGCGGCGATCCGCCCGTACGTCGAGCTCGGCTTCCGGACGATCATCGTCCGCCTCCCGGCCCCCTTCGATCGCGAAACGATCGAGCGCATGAGCGAGGTCGGGGCGCTCCTGGCCGATGCCTGACGCGCCGCGGCCGCGCAGCGGCGCGGCGCTCGTCGTGCTGGCCGGCGGGGTCGGAGGGGCGAAGCTCGCCCACGGGCTCCAGGCCCACCTCGACGACCGGCTCACCGTCGTCGTCAACACCGGCGACGACCTGGAGCGCCACGGGCTCCTCGTCTGCCCCGACCACGACACGGTCATGTACACCCTCGCCGGGATCGACAATCGCGAGTGGGGCTGGGGCATCGCCGGCGAGACCTTTGCCGCGAGCGAGATGCTCGCCCGCTACGGCGAGCCGACCTGGTTCCGGCTCGGCGATCGCGACCTGGCCACCCATATCGTCCGCACCCGCCGCTGGCGTGACGGCGAGCGGATGACGCCGATCGCGCTCGATCTCCAGTCCGCCCTCGGGGTCCGGGCGCGCATCCTGCCGATGACCGACGCACCGGTCCGGACGCAGGTCCTGACCGACGAGGGCTGGCTCGGCTTCCAGACCTACTTCGTCGGCCGGCACCAGGAGCCCGAGGTCCTCGAGGTCCGGTTCGAAGGGATCGGATCGGCGACGGCCACGCCGGAGGTCCTGGCGGCCTTCGAGACGGCCGATGCGATCGTCGTCGCGCCGTCGAACCCCTTCGTCTCGGTCGCGCCGATCCTCGCCGTGCCCGGTATCCGCGCGGCAATCGATGCCGCCCGTGGCCGGGGCGTGCCCGTCGCGGCGATCTCGGGGATCGTCGGCGGTCGGGCGATCAAGGGCCCGGCGGACCGGATGATCGCGTCCCTCGCCGGCGAGGCGCCGACGGCCGTGGCCGTGGCCCGTCGCTACGTCGGCTGGGTCGACCTCTTCGTGCTCGACGCCGTGGACGCCGAGCTCGAGGCGGCGGTCCGCGACCTCGGGTTCGCGACCCTCGTCACCGACACGATGATGGTCGACGACGCCACCCGGGCCCGGCTCGCTGGAGCGGTCCTGGACGCCGTGGGGCCCACGACCGGTACCACGTCCATGGTATGATCGATTCCATGAGAGCTACCATTGATCGCGCCGGACGTCTCGTGATCCCCAGACCGCTGCGGGACAGGATCGGCCTCGCTCACGGCGGAGAGGTCGAGCTCGAGCTCGACGGTGCCGCGGTGCGGATCGAGCCCGTGTCGGGTCGCGCGCTCAGGGAGGTCGACGGACTGCTCGTCATTCCGGCGACAGGCCAGCGACTCACGAGCGCGGCTGTCCGGGAGCTCATCGATGCCGACCGCCACGAGCGCTGAGGCGCGGATTACGTTCCTCGACACGAGCGTCGCGATCGCCCTCGCAGTTGAGGATCACGAGGCCCATGCAGCGACGCTCGAGGCCCTCCGCGGCCGACAGCTCGGACTCGCCGGTCACGCCTGGTTCGAGACGTACTCGGTCCTGACACGGCTTCCTGGCCCGCAGCGTCGATCGCCAACCGATGCCCTGGCGCTGCTGGTCAACAACTTCCCGGCCACCGGCTTCCTCGACACGCCCGCAGCCGCCGCCCTCGGCGCGGAGGTGGCGCGCCTCGGCATCTCGGGCGGGTCGATCTGCGACGCGCTCGTCGGGGCAGCGGCGAGGCAGCACGGGCGAGTGCTCGTCTCGGCGGATGCGCGGGCCCGGAACGTCTATGAGGCGCTCGGCGTTCACGTCGAGTTCCTCCAGCAGACGCCCGTTCGTCAGCCATGACGAGCGCCGATCTCGGCTCGACCTGGGCGCTCGTGCCGCTGCGCGGGCTCGAGGACGCCAAGACCCGCCTCGGCGCGGAGCTTGACCCCGAGGAACGCCTCGAGCTCGTCGTCACGATGGCCACGAGGACGCTTGCCGCGACCCGCGATGCGCGGGGCATCGCCGGTACCGTCCTCGTGACCGCCGACCCCGCCGCGGCCGACCTGGCCACGCGATTCGGGGCGCGGACGCTTGTCCAGCGCCTGCCTGGCTTGAACGCCGCCCTGCGCGAGGCGCGCGCCGTGGCGGTGAACCTCGGGGCGACCGCGATCCTGGTGCTCCCGATCGACCTGCCGGCCATCTCGCCGGGCGCCCTCGAGACTGTCCTCGCCGACGCCGCGGATCCGGGCGCCCTCGATGCCGCCTCCACGGGCGGGGTCCGCGACCGACCCCTCGTCCTCGCCGTCCCGGACCGGCACGGCGGTGGGACCAACGCCCTCCTCGTCTCGCCGCCGGCGGCCATCGAGCCGGCCTTCGGGGACGGCAGCTTCCGTGCCCATGCGAGCGCCGCAGCGGCCGCCGGGGCGGCCTTCCGGCGCCACGAGGGCCCGCTGACCCTCGATGTCGACACCGGCGCCGACCTCCTCGTCGCCGAGGCCGGCGGCGTCGGCCCCGATGGCGTCGGCGTGGGCCCGGGCCGAGGCCGGCATGGCGCCTGAGGAGGCGCCGCGGGTCCCGCCGATCGAGCCCGGCCCGTCGCTCACGATCACTGCCCTCCTCGGCATGCCCGAGGTCGAGCCGGGCGACGATCTCGCCGCCCTCCTCCTCGAGGCCCTGGCCGCGACGCCGGGCACCCTCCCGCTCCGCGACGGCGACGTCCTCGTGGTCACCCAGAAGGTCGTCTCGAAGGCCGAGGGCGCGATCGTCGATCTCGAGGGCATCGAGCCGCGTCCCGAGGCGGTCGAGTTCGGCATCGCCAACGATCGCGATCCACGCCAGGTCGAGGTCGTCCTCCGCGAGGCCCGCCGCGTCGTCCGGATGGAGCACGGCGTCCTCATCACCGAGTCGCCCCACGGCTTCATCTGCGCCAACGGCGGCGTCGACGCCTCGAACGTCGGGCCCGGGAGCGGCAGCATCGTCACCCTCCTGCCCGCGGACCCGGACGCCTCGGCCGCGGGGATCCGATCGGAGATCACGGCCCGCCACGGCATCGACATCCCGGTCGTGATCTCCGACTCGTTCGGGCGGCCCTGGCGCTGGGGCATCGTCGACGTGGCGATCGGCGTCTCGGGGCTCCTCCCGATCGAGAACCTGCGCGGCTCGCCTGACCGCGACGGCCGGATCATGAAGTCGACCGTCCGGGCCGTCGCCGACGAGCTCGCCTCGGCCGCCGAGCTCGCCCTCGGCAAGACCGCCGGCCGGCCGGCGGCACTCGTCCGGGGAGCGGCCTTCACCCGCGGCGAAGGCAGGATCCGGGACGCCTTGATGCCCGCCTCGTGGGACCTCTTCCGCTGATCGCCGGCCCGCTCCAAATCCCGGCTCTGGCGCGGCTTGTCGCCGGATCGGCCAAACGACGAAGGAACCCCGGCATCGGGCCGTTCCGCCGTCGATTGGTCGACAGTTCGGCCATTCGACGCCCGAAGTCGAGATTCAGGCGGACCGCGCGGGGCTTCCTTCGTCGAGTGGCCGAGATCGCGGCCAGGAACGTCCTGGCGCTCAGCCCCGGCGGCCGGCGTCCGCGCCCCGGAGTACGCTTCCGGGCGCTCACTCACCCATCGAGGTCGTCGCGGTGAAGTTCGGACTCCAGATCAGCTCGTTCACCTGGCCGGGCGGTCCGGAGCAGCTCGCCCCGACGCTCGCCCGCGTCGTCCGGACCGCCGACGAGGCCGGCTTCGATTCGATCTGGGTGATGGACCACTTCTTCCAGATCCGGTCGGTCGGGCGACCCGAGGAGCCGATGCTCGAGGGCATGACCGCGCTCGGCTGGATGGCGGCCCACTCCGAGCGCGCTCGGCTGGGCCTGATGGTCGGCGGCATCCACTACCGCCACCCGGGACTCTGGATCAAGGCCGCGACGACCCTCGACGTCCTGTCCGGCGGACGGGCCTGGTTCGGGATCGGGGCTGCCTGGAACCAGCAGGAATCGGAGGCCCTCGGGTTCCCCTTCCCGCCCCTCGGCGTCCGCTTCGAGCTCCTCGAGGACACCCTCCGGATGGCCCACGGGATGTGGTCGGGCGAGCTGGGCAGCGAGGAGGACCTCGAGGGTCGGCACTACCATGCCACCCGCCTCCTCAACTCGCCCCAGTCGCTGAGCCGGCCGCGGATCCCGATCATGGTCGGCGGCGGTGGCGAGCAGAAGACGCTCCGCCTCGTCGCCCGGTACGCCGACGCCACGAACGTCTTCGGCGGGCCCGAGAAGATCCACCACAAGTACGAGGTCCTCCGGCGCCACTGCGAAGCGGTCGGGCGACCGTACGAGGACATCGAGCGCTCGAACCTCCAGTCGGTCAACGTCGACCCCGCCGGGGCCGACGGCGCCGAGTCGCCGGCCCAGGTCACCGACCGCTTCGCCGAGCTGGCGGACGCCGGCGCCCAGCACGTGATCTTCAGCGTCCGCGACGTCTGGCAGACCGACAAGCTCGAGCTCCTCGGGCGGACGCTCCTGGCCGATCTCCGGGACCTCTGATCACCTCACCTCGCCTCCTTCGGCCCGGCCGTGACGCCCCCAGCGTCAAATCGGGCGCTTGAGGGCCGGTAATGGCCGCCGGATCGGTCGAGGCCCGCACGACGGGCCCGCGTCGTGCTCGGAACGGACGACTCCCGAGCCTCCTCGGTCACGCCTTCGGCCCCACCAGGGGCTGATTTGACGCTCCGAGCGTCACGGGCTCGGTCAACCCCCTGCCTGGCGCGAATCCTTCGCCGCAGGTCGCGTCCACCGGCGTGGCACGGAAAGGCCGCACCGGCTCGGGGCCGGCGTCTCACGGCACCGACCCCCAGTACCTCCTTCTCAGGTGACCACGCGGCCCTCGGGAGTCACCATGCGGACACGGCCGCCATTCGGCGCCATGGGTCGCCGCCCGCAGACGAGGAACCACGTGCCCAGGCGCTTCGCGAGCTCAGTCCGATGTCGCTGAAGCCGCGCTGGCCGGCGCCCACGCCCGGGGCCCGGGGCCCGGCCGGCGGGACGGGCGCGGACCCGGGAATCTCGCCGATCGACCCGGGCGGCCCGTTCCGGGCCCGCCGGCTCCCGCAGCCCGCCCCGCCAGCCGACAACGAACGCCTCGCGGCCGACGCGATCGCCCGGGCGACGGACGTCCTGGTCGCGGCGGCGCCCCAGCTCGACCTCCGTGACCCGATGCTGCCGGCCGCCCTGCGCTTTGCCCACCGGCATGGCGCGGAGATCCTGCCCTCGCCGATCCTCGGCGCGTGGCGGACGCGGACGCTGACCGCGAACGCCAGGGAGCGGGAGACGCCCTGGGTCCTCGGCTATGACGCCGCCCCGAACTCGCCCGCGTACGACACGCCCGACCGCGCCGGCGCCCTGTGGCGCCCCCGCGAGCGCGACTGGCTCGAACGCGACGCGACGGGCTTTGGGCAGCGCTTGCTCGGGCCGATCGCCCTCGCCGAGAACGTCGACTTCCTGGCGACCCTCGAGGGCGACCCGAACGCATCGGTGGCCCGGACGGCCGCGGAGATCCTGCGCGAGATCCAGCCACGGATGGAGGCCGACCTCGCCGACTGCATCGTCGGCACGGATCCGTGGCGGGACACGTTCGCCCTCTGGCTCCTGGCCCACCGGCCCGGGGCGCTCGCCCGGCTCCACCCCCTCGCGCTCGCGATCGCCACCCGATACGGGACGCTGGCGTTCAGGCTCGCCGGGCTCGTCTGCGGGACGCGCTTCCCGTTCGAGGGCGTCCCCCTGACCTCTGCCAACGCCCACCTCGGCGTCGCCCTCTGGACCCTCGACTACCGCCCGACGTTGCTGGCCGGGATCGTCTCCTTCGTCCGATCGCATCAGACGTCCGACGGCGGCTTCGCCGATGAGGGCCAGCACGCCGATCCGCTCACGACGCTGGCCGCCGTCGACCTGCTCTCGACCCTCGACCCGGCCTTCGACCCGGCGCCGTCGGTAGCCTGGTTCGCCAGGACCCAGGAGCCCGCCGGCTGGTGGCGGGCCCTCGATCCCGAGGTGCCCTGGCTGACCGGCGCGATCGTGGAGTGGCTGGAGAGCGCGGAGCGGCCGTTCGCCGAGCGCTTCCGCTGGCCCGCCTACCAGCGGGTCGACCTCGATCGCAAGACCAGCATCCCGGGCTACGTCGCCTTCGATCGCCTCGCCCGCGTCTTCGAGGCCGTGCCGGGGATCGCGGGCGCGCCGGTGGCCATCGCCTTCGGCGACCTGGCCGGCTTCCGGGAGTTCAACAACGCCTTCGGCCAGGAGATGGGCGACCGCGTCCTGCGGACGTTCGCGACCGCGCTCTCCGAGATCGACGCCTCGATCGCGATCCGGGACGGCGGCGACGAGTTCCTCGTCGTCGGAGCGCCAACGCGGCGGGGCCTGGCCGAGGACCTCGAGCGATTCGGCGCCGAGTGGCCGGCCCGGTTCACCGGCGAGTTCGGCCCGGCGGCCGGCGTCGTCGCGCCACGCTTCGTCGTCAGCTCCGTCGAGGGCCGCGAGCTCCGCGCCGCCCGCGAGCGCCTCGGCCGGGCGATCTCCGGGGTCAAGGCCGAGGCACCCGACCCGCCGCCGGAGGGCGTCGTCCGTCGCCTCGAGGCCTAGGGCAAGAGACCCGGAGTCCGGTGGCGCATACCCCCCAGGGGTATCGTCATCGTGGTACGATGAACCGGATGACCGAGCGCAACCAGCCCGCCCCGTTCGGCGGGCTTTCCATCGACTTCTCCGGCGACACCTCCGTCGCCGCCCCGGCGACGCCCGCTCCCCTGGGCGGCCTCTCGATCGCCTTTGCCCCGGACGCCGCGACCGCCCCGGCCGGCCCCGCCACGTCCGTCGACGGCCAGGGCCGGACCGAGACAAAGCTGCTCATCGTCGGGTCGGGGCCGGCCGGGCTCACGGCCGCTGTCTACGCCGCGCGAGCCAACCTCGAGCCGATCGTCCTCGCCGGGTCGGCGCCGGGCGGCCAGCTGATGCTGACGAGCGACGTCGAGAACTACCCGGGCTTCCCGGACGGCGTCCAGGGGCCCGACCTGATGGCGGCCTTCCGCTCCCAGGCGGAGCGCTTCGGGACCCGGATCGTCGACGTCGACGTCGACCGCGTCGACCTCTCCGAACGGCCCTTCCGGCTCTGGGCCCGCGCCGTCGAGTACCGGGCCGAGGCCGTCGTCGTCGCGACGGGCGCCTCGGCGATGTGGCTCGGCCTCGAGAGCGAGACCCGGCTCCGCGGTCGCGGCGTGTCGGCCTGCGCGACCTGCGACGGCTTCTTCTTCCGCGACCGCGAGATCGCGGTCGTCGGCGGCGGCGACACGGCCTTCGAGGAGGCGACCTACCTGACCCGCTTTGCCTCGAAGATCCACCTCCTCCACCGGCGCGACGAGTTCCGGGCCAGCAAGATCATGGTCGAGCGGGCCCGGGCGAACCCCAAGATCGAGATCCACACGAACACCGCCATCGACGAGGTCCTCGGCGACGCCAAGGTCGACGGCCTCGCCCTCCGCGACACGGTGACCGGCAAGACCGCGACGATGCCGATCGAGGGCCTCTTCATCGCCATCGGTCACCGGCCCAACACCGAGGCCTTCCGCGACTGGCTCGAGGTCGACGCGAAGGGTTACCTCGTCGTCCACGACGAGACGCATTCCAGGGTCGACGGCGTCTTCATCGCCGGCGATGTCCACGACCATCGCTACCGCCAGGCCATCACCGCCGCGGGCGACGGGTGCAAGGCCGCGATCGACGCCGAGCGCTGGCTCGAGGCGCAGGGCATCACCGAGGCGAACACACTGACCGCCTGGTGAGCTTCGGTCGAGGCGGCTCCGGGCGGGGCATGGGCACGGGCGCCGGCGGCGCTCGCCTCTCGAGGCGCTTCGGCGTCGCGCCCGGCGCCAGTCCACCGCCGATCCCGCCCGAACGCCGCGGCCGCACGATCGGCCGGATCGTCGCCTTCTTCCGACCCTACCGGCTCCAGGTCCTCGTGGTCGTGGCGGCGATCCTCGTCACGAGCGGTCTCGGGCTCATCAACCCGATCCTGCTCAAGCTCCTCATCGACGACGCGATCCCGAGCCTCGACTTCAGCCGGTTGAACCTCTACGTCGGGCTGATGGTCGGCGTGCCGATCGTGTCGGGGCTCATCGGCCTCGGCCAGAGCTACCTCAACAACCTCATCGGCCAGAGCGTCATGCAGGACCTCCGCGGGGCCCTGTATGCGCACCTCCAGAAGATGCCGCTCCGGTTCTTCACCGAGACGAAGACCGGCGAGATCCAGAGCCGCCTGGCCAACGACGTCGGGGGCGTCCAGGGCGTCGTCACCGATACGGCCGCGTCGCTGACGTCGAACCTGGCGGTCGCCCTCAGCACGATCGTGGCGATGTTCATCATCGACTGGCGGCTGACGGCGCTGTCGCTCGGGATGCTGCCCTTCTTCATGTACCTGACCTACCGTGTCGGGCGCGTCCGGCGCGAGATCAGCGGCGAGACGCAACGCTCGCTGGCCGAGCTCTCGGCGGTGACCGAGGAGACACTGTCGGTGTCGGGGATCCTGCTCTCGAAGACGTTCGGGCAGCAGGGCGCCGCGGTGAACCGGTTCGTCGGTCTGAACCGGCGGCTGGCCGGCCTCCAGATCCGCCAGGCGATGGTCGGGCGCTGGTTCTTCATGATCGTCGGGACGGTCTTCTCGATCACCCCGGCCTTCGTCTACTGGCTGGCCGGCTGGCTCGCCATCAACGGCGACCCGAGCGCCCCGACGATCGGCGACATCGTGGCCTTCACGACCCTCCAGTCACGCCTCTTCTTCCCGCTGGGCCAGCTCCTCAACGTCCAGGTCGAGATCCAGGGCGCGCTCGCCCTCTTCGACCGGATCTTCGAGTACCTCGAGATGGATCCCCAGATCGTCGACGCCCCCGACGCCGTCGCCCTCGACCCGGCCACGGTCCGCGGGCATGTCCAGTTCCGCGACGTCGCCTTCCGCTACCCGGCGGCCGCGCCGCCGGCGCCCGCCGACGTGCCCGCGGCCGATTCGGACGGGGCCGAAGCCCCCGACGCGGTTGCCGCCGAAGCCATCCCCGACGAGCCAGTCGCCGAGCCGCGCCAGCCGTTCGGGGTCGAGGGCATCGACTTCGAGGCGGCGTCGGGCCGGCTCGTCGCCCTCGTCGGGCCGTCAGGCTCGGGGAAGACGACCACGACCTACCTCCTGCCGCGGCTCTACGACGTCGATGCCGGAGCGATCGAGATCGACGGCGTCGACATCCGGAGGCTGACGCTCGCCTCGCTCGGCTCGGTCATCGGCTTCGTGACCCAGGAGACGTACCTCTTCCACGCCAGCGTCCGCGACAACCTCCTGTACGCGAAGCCGGAGGCGACCCAGGCGGAGCTCGAGGCGGCCGCCCGGGCCGCGGCGATTCACGACCGGATCACCGATCTCCCCGAGGCCTACGACACGATCGTGGGCGAGCGCGGCTACAAGCTCTCGGGCGGCGAGAAGCAGCGGATCGCGATCGCCCGGGTCCTCCTCAAGGACCCCCGGATCCTCATCCTCGACGAGGCGACCTCGGCTCTCGACACCGTCAGCGAGCGGCTCATCCAGGCCGCGCTTGAACGGCTGGAAAGGGGCCGGACGACGATCGCCATCGCCCATCGCCTGTCGACGATCCTGCGGGCCGACGTGATCCTCGTCTACGCCGCCGGCCGGATCGTCGAGCGGGGCACGCACGCCGAGCTGCTCGCGGCAGGCGGGCTCTACGCCCGGCTCTACCACGAGCAGTTCGAGTCGCCGCCCTCCGAGGCGGGTGCGGCTCGGGTCGCGGAGACCGCCGCGGGTGGGGCTGCGGCGGATATCGCCGCGGGTTAGCTGCCCGAAGCGTTGATCGGACACTCGACGGCCGGATGCGGCATGGGACGGGCGCCGTCGCCTGTGATCGCGCTGGTTCATCAAACCCGTGGCGGGTGAGCGTGGCGATGCGCGGGTTTCGTCGATTCTGGGCGACTGCCGAGCGTGGATCGGGCCCGCGTTGATGAATGTGGTCGATCAGCCCGCGCGAGCGAGGCATCCTAGCGGTCCATCACCAGGACTGCGGCGCCGGCGATCTCGCCGCGTTCGAGGCGCCCGAGGGCGGTGTTGCCCTCCGCCAGGGGGTGGACCTCGACCTCGGTCCGGATGGGGATCGTGGCGGCCAGCTCGAGGTACTCGGTCGCGTCCCGGCGGGTCACGTTCGCCACGCTCCGGATCGAGCGCTCCCACCACAGGTCGTCGTAGTCGAAGGCCGGGATGCCGTCGAGGTGGATGGCGTTGATGACGACGGTCCCGCCGCGATCGAGGGCGCGCAGCGCGGCGACGACGACGGAGCCGACCGGGGCGAAGGTGATCGCGGCGTCGAGGGGTGCCGGCGGCGGGTCGTCGTAGCCGCCGACGGACGCCGCCCCGAACGCCGTCGCCCGGTCGAGGTCGGCGCGCGAGCGGGACGCCACGTGGACCTCGCAACCCCAGTGGCGGGCGACCTGGATCGCCTGCAGTGCGGACGCCCCGAACCCGTACAGCCCGAGCCGCCTGCCCGCCTCGATCCCGCTCAGGCGGAGCGCACGGTAGCCGATGACGCCGCCGCACAGGAGTGGCGCCGCGGCGAGATCGTCCATCGCGGCCGGGAGGCGGACGGTGACGTCGGCCCGGACGGTCATCCCCTCGGCGAAACCGCCGTCGCGGTCCCAGCCGGTGAAGGCAGCCTGCGGGCAGAGGTTCTCGCGGCCCGAGCGGCAGAACCGGCACGTGCCGTCGAAGCCGGCAAGCCAGGTCACGCCGGCCCGATCGCCGGTCCTCCAACCCTCGACCGCGCTCCCGACGGCCTCGACGACGCCGACGGCCTGGTGCCCGGGCACGACGGGGAGCCGGTGGGCCTCGAGGTCACCGGTCGCGATCTGGAGGTCGGTGCGGCAGACCGCGCAGGCGGTCACGCGCAGGAGCAGCTCGTCCGGCCCCGGAACGGGCTCTGCGATCGTCCGAAGCCGCAGCGGAGCAGATTCGATCGACCCGGGCTGGTCGAGAACGAGCGCTCGCATCGCGCCGATCGTAGCGCGGCGTCCGCGCCTCGGACGACTGCGTGGTCGCGGAGTAGGATCGAGGCGAGTCTCCCTCACGCACGACCGAAGGACACGCCGCCTGCCATGACCACGATCCGTTCCGCCACGCTCGTCCACGAGGGCGGGAACCGCTTCGCCACCACGACCGGCACCGGCCGCACGTTCGTTTGGGGCGACGACAAGGCCAAGAACGAGATGAGCCCGATGGAGACCGTCACGGTCGCCCTCGCCGGATGCAGCGCGATGGACGTCATCTCGATCGCCCTCAAGAAGCGCCAGGGCATCGACCGCTACGCGATCCACGTCAGGGGCGAGCAGCGCGAGGAGTACCCGCAGGTCCTGACCCGGGTGGACGTCACCCACGAGGTCGTCGGGCCGCGCGTCGACGAGGAGGCGATCCGCCGCTGCATCGAGCTCTCGGCGACGAAGTACTGCCCCGTCAACGCGATGCTCTCGGCCGGGGCCACCGAGGTCCACCACCGCTACGTGGTCAGGAAGACGGGCGCCGGCGCCTTCGAGGCCGAGGGCGAGGTCATCGTCACCGGCCCCTATCGCCAGCCCGACATCGTCGACTGAACGACCGGGCCGGTTTCGTCAGTCGGGCCGCGCCTCCCCGGCGACGACCGCAACGAGGCTGACGTCCCGAAGCGCCTCGGAGAAGACCCGCGGCGGAACGTCGGCGAGGGTCCGCGTCGCCGGACCGCGGCCGGCGCCCGGGTCGGCACCGGCCGGCGCGGCAGGCGCGCCGGAGGTCTCGACGAACCGCACCGCGACCAGGCGCACACGCTCCTGCAGCTCCCCGGTCGGGAGTTGCTCGACGGCCTGGTAGCGGAGCTCGGCCCGGAGACCATCGTCGAAGTCCCGGAAGGCCGTCGCCTCGTCGCCCTGGTCCCAGGCGCCGAGAGCCGGAACGGCCCAGCCGCGACTCCGCAACAGCGACCGGAGATGGCGGTGCTCCACGACGCGGCCGGCGAGCCGGCGATCGGCCGCCAGGCCGAGGTCGCGCGGGAGCGGCCGGAAGACCTCGCGATGGGCCTGCTTCAGCGGCTGCTCCAGAGCCGCGGCCGCGACGGTCGCCCGCCAGGCCGCGATCTCGGCCTCGTCGGCGTCGGCCGGGTGCCAGAGCCGGACAACGGACGCCGCACCGACGATGAGCGGATCGCCGTCGACGCCGATCCAGCCGTCGCCGTCCGGCAGACCGGCAGTGCCCGCCTCGCCCGGCGCGCCGACCCACCAGATGAGCCGGCGCCCGAAGACCCGGCCGATCGGGTGATCCGCGTAGCGAGAGCGCCAGAGCGGCTCCGGCCAGGTCCGGCTCGAGGCCAGCCGGTCCTCCATCCGGCGGCGCTCCTCGACGACGGCGGCCCGGATGATGCCGAGACGTTCGGCGACATCGGCGACCTCGGCCGGCCGGGCCTCGGCAAGCCCGGGCGGCGGGCGGTCCAGGGTGCGGCCGTCCGCAGTGCGCCAGGCCTGGTGGACGGTGCCGTCGGCCGCGACGGCCACGGTCGCAGTCACGCCGTCGATCGACAGGTCGAGCCGCCCATCCACGTCGAGCCCGAAGGTCGGCAGCGCCAGCGCAACGACGTCCTCGACCGAGCGGCCGGTCCGCCCGGCCACGACCTCGAGCGCCCGGTCGACCTGCTTGAGGACGTTCCGGTTCGTCACCCGGGCGCGCATCGAGGCGAGCTCCGCGGCCGCCCCGGGGTCGGTCGAGGCGCCGAGGAGCGCGGCGCAGGTGTTCGCGAGGGCGGTGTCCCTGACTACCGCGTCGCTCCGGCCCGATGTCCCCATCCGCCGACCGACCGCGCCGAGGAGCTCGGCCGGGGCGTCGAGGGCGACTGTCGCGAGCCACAGCCACGATCGGGCCAGCCGCTGGTTCGCCGGCCGGATCCCGCCGACGAGGAGGTCGGGCCGGCTGACAACCTCGGCCCGCACGAGCGCGGCGAGCACGCGCCGGACGGCTTCGGCAACGACCGTCGGGCCGCCAGGTGCGACGGCGATCGCCGCTCGCGCGTCATCGAGCCACCGGCCCGAGGGCGTGACCGAGGTCGCACGAACGGCGAGTGGCAGCAGCGGGCCGAGCGTCGCACGGAGCGCCGCGTCGGTCACGAGCATCGTCCGGAGCTCGGCCCCGAACGGGTCGGCGGGATCGCCGGCCTCCGGCGGGAGCCCGCCGCCGCTCGCTCTGCGGAGCACCTCCACGAACCGGACCCTGGGCGTCTGTGACCCCGGCGCCGACCCGATGTAGCCGTCACCGAGCCGCTCGACGGTCCGTCGCAGCTCGTCGACGAGCTCCGGGTCGGACTCGACGCCGGGCGATGCGGTCCCCTGGACCGCCGCCTCGAGCTCCTCGAGGATGCCGTCGAACAGGTACAGCTGGTCGAGGCCGTACTCCCGCAGGCGATCGCGAAGCGCGGCGAGGCGGGCGGAGAAGGTGTCCCCGGCGGTCATCGCGTCAGGGTACCGCGGGGTTCCGAGGCGCCGGGGCGGCAGCACACTGCATGACTATGCAGAGTGGTGTATAGTCATGCGCCCATGGCGAGTCCAGCCGACAGCCACGCCGCCCCAGCCACGCCCATCGCCGGACCGGCCTCCCGCCCGATCCGGGTCGGGATCATCGGGGCGACCGGCTACGTCGGGGGCGAGCTCATCCGGCTGCTCGCCGCGCACCCGGCGGTCGAGCTCGTCGGGCTGACCGGGCGCGAACGGCGCGGCGACCCGGTCGGAAACGTCCATCCCCACCTCGCCACCACCGAGCTGGCCCTCGAGAGCGAGCTCGACGGCGACGTCGATGCGGTCTTCCTCGCCCTGCCGCACGGCACCGCGGCCCTGCGCGTCCCGGACCTCCTCGCCCGGCGCATCACGGTCATCGACCAGGGGCCCGACTTCCGGTTGCGGGACGCCGCCGACTACCCGCGCTGGTACGGCTTCGAGCATCCCCACCCCGAGCTCCTGGGCCGGGCCGTGTACGGGCTCCCGGAGCTCCACCGGCCCGAGCACGTGGCGGCCGCCGCGGCACGGGCCGCGGGGACCGCGGCGCTCGTCGGCTCGCCGGGCTGCTACCCGACGGCCGCGGTCCTCGCCCTCGCCCCGCTGGCGCGGGCCGGCCTGATCGGCGACGTCGTCGTCGATGCCAAGAGCGGCGTGAGCGGGGCGGGTCGCGAAGCCAAGGCGGAGATGCTCTACGCCGAGGTCAACGAGAGCGTCAGGGCCTACGGCGTCTTCAACCATCGCCACACGGCCGAGATGGAGCAGGAGCTGGGCCTCGAGGGGCTCGACTTCCTCCCCCATCTCATCCCGATGACGCGGGGCATCCTCGCCGCCGGCCACGTCCGGCCGACGCGGCCGGTGACGCAGGCCGAGCTCGACGCCCTCTACGCCGGGGCCTACGCCGACGAACCGTTCGTGACCGTCGTCGACGCGCCGCCGGCGACCGGCCACGTGCTGGGCAGCAACCATGCCCGGGTCTTCGTCCGGGCCGACGAGCGGACCGGCCGGATCCTCGCGATCGGGGTCATCGACAACCTCGTGAAGGGCGCCGCGGGCCAGGGCGTCCAGGCCTTCAACCTCGTCTTCGGGCTGCCCGAGACGGCCGGGCTCGACGCCCTGCCGCTGGCGCCGTAGCCATGACGATCGAGCTCGACGTCTGCGTCCCGATCGCCTCGGGCCTGCCGGCCGTCGAGCGGCTCGCCCGCATCCCTTCCGGGTTCCTCGCCGGCGGACGCGCCGCGGGGATCAAGGCGAGCGGCCGGCCCGACCTGGCGCTCATCGTCGCGTCGGGCGGACCAGCGGCCGCGGCGGCGGTCTTCACCCCCAACTCGTTCGCGGCCGCCCCGGTCCGGCAGTCCCGGGCCTCGCTCGAGGCCTCCGGCGGCCGGGCCAGGGCCATCGTCTCGACGAGCGGCAGCGCGAACGCGGCAACGGGCCCGGCGGGCGACGCCGACCAGGTCCGGGTCGGCGAGCTCGTCGCCCGCGCGCTCGGGATCGGCGAGGACGAGGTGCTTCACCTCTCGACCGGGGTCATCGGGACGCGGCTGCCGCTCGAGCGGGTTGCGGCCGGCCTCGACGCGCTCGTCCCGGGGCTCGCGGCGACGGACGACGGCCTCGAAGCGGCGGCGATCGCGCTCCGGACCACCGATTCGGTGACGAAGGTCGCGACGGTGGCGGTTGCCCTCCCCGACGTGAACGGTGGGCTTCGCGACGTCCGCGTCTCGGGGATCGCGAAGGGCGTCGGGATGATCCATCCCCGGATGGCGACGATGCTCTCGGTGATCCTGACCGACGCGGCGGCCGCGCCCGGGCTCCTGACCGCGATCCTGCGACCGGCCGCGGCCCGGACCTGGAACCAGCTCAGCGTCGACGGCGACACGAGCACGAACGACACGGCCTTCCTCCTGGCGTCGGGGGCCTCGGCCGCGGCCCCGGTCGTCGCCGGCACGCCGGCCGCGGCCGCGCTCGCGGACGCCGTGGAGGCCGTCGCTCGCGACCTCGCCCGCCAGCAGGCCGCCGACGGGGAGGGTGCCACCTGCCTCCTGACCTGCCAGGTGACCGGCGCCCTCGACGACGCCGAGGCGCGGGCCATCGCCCGGGCCGTCATCTCGAGCAGCCTCGTCAAGGCGGCGGCCCACGGCAAGGATCCCAACTGGGGGCGGATCGCCGGCGCGGCCGGCAACGCCCGGCTTGCCGACCCGCCCGTGCTGGCGGCGGCCGGAATCTCCCCCGAGCGGGCCTTCCTCCGCGGCGGGACCCCGGCCTCGCTGGATCCCGACCGCCTCCGGATCGCGATCGCCGGCCACCTCGTCTTCGATGGGACGTCCGGCGGACCGCAGCCCTTCGACCAGGCCGCCGCGAGGACCGCCATGGACGCCGTGGAGATCGTGATCCGCCTCGACGTCGGCCTCGGCAGCGGCGCCGGCGAGGCCTTCGGCTGCGACCTCACCGAGACCTACGTCCGCGAGAACTCGGAGTACACGACGTGAGCGAGAGCGTGGTCATCAAGCTCGGTGGCACCACCATCGCGGAACAGGCGCAGGTCCTCGCCGAGGTTGCGGCGCTCGCGCGCCGGCGTCCGGTGATCCTCGTCCACGGCGGTGGCAAGCGCCTGACCGAGTGGCTTGACCGGATGGGCGTCGTCTCGCAGTGGCACGACGGCCTCCGGGTCACCGACGCCGCCTCCCTCGAGATCGCCGCCGCCGTCCTCCGCGGCGTCGTCAACAGCGAGCTCGTGGCCGGACTCCGAGCCCTCGGGGTCGATGCCGTCGGGCTGTCGGGGGTGGACGGCGGCCTCCTCGTTGCCGAACGGGTCGAGAACCTCGGGTTCGTGGCCCGCGTCGTCGGGCTGCGGCGCGACCTCCTCGACGCCCTCATGGTCGCGGGCCAGGTGCCGGTCGTGGCGCCGCTCGCCCGCGACGAGGGCGGGATCGTCTGCAACGTCAACGCCGACGACGTCGCGGCCGGGATCGCGGCCGGGATCGGCGCCCGCCAGCTCGTGCTGATGACCGACGTCGACGGCGTCCGAGACGCGAGCGGCGCGAAGCTCGACCGCCTCACCGCCGCCGAGGCCGAGGCGCTCATCGATGCCGGCGTCATCGGCGGCGGGATGGTCCCCAAGGTCCGGGCCGCCCTCGGCGCCCTGGGCTGGGAGGGAACCGAGGCGATCATCGCCGACGGCTCGGCCGAGCGGGCGCTCGAGCGGGCCCTCGACGACCCGACCTTCGGGACGCGGCTGACCGCCTCGCGTTCGGCGCGGGTGGGTGCGGCATGAGGACGGCGCCGCCGCCCGGAGCCCCGCCGGCCGCCAAGCGCGACCGCCAGCGAGCGATCCGCGAGATCGTCGCCCGGGAATCGATCGCCAGCCAGCAGGAGTTGGCAGACCGGCTCGCGGCCCGTGGCATCGCGGTGACGCAGGCCACCGTGTCGCGCGACATCGCCGAGCTCGGCCTGGCCAAGGCCTGGCGCGGCGAGCGGCACGTCTACGTCCTCGAGGACGACCTGCCTCGTGGCGCCGGCTCCGACGAGCGTCTTCGCCGGATCCTCGCCGACATCCCCGTCGCCGTCGGCCGGAGCGGCCTCATCCTCGTCCTGACCGGGACACCGGGCACCGCGAGCGTCATCGCCCAGGCGATCGACGAATCCGAGCTCGCCGACCAGGTCGGGACCGTGGCCGGGGACAACACGCTCATCGTCCTGTTCGCGGACGAGCCGGCCCTCGAACGCTGGCTCGTCCGCTTCACCGAGCTGCAGTCGCTGGGCGCCATCCGCGCCGGCGCGGAGGGAACCCCATGAAGAAGGTCGTGCTCGCCTACTCCGGGGGGCTGGACACGTCGGTCGCCGTGGCCTGGCTCAGGGAGCAGTACGACGTCGAGGTCGTGACGCTCACCGTGGACGTCGGCGGCGGCTCGCTCCGCAAGGGCGTCGAGCGACGGGCGATGTCCGCGGGCGCGTCGCGCGCCTACGTCGTGGACGCTCGCGAGCGGTTCGTGACCGACTTCGTCTGGCCGCACCTCCAGGCCAACGCCCTCTACCAGGGCGCCTACCCGCTGGCCACGGCGCTGGCCCGGCCGCTCATCGCCCAGCTCCTCGTCGAGGTCGCCCAGAAGGAGGGCGCGGACGCCGTCGCCCACGGCTGCACGGGCAAGGGCAACGACCAGGTCCGCTTCGACGTCGCCGTCCACGCCCTCGACCCAGGGCTCGAGGTCGTCGCGCCGATGCGGGTCGGGATGGGCCTCTCGCGGGAGCAGGAGATCGACTACGCCGCCGAGCGCGGGATCGAGATCCCCATCACGAAGGCCTCGCCCTACTCGATTGACGTCAACCTCTGGGGCCGGTCGTGCGAGACGGGCGTCCTCGAGGATCCCTGGACGTCGCCGCCGGCCGACTCCTACGAGTGGACCGTTGCACCGGCCGAGGCACCGGCCCCGGGCGAGGTCGTCATCGGCTTCGAGGGCGGCGTCCCCGTCTCGCTCGACGGCGAGTTCGTGGATCCGGTGGCGTTGGTGGAGCGGCTCCACGGGCTCGGCGGCGCCCACGGCGTCGGCCGCATCGACCACGTCGAGGATCGCCTCGTGGGCATCAAGAGCCGGGAGATCTACGAGACCCCGGCGGCCACGATCCTCCACGCGGCCCACCGTGCCCTGGAGGGCCTGACCCTCTCCAAGGACACCCTCCGCTTCAACCGGGTCGTGGCCGACGAGCACGCCCAGCTGACCTACGACGGACTGTGGTTCTCGGCCCTCCACCGCGACCTGCGCGGGTACGTCGCGTCCTCGCAGCGGGTCGTCTCGGGCGAGGTCCGGATGCGCCTCGACCACGGCTCGGCGATCGTCGCCGGGCGGCGCTCGCCGCTGTCGCTCTACGACAAGAACCTCGCGACCTATGACGAGGGCGACGCCTTCGACCATGCCTCGGCGGTCGGGTTCATCGAGATCTACGGCCTGCCGCTCCGGGTCGAGGCGGCCCGCCACGGGGCCGTCGGGAAGCATCACGGCGCGGCCTGGGCGTGGACCCCGCCGCTCCTCGAGCACCTGCCGGCGACGATCGAGGACCCCGAGGGCGCCCCCGCCGTCTGATACGAATCGGTCTGGTCTGGACGGGCGCCTGATACTGAGCCGCAGTCCGGCTGGCCGATAGGATGGTCGCCCTTATCGAGGCCCGGTCATGTCCTTCAAGCCAGGCGCCACGCTCGATCCCGGCCAGGTCCGCGACATCCGCGGGCGGCGCCGGACGAGCCTGGCCGTGGGCGGCGGCGGGATCGGGCTGATCCTCGTCATCGTGTATGCGCTCCTGGGCGGCAATCCGAGCGACCTCGAGGGGCTCGGCGACCTCAATGGCCAGGCGATCGGCCCCGACAACACGACCCTCGTCACCGAGTGCCAGACGGGCGCCGATGCGAACGAGCGCCCCGACTGCAGGATCGTGGGCTACGTCAACAGCATCCAGGCCTACTGGAGCGAGGCGCTCCCGGCAACCGGCACGGCCTACTCGAACGCCACCACGGTCCTCTTCACCGAAGGCGTCTCGACGGCCTGTGGCGCCGCCAGCTCCGCGGTCGGGCCGTTCTACTGCCCCAACGACCAGCAGGTCTACCTCGACCTCGGCTTCTTCGACGCCCTTGAGACCCGGTTCGGGGCCCAGGGCGGCGACTTCGCGGAGGCCTACGTCGTGTCCCACGAGTACGGCCACCACGTCCAGGACCTCATCGGGATCCTCGAGCTCGGCGACGGTGGCACGGGCCCCGACAGCGCGTCGGTCCGCATCGAGCTGATGGCTGACTGCCTCGCCGGGGTCTGGGCCCAGCACGCGTCCGGGACCGGCTTCCTCGTGCCGTTGACGGACGCCGACGTCGCCGAGGCGCTCGATGCCGCCGCCGCGGTCGGCGATGATCGGATCCAGGCGGCCGCCGAGGGCCGGGTCAACCCCGAGGCCTGGACGCACGGCTCCTCGGAGGAGCGGCAGGCGTGGTTCACGACCGGCTACACCCAGGGCGACCTGGCGTCCTGCGACACCTTCGCCGCCGATCTCTGATCCCGGCCGTTCCGCGGCGCTCTCCCCGGCCGTTCCGCAGCCCTCGTCGGCTGGGCCACCCGGCCCGAATCGGCGAGCCCGACGCGCCCTGTGGGTACCCACATCCCTTGCCATGATGTCGGGTCGAGGAGGTGCACCGATGACCGATGCGATCGGCACTCGACCGGCGCTGGCACCCGAGATCGTGGAGCTCCCGGAGCGGCACGCCGCCGCCGTCGGCATCGACGGGCGCGTCGAGGAGCTGCCGGGCCTGATGGCCGAGGCGTTCGGGTTGACGGCCACGGCGATCACCGGGTCCGGCGCCGTGATCGCCGGTCCACCGTTCGCCCGGTACCACGGCTTCGGCGAGCGGATCCAGGCTGAGGCCGGCTTCCCGTTCAGCGGGACGCTCGTCCCGACGGACCGGGTCAGGGAGACGATCCTGCCCGGCGGCAGGCTCGTCACGACGACCCACGTGGGCTCGTACGAGGAGCTCGCCCAGGCCTGGGATCGCGCCGCCGCGTGGATGCGGGAGCACGAGCTCACGGCCACCGCCGCGCCCTGGGAGTGCTACCTGACCGGACCCGACGAGCCCGGCCCGCCGATCACGGAGATCTACTGGCCGCTTGACTGACCGAGCGGCCCGCCCCCGGCCGGCGCGGCGGCCTCGGCTGCAAGCGCGCCGGCAAGTGCCCGTCAGCGCATCAACCCGCCAGGCTCGGCGCGACGATCGCCCGGGATGCTTCGCCGCGGAGGTGGGCATAGCCGGGCTTGACGACCTCGTTGATGAGCGCCAGGCGCTCGTCGAACGGGGCGAAGGCCGACTTCAGGGCGTTGATCGTCAGCCATTCCATCTCGCCCAGGCCGATCCCGAAGGCCTCGTCGAGCACGGCGAACTCGGACGAGAGCGAGACGTTGCTCATCAGCCGGTTGTCCGTGTTCAGGGTCACCCGGAAGCGGAGGCGGCGGAGGAGGTCGATCGGGTGCTCGGCGACCGAGGCCGCGGCCCCGGAATGGACGTTCGAGGTCGGGCACATCTCGAGCGGGACGCGCCGGTCGCGGACGAAGGCCGCGAGCCGGCCCAGCCGGACCGTCCCGTCGGGCTCCACCTCGATGTCGTCGACGATCCGGACCCCGTGGCCCAGCCGTTCGGCGCCACAGAACTGGAGGGCCTCCCAGATCGAGGGCAGCCCGAACGACTCGCCGGCGTGGATCGTGATGTGGAAGTTCTCGTGGCGGATCCGGTCGAAGGCCTCGATGTGGCGGGTCGGGCGGTAGCCGGTCTCGGGGCCCGCGATGTCGAATCCCACGACGCCGGCATCGCGCCAGCGGATGGCGGCCTCGGCGACCTCGACCGAGCGCGCCGCCTGGCGCATCGCGGTCACCAGGACCTTCATCGCGATGCGGTGGCCCGCGGCCGCGGCCCTCGCCTCCCCGATCCGGAAGCCCTCGAGGTTCGCCTCGATGACCTCGTCGAGGGTCAGGCCCTTCTCGGTCGAGAGCTCCGGAGCGTAGCGGACCTCGGCATAGACGACGCCATCGGCGGCGAGGTCCTCGGCGCACTCGGCCGCGACACGGACGATGGCGTCGCGATCCTGGAGGACACCCACCGTGTGGACGAAGGTCTCGAGGTACAGCTCCAGGGACTTGCGATCGGCGCCTCGCCGGAACCAGACCGCAAGCTCATCGACGTCCGTCGTGGGCAGGCCGCGGTAGCCGAACTCCGCGGCCAGGTCGACGATCGTGGCCGGCCGCAGGCCGCCGTCGAGGTGGTCGTGGAGCAGTGCCTTGGGCGCGCGCCTGATCGTGTCGAGCGACAGCACCATCGGTCCTCCAGTTGCCGGTCGGGCCGATGGTACCGCTCCGTGACGTCGAGGCCCCCGGTTCGACGCGGACCGCCCCCCGCGACCGCAGCCGACTGGCTGGACATTGTCGACGGTCTCAGCCAGGAACGGCAGGCCAGCCGCCGCTTCACCCTGCGCCCCCATGGAGGACGTCGGCGGTCACGCCTCGGACCCGGTGGTCGCCCGGCACTGGCCGCGCCTCGCGCCATTGCCAGCCGAAGCCGATGAGCAGCGGCAGCGTCTCCGCGAGGTTGTACAGGAGGTGGAGGTCGGGACGCGCCAGTGGAAGGCCACCGCCGATGACCCCACCCCTTGCCAGCAGGCCAGGGTCGCCGGCGGTCCCGGTGGCCAGGTGGATCGCGATCAGCAGCGTGTGCTCTCCCAGGTGCCAGACTGCCAGCGGCAGGGTGATCCACAGCCACCGGTTGCGCCGGAAGCCGACCAGCAGCAGCCCGACCGCCAGGAGGATCCAGGCGTTCCACACGAAGTGCACCCACTCGATGTCCAGGGCGCCGAACACGCCGTGGGCATGTCCGGCGTCGAGGCCGAGCACCCGCAACTGGACGATCTGGGCCACGTGCTCGCCCACGTGCCCGACCTGGGTCATGACCAGGGCCAGGTAGAAGGCGAGCCAGCCGTCGGCCACGCGCCAGGTGCGGACGACGGCGATGGCCAGCAGCGGCAGCCAGGGGGCCAGGCCGATGGCTCCGATCAGCCAGATCGGCGCATCCAGGTCGGCGGCGACGGCCACGCCGGCGCCCCCGATGGTGAGGGCGACCCCTGCCCAGGGAAGGAAGGGACGCCAGGCGAACGCGGTTGGGGTTGTCACGGTGTCGACCTCGTCGGTGTCGGGTGGCCCGGCGCACAGGCCCGGCCACCCGAAGGGTTTCGGGCCCTACGGCATGTGCACCGAGCCCTGCAGCGTGGCGCACTCGCCGACCGCGTCGGGAATGTCTTCCGGCCCATCGGCGAGACCCGAGCCCGGGAGCTCCAGATCCCCGAGGAAGGTCGTGCACCCGCCCGTGAACGAGCTGATCTGCGACGCGAGCGTCTGACCCGGGACCTTCGGTCCGTGGCTGTGGAGCAGGAGGCTGACCTGCGCCCCCCGCGGATTCGTCAGCCCGATCGCCCGCTCGGCTGGGAAGCCGATCTCGGGGAAGCCCGAACCCGACCCATCACCGACCTTCAGGCTGCCGCCGAGGTTCGCGGTCCCGCCGTCGCCCACGACGTTCCCGCCACCCACGAGGAAGTCGCCCTGCGCGTCCAGGTTGAACAGCAGGTCCGCCAGGCCGCAGGTCGCCGCGCAGGCTGACGGGTTGTTGAAGACGATGAACCACAGCGTCACCGCCTGCCCGGCCGGCACGCCGGACGAACGGAATGTGGCGCTGACGCCGGCATCGGTCCGCACCAGGCTGGACGTGCCGATCGATGTGCTCGGGTCGAAGAGCCAGGTCACGTTCTCGATCGAACGCGCTGCCGGTCCGGCCAGCGCGCTCCCGATACCGAGGCTGAGGGCCATGAGCCCTGAGAGAACCAAAGCGGTCATTGCGCGTCTCATTCTTCCTCTCCGTTTCTCCATTGGCCCTCTACTCCGGGAGTACAGGGCATCCGCCATGAAGGGCGGCGTCACGCCACCTCGACCTGGAGCTCGTGGACCTCGGCCGTGGGATGGCCCGCGCGCTCGTGGATGCGCATGACCGCTTCCTTCGACGGGGCCGTTGCCAGGCAGAAGACCTTCCCCGAGTCCGGGTCGAGCCAGGCGCGCTCGAAATGCACGCCCTCATCGGCCTCGATCTCGAGGTCGCGGGCGTGGGCCTCGGCGAGCTGCTGGTGGGTCACCCCGAAGAAGCCCGAGTGAACGTCCATGAACCTGGCCATGTGCGCCTCCATTGGTTGGCTGTCCGAGTGGATGGCGCGCAGCCTGCGGGGTGACCTGCCGCGCGTCATCAGATGGGCGACCGGGGAGGGTCCGGGGAATCGAGCCCGGCCCTCGGTCGTTCGACCGATGTCCCCTCTTGCGGCGAGGCCTACACTGCCGGCCATGAGCCGCGTCCCGCGCGTCCTGTGTCCGATCATCGTCGGCCGCGACGATCTGCTCGAGCTCGTCGATCACCTGATCACCGAGGCCGCGCAGGGGCGCGGTCGGACCCTCTTCCTGTCCGGCCAGGCGGGCCTCGGCAAGACTCGATTGATCCGGGCGACCATCCGGAAGGCGGAGCTGGCGGGCCTCCTGGTCGATGGTGGCTCCGTGGCGCCGCAGGACCGCCAGGTCCCGCTCGCATCGATCCGCGAGATGGCGACCAGCATGCGCGGCAACGAGGCCTTCGGCACGCTGTCGGAGGACCTCCTCGCGATCGACGGCCGCCACGACGGCGACGCCCTCGGAGCCCGGCGACTGATCGTCCGGTCGGCCGCCGACCGGATCCTCGAGGCGATCAACCGGCCGACGATGCTGGTGTTCGATGACCTCCACTGGACTGACGAGCTCAGCCTCGAGGTGATCGGCGAGCTCGCGCGGCACGCGGCCGATGCGCCGCTCCTGCTGCTCGCCGGCTACCGTGCCGACGAGTTCCCGGCCGATACGATCCACCGCGAGTGGCGGGCGCGGCTCCTGGGCCAGCGCCACGCTGAGGAGGTCCAGCTGCGACCGCTGACGCTGGAAGAGACCGCAGTGGCGACGACGCTGATCCTGGGCGGCGAGCTCCCGGCGCCGCGCGACGTGGTCGAGGCGGTTCACGACCGGACGAACGGCATTCCCCTGCACGTCGAGGAGCTGCTCGCGGCGCTCGATGATGACGCCCGGACTGACGGCCGTCGGATCCGCGAGGCGCACGTCCCGGACACGATCGGCGACGCGGTCTTGGCGCGGCTGTCCCGGCTATCGGAAGAGGCCCGGTCGGTCGCCCGCGCCGGCGCCGTCATCGGGCGATGCTTCAGCCCGGAGGTCCTCGCGGGGATCATCGATCGACCCCTGGTCGAGCTCGAGCCAGCGCTCGAGGAGCTCGTCGGGGCGGCGGTTCTCCGTCCCTTCAACTACATCGACGAGGGTTATTACGACTTCCGGCACCAGCTTCTTCGGGACGCGATCTACGGCTCCGTCCCGCCGTCGCAGCTGCGCAAGTTCCATGCGCAGGCGGCCGAGTTCGTCATGAACCTCGAGGCCTCGAGCATCGTTCACGCCTCGAGGCATTACGAGCGGGCAGGCCTGCGCCCCCAGGCGTTCCGGGCCGCGTTGACGGCGGCCCGTGAGGCGAGCCGGATCTCGGCGCGTCAGGAGGCGTACGAGCTGTACCAGCGGGCGATCGCCAACATGCCCGCCGACCTTCCGATCGCCGAGCAGGCCGAGCTGTACGAGCGGTTCTCCGACGCAGCCGGGGCGATCGAGCGCAACGAGGAGTGCGGGACGGCGGGTGCCCGGGCGCGCGAGCTCTACCTCCAGGCCAGCCGGCCGCTCGAGGCCGCCGGAATGCTCCTGTCGCAGTACCTCGTTGCGGCCCGCGGCGGGGCGCCAACGCAGGAGATGCGGGCCCCCATCGAGCAGGCCATCGAAGAAATCGGCGCGCTGCCGGCGACGCCGGAGCGCGATAAGCTCAGGGCGCTCTTCCTGACCTTCCGAGCGGATGACCGATTTCGTGCCTCGGACCCCGCGACGGCACGAGCGGACGCCCTGGCTGCTCGGGAGCTCGCCGAGTCGGTCGGTGACGGCGAGACCGTCCTGGAGATTGACCTGCTCCTGGCCCGGATCAACATCGTGGATGGCCGCTACGAGACGGGTCTGCGTGATGGGATGCGAGCCGCGCGCGAGGCTCGCGACGCCGGCTTCGAGTCGGTCGGGGTCACCGGGTATCGGAATCTCGCGGTCCTGGCGACCCGGGTCATGGACACTCGCACGGCCGAGGTAGCCATCGGCGAAGGCCTCCAGTACGCGGACGCCATCGAGCAGTCGCACTGCCGCCAGATGATCTCCACGACGAGGTCCGTGCTCGACTGGGCAGGGGGGCGGTGGGACGCCGCCGACGAGCGAGCCCGCCACGAGCTCGTGGACCGCGGCTGCATCCGCGGCACCATCGGTTCGCTCGACGTGATCGGCCTCGTCGCGCTGGGCCGCGGCCGCGCGGACGAGGCCCGGCGCTGGCTCGATGAGTCGCTGGCCGCCGGCCGGCGAATTGGCGAGGTCCAGTTCATCCTGACGCCGCTGTGGGGTCTCGCCGAAACGGACCTCCTGGTAGGCGACCTCGCTGGTGCGATCACGCGCTGCGAGGAGGGCTGGTCGATCGCCTGCTCGACCGGTGAGCGGGCGCTCTTCATCCCGTTCGTTGTGACCGGCACCCGGGCCCTGAACGCTGCGCGCCGGCCGGATGAGGCGGAGCGGTGGGCGGCCCGGACCCGTGATCACCTTGCCGGCTGGGAGTCCGTGGCGGGCCCGGCCCTGAGCCACGCCGATGGGCTCGTCCGCCTGGCGACGGGTTCGCTGACGGCGGCGCGCGAGGCGTTGGAGCGTGCCGTCCGCGGCTGGGACGAGCGCGGCCGCATCTGGGAGGCTACGTGGGCGCGCCTCGACCTGGCCCACTGCCTGCTGCGGATGAACCGGCACGCCGACGCGGCGGCCCTCGTGGCCGACGTCCGGGCGACCGCCGGGGTACTGGGGAGCACGCCCCTGGCCGCGCGAGCCGATGAGCTCTCGAAGGCCAGCCACGGCCGCGGGCTGGAGGACGAGCCATGGCGGCCGCTCACCGTTCGCGAGTTCGAGGTCGCCCGGCTCATCGCCGACGGCCTGACAAACGCCGCGATCGCCGGGCAGTTGACCATCGCGCCGAAGACGGCCAGCGCCCACGTCGAGCACATCCTCGCGAAGCTCGGCGTCACGAGGCGGGCGGAGATCGCCGCCTGGACGGCGTCGATCGACAGGCCGGCCCGACCCGCGCCGGACGGTCGCTCGCACCCCGTTGGGATCGCCACGCGCTGACCGACCCCATCGGCGGTCCCCAACCAGGATCCGGGTTGCCGGCGGCGGTGTGAACAGCACCGCGCCGTCGAAGCGGGGGCGCCTCGCCGGCGCCGCCGCTCCCTGGTCGAGGACGAGGCCAGGCCGGGTCGCCGTTGCCGCGGCGACTGCCCTTCCTCAGACCTCGATCGGGAGCTCGTAGACCTCGCCGGTCGGGTGTCCGGCCCGCTCGTGGATCCGCATGATCGCTTCCTTCGAGGGGCCCGTCGCGAGGCAGAAGACCTTGCCGGCCTCGGGATCGAGCCAGGCCCGCTCGAAGTGAACGCCCTCGTCCGCCTCGATCGCGAGATCGCGCCCGTGGGCCTCCTCGAGCTGCTTCGCGGTGACGCCCACGAAGCCGGAGTGGACATCCATGAACTTCGCCACTGGATCCTCCATCGCTGTGTCCGGCTGTGTCCGGCTGATCCGGACCTGCCCCGACGATGGCGTCGATCCGGCCGGGTGCCATCGGTCATCCTGCCGATGAGCCTCGCGACGACCGACCTAAACTCGTGACGGGATGGACGACCGCGTCTCGCTGATCTGTCCGGTTCTCGTCGGCCGGGACGACCTGCTCGAGCTCGCCGACGAGCGGCTCGAGGCCGCCCGGCGCGGGCGCGGCGGCCTCCAGTTCCTCGCGGGCGAGGCCGGCATCGGCAAGACCCGCCTCCTTGGCTCGGTCGAGCGGCGGGCCGCCGCCGCCGGGTTCCGCGTCGTGCGCGGCGGGACCTACCCGGGGGACCTCGAGGTCGCGGGGGCCGTCCTGCTCGACCTCGGCCGGTCGATGTCGCGGGTGCCGGCCCTCGCGGCGGCCGGAGCCGCGCTCGGCGAGCGGCTCGCCGCTGCCGCCGGCCCCGGGATCGACGGCGACGCTCACCGGCGGCGGCGGATCCTCGCCCTCGACCTCGCGGCAATCCTGGCGGCGACCGCCGACGACGGCCCGGTCCTCATCTCGCTCGAGGACCTCCACCAGTCGGACGACCTGACGCTCGAGATCCTGGCGGCCGTCGCGACCCGGGCGGCGGAGTCCCCGCTCGTCATCGTCGGGACCTACCGGAGCGACGAGCTGTACCCGCGAATCCCGATGCGCGAATGGCGCGCCCTGCTCCTCACCAGGCGTCTGGCCCAGGAGTCGCGCCTGGCTCGCCTGACGATCGAGGGCACGGCCACGATGACCGCCCTCCTCCTCGGCACGTCCGGCCCGCCTCCCCGGTCGTTCGTGGAGTCCGTCCACCGCCGGACCGACGGCATCCCCCTCCACGTCGAGGAGCTGCTCGGCATGCTCTCGGCCGCGGGCGAACTCCGGCTGGACGCGGTCGTGGATGCGAAGGTGCCCGACACCCTGGAGGACGCGATCCTCGGGCGAGTCGCCCGCCGCACGGCCCGGGCGAGGCGCGTGGCCGAGTTCGGTGCGGTCATCGGCCGCTCGTTCGAACTGGACCTGCTGGCGGCAACGATGGAGGTCCCGGCCGAGGACCTGGCCCGGCCGCTCGTCGAGCTGGCCGACCACTTCGTCCTCGCCGAGTCCGGTTCGTCCGGGCGGTACGGCTTTCGCCATGCGCTCATCTGCGACGCGATCTACGGCCGGATCCCGGCGATCCAGCGCCGGAGAATCCACGGTCTCGTCGCCGACCGGGCGGCCGAGCGGGACGACTTCACCGATGCCTTCCTGTCCGCCCACTACGAGCGCGCCGGCCGGCGCGCGGAGGCCTTCCGGACCGCCCTGGCGGCGGCCGCCGCGGCAACCTGCCTGTCCTCCCATCGCGAGGCGCTCCAGCTGTACGAACGCGCCCTCCGCAACCTGCCGGACGGCCCCCCGACGATCGAGCTCGCCGGGATTCATCAGGCCCACGGGTCGGCCGCGATCGCCTGCGA
>Ga0214472_10000910_pt1 | contig 35114 bp, 37 predicted proteins | sample RVTome_6_FD_207662 | JGI IMG/M metagenome (GOLD analysis project Ga0214472, IMG submission 207662) | Soil microbial communities from uranium-contaminated site in the Upper Colorado River Basin, Wyoming, United States - RVT140D175 | ecosystem: Environmental > Terrestrial > Soil > Contaminated >...
TCATCGCGCCGCGTCACGAAATCATGTTTTAACTGCCCCTTCACGTCGTGCAGACGATATACCTGCTTCTTGCCCGGCCAGGAAACTTTGCCGGTGCTGAGCTTCAACACCGGCCTGCCGTCGTATTCGACAAGCTTGTAGGCGATGTCGAACCAGGGGGCGTCTCCTGAAACCCCCATCTTTGTGCCTACGCCGTAGCTGTCGTAGGGAACGCCGGCGTCGGCAAAGTCGGCGAGATCGTATTCGTCCAAGCCGCCGCTCCCGATAATTTTGACATGCTGCATGCCCGCCGCATCAAAAATCTTCCGTACCTCCCGCGCCAGCGTGGCGAGATCGCCGCTGTCAATCCGCACGCCCTGAAGCCGCTCGCCGCGCGAAGCCATCTCTTTGCCGACTGCAACCGCGTTGCGTGCGCCGGCGATGGTGTCGTAGGTGTCGATCAGCAGGCTCGAATTGTTAGGAAAACTTCTTACAAAGCTGCGAAACGCGTCGATCTCACGATCGTGACTGGAAACGAAGGAATGGGCCATGGTGCCGACAACGGGAATCCGGTAACGCCGGCCGGCGCGCACGTTGCTCGTCCCCGCAAAACCGGCGAGATAGCTTGAGCGCGCCACCTTCATGCCGGCATCGATGCCGTGGGTGCGTCTGAGGGAGAAATCAACCACGGCACGGCCCCGGGCCGCATGGACGCAGCGCGCGGCTTTAGTGGCGATCAGCGATTGGAAATTGATTTGATTGATGATGAAGGTTTCGACGATCTGGGCTTCGATGATCGGCGCGGTAACCTCGACGATCGGTTCGTCCTTAAAAAACATCCGCCCCTCCGGAATTGCCCAAACCTCCCCGGTGAACCGCAGGCTTTTAATGAAATCCAGAAAATCATCGGCAAAGAGTTTCAGGGAATAAAGATAGTCGATGGCCGTGGAGTCGAAGGCAAACCCTTCGAGGAATTCGAGCACATCCTCCAGGCCGGCAGAGACAAAATATCCTCGGTTGGCGGGGTAGGCCCGGATAAAAAGGCTGAACGTCGCCGGCTCCGTGCGCCGATTTTGAAAATAGGCCTGCGCCATCGTGAGCTGGTACAAATCGGTCAGCAAGGCAAGATTTTCCTCGGGTTCCAATCGCGTCTCCTCTTTGCTGCGCCGGAGTGTAGAGCAAAGAATCGGCCAAGTAAAGATGGGGAACTTCCCGCCAACGCCCCTTTGACAGCATTGCGCCCGTTCGACTATATTCGAACGTGAAAGCACTGCTCCAAACGCTGGCAAAAGGAGGGATCTACGATGATTGTGCTCAGTCCTGAAGGAAAGGCGCCGACGGCGGCGGCGCGAGTGGTCGCGCTGCCGCGCTTCCCGGATCTGCGGGGAAAGGTTGTCGGACTGCTCGACAACAGCAAGCCGAATGCCGACAAGCTCGGCGAGCGGTTCGAGCAACTGTTACGGGAGCAATACGGCGTGGCGGACGTCGTCAAGCGGCGCAAGCTCACGGCACAGCAGGGGGCGCCGAAACAAGTTCTCGACGAATTGGCGGCCCAGGCGGACTTCATTCTCAGCGGTCTTGGAGATTGAGGCTCGTGCACGTCGTGGAGTGTCCACGACTCCATCGAATTACAGAAACGCGGCCGGTTTGCCGTGACCGTCATTACCCACGCCTTCGATGCGTTGGCGAAGTCCGAGAAAGAAGCCTTCGGCGCGCCCGACCATCCCGTGCTGGTTGTCCAACATCCGATCGGGACGGTGAAGCTGGATGAGGTCAACAAGAGGGCGGATGCGGCGTTCGCCAAGCTGGTTGAGATATTGGTCGAGCCGCAGAGAGCGAAAGCGGCGGTCGCTTGAATTTCAGTCTGCGGGAGCTTATTGGCACTTCACTTGACATCCTTTGCGGCTGAATTCCCTCTCCCGCTTGCGGGAGAGGGCGAGGGTGAAGGCGAAAGCAGACCACCCTCACCTCTGTCCTCTCCCTCCAAAGGAGGGCGAGGAAGTAATTATAGTAGCGGGTTCTGTTAAGGGGTGTTTGATCATCGCTCTACGCACGCAATTGGAGATATACCCAATGGTAACTACAACTCTGTTGTCTGAACGAATTGAAGTCGGCGACGATCTCTGGGCGGCGCAAGAGTTTTTCCAGGAGAAAGGTTGGAGTGATGGGCTGCCGATCATCCCGCCGACCGAAGAGCGCGTCACACGGATGCTCGCCGCCGTAAAGCACGACCCGCAAGATGTCATCGGCGCCGTGCCGCCGCGGTGGGCGCAAGCGACAGTGGAGAAGATCGCGATCAACGCCGTGATGGCCGGCTGCAAGCCGGAGTATATGCCGACGCTGATTGCCTGCGTCGAAGCGATCACCGACACAAAGTTGAATCTCTACGCGCTGCAAGCGACGACCGGCGGGCCGGCGGTGATGATCATCATCAACGGTCCGATCCGTCAGCAACTCAACGTCAATGGTGGCGCCAACGCGCTGGGCGAAGGCTGGCGCGCCAACGCGACGATTGGCCGCTTCGTGCGTTTGATCCAGCGCAACGTCGGCGGTTCCTATCCGGGCACGACCTGCAAGGCGACTTTAGGCTGGCCTGGAAAATATTCGATCTGCATCGGCGAGAACGAAGAGGCAAGCCCCTGGGAGCCGCTCCACGTCGAGCGCGGTTTCAAAGCCGATCAAAGCACGGTGACGGCGATCAGCGCGGACGCGTCCATCCGTGCGTCGGATTTAGACAGCACGAAGGCGGTGGGTATTCTGACCAACTTCGCCCAGCGAATGGAAGGACCCTCGGGGCCGGAAGCGATCATGGTTATTTGCCCGGAGCATGCGAAGATCATCGCCGGCGACGGCTTCAGCAAGACGGACGTGAAGAAATTCGTTTGGGAACGGGCCGCTTATCGCATGAAAGATCTCCCGGATGAAACGTTTCACCAGCGGGTCAAGCGCCGCAGCGATCTAAAGTTGACGCGCGACAGCGTGATTCCGGTTACCGATAAGCCGGATGATATTCTCGTCGTCGTCGCCGGCGGCGACGGCTCGCAGTCTCAATATATCCACGTTTGGGGACAGAGCACGCCGCAGGGCGGTTCGACGCGCAGCGTGACGAAGTTAATAAAAGATTAAGAGTTCAAAACGTTCAAGCCGTTCAATTCGTTCAAACCGTTTCGGGCCGAGTCAAAGAGTCTTACCCTCGCCCGCTTGCGGGAGAGGGAAGGGTGAGGGCGTGAGCCGACGATTCCTACTCATCAGCCTGCTTGCCGGCTTCCTGTGGAACGGCGATATCGCCTTCGCTGCCGACAAGCTCCGCATCGGCTACTCCGGCGCGACGATAAGTAACGCGATGTTGTGGGTAACGGAGGAAGGTAAACTATTCCAGAAAAACGGCATCGATCCGGAAATCCTCTATCTGCAAACCACTCTCGGGCAGACCGCCGTGATCGCGGGTGAAATTCAGATGTGCGTCTATTCGGCGAGCCTATTGGCGCCGGCGCGATTGCAGGGAGCTGATGTCGTCATGGTGACGAGCTTTCTAAACAAGCCGATTTACAGCCTCGTCGTTCGCCCGGATATTCGCACGGTGGCGGATTTGAAGGGTAAACGGTTGGGCATCACTCGCTTCGGCACGGTTACCGACTGGACGACGCGACTGCTCATTTCACGGTTGGGCCTCGATCCGGAAAAAGACGTCGCTTTGGTGCAGGTGGGAGATGTGCCGGTGCTCCTCGCCTCCATGTCCGCGGGGAAAACCATCGATGGCGCGATCATTCAGCCGCCCTATTACCTTAAGGCCGTAGCTTCGGGCATGCGGGTACTGGCTAATATGCAGGAAATGGATATTCCGTTTCAGCAAACCGGGCTCAATACGACGCAGAAATTCATCGCGAGAAATCCCGATATCGTGCGGCGCGCCGTCAAATCGGTTATCGAAGGCATTCATTTCATGCGTGCAAATCCGGCCGCAGCCAAACGGGCCATCGCCAGGCGAATGCAGATCAAGGACGAAAACGAGTTGGAAGATTCCTATCAGCTGCTGCGCAGCTTTATTCAGGTGAAACCTTATCCGTCGCTTGAAGGCTTCAAGACCATTTTTGCCGAGCTGGGGAAAAGAGTGCCCGCGGCGAAGAATGCGAATGCGAAGGATTTTGTCGATACGCGGTTTATCGAGGAGCTGGACCGGTCGGGATATATCGACGGTCTTTACCGCTGATGATCGAGGCGAATGGCGCCGCTATCGTCGTCGGCGCGTCAGGCGCGGCTGCGACGGGCGTCCGTCTCGATGCGGGTGATTAACGAATCGCGGAGCTGTAATTCTAAGGAGGCAGGTCATGGCATCGCTTAAATTTCTCGACCCGCGGGCAACAGTGAATCCGCAAGAGCGCCCGTCGATGGCGGGATTGGATTCGCTGGAAGGAAAAGTAATCGGCATCATCGACAACGGCCAGGCAAATTCGACGACGATGTTTCAAGAGCTGGCGAATCTCGTCCAGGAAAGATTCAAGCCCAAGGAAGTGATATTTAGAACCAAGCCGACCCATATGCAGGGCGCGCCTAAAGCCATGATGGAGGAAATCGTAAGCCGGTGTGACGCGGTGATCACCGGCCTGGGCGCTTGAGGGTCGTGCACGTCGTGGAGTGTCCACGACGCCATCGAGCTCCAAAAAAAGGGAAAGCCGACCGTGACGCTCTGCCAGTCGATCTTTATGGAGCTGGCGCGCACGGAGGCGAAGTTTTTCGGCATTGCTAATTTGCCGCTGGTCGAGATCCCTCATCATCCGAGCGGCGGCGCACGGCCGGGCGAGCACCGGGCCGATGCGGAGGGGGCGGTTGAATTAGTGAATGACAGGTTGACATTGGGCGGGCCGGCGAGTTTGAAGCAGGCAAAGGCGGGGTAGTGGCATTTATTTCTCGCGTATTTTCTCTCTCTGACTGATTCCTTTCCCCCTTGCGGGGAAAGGTTAGGATAGGGGGTATGGATCTAATCAGAACGCGTGCACGCGCATTGCGCAAGAACCCTACTGAAGTTGAGAAACTACTCTGGTATCGGCTCCGGATGTGGCAGATTGACGGTTACAAATTTCGCCGCCAACAACCGATAGGAAATTACATTGCAGATTTTGTTTGTTTCGAAAAAAGATTGATTGTCGAGCTCGATGGTGGACAGCACGCCGTTCAAAGTGGTTACGATGCTGAGCGCGATGGGTGGCTGCGGGCAGAAGGATTTACTGTCCTTCGATTCTGGAACAACGATGTCTTGAAAAACCTCAATGGTGTCACTGAAAAAATATTTGAAACATTGAAAAGCTCCCCCTACCTTAATCCTCCCCCGCAAGGGGGGAGGAGAAAGACGGGGAAGGCCGCTGTGAAGACGGTTGTTGGAATTTGCAAATAATCGGCATCGGAGTTTTTGTTCATGGCAAGACTCACCTCCCCCATCATCGAAGTCGAAGACAGTTGGGAAGCGGCGAATGACTGGTTCCTCAAAGAGAAGCTCAGCGACGGGTTGCCGATCGTGCCGCCGACGCCGGAGCGGGTGGCGCGTATGCTCGACGCGACAAATCGCGACCCGCAGGAAATCATCGGACCGATTCCGCCCAAATGGGCCCCCTGCTCAATCGAAAAGATCGCGATCAACTCGGTCATGGCCGGCTGCTTGCCGGAGTATCTGCCAGTCGTTATCGCCGCGGTCGAAGCGATTTGCGAGCCGCGTTTCAATCTTTACGGTGTGCAGGCGACCACCGGATATGTCGGGCCGGCGCTCTTGCTCAACGGACCGATTCGAAAGCGATTGGACGTGAATTGCGACTCCGGTGTTTTTGGCCCCGGTTTTCGCTCCAATGCGACCATCGGCCGCGCGATACGGTTGATTCTTATTACGGTCGGCGGCGGTTATCCAGGCGACACGGACCGTTCGACTTTCGGCTGGCCGGGCAAGTACACCATGTGCTTCGGCGAAAACCAGGAGAAAAGTCCCTGGGAGCCTTATCACGTCGAGTTCGGTTTCAAGCCGGAGGAAAGCTCGGTGACGGTGTTCGGCATCAACGGCTTCCTGCCGATTCATACCGCCGGCAATCGCGGCGAGCAAGCGCTTTCGTCCCTGGCCGAAGTGATCAAGATGCATCACGGCGTGAGCCATCTCGACGTCGGCAGTTTCGGCGGCGGCACGCCGCTGATTGCGCTCGGCATCGAAGACGCCGAAATCATGGCGCGGGACGGCATCACCAAAAAGCAAGTCAAAGATTATCTCTGGGATCATGCGGCGCTAAAATTTTCCGAAATTCCGGCGCGGCGCAAAGGCCACAAGAGCGACGAAGAGTTATTGCGCGAGTCGCCGCACGTGACACCGGACGGCGTCGTTCATCTCTCCATCAAACCTGAAGACATCATGGTCGTTGTCCTCGGTGGCAAGCACCGCCATTCGGTGTTTCTGCCAATGTGGACGGGGAGAAATACGCTGTGCGTGATCAAGCCGATACGAGGATAGAGGGTCGAGGATGGAGAATGGAGGATCGAAGATGGCGCGAGTGTTCGTGATCCTCAGCATCGCGGTTTTCTTCGACACTAAAGGTTTCGCGCAGGAGAAGGTTCGCTTCCCCATTGCTGAATCGTCGAAAACGCTGAGCTACGGTCCGCTCTGGGTGGCGGCGAAGATGGGTTTCTTCGAGGGCGAGGGATTTGACGTGCCGATCATCACCATGCGCGGCTCGCCCCTGGTCATTCAAGCGTTGACCGCCGATTCCATCTACGTCGCCAACGCGACGGTCGATACGCTCATCAGCGCCTACGAGAGAGGCGCCGATATCACCATGATCGGCGGGCTGATCAACGGCCTCGGTTTGAGCATGATCGGCGGCAAGCCGTACAAGACTTACGCCGATCTGCGCGGTACGACTATCGGCACGCAGACGCTGACCTCGGGCACGGGCTTCGCCTTGCGGCTTGTGCTGAAGGTCCATGGCATGGAATATCCGCGCGATTTCAAGCTGCTCAACATCGGTGGCGCATCGGACCGCTATCAGGCTCTGACCTCGGGGCAGATTTCCTCGGCGCCGGTGGGCGTGCCGCTGGATCTCGTGGCCAGACAACAGGGGTTCAACATCATCGGATACTTTGCCGACGACCTGCCCAACTATCAGTTCAATGTCTATATCGTGAAACGCTCCTGGGCCGAGAAAAACCGTCCGCTGGTCGTGCGCTTCATGAAAGCGATGGCGGCGACGATGCGCTGGATGATCGACAATCGCGAGCCCGCGTGTGCCTATTTGTCCAAGGAAATGGCGATTAGCATCGAGCATTGCCGCCACGCCTCGGAGTATAACTGGAAAAACCACATCTGGGACCGCAACGCCGATTTGAACGTCGAAGGCGTGCGCACGCTGATCAAGATCACCGCCGAGCAGGGTATCCTCAAAGACCCTTTGCCGGAGCCGGCGAAGTACATCGATCCCAGCTATCTCAAACAGGCGTTGGCGGAGGTCGGGAAGAAGTAAGGAGTGAGGAGTAAGGAGTAGCCATGAAACTGCGGATACGCGGCGCATGCGGGATGGCATTGTTGGGTGTTTTCGTGGCGGCCCGATACGGCATCGCCCAAGACAAGATGAGCGTGGGCCTCAGTTCGGTGAGCGCGCTGCACAGCGCCATGTGGGTCGCCGAGCAAAAAGGTTTATTCCGCAAGCATGGCATCGACGCGGAAGTTATTATCACCGGGCAGGGCGGTACGGCGGGGATCAGCGCGCTGCTCGCTAACGATATTCAAATAGTGAGCTCGGCCGGAGACCTCCTGGTCGCTGCGGCATTGCGCGGTGGTGACACGGTGATGGCCGCCGGCGTGGTCAACAAAGGTTTGCAAAGAATCCTCACGAAACCTGAAATCAAAAGCCCCGCGGATCTCAAGGGCAAGCGGGTCGGCGTGACCCGCATCGGGGCGGTCTCGCATGTCGTATTACAGATGATGTTGCAGCGCTGGAAGATGAGCCTCAACGACGTTCAGGTGATCCAGGTCGGCTCCTCGCCGAATATGCTCGTGAGCCTGGACAAAAACGGTATCGATGCCGCGGTATTGACGATCCCATCGATGTTTGTCGCGGAGGATCGCGGTTATCGGGTATTGATCGATATGGCCGACACGGACATCTATTATCTGCACACGATGATCGGCACCACCCGCAGCTACATCAAGGCAAACCGCGACAAGGTGGTGAGATTCCTCAAGGGTTTTCTCGAAGGGCTGGCCTATGTTAAACAGAACAAGAAGGAGAGCCTCGAAATCGTCAAGAAAAAACTCCGCATCGGTCCGGAACAGGAACATAATCTGGAACGGTCCGTAGAGCTTCTGAGCATGAAATACTACGAAGCGATGCCCTATCCGTCGCTGCGCGGCGTCGAAACCGTGCTCGGTTTCGTCGAGAAAGACAATCCCAAAGCTAAAGGCGCCGACCCCAAATCCTTCGTCGACGAGAGTTTGCTTCGTGAGATCGACGCGAGCGGATTTGTGAAAGGGCTTTACCAACGCTAGGTTTCGTTGCCCTGGAGAAGGGCCGATGTTGACGGTGATTCGTGACTTGTTTGAGTTGCGTAGTCCGAACAGCCGGCTTACATGATCTAAGCACCAAGTGCCTACCGGAAAAAAAGACATCCCGAGGACGTTGGTGCATCCCAACCGTTATCCTTGGTCGAAAGCACGTCTCAAACTGTTGGGGAAGATGCCCGACGTCGTGTTAGCGCGTCGCATCGGCCTACATCTTGACACGGTCAAAGAGGAGCGGCGACGGCGCAAGATCCCAGCGTTCCGGCCGCGTCTTCCATCGATCCAGTGGACACGCCAGATGGAAAACCGGCTCGGAACCGACTTCGACTCGGTGATCGCCGAGGGCTTAGGCCTGCCGACCCACTGCGTGAGGCGCAAGCGCCAGGATCTGGGTATTACTGCCTATGGCGAATCCTTCGTCAGGAGTTCCCCCCACGCGTTTCGTTGGACAAAACAGCAAATAGCCCTGCTGGGAAAAGAATCGGATCGAAAGGTGGCGAAGCGCCTTGGTCTCGTGGTCCCGACGGTTTGGCGAAAGCGCGTTCAACTTGGGATTCGCGCACTGACACCAAAACAGCACATCGATTGGACCAAGGCTCGGAGCGCGCTTTTGGGGAAGCTCTCGGACCAAGGGCTGGCAAAGCGGTGGGGCGCAAAGGCCGAAACGATTGCGCGCAAACGCACCGAGCTTGGTATCGAGCCGTTCGTGCGGACGACACCGCCGAGACCCACCCGGCTACTCAAAGCCATACTCCGGTTACCGGTGCATGAGATTTGCCGACGGTATCGAGTTTCGACGGAGACCATCAAAAGGCTGCGGCGGGAGCTGGGAATACCCAATCTGAAGAGGTGGCCGTAAAGAAAAGAACATAGGGTTAACTGTCGCGTCCCTTTGTTCGTTAGTGGGCGGGACATCGGGGCGACCGACCGCGAAATAGAGCGGCTTGTCTATGAGCTTTACGGCTTGAAAGAGGAGGAGACAACGTGTCCTCCTGTCTCGTTCCCGATCACTCAGGGAACAGAGGTGCCGGCCCACGCCCTTACAATAGCTGCCTCCCCAGCAGTTGGTTTCTCTCCATTTATTATCACTTTGCTGACAATCGTCTTAATTTTCTCGTCGCGGGGTTGAGACTTGGACTCCGGACCAACGCCTTGCGTGAAGGCACAAACCAGAAAAACCACACCAATGACAAAACTTGCCGAACCTGCGATAAGCAAACGGGTTTGCAGTTCCTTTACGCCCGTTTCTTTCATCGCAAGTATCAGTTTGTAACCGAAGTAAGCGAATGAAAAGCTTGCCAACAGTTTCAACAAGGAATAGATGCCAATAAGTAGAATTACCTGCTCACGTTCTTGGATCATAAATTTCCTTCCGACAATGCCCACGGACGCTAAAAAAAGCACCAATGCGGCTCCGAGATAAACACATTCTAGAATCCACGTGTGCGTGAGTGTTTTCGGTTGACGCGATCTTCGTTGTGCGTCCCCGTAATAGCCTCTTTCAGAACTTTCCAAAAACTCTCCCAAATCGTAATTGTCGAGCAGGACCTCGTGACACCTGCGATCGAGTAACCAAAATACAAGTGCGAGCAACGAGCCGACGAGCGTGACAATCCACTCTAGGTCTTTTAATAGAAAAGTCTCCTTTAAGGATGATAACTTAAAAACGGCAATGGCCAGTGCACCTATGACAGCTAAAAAACCCGCAAACAGTAATTCCCTCCAGCGTAAAGTATGCCGGAAATTTTCCCCTAACTCTCTGTACAAATCAGCGTGTGGTACGGTCATTGCCGTCTAGCTTCCAGTCGAGAAACACCTACACCAATACGATAACAATATTCAAGCTCCTGCCCGAGCGAGAATTGCCGGCGACTTTTTATGTTATTTCCGGGGGCGGCTAGTTTCAGGAACAATTCGCTTCAAGTCCGATTCCCTCTATAAAACAAATCGGGGGGCTAAAAGGGGGGAGGTAAAGGGGACGCAAACCTTTTCTTGTCCCATTTCTTGTGGCCGCCCTCCGAATAACCTTATGTAGTGGCATTACGGAATTGGCAAAAGAGCAAGAGCTAAACTCTGTTTAGCTATGCGTGGTAGTGATTTGGCAAGAATCAAGAGATTGATTCTGCTCGGACGATATCGCTTCACGCGCAAAGCGGAGCTTGAACGATTGCGGGATGGCATATTACAGACAGACGTACTGGAGGCGATCATCAGTGCGCCCGGAATAAAAAAGATCCTGCGTTCCACCAGCCCGTTCCGGGTGGGCTGCAGAGAAATTCTTTACATCATGAAAACACTTACACTTAAGCGCTGTCCGAACTGTGGTAGCCGCAGCACCAGACGGGTGCGGAAATCTTTCCGGGCAAAGATGAACGGCCGCCTGATCATAGTTCCCGACGTGGAGCGTGAAATCTGCCCTGATTGTAGAGCAGGATACTTTAACCGCGAGGCCAACATCGCGATCGATGCCCATTGCTTCGGAAAAAACCGGCAGCGCGCGTTGGATAACCGAACGGGGGCTAACATCGCCTTGCGGCGGGGGATAAGAGTACGTGAATCATTTCACTCGCAAGCAGCGGCGTGGCGCGAACAACTGTGATACGGGACGTTGTTGACTAGCTGGACAAAGTCTAGCCAAACATTTTGGACTTTGCCTTCGGAGTCTGGCTTTCGTGATACGGGACGGCGACGGGGGCGACGGGGTCAGACACAACTTTCTTTACAATCTTTCTTTTGTCCACTCCACCTTAAACTCGGATTGTCCCCGGGGGCAAAAACTTTTCTCGATAATCGCGACTATCGGTGTGTATTGAGCCGCTCACTGAGTTAAAGAGGAAAATTCCCTTCTTGGTTTTACGCTTACGGGTGGACGCCGATCCACTTCTTTATTTTACCGTCGTTGATTGCCGCTTCCGTTGTAGCCTAGCGTCGCCATTTCGAAGCTCCCCGTCCGTGACCTCTGAGGCCTTCATTTGTCGGTGGTCGTGCTCTCTGATCTTTCCCGACCGTCAAGCTTAACAGGATTGTTCACGACGCTGACACCGCCGCCAAAAACTTGGTTGACTTTCGCGGTAGAATTTCAATATTCTGCCGCTGGTTCGAGAATCCTGCGTAAGCCTTCCTAATTTCAATCGCCATATTGCCATTCGTGTGGAGAACAAGATTCGTCTAACGCGATTCGAGTGTGGCGGTCACATTCGAACGAGCTAGAACGCGAATTGGGCGGTTGTTTCCCTTGACAATGCCTTCTCGGCTTGAATAAGTAGGAATTAAATTAACCAAGGAGGTATGGAACCGTGGCAGCAACATTATGGAAGGACTATAAGACCGTCAAAGTAGAAAAAGAAGACGGGATCACCTGGTGCATCCTGAACCGGCCGGAGAAGCGCAACGCCATGAACCCGCAGCTTCACTACGACATGCTTGATGCGATCACCGAGTTGGAGGTCGACAAGGACACCAAAGTGCTGGTGATCACCGGCGCCGGGCCGAGCTGGTGCGCGGGGCAGGACCTGCGCGAGTATTTCCGCGGCACCGATGAAAACGCGTTGGAACGGCGCAAGGCGAGCTGGGCCTCGCAAGAATGGCGCTGGCGCCGGCTGTTTTATTTCCCGAAACCGACCATCGCGATGGTCAACGGCTTCTGCTTCGGCGGCGCGTTCACGCCGCTGATCGCCTGCGACTTCGCCATCGCGGCGGAGGACGCGACCTTTGGCTTGAGCGAAGTTAACTGGGGTATTTTCCCCGGCGGTTTGGTGAGCCGCGTATTGGCCGACGCCATGTGCTATCGCGACGCCATGTGGGCCATCATGACCGGCGATCCCTTCGACGGCAAAAAGGCCGCCGAGATGAAACTGATCAATTATGCCGTGCCGAAAGAGAAGCTGCGCGAGGAAACCATCAGCCTGGCGCAAAAACTGATGAAAAAGAACCCGGCGGTTTTGCGCGCGGCCAAGGAAGTGTACAAGTATTGCCGCAACATGGATTACGGCCAGGCCGAGGACTACATGGGCGCCAAGGGCACGGCGTTGCGCTTTACCGATCCGGAAAGAGGCCGCGAGACCGGTATGAAGCAGTTCCTCGACGAAAAGACCTACCGGCCGGGGCTGGGGGAGTATAAGCGGGGAGCGAAGTAGAGGGGGAACTGGCAAATGGCGAATGGCGAATAGCATATGGCAAATGGCGAATGACCATCAGCATTTAACCATTAGCTATCAGCCATAAGCCATTAGCCGTCAGCGGAGCTGTAATGGATTTCAATCTCCCCGAAGAGCTGCAAGTCCTAAAAGAGACTGTGCGCAAGTTTGTCGACCGGGAGCTGATCCCGATCGAGCGCGAGTGCCGGCCCGAAGGCGAAGACATGCCGGAGCAGTTCATCAAGCCGCTCCAGGAAAAGGCCAAGTCGATGGGTCTCTGGTTGCTCGATGTGCCGCAGGAATACGGCGGCGCGGGGCTGGACCTCCTGAGCCGCTGCGTGATCATGGAAGAGGTGGCGCGGACGGTGGCGATCCCGTTTCGTTACGCGACGATTTTCGGGCCGGAGGTGCGGCCGGTGCTGTTTCACTGCAACCACGAACAGAAGCAGCGTTTTTTGTTTCCGGTCATTCGCGGCGAAAAGCGGATTTGCTTCGCGCAGACCGAGCCGGATGCCGGCAGCGACCCGGCGGGGATGAAAACCCGCGCGGTGAGGGACGGCGATCACTACGCTATCAACGGCACCAAGCGATTTATCACCGGCGCGAAAACCGCCGACTATGCGCAGGTGATCGCGGTTACCGATCCCGAGAAAGGCGCGCGCGGCGGCGTGAGCTGTTTCGTCGTCGACATGAAGGCCCCGGGGGTGACGCTGGAGCGGTTGTGGCCGACGATGATGGGGGATACTCCCGGACAGATTTTCTTCGACAATGTGCGGGTGCCCGCCGCCGACATGATCGGCGGCGAAGGGCAGGGCTTCGCCATCGCGCAGAAATGGATCGAAGAAGGGCGCATCCGCGGCCACGGCGCGCGCCCCGTGGGCATCGCTTCGCGCGCCCTCGACATGATGATCGAGTATTCCAAAGTCCGCACGACCTTCGGCCAGCCGCTCGCCAACCGCCAGGCGATTCAGTTCATGATTGCCGACTCGGCGATGGAGCTGCACGCCTGCCGGTTGATGGTTTACGAGTGCGCTTGGCGCCACGATCGCGGCGAAGACATTCGCCAGCTCTCCTACATGACCAAGATTCAGTGCGCCGAGATGGCCGGCCGCGTGGTCGATCGCTCGATTCAAGTGCATGGCGGCCTTGGGCTGATGCGCGAACTGCCGCTGGAATGGTGGTACCGCCAGGTGCGCAGCATCCGCATCACCGAGGGCACGCCGGAAGTGCTGCGCTGGCGGTTGGCCCAGCATATTATTCGGAATCATAAGGGCTAGAGGCGAGAGAAAAGGGCCGAGGATTGAGGATCGAGGATGGAGGATAGCACTTTCGATGTTCGATCCTCCATCTTCTATCTTCGACCTTGAGCGTCTTCTAAACGATCAATCGTCAACGGCACATGAGCAATACTAGCCAAGCAACCTCTCTACTCTCCGGTTACCGCGTTCTCGATCTGACCTCTTCAATGGGCGCGCTGTGCGGCAAAATGCTGCGCGATCTCGGCATGGACGTGCTCAAAATTGAGCCGCCGGGCGGTGACCCGACCCGCAGCGAACCTCCTTTCGCCAATGGACAGGCGCACAGCGAAGGCAGCCTGCGCTTCGCCTACCTTAACGCCGGCAAGCGCAGCGTCACGTTGGACGCCGCAAAACCAAGCGGGCGGAAGTTGCTGCTCGACTTGGTCGAGCGGGCGGATATCGTGGTCGAAGACTTCGCTCCCGGCCAGCTTGTCGAGTTGGGTTTCGGTTACGAGGCGATGATCGAGCGGCAGAAAAAACTGATTCTGGTGTCGATCAGCGGCTTCGGCCAGGACGGGCCCTACGCGCATTTCGAAACCACCGATATCGTCGGCAACGCCATGGGCGGATTGCTCTATATCAGCGGCGACCCGACGATGACGCCGTGCAATCCGCCGGAAACCCAGTCGTGCTATTACGCGAGCCTGTTCGCCGCCTACGGCGTCACGCTGGCGCTCTGGCAGCGCGAGGCCCGCGGCATCGGCGCGTGGATCGACGCTTCGATTCAAGCGAGCATGGCGCTGCACGAGCATGTGGCGTTCAATTATTCCTCCGAAGGTCGCGTGATGAAGCGCGCCGGCAGCCAGCACCAGCACAACGCGCCTGCGAACCTGTTCCAATGCAAAAACGGTTGGATCTCTCTGTTCGTCACGCAGAATCATTGGCCCATACTGCTCAAGGTTTGGGACGACCACGACCCGGCACTCGACGATCCCAAGTGGATCAACAGCAACTTGCGCCGCCAGCATGCCGATTATATCAACGCGCAGGTGACGTCTTTCACGTTGCGCTTTCTCAAGGAAGAGCTCGCCGAGCTGTTGCAAAGACACGGCATACCGGGCTTGCCAGTCAATTCGCCCTCCGATTTCATGAAGGACCCGCACATCCAAGCGCGCGGTTTTTTTGCCGAAGTCACCCATCCCGTGCTTGGCACCTTCGCGCAGCCGGGTAGTCCGTTTATGGTCGATGGCAAGCGCGGCGCGCCGGCCCCGGCACCGTTGTTGGGGCAACATAACGAAGAGGTCTACTGCCGCGAGCTGGGGTTGGCGCGCCGCGAGGTGGAAGCGCTCGCTGCCGATGGGGTCATCTAGAGAAAGTCAAAATGCAGATTGCAAAGTGCAAAATGCAAAATGGAAGAAATAAAAGGGTTCGCTCCCCAATTTTGCATTCTGCAATTTACATTCTGCAATTTACATTCGACCGAAAGGGCTCTTGTGCAAAGCGCTAATCGCATACTCGAAGGCGTCCGCATCCTTGCCTTCACCACCGGCTACGCCGGCCCCTATGCCGGCCGCTTGCTCGCCGGTTACGGTGCGGAGGTGATCAAGATCGAATCGAAAAAAGGCGGGCTCGACACGTTCCGCCATTACGGCCAGCACAAGGACATCGACGCGGCGCCGCGTTTCATCGAGTGCAATCTCGGCGTTAAGTCCATGGCGGTCAACTTGAAGCATCCTACCGGCGCGCGGCTGGTCCGCGAGCTCGCCGGCAAAGCGGATGCAATCTTGCAGAATTTCCGGCCCAGGGTATTGGATAAGTTGGGTTTAGGCGACGATGAGCTTCGAAAAGCTAATCCTAAACTTGTGATTGTGAAGCTGCCCGGCTTCGGCTCCGAGGGACCGAAGAGCGGCTACGGCACATGGGGGTTCAATCTTACGGCTTTCTCCGGGATGACCTATCTTTGGAATCATCCTGAGCAGGACCGTCCCATAGGCAGCCAAGGCGTTTATCCTGATCACCTGGGTTTCGTCATGGGGCCGACGCTGATGGTCGCCGCGCTGCTCAACAGCCGGCGCGCCGGCAAGGGTGTGACCGTCGATCTAGCGCAGATCGAAGGCACGGCTTACACGCTCGGGGCGACCTATCTCGAAACTTCGGTGAACGGCGCCGATCCACAACCGAAAGGCAATCATTATGCGGCGGCGGCGCCGCATGGCTGTTTCCGTTGCCAGGGCGAAGACCGTTGGTGTGTGATTTCGGTGCGCGATGATCATGAATGGCAGAGCTTTTGCCATGTCATCGGCAGGCCCGAGTTGGTCGGGGATGCGCGTTTTACGGACCCGCGTTCGCGCTTGGAGCGCAGGGCTGAGCTCAATGCGATGGCGCAGCAGTGGACCGAAAGCAGAAGCGCGCAAGAGGTCATGAATCAATTGCAAGCCGCCGGTGTCCCGGCGGGGGTCGTCCAGACCGGCGCCGACCTGTTGAAGGACCCGCAACTGCGCCAGCGCAATTATTTCGCGTCCTTCGCCGATTCGCTCATCGGTCCGTTCGAAATCCCGCGCAGCGGTATTTTATTTCAGGGCATGGCCGAGGAGCCATTGCGCTTGCCCAATCGCTTCGGCGCCGACAACGATCAGATCCTTAGCGAGCTTCTCGGCTACGATCAAGCGATCATCGATAAATGGCGCGCGGAGGAGGTGCTCACGTGACGCGTCGTGAGCCGAGGTTTAATGCGAAATCAGGCGGCCATTGCGATTCGACTTTACTAACGGTTCCTTCCCCCTTGGATGGGGGAAGGTTAGGATAGGGGTGTGCATGGGCGACCGGCTGGTCGCCTATGCGACGGCACTCCCACCCTTGTCCTCCCCCGTCGAGGAAATAGGAGGGACGGGTTGCATCCAACAGCAGTTTGGGTCCTACTTTCCGTGCTGGCTATCTGCCAGAGGAGGACCGCATGACAAGAAAGATATCTTCCATCGCACTTTTACTCATTTTCCTGTCGCAACCTCTTTCTGGACTTGCGCAAGAAAAAGTTAACCTCCGCGTTAGCTCCGCTACCAAGACGCTCGGTTACGGCCCGCTTTGGATCGCTTCAAGAATGGGGTTCTTCGATCGCCAGGGTCTCGATGTCGAGCTGGTGGTCATTCGCGCTTCCGACGTGGGTATTCAAGCCCTGGCAGGGGGCTCTTTGGAAATCGCCGGCAGCTCTTCCGACGCGCCGATTGCAGCCATCGAGAAAGGGCTCGATCTCGTTATGATCGGCGGGATTATCAACGGACTGACGCAATCGATCATGGCCGCCAAAAAGTTCAAAACCTACAACGACCTGCGCGGCGCAACGTTCGGCGCCATCAGTCTCACCTCCGGCGTGACCTTCGCGCTCCGGCAAGTTCTTAAAGTCAAAGGACTCGAGTATCCGCGGGATTACAAGCTTTTGGTGATCGGCGGCACGCCGCAAACCTACGCAGCCTTGACCACCGGCCAGATTGACGCCGCCGCGCTTTCATTGCCGGTCAACTATGCCGCCGAAGAGCAGGGCTTTAATGAAATCGGTCGGTTCGTCGATGTCATTCCCAATTACCAACTGGCGTCTTTATCGACCAAGCGCGCCTGGGCGGAGAAAAACCGTTCCGTTCTCGTGCGCGTCATGAAAGCGATGGCGCAAACCATGCGTTGGATCCATCAAAACAAAGAACCGGCCGTGGACTATCTTGCCAAAGAGATGAATCTCAAACGCGAGCACGCGCGGCGGGGCTGGGAATTCTATACCAGCACGCGCACGTGGCACCCCGATGGCGATCTCAATATCGACGGCCTTCAGATCGTCACGCAAATTTATTTCGAGCAGTTGCAGGCCAAAGGCCCGGTGCCCAACGCGGCCAAGTACGTCGATCAAAGTTATCTAAGGGACGCGCTCAAAGAGTTGCCGAGCCGGTAAACTCTTGTATATTTTTTCCCGCGACCTTATAACTCAAACATTATATCTGGTTGGATCATCCTAGAGTGGTTAACCCGCCCAAAAGCCTCAAAACCGAACGTCTACGACTGAGAAAAGCAAAACTGGAAGATGCCGAGGTGATTTTCCGCCAGTATGCCCAGGACCCGGAAGTCACCAAATACGTAAGCTGGCGCGCGCATCAGAACGTGGAGGAGACGCGCGAGTACGTGCGCATGTGTTTGCTCGCCTGGGATGTCGGCAAGGCGTTTCACTGGGTCATAGAGCGCAAGGATGACAACCAGCTCATCGGTATGATCATCGCCAGGGTCAACGTGGAAAAATGGGAACTGGGTTTTGTCTTGGCGCGCCCGTTTTGGGGCCAGGGCTACATGGCCGAAGCCGTCAAAGAAATCATCGCCTGGGCGCTCAAACGAAAAGAAATCTATCGCATCTGGGCGGTTTGCGACGTGGACAACCTGGCCTCCGCCCGCGTCATGGAAAAAGTCGGCATGCAGCGCGAAGGAATCTTGCGCCGCTGGTCGGTGCACCCCAATATCAGCGACGAGCCGCGGGATTCTTACTGTTACGCGATTACGAAGCGACCCAGCGCGCCAGAGCCGCAACCTAAGTAGGAAGATAGGCTTCACCACGAAGGTCACGAAGGACACGAAGGTTTCGGATATTTAATTTCTTAAACTTCGTGCTCTTCGTATTACTATAGTTCAAAATTTGCGCGGCGCGCGCAAATGATTTGGAAGCTGAAAGCACTCGGAGTCGGAATTTCCTCCCGCCAAGGCGCAAAGTCGCCAAGTACGGAGGGGAAAGACAAAAATTCTTACAAATGATTTTCACCCGTAATCTCCGACCTTTGCGGCCTTGGCGTCTTTGCGGGAGATACTCCGAGATTCGGTTGCGGCTTCGCCACGCTGGGTCCTTCGTGGTGAGACAAGGGGTTCTTTTCATCGGTTGTTTCGAGGTGAGCCATGTCGATTTCTTTTCGAGCTTTGCTGACGCTATTGATTCTTTTGCTCGGTATTCAACTGAGCCTTGCGCAGGAGCGCGCGCGCGTGGGTTGGGCGGCGATGACGGCTTCGCATGTTCCGCTCTGGGTCGCGCATGAAAAAGGCTTCCTCGTAAAGCACGGCCTCACGGCGGAACTTGTTTTCTTCAGCGCCGGTACCACGGCGCTGCAAGCTCTGGTCGCCGGTGACCTGGACGTGGTTCTGACCTCGGCGCCCAATGTTGTCAATCCTCGTTTCGGGGGAGCCGACACGGTCATGATCATGTCGATCATCCCGACGTTTATCGATCACATTATCGCTGCGCCGAACATTACCAGCCCGGAGCAACTCAAAGGCAAGATCGGCGGAGTCAACCGCCAGGGTACCGTTTCCGAGATGGGACTTCGACTGGCGTTAAGGCGGCTCGGCGTGGACCCGGAAAAAGATACCAAGATCGTTACGGCGGGGGGAAACCCGGAGCGGCTGGCGGCGATCTCTAAAGGGATCGTTCACTTTACGATCATGAACGAGCCGTTTCTCAAGGAGGCCGAGAGGCTCGGCTTCCGCGATCTGGTGAACATAGCGACGCTGAAAATACCGCTGCAGTGGAACGGCGTCGTCACCAGGGAAGCCACAGTCAAAGCCCGGCGGCCGATGTTGACTCGGGTGGCGCGCGCGCTGACCGAGGCAATTCATTATATCAAAGTCGATAAAGAGGGGACCAAGGCGGCCATCGGCAAATATTCGAGGCTCGCCGATCCGGACGGCCTGGAGCGAACCTACAAGAAGTACGCCTCCGTTCTACCGGAAACGCCATACCCAGACCCCGCCGGCATCAAAACGCTCTTGGACGACATGGCCCCGCGCAATCCCAAAGCCGCCGCCGCGGACCCGAAGGTTTTTGTCGATCAAAGCTTCGTGCAAGAAATGGAAACGTCGGGGTTTATCAAGCAACTTTACAAGAGGTGAGGGGTAAGGAGTGAGGTGAGGGCCAAAAGGCAACAGGCGTGGGCAAATAGACGGGAGTGAAATCAATGAACAGAAGAACCGCCATCCGGCAATTGGCAATTGGCAACTTTTTTTCTCGGTACTGCTTCTCTCGCGCACGCGCAGCAGCCGAAGAAGGTCCCGCGGATAGGGTATCTATCAAATAGCGACCCGGCTACTGAATCCCGCCGTGCCGAGGCAATTCGGCTGGCTCTGAGCGAGCGTGGCTACATCGAAGGTCAGAACATCGCCACCGAGTACCGCTATGCGGAGGGGAAGCGTGATCGGTACCCTGAACTTTTGGCGGAGCTAGTGCGACTCAAGGTTGATATCATCCTGGTATCAGGGGACCGGCCGGTCCGGGCGGCCAAGAATGCGACCAAGACGATTCCCATCGTTATGACGGGCGGTGGGTCCGACCCTGTCGAGGCAGGTCTGATTGAAAGCCTTGCCCATCCCGGCGGCAACGTGACCGGCGTTTCAAACCTTACCAGAGAACTAGGCGGGAAGCGGCTGGAGCTGCTCAAAGAAGCCGTTCCCAAACTTGCCCGTGTCGCGGTTCTCTACGATTCGGCCGTTCCGGGCACTGCACGCGAGGTGAAAGAAGATCTCCCAGTCGCGGCGCGCGCGCTGCGGTTGACTCTTCAGCCTTGGGAGGTACGAGCTGCGGACGGGTTCGAGAAGGTATTCGCTGCGATGAGTAAGCAGCGCCCGGATGGACTCTATGTGTCCGGCGGGGGCGCGCTAATGGTTACTAACCGAAAACGGATGGTGAGCTTTGCGTTAAAGAGCCGGTTACCGTCGGTGTACTCCGCCAGAGACGGTGTAGAGGCCGGCGGGCTCATGTACTACGGGGCGGACCTCGCGGAGATCTACCGGCGCGTCGCATATTTCGTGGACAGAATTCTGAAGGGCACCAAGCCCGCCGACCTTCCCGTCGAGCAGCCGATGAGGTTTGAGCTGGTGGTCAATCTTAAGACGGCTAGGCAGATCGGGGTAATGATCGATCCGAATCTGTTGGCGCGGGCGAATAAAATTATTCGTTGACGTGTAAAGGGCGCTGGCTTTGGCTTGGCCGGTGGACGAGTAGGAAATGGTCGCGATATGAGCGTGGCGATAAATAGGCTCAGCGAAGCACTACGGTGACACCTGGTATTTAACCGGCAAGAGATTAGCGAGATTTAAATGCTTTGAAGCATCCAAAATCTCGATTCCAATGATTCGGTTATCGGCACCAATGTCCAGTACGATATCTTCAGTGGAGCGTCTATTAATCACGTCCTGCTTGCGGTCGTCCAGCCGAATGTATACCAGGTCAGCCTTGGCGTTATATCGAATTTCCATCGTCTATCTCCCATTTCCCGTAAAAGACGTAGACGGTAACAGTGACTATAACATCTCCTTCGATAACGAAAAAGACTTCCACTTTTTTATGTTCGTAGTATTTTCCAAGGCGGTTTTTTTTGAACTCATAAGTTTTCGTCTTACCCAGACGGCCGTATTTTGCCGGTATAGAAGTCCCGGAGACAATTACGTCTCTAATCTCGTCCGCGCTCACGCCTCGTTCCTCGGCGCGTTCAAGTGTATGAGCATCAATTTGAATGTTCATTATTGGTTGGGTGTCCCCTGAGACTATGCCGTCCCCAGGTAGGAATCAACGTGGACATCCAAACGGAAATTGCAGAACTCGCGGTAAAAAGCCGGCTCCCGATGATATACGAGTCGATAAGATATGTTGAAGCCGGCGGACTTATGTCCTATGGCGTAGACTTGCGCGACTTGGACCGCCGCGCTGCTATGTATGTGGACAAAATCCTGAAAGGCAGAACGCTCGCTGACTTGCCGGTAGAGCAACCGATGAGGTTTGAGTTCGTAGTCAATCTGAAGACCGCCAAGCAGATCGGCCTGACGATTCCACCCAACGTGCTGGTGCGGGCGCAGAAGGTAATCAGGTGAATTTATCGTTTTGACTGGGTGTACCGAAAATAGTACCGTTGTCCATGAATTCCGGCTTCAAACGCTTGCCCGCTCACTTCTATCGATCCGAAGGCGGTCGAGAGCCCGTGCGGGAATGGCTGAAGGGGCTTGATCGCGAGGACCGAAAGGTTGTCGGGGAAGACATAAAGGACGTTGAGTTTTCTTGGCCTATCGGCATGCCGCTCGTCAGATCGATTGGCCGCGAATTGTGGGAAGTCAGGAGCCGCTTGTCACGAGGGCGGATCGCCCGGGTTCTGTTCTGTGTAGAGCGGGAACGGATGGTGTTGCTCCACGGTTTCATCAAGAAAACCCAAAAGACACCGAGACATGATATTGACTTGGCGCTCAAACGTAAAAGGGAAGGTGGTATATGAAAAAGAAGCACATCGGGTCATCCTTTGATAGCTGGCTGCGAGAGGAAGGCATTTATGAAGAGGTCGCCGCATCTGCGATCAAGCGCGTTCTCGCCCGGCAAGTCGCTGTGGCAATGAAAGAGAGAAAGTTTTCTAAGTCGGAGATGGCCCGGCGGATGCACACCAGCCGTGCTGCGCTCGATCGCCTGCTTGATCCCGAGTATGATGCTATTACCTTGAACACGCTAAAAAAAGCAGCCACGGCGGTGGGCCGTCAACTCCGGCTGGAACTTATTTAGTATTCCTCCGCAAATAGACCATCAGCTCAGGAAGACCCCCTCACCCTCGCCCCCTCCCAGAGGGAGTGGGAAGGGGGGAGAGATTTCATGGTCTCGGGCGAAGCATAATGATTCATGACAATTGGGGGGGGAAACGCATGAAAGTATTTTCTTCAAAGCGAGTGTCCGATTCTTGTTCCGACAACCAAAAATCCAAAACCTGTGGTGAGTCACGTCGAACCATCAAAAATCCAAAATGGCTGGCGCTTTCGGTAATCGGTTTCGTGCTCGTGGTGGCTGGGGCCGTGGCTCAGGCGCAGCAGCCAACCAAAATCCCCCGGATAGGGTATTTGATAACGACTAGCAATCCCACCATTGCCGGGTCTCAGGTTGAGACATTTCGGCAGGCACTGCGAGATCTCGGTTATATCGAGGGAAAAAACATTCTGATTGAGTATCGTTATATTGAGGGACAACAGGACAGGGTTCCAAGTCTCGTTGCCGAACTTATTCAACTCAAGGTCGATGTTCTTCTCGTTCAAACTCTAACATCGATCCGCGCAGCCAAGCAGGCGACCACAACGATCCCCATTGTTATGGTGACCACTGGTGATCCAGTCGCGACTGGGATAGTCGACAGCTTGGCGCGGCCGGGCGGAAACATAACGGGGTTCACAAGACTTACCCGAGAACTAAACGGAAAACGGATTGAATTGCTCAAGGAGGCGGTTCCAGGGATCTCACGCGTCGGAGTCCTTTGGGATCCGAGAGGACCAGGGCCGGCTATTGCTTTTAAAGAGTATGAGGCTGCGGCGAGCTCTCTAAAGTTAAAACTTCAATCCCTCGAAGTACGGGACGCGAACCCTGATTTTGAAGGCGTATTTAAAGCTGCGGTCAAGGGGGGCGCGCGCTCTCTCATCGAGATTACAAGTTCCGTACTCAATCGTCACGCGACGCGGATTGCCGACCTTGCCATAAAGAACCGACTACCTTCAATGTGTGAAAACAGTGATTACGTATCGGCTGGATGCCTTATGTCGTATGCGGCCAACTATGCTGATCAGTACAGGCGCGCTGCTGTCTACGTGGATAAAATTCTCAAAGGCGCTAAGCCAGCCGACCTTCCCGTTGAGCAGCCGATGAGGTTCGAGCTGGTATTCAATCTAAAAACCGCCAAGCAGATAGGCGCGACGATTCCGCCCAACGTGCTGGTGCGTGCGCAGAAGGTAATCAAGTAATAGTGCTACGTAACGAGTGCTGAGGACGGGATTAAGTCCTGAGTAACGAGTGCTGAGTGCTGAGGTCCCTACCGCCTCAACTCCGTCCTCGTTACTCATTACTCAGCACTTTCTGGCGGTGAATGGCGAGCCACTGTATGCCTGTACTTTTTGCCCTCGGCTTTCGGCCGTTTTTTCTGTTAGCCGGCTTCTTCGCCATTTTCTTGGTGGCGGTGTGGGTGCCGGTCTTTGTCGGCGGGTTCTCCTTCAATACCTATTACGGACAGCTCGGTTGGCATAGCCATGAAATGATTTTCGGTTATGCCTCTGCGATCGTCGCGGGGTTTCTTTTGACCGCGGTGCGCAACTGGACGGAGAGACCGACGCCGGCAGGCGGTTCTTTAGCGGCGATGGCGGTGCTGTGGCTCGGCGGCAGAATGATGCCGTTGTTCTCTGAGAGTCTTCCGGGGTGGTTGATCGCGCTTGTCGATCTTACGTTCTTGCCCGCAGTTGCGATCGGCATCGGCGTTCCGCTGGTGCATAAAGGCGAAAAACGGAATCTGGTTTTTCTTTTACTCTTGGCCGGTCTATTCATTGCCAACCTTCAGGTTCATCTCGATCTTCTGGGTTACGGACAGCAGCTTGCGGGAACCGGAGTTTTTCTCGGACTTCATATCGTTATTTTATTGATTGTGATCATGGGGGGACGGGTGATTCCGTTTTTCACCGAGCGAGCGCTGCAGGGGGTCGTGATAAAACGGCGGCCGGTCATCGAGTGGCTTGCGCCGATCAGCGCGCTTGCCTTTTTATGCGCAGAGCTTTTTCGCGCGGACATGTTCACAGTGGGAACCTGCGCGGCGCTCGCCGCGATAGTTAACGGTGTTCGGCTGGCAAGCTGGTACACCCATCGGTATTGGCGCGTGCCCCTGCTATGGGTGCTTCATCTCGGTTATGGCTGGGTGGTCGCGGGATTTTGTTTGGAAGCAGCGGCGGCTTTCGGAGTGATCCCGCCGCAGTCTACCACCCACGCATTCACAGCCGGCGCCATCGGCGTATTGACCCTCGGCATGATGGCGCGTGTCGCTCTCGGCCATACCGGCAGGCCGCTGAAGGTCGGGCCGGCCATGTCTGTCGCCTTCGGCCTGGTCAATCTCTCGGCGTTCCTGCGCGCTTTGCCTCCAATCTGGTATCCGGAACAGCTTTCTGAATTCGTTATCTTTAGCGGGGTATTTTGGTGCATCGCGTTTTTTATCTTCGTGGTCATCTACGCGCCGATTCTCACGCAACCGAGGATCGACGGGCGGGCCGGCTAGGGGCTTGTGCCGATTCAATTGGCCATACTATAGATTCGAAGAATGGAAGTTTGCTTGCGATCGATCCGCAATATGTGAATACGCATGACTTATCGTTCTCACATTTTGCAATTCGGCGTCGTTGTAGAAGGAGGAACCGATGTTTGTGCGCAGATCGTTGGTCACTCACGTCCGCCTCTTAGTTTTGGCCCTTTTCTGTGGAGTCTTGCACGGCGGCTCCGTGGTCCGCGCCGCCGAGAAACTTGTTGGGCTCCAGGCCGCGCCGAGCATTGCGATGGCGCTACCCTGGTTTGCCGAAGAAGCGCGGCTCTATTCGAAGTACGATCTCGACTTTCAGTTGGTTTACATTGCTTCCTCTGGGATCGTGACGGCGGCAATGAGCGGAGGCAACGGTTCGGTGGCGCTGGCGGGCGGTGAGGGACCGATCCGCGCGCTGCGAAAGTCTCGCCGCAGCAATTGATCGACCGGCGCTTTCTTGAAGAGATGGAGAAGGATGGGACGTTTGAGCGGCTGGCGCGCTAGAGTGCGCCGCTGCGCGCCGGTTCAATGTTCCGGGTTCAAGGTTCAAGGTTGGGGAGGGGATAAACGTTGAACTTTGAACGTTGAACCTTGAACTGATTTATCTAATCGCTTGACAGAGAGCCTATGGATTAAGATAGATTGACCCAACGATGGGAGGACTTCATATGGGAAGAAAAACATGGCGATCTCTGTTGCTGGCGAGTTTTTTAGCCGCCGTTCTTTTGTCGTTGCTCCCCGGTAGCGCCTTTTCTCAACAGAAGGGCCAGCCGATCGTTCTCGGCGCTCCCCTGTCGACGCAATATCTCTACGGCTGGGACGCGCAAAGAGCGATGCTTCTCGCCGTGGAAGAGATCAATGCCAAAGGAGGCGTGCAACTGGGCAAGGCGCGCAGACCTTTGCGACTTGAAGTCCTTGACACGAGGGATCTGGAGCCCGGCGTGCCTTTATCCGAAGCCCTTTTGGTCGTCGAAAAACTGATTCTGGAAAAAAAGGCCGATGTTCTTTTGGGCGGGCCGGTCCGCTCCGAGGCTGCCCTGGCGGCGATGGATCTCATCGCCAAGCACAAAAAGGTATCGATCCTGACCACCGGGGCGTTGACGCCGGCCTATCATCGACGCATCGGCGAGGATTACAACAAATACAAATACCTGTTCAGAATCACCAGCGAGGCGGGACAACTGGCCAAGGAGGCGGTGGACCTGTTCGAGGGCGTGAAGCAGGAGCATGGCTTCGACCGCATTTTTATCATGGTCCAGGATGTCGCCCACGCGCGCGCCATCGGCGATCTGGTCGGGAAAAACCTCGGGCAGAAAGGGTGGAAGGTTTTGGGGACGGAGGTCTACCCGACCGGCGCTCTCGATTATTCCACCGGATTGCTCAAAGCGCGGGATCAGAAGGCGCAAGTGCTCTTCGTCTGGATGGATCATCCGGAGATCGCCATCCTGGTTAAACAGTGGAGGGATCTCAAAATTCCCGTGCTCCCCATCGCGGGCATTTCCAGCGCCGTGGAACAACCGGGGGGCTGGGCGAATACGGACGGAGCGGTCGCTTACTGGGTCGCCTCTCCCGCCAACGCGGGGAACGCGCCGTCCAACGCGACGCCACTGACGGCGAAATTTTACCAGGCCTATGCGAAGCGTTGGCTGGTGGAACCCGAAGGATACGGAACTTCGACCAGCTACACGGCTGTCTATGCGTTGGCGGACGCGATCACGCGGGCGGGCTCGTTGGACTCGGATCGGCTGGTGGCGGCGTTGGAAAAAACCGACATGGTCAGCGTCTACGGCAAGATCGCCTTCCACCCTAAGACGCACCAGGTCATCCCCAGTTACGATCCGAAGCAAGGGGCGGTCGGGACCTGGTTCCAATGGCAAGACGGCAAACGCGTCGTTATCTTTCCGAACACCATCGCGATGGGAAAGATTCGGATTCCTCCGGTGCTGACGCAGGCAAAGGGCGAAACGAAGTGATGGTATGCTGCCATCGCTTCTGGTCTATGGCCTTATCAACAGCGTCACCTTAGCGATCACCGCGCTGGGATTTTCTCTCACCTACGGCATCAGCCGGGTGGCCAACTTCGCCCACGGCGCTCTCTATGTCCTGGCCGGCTTCTCCGCCTGGTTCTTTCTCAACCGTCTCCAACTGAATTATTACCTCGCTGCCGCCTTAGCCATACTGCTGACCAGTTTGATCGGCGCGGCCATCTACCGCCTGGCGCTCATCCGCGTGCGCGGCATGCCGCTGTTGGAAATCATCGTCACTTTCGCTCTGGGCAGCGCGGCGCTGGAGACCTTGCGCTATTTTGGCTTTTTCGGTTCCCACTATAGCTTGCCGCCGATGATTCGCGGCAGCGTGAATCTGCTCGGTGTCCCGGTGGACCTACAGCGGGTCGCGCTGGTGGTGGTCGGAGCTTCGTTGGTGCTTTTCCTATGGCTGTTCACGCGGCACACCAGGATCGGTCTCGCCTTTCGCGCTATGGCGCAGGATGAGCAGGCGGCGATGATGTTGGGGATCGACTCCGATTTCATGGCGACGTTGAGTCTAGCCCTGGGCTCCGCGTTGGTCGCTCTGGCCGCCGTGGTCGTACTGCCGCTAAGTTTTATCGCCACGGAATCCGGCTCCAATATTCTGGTTTCCGCCATCGCGGTATGCATTCTCGGCGGGCTCGAGAGCACCGCAGGCGTCGTCGTCGCGAGCCTGCTGATCGGCTACGCGCAAATCGTCACCGTCACCTATCTCGGACCGCACTACCAGATGATTGTCGCGCTGCTGGCGATCCTGCTCACGCTGATCGTCAAACCTTCGGGTCTTTTTGGCCAGCAAAAGGAACTGGAAGAGAGAGTGTAGCGAAAGAATGAGTAGCGGAGGAGAAACTCGAAACTCGAAATCCGAAGTGCGATATAAAAAGCACGAAATCCGAAACAAATTCAAATGACCGAAATCCTAAATTTCCAGACAAACTCGATTCGGATTCGGAGTTTTGAATTTTCTCTAATTTTGGATTTGTTTGGCCGCCTGTTTGTTTCGGATTTCGAAATTCGAATTTCGGATTTGTCTTTGTGGGGTTTGTTTCGGTCCGCGGGGCTTCTTTCGATATTCGGATTTAGGATTTTGTTACCGTCGCATGCTGGCGCGAGAAATTCTTAAACGCGTTTTCGCTGCACACTTAAACCAGAGAGTCTAAGAATGGCCCGGCGTCTGGAACGAATCGATCGACCGATCAAAGTGTTGACCGAGGATATTTACGCGCTCAGCTCGCTCAAGACCATGCTCTATGTCGCCGCGCCTCGTCTGCTGCCGGCGCTGCTTGTCCTGCTCATTCCAGTGCTGGCTCCCGGCGACTATTTTCAGAGAGTCGCCACTCTGGCGGCGATCTACGGCCTGCTCGCGCTCAGCTGGGACTTTATCGCGCTATCGACCGGCCTGGTGTCGCTGGGCCAGGCGCTCTTCTTCGGCGTCGGCGCATATCTCGCCGGCTTGCTCAACCTGCATTTAGGATTGCATCCGTCTTTGACGCTCCTGCTTGCGACGATCATCGGCGCCACGATCTGCACCGCGCTTTTGGCTCCCTGTCTGCCGCTCAGGGGAATCTATTTTGCGATGACGACGCTGGTCTATCCGCTTTTGATGGCGCGCACGATCGAGGCTACGGCGATCGTCGGCGGAACCGACGGCTTGGTCGGCGTCGCTTCTTTCCCCGGCGTCTGGTCCGAGCGCTATCTCATCCTGATTTTTCTGCTGGCCGCCACTTTTTCACTGCGGCGGCTCATGACCACGGATTTCGGCCTCGTGCTTCGTTCGATCAGCGACAACGATCAGGCGGTAAGAGCTTCCGGAATCAACCTGACCTATTATAAGCTCATCGCGGTTTGGATCGGCGCCGCGCTCGGCACATTCGCCGGCGCTTACTTTACTCACCTCTATATGTTCGTCGGGCTGTCGGCTTTCTCCCTCGATCTCTCCATCTTGCCGATCGCCTGCGCCGTGGTGGGTGGTCTGGGCACGCTGGCCGGACCGGTGTTGGGCGCTTTCATTCTGGTCCCGTTGGCGGAGATGCTGCGCGACCTCGGCACGCTCAGGATCGTTGCCTACAGCCTTCTTTTGGTGGCGCTTGTCTTATTCAAGCCGGAGGGAATCCTGAGTTACCTTAAAAGAAAATATGAGCAGGTGCAGCGCTGGGTGGAAGTATAAAAAAAGGCGGAAGTATGAAGGCGGAAAGCGAAAGGTATGAAGAGAAGTTTTTAGTCTTGACGGAGGTATCGAAGAGCTTCGGCGGCGTCGAAGCGTTGAGTCATTTGAGCTTTTCTGTGGCCCAGAACGAAATCTTGGGAATTATCGGGCTGAATGGTTCCGGTAAGAGCACTGCGGTCAACGTCATCACCGGCTTCGCCGCACCTGATAGCGGCGAAGTCTGGTTTAAGGGCGAAGAGATCACCGGGTTTGCGCCGCACCGAATTGCCGGCCTTGGCATCGCGCGGAGCTTTCAGACGGTCCGGCCGTTTCACAACCTGCCGGCCTACAAAAACCTGATCGTTCCACTTTACTCTTCCCGGATCAGAAAATTTACCGAGAGCGGGCGGTGGGGAGATCGTGACGCGGTCGCTATGGATCTTCTGGAGGAAGTGGGCTTCGAACGGGATTCCCAAGTTCCGTACAAGCCGGCTAGGGCTCTACCGCACGGCTATCTGCGGCGGCTGGAGCTGGCGCGCTGCCTGGCGCTCAGACCGGATCTGGTGATCACCGATGAGCTTTTCTCCGGACTAAGCTCATCTGAGGTGGGCAGCATGGTCCCGCTGATCGAGAAGCTGCAGGCGCGGGGGATGACGCTTGTCATGGTGGAGCATCGGCTGCGCGAACTGTTCCGGCTGGCGAACCGAGTCGTCGTGCTCGATCGCGGTCGCAAGGTTACCGAAGGAACTCCTGCGGAGATTGTCGAAAACAGCACGGTGAGAGAAACATACCTCGGCGCGGAGCTGTAAAAGAATGGAGAATAAAAGCCGTTCAAATCGTTCAAACCGTTCAAGACGTTCAAGTCGTGTCGTCCGGAGGTCTGGTACTAAAGCCGCTCGACGTGTTCAGTAGTTTGAACGGAGCGGAAGCGGTTCAACGACTTAAACGTTTTAAACGTCTTGAACCATCCGGAGTTGTAAATCATGCTCGCCATCGAAAACCTGTTGGTCTTTTACGAGAACGGCCTGGCGGTCAACAATGTTACTCTAGAGGTGCGTGAGTCGGAGATCGTCGGCCTCGTGGGCTCCAACGGCGCCGGCAAGTCGACGTTGATGTACGCGGTCTCCGGTATCATCCTCGACCGCAAGATCAAAGAGGAGAGAAGAGGCGGCGAGAAGATCACCGTCGTCGGGCAGATTCGCTATCGGAACCGGGATATCACCGAACTCAAACCGAGCCTGCGCGTCAAAGAGGGCATCGTCCTTTGCCCCGAGCGCAGACGTATCTTTGCGGAAAGTAGCGTGCTGGAGAATCTCAAAATCGGCGCCAGCTTGAGAAGCCGCTCCGAGGCGAAGCAAATGTTCGAGTACGTCTGGCAACTGTTTCCGGTCTTGTTTCAATTGCGCAACCGGACCGCCGGATTTCTTAGCGGCGGTGAGCAACAGATGCTCGCCATCGGGCGAGCGCTCATGGCCAAGCCCAGCCTGCTGCTCTTGGATGAACCGCTCTTGGGGCTGGCGCCGGCGCTGCAGCTCAAGGTCATCGACGCGATCCGGCATATCGGGCAGTTCGGCATCACCGTCCTGGTCGCCGACCAGTACGCCCGACCGCTCTTGCCGATCATCGATCGCGGCTACGTGATCGAGAGCGGCTCGATCACCGTGCAGGGAACCGGCAAAGAATTGCTGGACAATCCCCATGTAAGAGCCGCCTACTTTGGGATGTGAGTATGGAGCCGGAGCTAAGAAAGATCATCGAAGAGGAACGCACGATCCTCACGGCTTTTGAACAAAGCGCGGAGAAATATCCCGATAAGTCCGCCTTGATATTTCTCGGCACGACGTTTACCTACGCGCGCTTGCGGGAACTCACCTACCGGTTTGCGACAGCCGTACGCGACTTGGGTGTCCAAGCCGGGGACCGAGTTTTGATGTACCTGCCAAACTCGCCGCAATGGCTCGTGGTGTACATGGGGCTGCAAAAGATCGGCGCAGTACCCGTTCCTATCTCGCCGATTTATCCGCCCTACGAACTGATCTACTTGCTCAATCACTCGGGCGCGAAAATGATCGTCTGCGCCGATACCAATTTCGGCTACGTCAAGGAAGTCCTGCCCAAAACCGGCGTCGAGAAAATCATCGTGACGCGGGTGGCGGACTTGCTGCCGATTGGTAAACGGGTCTTCGGTAAGATTTTCGATAAGCTCACGGAAGGTTCAGTCCACCGCCAGGGCAATGTGTTTTTTTTCAACCGGCTGATGCGCAAGTATCCGCCCGCGCTGCCGCCCTTCAACATCGATTCCAAGAACCAACTCGCCCACATTCTCTACACCGGCGGCACTACCGGCTTCCCGAAAGGAGTGCCCCATGGTCACCTGGAGCTGCTGAGCGGCATCGTCGGCATCCGGGAAGTTTATCGGAGCGTCATCAGAGCGACGGAGCACACGTTCATCATGCCGCTTCCGCTCTTTCACATGTTCACCCAGGACATGATTTTCGCCCTCGGGCTTCACCGGGGCAACACCATCGTGATAGCTCCCAAGCCCAGCACGGATGCGGTTATGGCCGCCGTACAGAATCACCAAGGGACCCTGCTCGCCGGCGTGCCGAGCCTTTATCGATTGATTTTGGACAACGACCGCCTGGATTTTTACCATCTCAAGAGCCTTCGATACTGCTGGAGCGCCGGAGATACTTTGCCGACGGAAGTGGCTTCCAGATGGCAGGAAAAAGTCGGCTGCCCGATTTTCCAGGTCTACGGTTCCACTGAGGCCGTCTGCATCTCGGTGACCCCGCCCACGAAGAGCGTTGCGGCGCGCAGCGTCGGTCGGCTCATACCGACCCGGCTGGCCCGGGTGGTCGATCCGGAAGAGCTGCAACCGATAGCGCCGGAAGAGGGAGGAGAACTGCTGGTAAGCTCCGACTATTCGTATCTCATGGGCGGATATCTGGACAATCCGGGAGAAACCAAGGGGACCTATGTAGAGATCGAAGGCAGGACATGGTGCAGGACCGGTGACTATGTGCGCATGAGCGCGGATGGGGATATCGAGTTCATCGATCGCAGGGCCGACTTGATCAAACATAAAGGATACCGCGTCTCGGCCGCCAGAGTGGAGTCCGTTCTCCAGGACCATCCGGCGGTCGTGGCGGCCTGCGTGGTGGGCGCGCCGGATGCCATCGCCGGCGAGCAGGTCAAGGCGTTCGTGATCTTGAAAGCGGATGTCCGGGGCGTCACGGCCTATGATCTGATCAAGCACTGCCGTGAAAGACTGCTTCCCTATGAAGTGCCCGATTACATCGAATTCCGCGACATGTTGCCCAAATCAAAAGTAGGCAAGCTCCTGCGCCGGGAGATGCGCGACGAGGAGCAGAGGAAAGTGGGCAAGCCGGCGTAAGGCGCATCCGGTTCAAGGTGCGTGTGCAGTTCAAAGTTCCAGGTTCAAGGTTCAAAGTCGCCTCCCTTTTCCCCCCCCACGTTGAACTTTGAACTCGGAACCTTGAACGGATCGCCTTGCATCAGTGCAGGGCAAGCCCCACCACCTTTGCCGGATTCCTCGTGCACACCGTGTAAAGCTCGTCCTGGTTCAAGCCGAAAGCTTCCATATAGCTGCGCACCAGGCGCATCGCTTCGACCGAGTCGGGGAAGAGCGGCTCGCCGGCGTCGCTCGACAGCGTAAAGTGCTCCGGCCCCACTTCGCGGATCGTGTTGTACATGATCTGCGGGTCGACGCCGAGCAGCGGCGAGAGCTCGTCCCAGGTGAAGTTGAAAAGAATGCCGGCCGGGCTAAGCTTTTTCATCATTTCCGGCGAGACGTTCAGAAACGGGCTGAAGGGATGATCGATCACGGCGCGTTTGAGACCGACTTTATCGACTTCCTCGGCGAGCCGATAAATCTCCTTATGTGTGGCATGACCGAAGAAAAGCGCGACGTTTCGATCGGCGCAGATGCGCACGATGTCGCGCACTTCTGGTTTCAGCTTGCCTTTCTCATCGAGATCGTAATGGCCGAGCCGCATCGCTTCGTCCCAGGGGAGCGGGCCGGTCCAGCCGGGCGCATTGCGCTCCTGGATGAATCGTCCATAGGTGCCGACCGTGCTCATGGTATTGACATGGGTGAAAACCGGCAGCCAGATCGCACTGACGCCGCGATCGATCATTTCGCTAACTGTCTTCGCGGAAACGGGCGCCATCTGCTGGCCGCATACGTAAGCGGACCAACAAGTGATCGGCGTGACGCCTTCTTTCTCCGCCCAGCGATTCACGTCGTCTTGAACCGCTTGAGTCGCTTTTGCCGGGTCGTCGCCAGAGATGCTCTTGAACAGCAAGCCTTTCATCTCCGCCAACGAGGCGCGCCGGGCGAGATCGTAGGGGTCTTGCTGCCCCTCATGGGCGTGACAGTGAATATCGATGGCGTCTTTGACTTTGATATGCGGGGGGTGAACGACGCCGGGCTTGTACTGCGTGCGCGCCGCGTAGGACGTGACACAGCGCTCGTGGGTCGGGGTGGATACGATATTGGCGCGCATGAGATCGCTCTCCTCTAAGCAGCTAATATGATGTTGCACCAAAGCCAGGGAGTTTGTCAAAGTGTTTAGCCACGCGTCAGGCACAAGGCGATAGGCGGGAGGGCTGGACAATAGGGGCGCTTGGTAATTAACGTGAAGTTGTTGTAAGAACGAGGCGGGTTGTTCGATCAATGGGGCCGTTGGGTCGCGGGCAAGGAGGGCCGGTCATGAGGAAAAGTAGTTTGAGTACATTCCTATGGAGATCGTGTTTGCTGCTTTTTCCCGTTCTGCTGTCACCGAACGCGAGACTTCTCGCGGCGGATAGGCTTACTCTCGTTTACACGGCGCGGGTGATGTCACAATCCTATCCCTGGATCGCCCAGGAATCCGGGCTGTTCAAGAAATATGATTTGGATGTCCCGCTGGTGTTCGTCACTCCCGGTGCGCCGGCGGTGGCGGCTATTCTCACGGGCGACAGCGAGGTGACGGTCACCGGTGCGGCGAGCATTACTCGACCCTTCGTGCAGGGGAACAAGGACCCGGCTTTTATCGGCGGGATCAAGAGCATGCTGACCCACAGCATCATCGCCAAGCCCGACATCAAGCGGCCGGAGCAGTTGAAAGGCAAGCGCATCGGCGTGTCGCGCATCGGCAGCAACCCGCATTACTTCGCTGTGCAGGCGCTGCGGCAATTCGGCATCGAATCGCGCGAGGTGAGTTACATTCAAGCGGGCGGCGCGCCTGAGACGCTGGCGGCGCTGGTTGCCCAGGGGATCGACGCCGCGGTGTTGACCGTGCCGACGGACGCGCAAGCGCTGAAGCTGGGCTATCACTACGTGATCTACGGCCCCGATCTTAAAATCGCTTACGCCGCGACGACTTTAAACGCGCGCCGCTCGATTCTCGCCAAACGCGGGCCGGTGATCGCGCGCTTCATGCGCGCCATGGCCGAGGCCGCCAAGATCATGCACACGGATAAGGAGTACGTTTACAAAGTTTTGGAAAAATATCTGCGCATCGACGACCGAAATCTCTTAGAGGCGAGCTACAATGTCGAGATCAAAGCGTTGGAGCCGCGGCTGGCGATGAAACCCGAAGGCTTCCAGTCGACCCTCGATGAAATCGCCCCGACCGATCCGCGCGCGAAGAGCGTGAAACCCCAAGAGATGATCGACACACGTTATCTCGACGAGATGGAGAAGTCCGGCTTCTTTGAGCAGCTTTGGGGCGGGAAGCGCTAGGTTAGAACGAGTCAGGAATAGACTACGCAGACATGTCAATGTAACGCTGAACCATAGTCGCGCGGCAGCCCGATTTAGGCGCTTTTTCGCGATTGTCGGCACGACTAAGTACATCTATCCGTAAATATGATGACGTATAAAATGTGGACATTAAGGGCGTTTCATAGCATGATTCCCTCCACTGGAGGTGAAGTATGCCAAGAAAGAGCCCATGTATTATCACACTCTCGA
>Ga0214472_10000911_pt1 | contig 35110 bp, 30 predicted proteins | sample RVTome_6_FD_207662 | JGI IMG/M metagenome (GOLD analysis project Ga0214472, IMG submission 207662) | Soil microbial communities from uranium-contaminated site in the Upper Colorado River Basin, Wyoming, United States - RVT140D175 | ecosystem: Environmental > Terrestrial > Soil > Contaminated >...
GTGAGGCTGACCAGGTGAGTATCGAGCTTCGGCATCTTCGCCATTCCATGCACCTCAGAACGCGATCAAACGAACGAGCTGGTCGTTGCCGCTGGCGAGATAGGCAGCAGACGAAGCGACCAGCGCGATGAGTACAAGGGCCGATACGGTGGCGAGCGCGGCGCGGACGCGCCGGCCGGCCGGCATCGGGCCGATCGGGGGAATCGAGACGAGCACCGGCACGCTGGTGAACTCGCGCACCTCGTCCACGGAGTGGAACGCGGTGTCGAACTGCTCGCGCGCCAGCACGGCGGCCGCGGCGCCGGCAAAGGCGAGGAGCAGGCCCATGATGAGCAGCCGAATCCGGTTGGGCGCGGCGGGGCCCTCGGGCGGGAGCGCCGGCTCGAGCACGCGGAACCGCTCGCCGGCGCGGCCCGTCTCCATGCTCTCGGTCAACTGCGCCTCGTCGTACCGTTTCATGAGCGAGTCGTAGAGATCCTTGGATGAGGACCAGTCGCGCGTGATGGACTGGTACTCCTGCATCCGCTGCGGAGAGTTCTCGAGACGCTGCTCGAACCCGCCGATCGCTGAACGGATGCCTGCTTCCTCCTCGCGGAGCTTGGCCAGCTCGGCATCGAGCGCTTCCATCGTGCGGCGGCGGAGCTGCGGAACCGGGGCCGAGGGATCCTCGGCGGCGGCGGCGAGCGCGGCCGCCTCGGCTTGCTCCCGCTGCCGCTTTTCGGCGGCCATGGCCTGGTCATGCTCGCGTTCCATGGCGGCGAGCTGTTCGCGGAGGCGCACGACGTCGGGATGGCGATCGGTGAACTGCGTCTCCGCCTGCGACAGCTTCTGTTTCTGCTCGTCGATCTTCTTCAGCCGCTCGATGGCCTCGGGTGAGATGTCGCCGCCGACGGTGGCGCGGGCGATGACGCTGGTGTCGCGCAGGCCGTCGAGGAGCTTGTCGCGCTGCTCGATGATGCGGATCTGCTGCTCGCCGTTCAGCCGGAGTTGCGTGTTGAGGCGCTCGAGGGTTGCCAGGTTGACGCCCACCTGTTCCGGCAGCTGGCCGGTGTAGCGGGTGGTGTAGTCGCGCAGCGCCGCCTCGTGGCGATCGAGCGTCTGCTTGGCCTCCGCGAGCTGGCCTCGCAGGAACTCTGTCGTCCGGATCGCCTCTTCGGAGCGCATCTCAGCGTTCTGCTGGACGTAGAAGGCGGCGACCGCATTGGTCACGTCCGCCACCTTGTCGCGCGAATCGCTCGTGTAGCCGAGGGTGAACGAGACGGTCTTGGTCCGCCCGGTGACCTGTTCCGGCCCCGCGGGCTGGACGATGATGTCGTTGCGCGCCTGGGTCAGCACCTCTTCGATGCCGGCGCGCTGCCGCATGTCCGGATAGAGATCGAAGCGCTCGATCAACTCATACAGACGGTCGCGGCTCAGGATCTCCTGCTTGATCACGTAGAGCCGGCTCTCGAGCTCGCCGCTGACCGGCGTCCTGACGATCGATTCCGAAATCGGCCGTTCCACCAGCACCAGCGCCGTGGCGCGGTACAGGTCGGGCAGGTACATCGCGAAGGCGATGGCCGCGGCGATCACCATCGCGAAGACGGCCACGGCCAGCAGCGCGCGGCGCCGGAAAATCTCGAAGACGCGGAGCGCCAGCGAGTCGTCGGTAGTCGGGGACAGCGGGTCTCGGGCCATTGATCGCCTCACTCAGGGAACGACGATGATGTCGCCGGGCCGCACGTAGAAGTTGTCCTGCTCGGACCCTTCGGCGACCTTGCGATAGTTGAACGGGATGCGGGTGGTCGAGGTGCCGTTCTGGCGGAGCACGACGATCCGGCCGCGGTCGGCGAATTCGCTGAGCCCCTGGGCGCGCGCAATCAGCTCCAGCACCGTGGCGGCGCTCTTCACCTCGTAGTGGCCGGGCATGCGCACGGCGCCGATCACGGCCACCTTCACGCTATGGACCTCGCGGACCATGACCGAGACTTCCGGCGAGGGAATGAACTCGGAAAGGCGCTGCGTGATCGCCTGCCGCAGTTCGACGGCCGTCAGCCCCGACGCGCGGATGTCGTTGACGAGCGGCAGGGAAATCATGCCGTCGGGCCGTACCGGCACGACGCGACTGAGTTCGTCGTTCTTCCAGACCTGCACGTCGAGCACGTCCTCGGGTCCGATGCGGAAGACATCCGAGGATTCGACAATGCGTGCCGGGGCCGCAGGCGCTGTGCCTGTTGCCGGCGCCGCTGTCGCGGCCGCCTCGGCAACCAGCGACGTCCGCAGCGCCTCCGGCGCGGCGGTGGTGTCGGGAAGCGCCTGTGACTGCGCTTCCACTGTCGCCGTCTTCGACGAGAACGGCAGGGCGCAGCCTGTGGCGAGCAGGCAGGCGGTGATCAATACGAGCGGCCGAACGGTCATCGTGTTACTCCCTTCGCACGGGCCGCCTCGTCGGGCGGCAGAATCGAGCGTCCATAGCGCGGCGCGACGGTCACGCTTACGCGAAAGACGTGCCGCAGTATCTGGTCATCGAAGCGGATCGGTTCGTTGTCCAGGACCATGCGGTTCCTGATCGTGCCGTCCTGGTAATCGAGTCCGTACGACGCGGCCACGGTGTAGAGGCCGCCCGGACTCCAGGACGCGCCCAGCGTGCCGCGGTAAATCGTGCTGTTCCTCGCGTCGAGGGTGGTGACATCGGAGACGCCCGCATGCGCGCTCAGTTCGAACCGGCGCGTCAGCGGCCAGGTTGAACGGGTGGTGATGCTGTCGGCGCGGACCGGACCCTGGACGCCGAGGACGATCGTCTCGCCATGCCAGTAGTCGACCGCCAGCCTGATGCGATTGGTCGAGCGCGCGAACGACGCGCTCGCCTCGGGCGTGAGGCCGCCGTACGACGTGACCTTGGGACCGGCAAAGAAGCTGACGCGCGTACCGGGTGCCAGCTCGCGGTTCCATCCAAGGACGATCCCGTGCGAGGTGTGGTCGGCGATGTGATCGACGAAGTAGCGCCCGACGTAGCCGGCGCTCAGCGTCGTGCGCGTCGTGACCGCGCGGGCGAGGGTGGTGCGGCCGATGTGGAGGGTGCCGCGCTCGCCCTCGATCAGGTTCTCGGTCGTCCAGTCGTACCCGGCCGTCATCGAGGTTCGCGTATCGAACCGGCGCGCGTAGGTCGGGTTCAGCTCGATGCGTTCGGCCTGCCGCCGCTCGCCCAGGAAGCCGCTGTCCGCGTCGAGCTCACCCGGGGTCTCGCTGCGGTCGTACCGCATGATGAACCCCAGCGTGGTAAAGGGACTGGTTCGAAATCGCGTCTCACCGAGCGCGTGGCGGCGCGCATCGAGGGTATTGAGCGACGAGAAGTTCGACCGCTGCATGTCGAAGGAGTAAAGGCCCAGGAGCCTGACACGGGGGTTCTCGTAGCTGCCTTCGAGGCTCGGGCGGAGCTGCAGCATCTGCCCGGCGCTGCCGTTGACGCGCGCGAAGATGTTGTCGTCGTAGACGGTAAAGAGCGACATCGACGGAATGAACTCCATTCGTGCCTGTGGGAGCGCCCTGGAGGGGAAGAAGAGGATCCCGAGGACCAGGAGCACGCCCGTCGTCGCTTGAGCTCGCGTCACGGCTCGGCTGAGTGCAATAACCGTTCACAGGTGGCACGACGAATGTGAAGCTGCGAAAAACGCACGAATTCGGCCAGATCCAGCACGTTTCTGGCGGGTCCCCGCGAATTGGCACGAATGATCACGCTGGCGCCGAGGTTCCAGCGCGCTTCCAGAAAGTCCTGAACGGCGGGTCACTCTCGGCGTCGAAAACGGTCCAGCTCGTCAGGCGTTCCGGTCGGGGCATCGCCGTAGCGGAACCGCGGCCGACTTTCCCCTCGTCACGCCGCGCGCACCCACAAGCCGATCTGTTCGCCAGGCTTGTGTTCGGCGGCCACGACCGCATGCATCGACCGACGATGCCGCGCCACCAGTTCGGCGAAAGCTCGCGAATGCTGCACGTAGTTGGCCACGATTGCGGACCGGTCGGCCATGTGCGGCAAAACCTGGGCATCCTCCCGGGTCGAGTTGCGCCACGTGAACAAGCTGTCGTGCATGAAGAGTCCGATGGGCGGGAGATCGCCGAGGACACGAGGCAAGAGGCGCGTGCTGGTGCCGCGATGGAGCGTCCATCGGGACCGCAGCGCGTCGGGGATGATGGCGCCGACGGCGTCGGCCGGAACGCCAAGCGGTGGGAGATCGATGCTGATCAGGCGGCCTTGCCCATTCCGCTCGAGCGCCGAGAGCACACAACCGCTCACGATGCCGAGCGCGACGCTGGTTTCTACCACGGTCTCGGGGTGCAGCACCCTCGTCAACACGTAGGCAAGTCGAGCCAGCACCGGGTCGGCATCGAACAGGACCGGGAAGGGCACCCGGCGCATGGACCGCGCGCGTTCGGCGAGCTGCGCCATCAGGTCGGCACACTCACGCTCGTACGAAACGAGTGGGACCTCACCTCCCAGCGTCTCTCTCAAGCGAACGGCGAAGCTGTCCCAGCCGCAGGACGCGTATGTGGTGCGGGTCGGACGGCGCTTTCGGCGCCGAACCTCGAACTTCGCTCGGACGCGATCGTACAGCTCAACGGGATCCGCCGCCATCAGCCGCAACAATTGGATGGCTTTAGTCGCGCGGCCGGGAAGCCGCTCCGCGCCGGCGGTGACGCTTCGAACCCTGGACTCGCGTGTCGATATGCCCACGGGAGATTACCCGTTCGATGGCTGCGGCAGCGCGAGCGCGACGTCGTCCCACCGCCCCGCGAGAACCGGCCGTATGAGCCGCAGCGCGGTCTCGGCGAGAAACTCGTCTGCGCGTTCCGTTCCGGGTTGCCACCGTCCGAGGAGAAACCGATCAGCGCGCGGCGTGATCGCGCGCTCCACCGTCGTAAAGCCGGCGCGATAGTGCGCGCGACGCGCAGCGTGCGCCACGCGTACGTCGGTTCTCCCATATGGGTACGCCAGGAGCTCGATGGGCCTTCCCGTGGCGGACTCCAGCTCGCTCCGGCCTTCCGTCAGCGCGGCAGCGAGCGCGCCGTCGTCCAATTGCGGGAGTGCAGCGTGCCGAAGCGTGTGGAAGCCGATGGTCATTCCGGCGTCGGCCAGCGTGCGGATATCGGCGGCGTCCATCACTGGTGGTGTTTCGCGGGTCGCCAGCTCCGCGACGGTTCCTGCGCTTCGGCAGGCGCGGGCGAGCGCCTTGGCGGTCGATGCCTCGTGGCCGAGGACGCGGCACGTCGCCTCGAGACCGATCTCGGCGACTGACTGCTCGAGGAGCGCCCACCAGTAGGGACCGCAGCCACTGAGGGAGCGCCCGGACAGGAAGAACGTGGCGGGAATGCCAAGGTCGTGGAGCACTGGAAGCGCGTACCGCACGTGGCAGGGATCGTCATCGTCGAACGTGACGGCAAACACCGGCCTGTCGGACTTCGATGCGAACGAGAGCACCGTGCCCAAGGGGACAATCTCACCGATCTGCCGGAGCGCGCGCATCTGCTCCGCAAACCGGTCCGGAGGAATCGGAGTGATGACGTGATGGGTTGTTGCTGCGGGTGCGACACGGTGGTAACAGAGCACGAGGCACCGGCCGCGCGCCGCCGCTGCCCGCATCAATCCGTTTCGAAGCGCAGCCTGATGACGCAGCATGAGCCGGCTCGCACCTGAGATCCTGTGTCTCATCGACGCGCGGATCACTCGAACCTCGAAAGACCGGGACTGAGCTGCTGCAGCCGCCGCGATCCGCCGGTCACGATATCGTCTGACCGAGCTGCCGGAGCTCGAACGGCGTCAGCACGAACCACGTGCCGATCGTCGTCAGCTTGCCGAGGCCGTTGCTGATGCTGCTTGTGAGCAGGCGCCGCCGAATCACGCGGTAGACTCCTGGTCGCCCGCGGGCGCCGCGTCCCGCACACCGCCGGAGGGCTTGACGGCTCGAACGGTCACGATCAGGGGAAACATGGGGTCATCGGTGTCCAACTCGTGACGATTCAATTCCTGACAGGCCATCCCTTCGAGGAACGCCACACTGGTCAACACGTTGCCATGTCCTTCGACCGAGACGTTGATGCTGCCAAACACCTCGCCAAACACCCGCGAGCAGGCCGCCGGCGTGAACCGCCAGAAATCGGGCTTGGTGAGCCGGCTCACTGCCGGCACGGTCGCCAGCAGCGTTCCGCCCGGGCGCAGCATCCGGTACGCATGGCGGATGGCGGCGCGCGTGTCGTAAATCATCTGAAGGGTCTGGGTGAGGATGAAGCAGTCGAACTGGTCCGCGTCGACGTGGTCGGCCGCGGTGAGATCGGCGACGATCGTGGCGTGCTGATTGGAAGAATCGATATCCAGGACGTCGCGCTGTGTGACGGCCGTTCCGAATCGATCCATGTACCCGCTGTCTTTCACTTCCAGTACGTGGCCGCGAATATCGGCGGCGTGCAGCTGGAGGAATCGTTCTATGTAGTAGCGATCGACCGGCGTCCCGCGATCAAAGCCCCAGTGGCGGCTGAGTGGCGTGGTCCGACGCGCGGTGCCGAGAAACGCAGGGCGCAGGATCCGGCGAAGGCGATGCCGGGCGCTGCGCGGTATCAGGTCCTTTGAAATCCTCATCGGGAGCCTCTCGCCGGGGCCGTGGTGAGGAGCGGCGCGGCTCATTCGTGCAACCCTAATCGCAGCCCGTAGGCGACGCCCCGGCTTACGCCCCGCACCATCAGCAGCTCCTCACGCACGCGTAGCCAACGGCACCGCACGCAGGCACGCACCAGCGCGTTGCCGCGATCGAAGCACCACCGGCTCAGCATCCACAGCGCGTACGCGTCGCGCCGCCGCGCGCACAATGCACAGAACGCGCCCATTCCAAATCCGTAGGCGGGCCGGCTGGCGAGCCGGCGGGCGCCGCTCTGCCGCTCGTGAAAGACGATGGCGGCAGGCTCGTACAGGACGGTCGCGCCCGCGCGCAGGAGGCGGTAGAACAGATCCATGTCTTCAGCCGACAAGCCCGGCGAACCGGCACCGAGCCGCTCATCGAAACCGCCGATGCGGTGGAGCCATTCACGTTTGACCGCCGTGTTCCCGCCCGACCCGACGGCCCACGGAACCGCACGGCCGCGGTAGGTGGCGCGCACGGTGCTGGCCCGAGTCGAGACGGCGTAGAAGCCCGGCCGTTCGGGGCCGAGTGGAAGCACGCGGCCGGCGACTGCGTCCGGCTGCTCGGCGCTGTGGAAGCCGGCGACGATCCGCTCGAGCCAGCCGGCGTCCGGAACACAATCGTCGTCGGTGAACACCACAACGGGCTGTGACGCGTGTGCCATCGCCGCATTGCGCGATGCGGCGAGCCCGCGGCGCGGCTGCCGAATGTACCGAACGGGCACCATCGGGTCGCAGGCCGCCGCTGTTACCAGACGCGCGGTTGCGTCATCCGAGCTTTGATCCACCACCACGACGTCGGCGGGCATCACGCGCCCTGCGAGGATTGCCGCGACGCAGCGCTTCAATCCGTCAGGCCGGTTCAGCGTGGCGACGGCGACCGTCACATCCGCACGCGGCCGGTCAAGCGGCATGAGGCAGCTCCTCAGGGAACAGCGTCCCGGCGTGCTGGGCAAGCACCCGCAGGTAGCGGACGTATCGATTGCCCGCGTGCTCCGCCGCGTCGGCGCACTCGAGCGCCGCGACTCGGCGTGCGCGGTCGAGTCCCTGTTCGAGGATGGTGTACACGAGAAGAAACGGGAGCAGCGACGACGGGATGTGCAGACGGCGCATGTACTCGGTGATTTCCCGATGAATCGCGCCGATCAGCATGCCGTTCGCTCGCGGATCGCAGAACAGCGAGGCGAAATGCGCGTCCCATTCCTCGGTGGCCGGTGCGGCGACGGTGGTACTCCAGTGCGCCGCGAAATACAGCAGGTCCACCAGGGCAGGTCCGCGACGCGCCACTTCCCAGTCGATCACCGACAGGTGATCGCCGTCCCGGTACACGTTCCATGGTCCAAAATCCGTGTGCTGCCAGACGACCCGCAGCAGGCCCGCGTCGGTCGCGTCAAGGCGGCGTGCAAGGGTGGCAAACAGGTGCCGTTCAGCGCTTGTCAGCCCGAAGGTCGCCTCGTATTCCGTGCAGAGTCCCGCGACGAGCCGCTGCGCGAGCCATTGGTGCGCAGGGACCGTCTCGAGCCTCGTCGCCTGGTGAAACTCCGCGAGCCACCGTGCAACAGCGTGGAGGTCGTCAAGCAACTGGCCGGCATCTGCTCCCGCGCGGCTGGAAAGCGTCGCTCCCGTGACGCAGCTTTGCGAGCAGACGGAGAGATCGTTCCAGTGGAACAACGACGACCAGGGCAGCGACCGACGGAGCCCGGGGGCCAGGCCGCCGCCGACCTCCCGCAGGAACCTGTGTTCCCATTCGACCTGCTGGTTGAATGCCGCTCGACGCGGAAACTTGAGCGCCACAGCCGGCGACGGCGCGTGTGACTCGAACAACAGCACGGCCATGCGACTCCACTCGGCGGTGCCGTGCGCGAGGAACACCGGATCCACGCCGGCGATGCTGCGGGCGCCGTCGTGCCAGGCGGTTTCGACGATCGAGGCCGGGCGCGGCGTGCCGCGTGCGCCCGTCACGGCATAACAGGGTGCGAAGCTGCCGAGTGCCCCGCCGGACGAGGTGAGCGCGCGAAGTCCCGCTTTCAGGATCCGTCGGGGAACTGACGTCGATCTGTAGAGGGTGTCCAGGTACCAGCGGAACGCACGGGTGGCGCCGACCGGCAGATACATCTGACGCTGCGGGAAACCGGGTTTCACCCAATAGGCTGCTGATGCCGCGACGCCGGATCGCCTGAGACGGGATATCGCGCGCGCAGGTGTGAGGGCCAACTGACGCGCGACGCGCCGGTCGATTTCCCAGTAGAGCGCTCCGTCCTGTCGAAGCGAGCGCACGGCGGCTTCGATCGACTCGCGGGCGCCGGCGAGAACAACCACCGCGTCCGCATCCCCGGCGGCACCGATCGTGCGGCTGACGTGGCGAGCGACGCCAAGATCGAGAACCGTACGCGCGAGCGCCGCGGATCCGCCGAGGAGCAGGAGGTGCTCGAATGAGCCGCCGGACGGCGAAGGGAGGAGGAACCGCCAGTCGGCTTCACGGCCGGCAGCCGCGCACGTCCCGAGCGCGTCTGTCATGGCAGACCCAGGGCGTTGCATCATGTCCGGTGGATCCTCGAGCCGCCAACCCAGCCAGCCGACGCGCTCCGGGCGGCGTCTCGAAGATCGTGGAGGGGCAGTGGCTGATCCGCTCGGAAGAGCAGGACGTCACGGGTCCGATACTTGCTGCCCAGTTTTCCGCGCGCAACGTCTTCAGGAGCGACCTCGCCCAGGGTGGTGTTGACGGCGTAAATCCTGTACGCGCCACACCGCGCCAGATCGGCGATGAAGTGCTGAAGCTTTCTCGCCGTCGTGAGCACCTCCACGAATATCGTCGGCCGTTCCCGGACCAGGTAGTCGCGAACAGGGTTCAGAATTTCGAATTCATAGCCCTCGACGTCGAGCTTCAACAACTCGACGCCGGGGAGCAGGTCGTGTATGTCCGCAACCGGCACGTCGCACGCGATTCGACCGGCGGCGCTCAGCTCGCCGCCGGACTGCAGGAACGATCCCGGCGGCGCATCGTCCTCGTCAGCGAGTGGTACCACGAGCGGCATCCGATCGCCCGTCTTGCGACCGACCACCGCCGCTTCGATGACGTTTACCCGCAGCAGACCATTGAGCGCGAGGTTACGTCGCAGCACGCGCGCGGTGTGCGGGTGCGGCTCGACGGCGGTGTACTCGGCATGTGGCGCTTTCCAGGCACCACAGACCGTATAAACGCCGATGTTGGCGCCGATTTCGAGGATCCGCGTCGCCCGCGCGCAGAAGCACTGCCATGCCCTGACCTCGGCGCCCTCCCAGCCGCGGAAGCCGAACCAGTACAGATGCCGCGCGACGATCGAATTCACGTTCGCGAACCGGATCGATGGTTCATCCGCCAGGGCAAAGCTCTCGAGTCCCCGATCCGGGTGCTTGTAACGAAGACACTTCAGGAGGTTGTGGAACAGCCGCTGCCGCGCGCTGCCCTCGGGCGCCTCGACGTACGCCTTCCGAATCGGAAGGAAGCACGCGTCGGGCATCCGGTTCAAACACGCCGCGTACTTATTCCGCAACGCCAGCGTGAGAGTCTTGCTGAGCGTCAAAGAACCGGCGTACACGGGGACCGCTGCCGCTGCGTCGGATGAAGCCGTGGTCATAGTGCTTCCTTGACTGGGTCGTGCGTCATGTCTGGTCCGAGTTTCAATGGCCGCGGTGGCCGCCGCAACACGTGACGCGAGGCGGCGATCGCCAGGTCGGCCAGCACCCGCCGCTCGATTCCAGCGGCAGGCATGCTCAGGTAGCCGATCGCGTAGACGAGTGCGGTGAGCAAGCCGCCCGCCACCACCAGCGCGAGGGTCTCCAGCTCCAAACGCTGCCGCATGGCCCAGAGCAGAACGGCGGCGACACCTGCGGGCAGGCCCGCCGGGATCCAGATCTCCCGCGCCGCCCGCCGCCACGTGACATGAAGAGTCCTGTTGGCAAACGGCAACACGACGCAGGCCGTCGCGATGGCGCTTGGTATCAGGGTCGCCAGCGCGGCGCCGATCAGGCCGATCAACGGCAGAAGCAGGACTGACAGGACGACGTTCGACACGCCCGAGACGAGCGCTGTCGCGGCGATGACGCGATGGCGCGCGATCCCCTGCAGGATCTCGATGGCGGGGCGCTGGATGCTGCGACAGGCGTAGGCGATCGCCAGCACGGCCACGAGCGGACCGTACCCGGCGTACGAAGGGCCGACCCACAATGTGAGAATGTGGCCCCCAAGAAAGACCAATACGACGCAGGCGGGCATGGAGATGCCGATGGCAATCCTGCTGGCAGCGATGTAGACGCTCTGCAGCTTCGCCCTGTCCGCACCCGCATGCAGTTCGGAGGCAAGCGGCATCGTGACCTTGACGAACTGCGCGACGACTGCTTCGCCGAGCTCGGCGAGCTTTCGCGCGAGCGCGTATGGCGTCACCGCGGTCAGGGGACGGAAGAGCGCAATGATGAACTCGTCGGTCCTGTTCTGGAGCCGGCCGGAGAACTCGATCACAAACAGCGGCCCGCTGAAGTGGACGATCTTCCGGAACGCGTCCCGCGTCGCCCCTCGCCAGCGGATGCGGAGGTCCGGCGCTGTACGCCGGACCAGCCACGCGGCGATGCAGCAGGTGAGGATGTTGGCCGGGATAAACGCGGCAACCATCCCGAAGAGTCCCCCTCCGGCCAGAAGGGCGGCGACAACCGCCGTTGCTTCGGTGAAGGTCGCGACGATGTGCGCCCCGTTGTGGAGGTCGTAGCGCTGGAGGCCATAGAGCACCGCGAACGATGGCGTCATTCCGATGGTGATGGCCACGTTCACGCCGGTCATGACGATCAGCCACGCCGCCTCCGACTGCGCTTCCGGCGCCACCCCGAGAATGCGGGGCAGGACCGGCGCGACCAGCGCGCCCAGCAGCAGGGCGGCGACGGCGAGCCCCGTGAACACCCGTACGGCGCTGGCGACCAGCTCGCGCGCCGCCTGGCGCTCGCCCCGGGCGACATGCTCCGCGATGTACTTGACGACGGCGCCGCCGATGCCCACGTCGAGCAGAAAGCCGTACCACGCAATCGACGTGAGCAGCACCCACAGCGCGTACCCGCTCGTCCCGAGCTTCTCCAGCAGGAACGGGGTCAGGACCAACCAGGTGCCGACGACGGTCGCCTTCGCCGCGAGATTGCTGCAAATGCCGGTCAGAACGCGGCGCCGGATCATCGGACGGCCTCGCGCACCTGCGGATTGTCGAATGGCGCATCTGCGCCGGCCGGCGCTGGCTGTTCGTTTGCGAGCCTGAGCCCGTATGCGATCCCGCGACGGGCGCCGTCGATCGTCAACCACTCCTCGCGGATGCGCCACCACTGCCGCCGGATGCACGCCCGGAGCAGGGTGTCGCCTCGATCGACGCACCAGCGGAGGACGATCCACAGCGTGTAGGCATCACGCTGCCGAGCCCACAGCGCGCAGACCGCTCCCATCCCGAACCCGTACGACGCCGCTCTGCTGAGGCGCCCCTCAACGGGCTGCCGCTCGTGGAAGATGACCGCAGGCGGTTCGTACTGGATTACGGCGCCGGCGCGAAGAAGCCTGTAAAAGAGGTCCAGGTCTTCTGCGGATTGTCCCGGTGAACCGATGCCGAGCCGCTCGTCGAACCCACGCACCCGATCGAGCCACTCGCGTCGCACTGCGGCATTGCCGCCGGTGCCGACGGCCCACGGCAGTGAGCGTCTCCGGTGGACGGCGCGCGTCGCGCTCGGACGTGTGGACACCGGATAGAGGCCCGCGCGATCGGGCCCCAGCGGCAGCACGCGGCCGGTGACAGCATCAGGCCGCTCGTCGCCTTCGAACGCCCTGACCAGCGCAGTGAGCCAGCCCGCATCGGGGATACAGTCGTCGTCTGTGAACGCGACGATGGGCTGGGTGGCGTGCACGAGGGCGGTGTTGCGACACGAGGCCAGCCCTTTACGCTCTTGCCGGATGTACCGGATCGGCGCTATCGCGCGCCAACCCGACGCGTCCACCAGTTCCGCAGTCCGATCGTCGGTGCTCTGGTCGACGACGATGATTTCGGCCGGCAGCGTGCGTCCGTTCAGAATTGCCGCCACGCACTGCCGGAGCTTCTCCGGCCGGTTCATCGTCGCGAGTGCGACCGTAATCTTCGCGTCGTGCATGGCCTTCATTCACGCCAGTCCCATGCGGGCGACCGCCGCGTGGAACTGCGGCATCAGCGTTCCCCAGTTGAACGCGTTGCCAATCAGAGCCCGCCCCCGCCCGGCGATGCGCCCACTCTCTGACGGGAGCAGTGCGAGCGCCTCGGCAAGGTCCGGCGCGCAGGGCTCGGCGAGCACCGCGGCGCTCGAGCGTTCCAGCGCGTGCGCGATGTGGATGGTCTTCGACACGACGCACGGAACGCCGAGCGCGAGGTTCTCCAGGAGCGCGATGCTGTGGCATTCCCAGCGCGACGGATGCACATACCCGTCGGCCTGCCGCATGAACGTCTTCTTCTCCGTGCCGGCGACGGCGGGCTCCAGCCTCACCCAAGGCTCCAGGCAGTGGTCCGCAATCAGGCGCTCCAACCGTGCAATGCCGCCCTTGTAGTCGTAGCCGCGAATGCGCATCGTCGGGCGCTCCGTGGGCGAGAGCCGGGCGATGGCGCGCACGAGTGTATCGAGTCCCTTGTGGACAGGATCGATGCGTCCCATCCAGGCGATGTAGCCACCGCCGCCTGCCCAGTGGTCATCCGGCAGATCGAACCCCGTGGGAACGGTGAGGAACCCAGCTTCCGGCGCCAGCGCGGTCACGTCGGCGATCTCCGAATCGAAAAAGACGTGCACCGCCGCCGCCCGCTCGAGGAACTGTCGCTCGAAGAAATCGCGGATTCGCCGCGGCCCCCGAAGATACGTCGTCCACTGACGCTCGTACACGCCGTGGGGCATGACGACGTAGGGCACGCCCGTGCGGCGCGCCGCCGCTGCGGCGAGCAGATTGCTCGGCACCCACCCCGTGTGCAGCACCAAAAGGTCGCGGCGGCCGAGATAGCGGTCGAGCCCCACCGGGCGAAGCGTCATCCGGTGGCTTCCACGGTGTGGCACGCACTGCGTCGTCAGGCCCGGGTGGCGTGCCTTGGACACGAACGGGACGTCGCTGGTGGGTTCGCCCTGCGGCGCGTGCAGCACGTGCACCTCGGCTCCGGATGCTGCCTGGGCACGCGCCCACATCCAGAGCGCGTACGTCACGCCGGAGTTGCCCATGGCGCCCGGAAAGTAATGAACGATCCGCCTCAACCGCGTGCCTCGTCGGATGCGGGAACCCGCTCCAGCACGGTTCCGGGCTGCGCGCCCTCGACGCGGGTCGCCACGCCCAGGCGCGCCTGGCGATAGATCGCCATCAATTGGCGGTAATTGGCGGTCGAGGTGAATCGGGCTTCGTACGCGGCACGCGCCGCCGGGCGCATGGAGGTCAGCGCCGCATCATTTGAAAAGAGCCGGTCGATCGTCCGTGCAAGATCGGCCGCATCACCGGCCCGGACCAGCACGCCGGTCCTGCCCGGCGATACGAGTTCTGCCGCTGCGCCCCCGGCGGTAGTGAGGACGGGTGTGCCCGCCGCGAAGGCCTCGATGACGACCTGCCCGAACGTTTCGAAGAAGATCGACGGACATACGAGCAGGGAGGCTTCAGCCATGAGCGCCTGCACATCGCCGCGATCGCGTCGGCCGAGGTACGTGATGCCCTCGAGACGCGCCGCGGCGGCCGCCACCGCTGTGGCCATCGGCCCGTCGCCGACGATGGTGAGCGGGACTCGCTGCTGGAGGCGCTCCCAGGCGTCCAGGAGCGTCCCGACACCCTTTTCTGACGACAGGCGGCCGACGTACAGCGCGTATCCGCCGCGTCCGGCACCCATGCCTGGATCGGGATCGATGAAATGAGGTTTCACGTGAATTCGGCCGCGCGGTATGCCCCCGGCGACGAACATGCGGCGCACGAATTCGGTTGGTGCTATATAGGCGGCCACCTTGCGATCCCATGTGCCCAGGACGCGGTGAACGAGCAACATGCCTGCGACAGCGCTCGTCGCCGCGCGGCTGCTGCGGTAGCACGCGTGCCAGACCGCGGGCAGTGGCGCCGCGCCCACGCACGACACGCATCGGCTCCCATCTCGGACGAGCACGCCGTTCGGGCACAGCAGCCGGTAATTGTGCAGAGTGTGGACGACCGGGATTCCCGCTGCCGAGCCGGCGTGGTATATGGAGGGTGATGCGAGCGGCAGGGTGTTGTGAACGTGAACGAGATCGATCTGCTCGTGCGCGATCAGTTGCCCGACGTCGCGGTAGGCACGATGGTTCCACACGGTCCGTCCCGCGAGCACGAGCGGGTTCATGCCATCGATCGCGGAGTTGTCCAGGACGTACGGCACGACCTTGTGGCCGTACCGATTGAGCAGTGTGGTTTCCAGGTCGACGACGCGATCCTCGCCGCCCGCTTCGCGATAGCGGTTGTGAACGACGAGCACATTCATGACGACGCAGGCGCTCCGGACGCCTGAAGATGCGCCCGGGGATGTCCCGATGCTGCGCACAACGCGCACAGGAACACCAAGAACAATTCGATATCGGGCGCGGCCGCGAAGCTTTCGTTCGACATCGAGTTCAGCGTCAGAAACAGCATGAGCGCGGGCACGGTGGCGCGTACCCACGCGGGGTTCGATCGATCGAGTCCTGCCCGGAAACCGAGAAAGATGAGGCCGAGCATCGACAGCATACCGACGACGCCGAGATCCAGGACCGTCTGGAGCAGCGCGTTGTGAGCGTAGGCCGCCCATTCCGCGACGTCGAGCAGCGCCGCCCGCGATGCCTGGTAGCCGGTCCCGGCGACAAAATGCTCGGCAACAATGGGTCGCAGCTCCTGCCAGAGTTCGAGCCGGCCGTTCAGTTGAAACACGTCATCGACGGTCTGATTGCGAAGGAACAGGCGTGTAGCCGCAGAATCCTGGGCGGCTATCCCTTCGACCCAGGATCGCAGCTCTGAGACATACACGACGGACGCGAGCACGCCGGCGGACACGATCAGCACAGCGGCCGCTCGAAACGCCGGTCGTACCCTGATCAGCCACATCAGGCCGATTCCGGCGGCGAGCGCCACCATCGGCCCGCGTGAGCTGGTGAGGACGAGCAGGACGACCATCACGAGAAACATCACCCGTATTCCAACGCCAGGTCTCGCCGGAATGTCCTGCGTGCGTGCACACGCGATGATCCCGAGGAGACCGATGGCCGCCGCGCCTGTCAGCGTTGCGGCATCCAGAGGGTGTATGGCGAACCACCTGAAGCGGAAGACGCCCTCTTCCGCAAACAACGGGAGCGTTGTCCACGGCGCGGCTATCGTGATGAACGCGCAGACGAGCACATACCAGGCGAGCGACCGCGAGGTCGTCCACAGCGCGCCCGCCCGGCCAAGAATGCGAACGGACAGCACTGCGAACGCTGCGACAATCGCCAGCTGCGTTGCCCGCACCAGCGACAGGGCCGGCGCGGCCGACCAGAGCGTGGACATCAACGCGAGGGTCGTAAATATGGCGATCAGCGCCTCGGCCTTCGACATTCGGCGCCCGGTGCGTACCGCCAGCGCCACGGCGACCACGGCCACCCCGATGAACGCAAACAGGACGAGCTCGAAGATGACCTGCGCGTCGAGCAGGCCTTCGAGCGTGTCGTCGGCATAGCGCGACCGGAACTTCGTGCCGGCGAGGAACAGCATCGGCAGCGACAGAAAGAGCGCGAGGCGCGGGCGGCTGAAGGCGAAGGCCCCCCAGGCGGCCAGCGTCAGCGCGCCCACCGCGGCCACGGACACGCGCAGGTCTGAAACCACGTAGTACCCGAGGAGCACGAGGGCGGGGGCGATAATCGCCAGCCGGACGTCGCGCGCGTCCACCGGTGCGGACCTCCACGCCCTCGACGCACCAATCACGCGACGCTCCCCCCTTCCTGCGGCCTCGCCGGCACCGGCGGCGTGGCCGCCCGCGGCGGTTCCCCCGATGGCGCTCCGCGCGAGAATTCCCGCAGCGCGAGCCAGAGGAACGCAGGGTTGTTGATCAGGTACCGCTTCCAGAGACGCCGCGGTTCCGTGCCCAGCCGGAACAGCCATTCGAGACCGCTGTTCTGCATCCAGCGCGGCGCCTGCGGCTTGAGCCCTGCGTGAAAGTCGAATGCGGCTCCCACGCCGATCAGCGCCGGCGCCTGCAGGCGGCCGACGTGCTGCGCCATCCAGTACTCCTGCTTTGGCGTGCTGAGACCGACCCAGACGACGTCGGGCCCGGCGTCGTTGATGAGGGTGACGAGGTCCTCATCCTCCTGTGGCGTCAGCGGGCCGAAGGGCGGTGTGTAGGTGCCGGCGACCGCCAGTCCCGGAAACCGGCGAGACAGGCGTCGCGCCAGGAGGTCGGCGACGCCATCGCCACCCCCATAGAAGAAGTGGCGGTATCCGGTCGTCATCGACCGCTCGCAGCAGGCGAGCAGCAGATCCGGGCCGTAGACGCGGTGCGCGTGACGCCACCCCTGCAGCCGCGACCACCAGACCAGGGGCATGCCATCGGCCGTCACCAGGCCGGCGCCGTTGTGGATCTGCCGGAGCGTCTCGTCGCGGCGGCTCTCCATCACGCCATGAACCCCGGTGACGCAGACGTACTCGCGGTGTCCTTCGATGATCCATCGATCCAGCACGTCGAGCGTCTGATCCATGTCGAGGACGTTGATCCGCACGCCCAGGACGTCGACGGACGGAAGCACCGGTGCGGCTTCAGGCGACCGCATGATCCACCTCGCGTACGGCACGCGATTCGGCGACCTGCGCCTCGATCCAGCGGTAGGTGCGCGCCATCCCTTCTTCAAGGGAGATCCGCGGCTCCCACCCGAGGACCTCGCGGAGCCGGGTGTTGTCCGAGTTGCGGCCTCGCACGCCCTGCGGGCCCGGCACATGCCGCTTGTGGAGCGTGATTCCCGCGGCGTCGGCGACGAGATCGGCGAGCGCGTTGATGCTGATCAGGCGGTCCTGCCCGAGATTCAGCGGCTCGCGATACGGGGATTCCATCAGCCGCTGAAGGCCCTCGACGCAATCGTCGATGTAGCAGAAGGATCGGGTCTGTTCCCCATCGCCCCAAATCTCGATCTCGTCCGCGCCGGTGAGCTTCGCGATCGCGACCTTCCGGCAGAGCGCCGCCGGCGCCTTCTCGCGCCCGCCGTCCCAGGTCCCCAGCGGTCCGAAGATGTTGTGGAACCGCACGATGCGCGTGTCCATGCCGTAGTCCTCGCCGTAATGGACACACAGGCGTTCGGTAATCAGCTTCTCCCACCCATAGGCGTCCTGCGGCTGGGCGGGATACGCCTCCTCTTCTCTCAACGGCTGTACGTCGGTGGACGTCTGCCGGTACTCGGGATACACGCAGGCGGAGGAGGTATACAGGTAGCGCGCGACTCCGTTCCGCCGCGCCGCCTCGAGCGTGTGCGTGCTGATCAGGACGTTGTTGTGCAGGATCTGCGCGTGATGCGAGGAGATGAACCCCATGCCGCCCATGTCGGCGGCGAGCGCATACACCTGATCGACGCCGGCCGTGGCGTCGAGGCAGCCGTCCCAGCGCCGGAGGTCGCGAATCAGAAATTCGTCCGCGTCGCTCCGGCCGAACTCAGGGTGCTTCAGATCGATGCCGCGCACCCATGCCCCGGTGCGCTTGAGTGCCGTCACCAGGTGGTGGCCGATAAACCCGCCGGCACCCGTCACGGCCACCCGCGTGCGATGCATTCGTGTCATGGTCATGCCCTCTCCTCCGTGTGTGTGGCCGGTGATGTCCACGGGCTCCGCTATGCGGCTCCTGTCCCTCGCAGCACCGCCGGAAGCGTGCGCGCGAGGATTGTCGTGTCGAGCCCAAGAGACCAGTGATCGATGTAGTGCAGGTCGAGTGTGATCCACTGGTCGAACGCCAGACCGCTGCGGCCGCTCACCTGCCACAAGCCCGTGATACCCGGGCGCACGCTGAATCGGCGCATATCGGCGGAGCGCGTAAAGCGCCCCACGTCGCGCAGCGGGAGCGGGCGCGGGCCGACCAGCGACATATCTCCGCGCAGCACGTTGAGCAACTGCGGCAGTTCGTCGATCGACGTGCGGCGGAGCCAGCGGCCGAGCGGAGTGATGCGGGGATCGTTCACGATCTTGAAGACCGGTCCTGTCGCCTCGTTGCGTACCTCGAGGGCCGCCTGCAGCCGCTCCGCGTCGTGAACCATCGTGCGGAACTTCAACATGCGGAAGCGCCGCCGGTTCAAGCCGTACCGCTCCTGCGCGTAGATGATCGGCCCGTCACTCGTCAGCTTGACCGCGGCAGCCGTGGCGACCAGGAGCGGCGACAGGACGATCAGCCCGAGCGCCGCGCCGGCGATATCGATGGCCCGTTTGACGCTGAGCGGCCACCCATCGGCGACGACCAGCAGCTCGACACGCGGCGTGATGCCCGCGGCCCGGTCGACGCGCGGCCGCGCGAGTTCCGTACCGAAGATATCGGCGCCGTACATCACCTTGACGCCGATGCGCTCGCACACCCGGATCGTTTCCTGGATCTGCAGGTATTGCGACTTGACCGGCAGGCCGACATGCACCTCGTCGACGTGTTCCTGGACGAGAATGCGTTCCAAGTCGTCCAGCGAGCCGAGCGTCCGGCGCGCGATGTACGAGCTGCGCGGGATGTCGGTCTTGTCGACGAACCCGAGCACGTGATACCGGGTGAGCGGATCCACCGACAGCTCGTGGCAGATGCGGCGCGCGTGAGGTCCCGACCCGATGATCAGCACGCGCCGGCGCGCCGCCGCCGACCGCGACAGGTGCGCGCGCACGATGCGGGCGGCACCGACGCCCACCAGACCGGCGGCCCAGAACTGCAGCAGGGCAGGACCGTCGACCAGCTCCGGGTGGCTCACCACCAGGATCGCCGCCGCGAGCCCCGCGACTCCCGTCACGGCAAACACCACGCGGGTCGCCTCATCCGCCCCCCGCCGCACGCGGGTCGCGTCATACAGATGGGCGCGGTCGAACACGAGGTAGACGGCCGCGCCAAACCCGATCAGCAGCGGCGCATCGTAAAGATGGATGCGGGCCGACAGGAACTCGACGAGGCCGGCGGCCCATTCCCCGATGAAGCGGCCCGCCAGCGCGAGAAACAGGGCGCAGATCACCAGCCCCACGTCGGCGGCGGCGACGAGCCGTGCAGCCGGTACCGGCCTGACCGCCTGCGCGACCGGCAGCAGCGCGCGCGCCGGTTGTGGCGCGCCGATCCGTACCGCCGGCTCGGCGGCGGATACGAGGGAGGGGAGGGCAGGAGAAGCGGCGGGGGCCATGGGTGGACTACGTCATGAGATGGGTTGCTGGGACGGCGAGGCGTGCACGATGATCGGCCCAACCGGCCGTGTCGTCCCGGCGTTCCAACGGCGACAGGCCGGCGTGAGGGCGTCCACGGTCAGCGCTGCGCCGCCGCTGAGGAGCAACGCGACTCCGAGCAGCAGCGGCAGGAAGGCGAGACCGGGCTCACGCTGCGGCTCCGCGGCGACTGATGGGCCGTCGGCGATCACGACGTTGGCGATGCGCGTGCGGTCGAGCTCGTCCGAGATGCGGGCTTCCTCCTGCTTCTGCGCGTACAGCAGGTACTTGGCCTCGGCTGCCTTCAGCTGGCGCGCAAGCTCCTGCTGTTCGGCATCGCGCAGCTCGAGTTCCATCGCCCGGGCGCGATACTGGCCGACGGCGCCAGCCAGCGACACCACCCTGGCGCTCAGCGCGGCCTGATCGGCGCGCGTGCGCGCGGCCTCGGTGTCGAGCCACTGGCGCGTCGGATTGTCCGCCACGGTCTGTTCGACAACCGGCGTACGCTCGGCCGCCTCCAATGCCGCGCGCGCCTCGCGCAACTGGGCGTCGACGTCCAGCACGCCGCGGTAGGTCGGGGTGAACTTCTGCAGCAGCTGCGTGCGCTGCATCTCCAGCGTCAGAATCCGCGCCGTGATGTCCCGGGCGACGCCGGCATCGGTTCTCACCGTGGCGGTGTGCTGCTGCGGGACGCGCGCCAATTCACCGCTGACGGTTGCCAACCGTCGATTCGATTCAGCCAGCAGCGCCGCGGCCTGGCGCCGCAGGGCGTCGAACTCGTTCAGCTTCTGCAGCACCGCCTCCTTTTCCAGCGCCGCAGACACGACCTGGTGCTCTACGCTGAACGAGGCGAGCTGCTCGCGGAGGAGGTCGAGCTCCTGCCTCGCTCGCTGCGACTGCTCGGTGAAGAACTGATACGTACCGGCCGGGCGCTGCACCGCAAGGTGCTTCTCCAGATAAAGGCGCGCAAGCGTGTCGAGGACGTTCCGGGTGAACTGCCGGTCGTCAGCCTCGTAGCTGACGTCGATCAGCCACGTCCGCCTCACAGGCGATACGTCGAGCCGCGCGCGCAGCGAGTCGGCCGCCTCGTCCAGGGCCTCCGCCTGGGTGAGCGAAGGCTGCTCGTTCTGCACCCGGGTGGCGAGACCCGTTTCCAGGGCCACCTTCTCAATCAGCTCTCCGGACTTGAGCAACTCGATCTGCGACATCAGCTCTGTTTCGGTGAGCTCACGGTAGTAGTAGCGGCCCGCCGCAGCCTCAGGGAGGCCGCTCACGACCGAATCGGCGCGGTCCTGTTTGACGAGGATTTTCAGTTTCCCCTGGTACATCGGCGCAGCCCCGAGGACGGCGACGATCACACCGACGGACAATGCCACGAAACAGATGATCAGGACGCGCCCCTGACGCCGCAGCGCGTCGAAGATCTGCCGCATCGTCCCGGAACCGAAACTGCTGTCGCTCTGTGGATTCATCGGCGCCACGTCACACCTCTTCCGAATATGCGTCTGCCACGACCGCGCGGGTCGGCGTTACCAGCGCCAGATGTCGAGGAGCGGCAGGACCTTCCCGAGCACACTTCTCGACACGACAATCGTGTCGCCCGGGCGCAGCAACGGGTCTTCACTGAGATCTCTCTTCGAGTACATTCGTCCGACGTTGATCTGCCTCGCCTCGAAGCCGTTGTCGGCGAATTGGCGGTAGAGCACGACCCGCGACGTGTTGGCGCCGTGAGTGAACCCGCCCGCGACGGCGACCGCCTGCGTCAGCGTCGTCGCGCCGCGCAGTTCGTAGCGCCCGGGCTTCTGCACTTCCCCATTGGCGATGAAGTACGGCTTCTCGAACTCCTTCAGGACAATGGTGAAGACCGGCTCGCGAACGAAAGCGCTGTACGCGGCGAACACGTCTTCCTTGAACTGAGCGACCGTACGTCCCTGGGCGCGGACGTCCCGCGTATCCTTGAGGCTGATATAGCCATCCGGCTGCACCATGACGGTCTGATTCAGTTCCGGCACGAACGGGAAGGTGACCTCGAGTACATCGCCGGGCGTGATCCGGTACCGGCCGTTCGTCCAGCGTGTCCATTCGCCCTCAATCGCGTCGCTTGCCGAGAGCGCGGAAACCGCCTCGCCGGACGGCGCCGGTATGGCGGCGTGCGAGGGCTGCTGGGCGGAGACCCCCGGCACCGATGCGGCGGCGATGAGCACTCCGACCACGTAACAGCCATAACGAGCAGATCGCGTTACCTTCACCGTTCCCCCCTGCCGCGCTGTCAGTTGCGGCCCACTGCTAGGGCGTCGATGTGCAACGGCATGGCCACGCGGGCATCCGCACGCCTTGGTGAGGGGCGTGCGCCATGTTCCCCGCGAGTTTGTGCGTGTTTACGAACGACGTTCATCCACGTGTCGGCCACGCGCGCTTCTCCTGCCGCGCGCCGCGGCCGCAAAAGTCATCGGAGCACCAGACGATTGGCTGGTTCCAACCAGCACACACACACGACGTCGGTGGTTGACGGCAAAAAGGCAGCGGACAGGCGGTCTCGCAGCCCGCGGCGTAACTGGTACCCGCGTTGCTCACACACACGGTGCCCCCCGTGTGGCGGGACATGACGGACAGACGCCGTACACCTCGTTATGTGCTGGAAACGCCGCTCCCAGGCGACGCCATACCTATGCAGGACGTGACCGTGGAGCGGTTTTCGAACGGGCGGGCCGTCGTGATCTCACCGTCGGCGCACCAGCCTGACGAGGAGCTGGTCATTCACATGGCGACGCGGGAAGGGCTCCGGAGTCACCCTGCGACCGTGGTGTCGAGCTCGCCGGTGTCGTTTGGCGGCGGCCTTCGCTTTCGCATCGAACTGTGCGTAGAGGATGAGGATCAGCCTCGCGCAAAAGGGGGATTCCGGTGAAGCCACCGATTGACGGGAAGCACGCGCCGCGGACCGCCGTCCTTGCGCGGCGGCAACGCGTGGATGTCGACGACGTCAGCCGCACGGGATGCCGGCTGACCGGGCCCCGGTCGCTGGACGTGGGCGAGGTCGGCATGCTGACCGTCACGATCGACGGAGAGATCCACGTCGAGTTGTTCCGCGTGTCGCGGAGCGAGACCCTTCCCGGCGAGGGGCGCCTGTGCCAATCGGGCGTTGAATTTCTGCCGATGCCGGCGGGAGCGCGATCGTTACACGATCTCGCCGCACAGCTCGACGATTCTCACTCCATGTAGCGCGGTTCGGCGGCAGGATCGGCCGGCCGTGCGGCCGTCGTGCAGACGGGACCCTCGGATTCGGTGAGCCGGTCGGGCGCGGCGCCTCCCCGGAATTCACGGAAATCGATCCGACAATGGTGCGCGGCGAGGAAGTTGAGGAACCGCTTGTAATCGGACGCGCCGATGCGGAAGAGACCGAGGAGCGCCCGGTAGCTGCCGTTTGTCGTACGGAGGCCCCGACGGACCACCGCCCTCAGGTCGTGGCGCGTCATGTCGCGGTTCAGAAACAGTGTCTGGACGTCGTGCCAGAAGTCATACGTGCCGCTGACGAGCGCTTCGTAGATATCGTCGGCGAACTGACGGCGACGTTCCCGCGACGGCGCGACCGTATCCAGCACGCGGCCGACAAGTGTTCCAGGCAAGTCGTCCACGCCCACGCTCGACCCGTGGGGGAGCAGCGACGCGATCTGTTCGACGACGTTCTGCAGCTCTCGAACATTGCCGGGCCAGGAGTAGCGGCTCAGCACGTCCATCGCCTCGGGCGTCACGGTGCACGCGACGCCCGCGTGCCGGATCGCATGCTCCACGAGCGGCGGAATGTCCTCGGGACGTTCGCGCAACGGCGGCACGTGCAGGTGCGCGACCTTGATGCGGTAGAGCAGGTCTTCGCGAAAGTGGCCTTCAGCCACCATCGTGGTGAGGTCGCGATTGGTGGCGGAGATCACGCGCACGTCGGAGCGGGCGACCACCGACTCCGAGCCGACCTGCTGGATCTCGCCGCTCTCCAGGAACCGCAGCAGCAGCGCCTGCATCCGCGGACTCATTTCGCCGATCTCGTCGAGGAACACCGTGCCGCGGTGCGCCAGCTGCAGCCGGCCGGCCTTGTCGCGGTGAGCGCCGGTGAAGCTGCCGCGCACGTGGCCGAACAGTTCAGACTCGATGAGCGGCTCGGAGAGGCCGGCGCAGTTCAGCGCGACGAACGCGGCACTGGCCCTGGAGGAATGCGCGTGAATGTATCTGGCGAGCACATCCTTACCGACGCCGCTCTCACCGGTGATGAGGACTTTGGTGTTCCCCGCTGCCACACGCTTGGCGGCGGAAAGGATGCGCTGCATCGGAGGCGCGGCTGCAATCACGGTGGGCAGACACGCCGCCAGATGGGCCGTGGGGGGCGACACGGCTTACACAAGTGCAACTCGTGTTCCACTCATGGGAAAAGGGAAGGCCTTTAATGCGGGCCTAATTGCAGGCCTGGCCTGAATCGAGCCTGTTCAGATACGTGGGGTGCTGGTGTTGAGCTGAGAGAGGACGAAGCCTACTGAAGAACTTCAGCCGGCCTGATTGGCGCGCGCAGCCGGCGTCCACGATCCACATGCGGCATCGGTTCTGAACCCGGCATCGCCCGGGAGAACAGTGACGAACGCAGTGCCCGCAGCCGCGGCAAGCTCTCTCGCGATGATGCTGTCGGGTTCGCCACTGAAATCGCTGAGGCGTTCCCAGTAACATCCCACACTCACGGAGCTCGTGTACATGCCGGGCCGTATCTGCGTGCCGACGAGCCACATTCCGGGCGCGATCGCAGCCTGCGATCCCTCGCGGGCGCGACTCGACCATGTGCCGCACGCGTCGTTGGGCGCGAACGCATGATCGGTCGGACGGATATCGATGATCCACTGCGCCGCGTCGAAGCCGATATAACCGAACGCAACCGTCTCCGCGGCTGTGCCGCCCGTGCCTGACTGCCGCTCCCAGTAGCAGCCCGACCCCGGACCACTGAAGTAGCGTCCCGGCGCGATTTCGGAGCCGACTCGATGCCGGCCGGGCCCGAAGGTAACGAGCGGCGGCGCCGGATCAGGCACCGGGGACGGCGCGGTCGGCGGGCCGGTCGCCGGCGGCGCGCCCTGCGATGCCGTGTTGCCGCCGCAGCCGCCGGCCAGGAGGCAGAGCAACGCCGCGAGTGCCGGCAGGGCGCGTGACGTCACACGCCGTGACTCACCCCGGCAAGGGCGCCGCTGTGCGGTGCCGGCAAGCGTGACAGTTGACGCCGCCGCGCAGACGCGGCCAGATCCGCACGGCCGCTGCACTGAAAGCGCACCTCCGCGGGACGGAAATGCGCCTCGAGGTTCGTGCGCCAGAACGCCGATCCCAAGCCGGCGCCTCCCCGCGTCCGTCCGCGACATGGCGCAAACGAGTACAGCACGCGCACTATGGCTGTCCGTGCGCGACGGAGTTGGCTGCGCTCGGGCCACCGTTCGACCGCCGTCCAGCTGCATGGCGCGGGAGCCCGCAATCGCGAGTTGCCGCCCCCAGGATCGCAACGACCGGACGCGCGTCATGCTGCCATGGTCGCAAGCTCGAGACCAAAATTCGACGCCGGGTAACGAAACTGTATGTCGCCTGCCAACTGGTTGGCGCTCATCCGGGACACTTGTATTCAGCTCAACTACACTATTTACAATGTATTACGGGGAAACACGAGAGCCGTCGGCTGGTCCCGGGCTTGCCCATAGAAGAGTCGCAATGCGCTTTCCCACATCCTTCCTTTTGCTCCTGACGACGGTCCTTGCGACGACGGTGCTTGCGGGGAGCCCCCTTTACGCTCAGTTGAGTTCGCGTCCCGGTACCCTGCACGCCCCAACCGGACAGCATCGGGGGATCATCGTATCGCCACAAACCGTGACCGTGGCGGCGGGAGGCAGCGAACAGTTTTCCGCGACGGCGTTCGGTGACGCGCCGGTTCACTGGAGCGCGACCGGCGGCATGATTACGGAAACCGGGCTCTTTATGGCTGGACCGACGCCGGGAGCCTACACGGTCACCGGCCAGACGCCGAGCGCCGCTGCGACGGTATCCGTGACCATCGTGCCGGCAGGGCCGTCGGCGCCCGCGCCACGCCATTTCGTCTCCATTCACCCTGGCGAGAGCATTCAGGCCGCGGTCAATGCCAACCCCGAGGGCACGTCCTTTCTGATCAAGAGCGGCGTGCATCGCCGGCAGACCGTGCGGCCCAGGAGCGGTATGTCGTTCATCGGCGAGGCGGGCGCCGTGCTCGACGGCGAGCACGCGGCGGGGCATGCGTTCGTCGGGCATCTCACGAGGAACGTCACGATCCGCGGGCTGCATGTCACGCGCTATGCGCCGGCCGCCCTGAACGCCGCGGTCGACGCGGTCGAAACCAACGGTTGGGTCATCGAAGGCAACGAGATCGATAACACCAGCAACGGCATGCAGCGCGTCTACGGCGTGCGGCTGGGGAGCAACGGAGCCGTGCGCGGCAATGCGATTCACCACAACGGATGGCTCGCGATCAGCTGCTATAACGAGACCGACACCGTCATCGAGGGCAACGAGGTCTACGCGAATCCCCCGGCGCTGTTCGACGACACGATTGGTGAGGCCGCCAACATGAAGCTGTACGACTGCGGCCGGATCGTGATCCGCGGCAACGACGTGCACGACGGTCCATTCCGCGGTATCTGGGTGGATACCATGCGCCCCGACGTCACCATCGAGGGCAACCGGGTCAGCAACCACGGCGCGCAGGGGATCTGGTACGAAGTGAGCTATCGCGGCGTCATCCGCGACAACTACGTGGAGAACGCCGGCTATCTTGGTCGCTACACCCCCGATTGGCCGACTGATGCCGGCATCCAGGTGACGAACTCGCCGGACGTGTCGGTCGTCGGCAACACGGTGGTGAATTCGCTCAACGGCATCCTCGGGCACCAGGCCGCCGGCTACCTGCACGGGTCGTCCGGAAGAAACGAGCTGCGGAATCTGCTCGTCGAAGGGAACACGATCGTCATGCCCCGCGGGCAGAGCGGCATCGTGCACAACGTCGGCGCGAACGACGTCTACGTGTCGTGGAACAACCGCTTCGTGCGCAACCGCTACGTGCTGGGACAGAACGGCAGTCCCTTCTTCTGGATGGGACGCGGCATCGACGAGCGCGCGTGGCAGGCGTACGGCCAGGGCGCAAACGAGTCCTACACCCGTTGAGACACCTTCGCCTCACCCGCACCCCCCGCTAAATCCGACATCCGCCAACAAAATCGTAATCACGACGCCCGGCGATTCCTGGCGACCCGAGCACATCCCGCAGGAAGTCCGGAGTTCAGACTGGTCCTGCCCTTGCCACCGGGTTCCTCGACCGTGACAGCCGGTCGTCACCCGTAAATTCCCGCTCCTCCCCAGGAGAACACGCAAATGCGCTCTGTCGGTTCCGCCATGCGTGTGCGTGGCGCCGTGATGATGCCGCGCCTGTGGAGCGCGGCAATCGCCGTTCTCGTGCTTCTCTCGGCGGCGACGGGAGGGCGGCTGCAGGCGGCATCGCTCACGCTCTCGCCGCAGGCCGTAACGCTCGTCCCCGGCGCTACCTACCAGTTCACGGCGCGCGGCTCGCGCGGAAAGATCAGCTGGAGCGCGACGGGTGGCACAATCACCGGTAGCGGGCTGTATAAAGCAGGAGCTCTCCCCGGGTCGTTCATAGTGCGCGTGGCCGACAAGAGCTCCTCCGTCACGGCTGCGGTCACCATCACGGCGGCCGCTCCACCCGTGACGATTTACCCCGGTGACCTGGTTCCGATCTATCCGGGGGAGAGCATTCAGGCCGCCGTCGATACTCATGCCGCGGGCACCGGGTTCCTGATCAGGAGCGGCGTGCATCGGCAGCAATCGGTCAGGCCGAAAGAGGGGATGTCGTTCATCGGCGAATCAGGCGCCGTGCTGGACGGCGAGAACGTCGCACCCTATGCCTTCCAGGCGCATCTCGTCAACAGCGTGACTATCCGTGGCCTGCGGGTGACGCGGTACGCTCCGCCCAACCTCACCGCAGCGGTCGACGCGGTGGAAACCATGGGCTGGATCCTCGAGGACAACGAAATCGATTCGAACAGCAATGGACTCCTGCGTGTATACGGCGTGCGGTTGGGGAGCTGGGGCATCGTGCGGCGCAACAAGATCCATCACAACGGATGGGTGGGCATTTCAGGCTATAAGGCCATCGAGACATTGATCGAAGGGAACGACATCTACGCCAATCCGGCGACCAGCATCACAGATACGGTCGGTGAGGCGGCGAACATCAAGCTGTACGGGTGCGGCCGCATCACCATCCGCGACAACTACGTGCATGACGGCGCCTTCAGGGGGATCTGGCTGGACCGCAGTCAGCCGGATATGACCATCGAAAGTAACCGCGTCATCAACCATGGCCAGCAGGGCATCTGGTACGAAGTCAGCTACCGCGGCATCATTCGCAACAACTACGTCGACAACGCGGGCTATGACAGCTACTACAGCAGCGGCTGGCTGCGGGGTGGGGGCATCTCGGTCACGAATTCACCGGATGTGTCGGTCATCGGCAACACCGTCGTCAACTCGCTCAACGGCATCATTGGATTGCAGGCGGCCGGGTACTACGACGGTCCTTACGGCAAGAACGAGCTGCGGAATCTCCTCGTCCAGGGCAACACGATCGTGATGCAGCGGGGCCAGACAGGCATCGCAGAGAACATCGGCTCGAGCGCTGTCTTCCTCTCGTGGAACAACCGGTTCGAAGGGAACCAGTATCAACTTCACACGATTCCGAAACCGTTCTACTGGATGAGCCTGAGCCTGGACGAAGTGGAGTGGCAGGCCTACGGCCAGGACCCGCCGGCGTCGAGCGCCTCGTTCGCGCGTTGACGCCGCCCGCTGATACGATCGCCGCCGGCGGGCTGCCGCGGTGCGCGTCGTCTATTACAGTCATCCTGCGTTTTTCGAACCGGCGCTGTGCCTGGTCCGCGAGCTGAGTCGGACATGCGAGGTACACCTGCTGCTCGAGATTTCGCCGACCGCGTGGCGGACCGCCGCGTTCGATGTCGGCGAACGCCGTCTGCCTCCGGGCATCCTTCCCGCTGACGAGATCCTGCGCGACGCGTTTCCCAGCGGCGTGCGCGACTACTGGCGTTCCGCAGCCAGCTTCCACCTCGTGGCGCATTCATCGGTCAGGAGCCTGCATCCCTCGTCTTGGAGGATCAGCCGGCAGGCATTGAGGTTCGCGGTCGACATCGGCGCGGACGTTCTGCATATCGACGACGTCGACGTGTCGCCGCGCCTGGCACTCGCACTGCCGGCCTTTCGGCGCGTGCCGATCGTGTTGGCTGTCCACGACCCGGAACCGCACAGCGGCGAGCGGAACTGGCGGAAGAGGCTCGCCCGCCGGCTCGCCTACCCGCGGGCGGCGAAGTTCGTGCTCTACAATGCGGCGTTTCAGGCGGCTTTCGCCGCGCGCTACCGAATCGCGCCCTCGGCAATAGAGGTGACCCGGCTCGGCGTCTACGACGTCTTTGCGCAGTGGCCGTCCGACACCGCCGCGCAGCCGCGTACGGTGCTGTTTTTCGGGCGGCTCTCGCCGTACAAGGGACTCGACGTGTTTTACGATGCGGCGCGCCTGGTCGCGGAGCGCGTCGCCGGCGTGACGTTCGTCGTTGCCGGACGTCCCGTGGAAGGCTACACGCCGCCGTCGCCCCCGGCGCTGCCTCGTGGCGGCGCCCTCCAGCTGATCGACCGCTATCTCTCGAACAGTGATGCTGCCGCGCTCTTCCGAAGCGCGTCCGTCGTGGTGTGCCCGTATCGGGATGCAACGCAGAGCGGCGTGGTTCTCAGCGCGTTTGCGTTTGTGGTTCCGGTGATCGCGAGCGCCGTCGGCGGACTTCCTGAATACGTGATTCCCGAACGCACGGGACTGTTGGTCCCGCCTGGCGATGTACCGGCGCTGGCCGCCGCCGTCGAGCGTATCATCCGCGATCCGGCGTTTGCGATGCAGCTGAGCCGCAACATCGCCGGCGCGGCCTCACATGAATTCCACTGGCGGCACACGGCTGAGGCGCTCCTCCGCACGTACGGGCGCGTGGCACGTCAGGACCGCGCGACATCACGCGGCGCGTAGGGTATATCGCTTGCATCTGCGAGCGGCGCGACGCGTAAGGAGGATTCGATGTTTCAGCACCGTGTGCGGATCGCTGCCCTGGTTTTGATGCTCACGCCGGCGGCCGCGCAGGCCGACTGGCTCTTCACTCCCGTATTCGGGCCTACTTTCGGCGCCGACACGTTCGGCCAGGAGCACATATCCTTCGGTGGGGCGCTCGCGTGGCGGGACGCAGAGGGCCTTGGATTGGAAGTCGACCTGTCGTACTCGCCGAACTTCTTCGAGGACGCCTCGGATGGTTTCCTGCTCTTTTCGGGATCGGGCCATGTGTTCACGGCCATGGCGAACGCGATCGTCGGGTTGAACGGCGACGCGGCGGCCCGCGTGCAGCCCTACGTGACCGGCGGAGTCGGTCTGATGCAGATGCACGTCGTCTCCGATGGCGGCCTCTTCTCGACCACGACTGCTGAGCCGGGGTTCAACGCCGGTGGCGGCGCCATGGTGTTTGCGACCGACGCGGTCGCGTTGCGCGGCGACCTGCGGTACGTCCGGTCCTTTCAGAACCAGGTCCCGTCGTGGACGCGCGGGACCGATCTGGATGTGGCGCCCGGCAACTTCGACTTCTGGCGTGCGATGCTGGGTGTGACCTTCCGCTTCGGCGAGTAAGCGCCCCGGAGTCGTCAGGCGGGCTGCTGCCGAAGCCGTCCCCACATCGGCTGAAGCCCGAACCGCACCAGCCGCGTGGCCGCGGCGCGCGGGCGCGGCTGAAAGAGGAAGATGCGCTTCTGCGGCACGAACACCGTCGACCACGCGCGCTTGTATTCATGCGCGCCGTGAGACACGACGGTGTGGATACCCGCTTCCGCAAACTGCTTCAACGTTTCCTGCATCAGGTACATGCCGGGGCCGAGCTTCGCGAACGACTCGTCGTAGGAGAGCGTCACGTCGTAGAAGCACCCGCGCTCGACCACGCCGAGGATGAACGCGGCGTCGCGACCGCCGATCGTCAAGATCGGCAGGCTGAGCATCCCCCGAAGAGCGAACCGCCGCACTACTTCCGCCAGGAATTCCCGATGGTGGGGAGCGAGCCGCTGCCCCTGCAGCTTATGGCTGGCTTCCGTGATCGCGATCATTCTCGCGGTCATGGCATTTGCGGTCTCGAGGTCGTGAACGGGCAGCACGCCTTCAACCGTCGCACCGAGCGCCTGAATCTTGCGCGCCCGGTGATTGAGCTTCCGCCGGGTGTCTCCCTCGAGCGCGGCCCAGTAAGTGTCATAGCCGCGGCGCAGATCGACGAGTGCGAAGGCGTGGTCTTCGAGCTCAGTCGCGAAGCGGCACTGCCGCGCGGCAGCCTGGAGCGTCGGCAGGAGCTCCGAGGCCGGATCGAAGCCGTTGAGGCAGACGACGTCGAACTTCGCCTGCTGCGCCAGCGAACGGAACAGGGTCGCCACGACGTCCGGCCGATCGTCGCGCACCAGAAACTCGCCGGCGATTGAGTCGTTTGGAGCAAAATCCACACGGGTGACCGGCATCCGTCCGAGGGAGCCGCGGCGGAGCGTCAGCGGCGCCACGCCGACGAGATCCGATCCCGTCCAGGCGCACCCCACGAGCGGCGCGCCGCCGTAGTCGCCCGCATAGTGGCGATACCAGGTCGCCAGGAAATCAAAGGTGGAGACATGAGAGCGGTGGGTCACCCTGGCTTCAAGGGCGCGCCAGGCGGCCTCGATCCGATCCAGGTCCGCGAGGTCGCGTATCCACTCGACGGTGTCGATGTCGCCCGCGGTGCGGGGTCTCGCGATGGCGCCCATATCAGTGGCGGGTGTCGCCCGCGCGCGAATCCGGCGGCTCGCCGCGCCAGCTGACCACCGGCCGTGCCAGCGCCTGTTTCCTGAGTGAATCGGCGTCCACGGCGTGGGTCGGATAGCAGGCGGCGCCGAGGGAAATGCGCAGCGGAGCCGGGAAGTCGTAGTCGTCGATCCGCTGCACGACGCGGTCGATCACTTTCTGGGAGTTCTCGAAGTCGGCGTCGAGCAGCGCGACCGACAGGGTGCCGTTCTGCGCCACGCCAATGAGGTCCGTGTGGCGGACTTCATGGCCGACGATCTGCGCCACTTCGCCGACCGTTCCGGCGTCGGCCGTGACCGTCATGCCGTCCCACTCGCGCCGCGTCTCGAGGACGACGAGGGTCAGGAAGTTCTGAGATCGCACGGCCTGCTTCAACTCGCCGTCGAGGACGAAGTCGAAGGCGTTCGGCGTCAGCAGACGCGTGCCCTGCTCGAAGAACTGGTCGCTCACTGAGGAGTCACCGGGCTACGAGGCCTTGTCGAGGCCGTTCTCCTTGATCTTGTAGAGGAGGGCCTTGTAGCTGATGCCGAGGATTTCCGCCGCCTCCTTGCGGTTCCACCGCGTGCGCGTGAGCATGCGCAGGATCAGCTCACGCTCGGCCTCGCGGGCGGCGGTGCGCGCGATGTCCTTCAGCGAGACGTTGCCGGGGGCCGTGGCCGCCGGCGCCGGCCCCGCCACGGCCTCCACCACGGCGGGCGGAGCGGGCGGCGGGGCCATGGGCACGGGCGGTGGAACGGCCGGACGCGTCGTGGCAGCGGGCGAAGCGTAGGAGCGAAGCGGGAACAGGCCCGCCGGCTGCTGCAGCTCGGTGAGGATCGGCCCCTCGCTGCCGAGCACCACCATGCGCTTGATCATGTTCTCGAGCTGCCGGACGTTGCCGGGCCACTCGTACTCCATGAACAGCCGCGCCAGGTCGGTGCTCACGGCGGCCATCGGCTTGTTGTATTGCACCGAGTACTTCTTCAGGAAGTGATCGGTGAGAAACGGAATCTCCTCGCGCCGGTCCCGCAGCGGCGGCAGGTTGATCGACACCACGTTGAGGCGGAAGTAGAGATCCTCGCGGAACTGCCCCTGCGCGACCGCCGTCTCCAGGTCGCGGTTGGTGGCGGTGATCACGCGGACGTCCACTTGGACGTCGTGCTTGCCGCCGAGGCGCGAGAACTCGCCGTCCTGCAGGACCTGCAGCAGCTTGGACTGGAGCGGAAAGCTCATGTCGCCGATTTCGTCGAGGAACATCGTCCCGTGGTTGGCGAACTCGAACTTGCCCGGTTTGTGCTGGATCGCGCCGGTGAAGGCGCCTTTCTCGAAACCGAACAGCTCCGATTCGAGGAGCTCCGTGGGGAGCGCGGCGCAGTTCACCTTGACGAAGGGCTTGTCGCGCCGCAGCGACCGCTCGTGCAGCGCGCGCGCGACCAGTTCCTTGCCCGTGCCGCTCTCGCCTCGGATGAGGATGGTGACATCGGTGTCCGACACGCGCTCGATCAGGTCGCGCACGCCGACCATGCGCTCGCTGTTGCCGAACAGCATGGTGTACCGCGACTGGTCGTTGAGCTGCTGGCGCAGCGTCGCCACTTCCCGGGTCAGTTGACGCTGCTTCAGCGCGTTGCCCAGGAGCACTTCCAGCTCGGCGTCCTCGAACGGCTTGCAGACGAAGTCGCTCGCCCCGAGCTTCATGGCCTGGACGATCGTATTGGTGCGCCCCTGACCCGAAATGACGATGACCGGGATGTCCTTGTCGATCTTCTTGAACGCCGCCAGCGCCGCCAGCCCGTCCATGCTGCCAGGCATGACGACGTCAAGCAGCACGGCGGCCGGCCGATCCGCGTGGAACCGGCGGACGGCTTCATCCGCGTTGGTCACCGTCAGCGCGCTGTACCCGCGCGTGCCGAGGAACGAGCGGAGGAATCCGCACATCGCGAGGTCGTCATCGACCACCATCACCTGCTGCTTCGAACCCATTGCTCAGTCCCTTTCCCTGTTACGGGGCGCTGGGCATCCGTTGAGCAATCGAGGTGCCACAACGGTAATGTGTTGGAGTTATAGGGAAAAGCGGGATTAAGAGGAAAACTGGAGACGGGCGAGTAGAAATAAAGATCCGAATGGAAACGAAGTTCCATCGGCGGGTCCGCAACGCGAACCCGCCCTACGTACTCACCGGCGGGTCCGCTACGCGGAACCCGCCCTACGTACTCCTATGAATCGCAGGCCGGGTTCCGCGCAGCGGACCCGGCTATGGCTGTTCGAGTCCCGTCTCTTTGATCTTGTTGAGCAGGGTCTTGTAGCTGACGCCGAGGAGCTGAGCCGCCTTGCGGCGGTTCCAGTGGACCTGCCGCAGCGTATCGGCGATGACCGTGCGCTCAGCCGTTAGCGCCGCTTCGCGCGCGACCTCCATCAGGCGGCGGCCTTCATGGCTGGGCGCCGCCGCCGCCGGTTCTTCGTCGATCTCGTCCTCGTCCTCGTCTTCCTCGAACGCGGGATCGCCGGGGATCGGGCCGCGCGGCGACTGGAACGGCGGTGGAATCTCCGACGGCGCGGTGGTCGCTAGCGGTGACGGCCCCGTCGGGCGCACCTTGCTGAGCTCGCGCTGCACGAGCTGTTCGTCCTGCAGGATGATGAACCGTTTGATCATATTCTCGAGCTCGCGCACGTTGCCGGGCCAGTCGTAGGTCAGGAACCGCTGCCGCAGCTCGTCCGAGAGCGCGCGCACCGGCCGGTTATAGCGGTCCGAATACTTCCTGATGAAGAAGTCGGTGAGCTGCAGGATCTCGTTCTGACGTTCGCGGAGCGGCGGCACCACCGCCTCGATGACCTTCAACCGGTAGTACAGGTCTTCGCGGAACTGGCCGCGGACCATCATCGCCTCGAGGTCGCGGTTCGTCGCCGTGACGACGCGCACGTCGACTTCGATTTTCTTGTTGCTGCCGAGTTTCGTGAACTCGGCGTCTTGAAGCACGTGCAGCAGCTTGGCCTGCAGCGGCGGCTTCATCTCGCCGATCTCGTCGAGGAAGATGGTGCCGAAGTGCGCCTGCTCGAATTTGCCGACGCGCGTGGCCGCGGCGCCGGTGAAGGCGCCTTTCTCGTGGCCGAAGAGCTCGCTTTCCAGCAGTTCCGCGGGCAGCGCCGCGCAATTCACCTTCAC
>Ga0214472_10000913_pt1 | contig 35057 bp, 19 predicted proteins | sample RVTome_6_FD_207662 | JGI IMG/M metagenome (GOLD analysis project Ga0214472, IMG submission 207662) | Soil microbial communities from uranium-contaminated site in the Upper Colorado River Basin, Wyoming, United States - RVT140D175 | ecosystem: Environmental > Terrestrial > Soil > Contaminated >...
CCCGAGGCGGCGCGAGAAACCTTGGCGGCGGTCAAGCGGCGCCACCCGAGGGCCAAGGTCACGATCGCCGGCAAACAGCAAGTGCTGGACTTCAGCGACGAGGGCGCTTTGGCGTGGTTGGAACGCACCGTCGGCGCGCAGCAACAATTCGATCCGCCCGGCCGGGCGCAGTGGACGATGTACCGCGGCAGCGCCGCACGCAACGCGCGCAGCTCCGGCGGCCGTCCGCTGTTGGCGCACCGGTGGCGCATCCCGACGGTCAATAGCGGTCCACTGATTGAAAAGGTGGCCGCGCAATTGAACGAGGCATATGTCGATCAAAACGTCGGCGCGTTGCCGGGTTTCCACCCGCTGGCCGTCAACGACGTGGTGCTGATGCGCACGTCTGCCAACCTATTGGCGGTCGACTTCAAAACGGGTAAACGTATTTGGGAAGTGCCGGTCGATGACACACTGGCGTCGATCTTGCCGGAGACGACGGCCACAACATTGCAGATGTCGCAGCAGTTGGTCGGGCAACTCGACCGGCGGCTGTGGGAAGACGCCACCTACGGCACGCTCAGCAGCGACGGTGAGTACGTGTTCAGCATCGAAGACCTGGAAACTCCGTTGGGCCAGGCCGGCGGCGGCATGATGGTCATGCTCAACGGGCAACGCGTGCCGGCGCCGGACGGCATGCCGCCGTACAACCGCCTGGCGGCGCACGACGTGCGCACCGGCAAGTTGAAGTGGGAGATTGGCGGTCCGACCGGGGAGTTCGAATTGGAACAGGCCGGCGCTTTCTTCCTGGGACCGCCGTTGCCGCTGGTCGGTCAGCTCTACGTGCTGGCGGAAGTGAAGGGTGAGATCCGGCTGCTGGTCTTGGAGGCCCGGACCGGCGAATTGAAATGGACGCAACAATTGGCGGTCCTGGAGCGCAACATCTCACAAGACCCCTTCCGCCGGTATGCCGGCATCAGCCCCTCGTATGCCGACGGCGTGCTGGTGTGCCCCACGGCCGCCGGAACTGTTGTCGCAGTCGATTTGACGACCCGCGCGCTGTTGTGGGGCTGCCGGTATCCTCGACGCGAAGAGGCCGCGTCGTTCCATGGCCGCATGGTCATCATGCAACTCAACATGGCTGGCCAGGCCCGCAGCGCCGGCAATCCGCATTGGTCCGACTCCAGCGTCACCCTCGCCGAAGGCCGCGTGTTGATTACCCCGGTCGATTCGGACGTGATTGAGTGTCTCAGCCTGGTCGATGGAGAAACACTCTGGCAGCAACCCCGCGATGACGGGTTGTACATCGGTTGCGTACACGACGGAAACGTGTTTTTGGTGGGGCACTCGGGATACCGCGCTTTGAAACTAGCCGACGGGTCGCCGGCTTGGGGTACAGCAGCCCAGGCGTATCCGGATGCCAGTGTGCCCAGCGGCCGCGGCTTCTTCGACGGGCGGCTGTATTACGTGCCGCTGGCCACCGCTGGCGTGGCGGCCATCGACGTCCAAAGCGGCCGCTTGGTTTCCGTGAGCCGTGCGACCGGCCGCCGGGATGCGGACGGAGAAATCTCCGTCCCCGGCAACCTGATCTGTTATCACGGTTCGGTCATTTCGCAGGGTGTCGAGTACGTTGAGTGTTTTGATCAACTCGACGCATTGCGACGCCGCGTGGACGCTGCGCTTGAGAAAACTCCCGAAGACGCAGAAGCGCTGGCTCGCCTGGGCGAGATCGATTTACAAGAGGCCCGCGTCGAAGAAGCGGTCGAGCACTTGCGCGCGTCGCACCGTTTACAGGAGGATCCGCGGACACGTGGATTGTTGTTCGACGCGTTGTTGCAACTGCTGGAAAATGATTTCGCGGCTCATCGCGGGTTGCTTCCCGAAATCGAGTCGGCCGTCGCGACGCCCGGCCAGCGGTCGGCTTACCTGCGGCTGACCGCCACGGGCTTGGAAGCCGCGGGAGAATTGGCGGCGGCGTTTGACGCCTACCTCAAGCTGTTGGAAGTTGTCGATGAGCAGCGCGAAGACCACGCGGAACTGGAACGGCTGGACGCCGCCTGGTCCGTTCGACGCGACCGCTGGGTGCAAAGCCGACTATCGGGTCTGCGCGACGCGGCCGACGGCGCGCAGCGCGAAGCCATCGACGGGCGGCTTAACGCCTTTTTGCAAGCGGCGATCGAAGCCGAAACGGATCAGCCGCTGCGGCAATTTGTGAATCACTTCGGCTCGCATCCGGATGCCGATCAGGCCCGCTTGGCGCTGGCCGGCCGGCTGCACGAACAAGGCGCGCGGCTGGAAGCCGAAATGCTGCTGCGACAAGTGGCCGGCTCAGAGCAACCGGGCATGGCAGCCACGGCCGTAGCGAGGATGGCCCAGATGTTCACAGCGGCGGACCGATCCAGCGCCGCCGCGGCGTACGTCAAAGCGTTGGCCGAACGCTGGGCGGACGTCGAGACGATCGACGGCAAAACCGGACGTCAATGGGCCAATGAAATGGCGGCAGCCGGCGTGGCGGACGCCCTGGCGGCCGAAGACGCCTGGCCCGTAGGGCGTGTCGAACATGCGACCCAGTCCGGCAACCTCGCCACGACGGCGCGCAAGATCATCGTCGACGAGGAAGGGCGGCGCGGCCCGCTGGACGAGGATTTGACGATCGACGTCGATTCGCAACGTCGCACGCTGGTCGCTCGCGACGCATTGGGCAATGAGCGCTGGCAATACTCATTCTTCGATCCCCGCGACGGTTCCCGCTACCCGTTCAATCCCAGCTTCTTCCACGTCCGTTCGTTGGGCCACCTGTACTTGATTTCGATGGGACAGAAACTGCTGGCCCTGGATACGTTGTCCTCGACCGACCCGGCCAATGCTTCGCTCTTGTGGTCCCGCGACTTGAACGAGTCGATACCCGGCGTCCCGGACAACCGGGGTTTCAACGCGCAGGTGAACAAGATGCCCTGGGCAGTGCCGCGTTACGTGCCCAGCGACGCCTTTGGCCGGCAGATCGGAGTGACCGGACCGGTCCTTTCGCAACTGGTGACGTACGTGCACAACCGCAATCTGACGGCCGTCGATCCGATCAGCGGAGACGTGGTCTGGACCCGCAACGACTTGCAGCCGGGCAGCAGCGTATTCGGCGATGACGAGATGTTGTTTGTTTCCGGTCCCCGCAACGGGCAAGCCACGGTGTTGCGCAGCCTGGACGGGGCCGAGATTGGCAAGCGCGCCGTGCCCAGCGCCGATGAGCGGATGACCCATTTCGGCAACCGGGTCGTCAGTTGGTCGATCCGCGACGAACACGCCGTGCTGGAAATGGTCGACGTCTGGGAGGAAACACCGCTTTGGAGCTACGAGTTTGACGTCGACGCCAAGGTGTGGCTGGTCGATTCCGAAGCCGTGGGCGTAATGCAGAACGACGGACAGTTCATGCTGATTACGTTGCCCGACGGCAAACCGCTGGTGGATGAGCCGCTGGAGCCGGAACCGGAACTGGCCGAGATCTACGTTCTCAAGTCGCGCGACCGTTATACGCTGGTGGCCAACCGTCCGCGGGTCAACCGGGGTGGTTTTCAGGTCCACGCGGTGCCCAGCGGCTACGGCAATCCGCTGGTGAACGGGCGGATGTATTGTTTCCATCCGACGACGGGCCAGCGATTGTGGAAGGAGCCGGTGGAGATCGAAGATCAGGCGCTTTTGCTGCGGCAGCCGAGCGAGTTGCCGGTCTTCGTGTTCGTCTGCCAGCAGTACGAATACCGCGACCACCGGCGGGGCAACGGACAAGGCAAAATCCTGTGCATCGACAAACGCACCGGCCGAGTCGTGTTGGACAATATGCTGCCGGCGGCGATCAGCAATTTCGAGGTCTCCGCCCAACCGCCTGAGAATCTGGTGCGGATCGGCACGCCCGTGTCGTCGATCGAACTAAAGTTTACCGGCCAGCCGTGGCCCGAACCGCCGCCGCTGGAAGGCGCTGTGGACGATGAAGCCGAGGGAACGTCGGCCGGCAAGGCCGTGCTGCGGGGACTGCGGACGCTGGCGGAAACCATCACCGGACCAACACGTGACGGGCAACGCAACGAGCCGCGCGACGAACCGGCCGAAATCGCCGAGCCGGCGGACGAAGAGCGCGACGAACCGGTGTTCGACATTCCGCTCAATCCTTTTGATGAGCGTTTTTGACCTTCCCAAACACTCGAGGAACCCCATGACCGGCAGCTTCAGTTCCGCCGATTCGGCGGCCATTAACAGACTCGGCGAGGCCCGCGGCAAGATCATGGAGCAGCTCTCGCAGGTCATCGTGGGTCAAGAACACGTGATCGAAGAGTTGTTGATCTCGCTGTTTGCCCGCAGCCACTGCCTGTTGGAAGGCGTGCCGGGATTGGCCAAGACGCTGTTGATCAGCACGTTGTCGCGGTCTTTGAATCTCTCATTCTCCCGCATTCAGTTCACGCCGGACTTGATGCCGGCCGACATTACCGGCACGGAGATCATCGAAGAGAACCGTGCGACCGGATCGCGCGAATTTCGCTTTCTGGAAGGGCCGCTGTTTTCCAACGTGGTGCTGGCAGACGAGATCAACCGCACCCCGCCCAAGACGCAGGCGGCGCTGTTGGAGTCAATGCAGGAGCGCCAGGTCACGGTCGGCCGCGTGCGGCACCCGATGGCCGATCCTTTCTTTGTGCTGGCCACGCAAAACCCGATCGAACAGGAAGGCACCTATCCACTGCCCGAGGCGCAGCAGGACCGCTTCATGTTCAAGGTCTTCGTGCGGTACCCGAGCTTTGACGAAGAGTTTGAAATCGCCCGCCGCACGACCGGCGCGATGAGCGACCGCGTCGCGGCGGTGCTGACGGCCGAAGAGATTATCGCCTTGCAACGCCTGGTACGCGAGGTCCCCATCACCGACCATGTGATCCGCTACGCGCTTTCGCTGGTGCGTCAGACGCGGCTGGGCGAGGCGGGCGTGCCGGACTTCGTTTCCGATCAAATCAGTTGGGGCGCCGGTCCGCGGGCCGTGCAGTTTTTGATTCTCGGCGGCAAGGCCCGCGCGCTATTGCACGGCCGCACGCACGTAGCGACCGAAGACATTCAGGCGCTGGCCAAACCGGTGCTCAGGCACCGGCTGGTGATCAATTTCGCCGCCGAGAGCGAAGGCGTCGCGCCCGATGACGTGGTGCAAAAGCTGATCGACGCCACCCCCACCAAAGAGGACGAGCTGACGCGTGATCCAAGGTTCCAGCAAATTTTTGCATCCTGAAGCGATTCGGCGCATCGCCCGCATGGAAATCCGCGCGCGGCACATCGTCGAAGGCTTCTTGTCCGGCATGCACCGCAGCCCGTACTTCGGGCAGTCGATCGAGTTCTTGCAGCATCGTGAGTACGCCTGGGGCGATGACATGCGGCACGTCGACTGGAAGGTGTGGGCCAAACAGGACCGCATCTACGTCAAACAGTATGAAGAAGAAACCAACCTGCGCTCGACGCTGCTGGTCGACGTATCCGGCAGCATGCGCTACGGGTCCGGCCCCTTGAACAAATTCGAATACGCCGCGACCGTGGCCGTCAGCCTGGCGTACCTGCTGTTGCGGCAGCAAGACGCGGTAGGGTGTGTTTCGTTTGATGAAGCCATCCGCCGCACCGTGCCGACGCGCAGCAAACGCAATCACTTGAGTTCCGTCATCAGAGCGCTGGAGGTCGCCGATCCGAGCGAAAAGACGGACATGTTTCGCGTGCTCAACCACGTGGCCGAGACTTATCCCAGGCGCGGGATGGTTGTATTGATCTCCGACCTGCTGGTCGAGCGGCCCGGATTGTTCAAAGGACTACGGTTGCTGCGCCAGCGCGGGCATGACGTGCTGGTGTTTCACGTGATGGACGGCGACGAACTGGATTTCCCCTTTAGCGGACCCACGCGGTTCGACGGTCTGGAACTGCCGGAACAGATTAGCTGCAACCCGCGCGCGCTGCGCGAAGGGTACCTGAAGGCCTTGAACGAATACTTGGACGAAGTGCGCCGCGGCTGCGCCCGGCACACGATCGATTACGCGTTGATCCGCACCAGCGATCCGTTGGACGCCGCGCTGGCGGCCTACTTGTCCAATCGGCTGGGCATGCACCACAAGAACTGACGAAACGGCGCTTTGAGGCGTGGGTTCGCGGGAAAAACATGGAGAATTTAAAATACGAAATCCGAAACACGAAATCCGAAACAAATTCAAAGCACGAAATCCCAATGTTGAGAAGGAGACTGAGAAGGTTTTGAGCATTAGGATTTTGATTTTTGGATTTGTTTCGTATTTCGAAATTAAGATTTCGGATTTCATCGACAATCCCTTGGAATCCTGAATAACGATCGATCCGATGATGACCCTTTTTTCTAATCCGGGCATTCTGCTGGGCGGCGCCGCCTTCGCGCTGGTCGCCATCCCGATCATCATCCACTTGATCAACCTGCTGCGGCATCGCCGCGTCCAGTGGGCGGCCATGGAGTTTCTGCGCGTCAGCCAGCGGAAGAACCGGGCGTGGATTCTCTTGAAACAATTGCTGTTGCTCTTGGTCCGGATGGCGGCCGTCGCCGCGGTGCTGTTGATGCTGGCCCAGCCCGTGCTGCGTGGCGGATTGGGGCGGATGTTCGGCTCGCGCACCACGCACCACATTGTGCTGTTGGACGACAGCTTTTCGCAGGCGGACCGCTGGGGAAACACTTCGGCCCTGGAAGAAGCCAAGCAGGCAGTCCGCCGCATCGGCCAGCGCGCCGTCGATGCGCCGAGCAAACAGAGCTTTACCTTGCTGCGCTATTCTCGCGCCGGACGGAACGACGGCGCCGCGCGGCCCGATTTGTTGAAAGAACCGGTCGAAGCCGACTTCGCCGTGCGGCTGGCTTCGCTTTTGGAAACTTTCCAGCCGTCGGAATTGGATACCGCTCCGGCGGCCCCCTTGGAGGCGGTCCGCCAACTGCCGGAACAGACTGGAGACGAAGACCGGCGGCTCTACCTGGTCAGCGATTTCCGCCGGCGCCAATGGGACGAACCGCAGGACGTGGCGCGATTGTTGTCTGATTTGAATGCCCAGGGCGTGCGCGTCCATCTGGTCAACTGTGTGGACGCGGCGCGGCCGAATCTGGCGGTGACGGATTTGAAGCCGCTGGCCGGCACCCGCGCCGCCGGCGTGCCGCTGTTGATGGAAGTGTCGGTCAAAAACTTTGGCGAAAACGACGTGAAAAACGTCTCCGTGCTGTTGCAGGAAAACGGCGCCGCGCGGCCGGCGCTGGTGATTGACGCGATCGACGCCGGCGACACCGAAACCCGGCAATTCCCCGTGCTGTTCCCCATCGCCGGCGAACACGTCGTCTCGGCCCATCTGGAAGGCGACAGCGTCAGCACGGACAACGTCCGCTGGGCGGTCGTCGATTTCCCGCAGAGCGTGCCGGCGCTCGTCATCGACGGCGATCCCTTGGCCGCCGACGCGCGGTTTCTGCGCACCGCGTTTGAGCCCGGCGGCAGCGTGCGAACGGGTGTCGAGCCACGGATCGAACCACCCAGTTTCCTGACCCGCAACGACCTCAACCAGTTCCATGCCATCTATCTGGTGAACGTCGCCCGCTTGGGTCAACCGGCCGTGGACGCCTTGGAAGACTATGTTCGCCGCGGCGGCGGGCTGGGCATTTTTCTGGGTCCGCGCAGCGCGGAAGATACTTCTTTTTACAACGAGCAGCTTTATCGTGAAGGCGCCGGGTTGATGCCGGCGCCGATCGATCGGGCGGCCGATCTGCGGGCCAGCCCACTGGAGAGCACGGTCGATTTGGAAGTGACCGAACACCCGATCTTCAAGGTGTTTGCCGGCCAGCGCAATACGTTCCTGTCGGCGGTGAAGGTGGCGCGCTACGTGGCCACGGCCGACGATTGGCAGCCTCCCGCCCGTTCGACGACCCGCGTGATCGCCCGTCTGCGGGGCGGCGCGCCGCTGGTCATCGAGCAGCAGTTCGGCGCCGGCCGTGTGATCGCCGTCATGACCACGGCTGCGCCGTCGTGGAACAACTGGGGCCGCAATCCCAGCTTCGTGGTGGCCATGCTGGAGATGCAATCGCACCTGGCGGCCGGCCGCCTGAAGGATCGTGCGCGGTTGGTCGGTCAGCCGCTGGAACTGCAATTTGACGCGGAGAAGTATCAGGAACGGGTTCAAGTCCGCATTCCCGGCGACGGCCTGCCGCTCGTGCGGACGGCCGCCGCGGGGACGAACGGAAAACAGGTTTCGCTGACAATGTCCGAAACCGATCGCAGCGGGGTGTACGAAATTCAGTTGGCCACGACGGGCGACGAAGTCGAAACCCGCCGCTTTGCTTACAACGTCACGGCCGAAGAAGGCGACCTGGCGACCGTGGACGGCGCGCAATTGGCCGACCGGTTGCAAAACGTCGAGTATCAGTATTCCGGCGCGGCCGAGTTTGAGGCCGCCGAGCCGACGTTGGCCGGGTTTAACCTCAGCGAAGGTCTGCTGTACGCCTTGATCTTCGTGCTGCTGGCCGAACAACTGTTGGCTTATCTCATAAGTTACCACCCGGCGCGACAGGAGGCTCCTGCCTGATGTCCGCCTCCCATGTGCTACTTGCCGACGCGGTCACCCGCAGCGAACTGGATTTCGCCCGCATCGAATATCCGTCGGATTGGATCTTGCCACTGGCCGCGCTGGCGGTCATCAGCGCTCTGGTTTTGTACATGTACAGGTTGGACAGCGTCGAGTTGCGCCGCGGCGTGGCCTGGCTGCTGACGGGCCTGCGGCTGATCGCGTTTGTGGGCCTATTGCTGATCTACCTGCAGCCGCAATGGCGCAACGAAAGCGACACGGTGCACAATTCACGCGTCGTGGTCGCCGTCGACACCAGCCTGAGCATGGGCCTGACCGACAACGATCACGACGGCTCGTCCGATCCTCAGGAGCGCAGCCGCCTGGAAAACGTGGTGGCGGCGTTGGACGACGGCCGGTTGATCGACCAGTTGCGCGAGAAACACGACACGGTCGTCGTCCGCTTCGATCAGCAAGCCGACCGCGTGGCCACGTTGGCCAAGACCTCCGCGCCGGCATCTCCGCGGACGGCAACGACGGCCGAAGTGCCGCGCGTGTCGGATACGGCGCGCTGGCTGTTCTACGGCGGTGTGGCATCGCTCGCATTGTGCGTGGTTTGCGCCGCTTGTTACCTGGCTTTGCGGCATTGGTCGTTGGCCGTGGTAGCTTTGGTCGGGCTGGTGGCGGCCGGCGGGGCGTTTGGCGGATTGATCGCCCGCGGCGAAGACATCGCTTGGCTCGATCTGATGGGACTTGCCAAACCCACGCTGACGGCTCCCGTGTTGGCCGGCGCCGACGAAGCTGCGAATGAAACCGAGAACCAGCCGCCGGCGGATTGGCACGCGGCGCTTGAGCCGCGGGGGCTGGAGACCCGGTTGGGCGAAGCCATCCGGCAGATCGTGCTGGACGAAGGCGCCGCGCCGCTGGCGGGAATCGTCGTGTTTTCCGACGGCAATCAGAACGCCGGGCTCGATCCGACCGCCGCGGTGGCCTCGGCCGTCGAAGCGCGGGTGCCGATCCACGCGGTCGGCATGGGCTCGCCACGCGAGCCGGTCAATGTGCGCATCAGCGATTTTGTCGTGCCGGCTCGGGCGTTCCCCGGCGATCAGTACGTGGCCACCGGATACTTGCAGGCCCAGGGCATGGCGGGACAGACGTTGACAGTTAACCTTTCCTCACGCGAGGCCAGCGACGCCAGCGCCGCGGCCGGCGTCGCCACGCTCGAAGCGTCCGAAGAGGTGATCCTCGGTGAGGACGGCGAGGTGGTCGGAGTCAAGTTTGAACTCACTCCCGTAGAGATCGGCCGGCGCACGCTGCGGCTTGAAGTGGAAGCGCCCACGAGCGACCGCAATCAACAGGACAACGCGCAGGAGGTCGACATCGAGATTGTCGGCCGCAAAACCCGCGTGCTGCTGCTGGCCGGCGGTCCCAGCCGCGACTATACGTTCTTGCGCAATCAATTGCACCGCGACCGCTCGATGACCGTCGACGTGTTGTTGCAATCGGCCCAGCCCGGCGTGTCGCAGGACGCCAACGAAATCCTCGACGAGTTTCCGACGTTGCGTGAAGAGCTGTTCGAGTATGACTGCTTGGTCGCTTTCGATCCCGACTGGCGGGCGCTGACCAGCGAGCAGATGGAACTGCTCGAGGACTGGGTGGCCGAACAGTCGGGCGGGATGATCGTCGTACCCGGTCCGATCTATACCGACAGTTGGGCACAGGATTCCTCGGCGGCCACGGTCCGCGATCTGTATCCGGTGGAATTTCAGCGGCGTTTTTCGCCTCTGGACGACGGGCAGTTTGGCTCCAAGGAACCTTGGCCGATCGAGTTCACGCGCGACGGCGCCGATGCGGAATTCCTCTGGCTGGACGATTCCAGCACGGCCAACGCCAGTGCCTGGCGGGAGTTCGCCGGCGTGTACGGCTACTACGCCGTGCGCGGGGCCAAACCGGCGGCGACCATTTACGGTTATTATTCCGATCCGCGGGCCGCCGGCACGCGTGGCCAGCCGGTTTACTTGGCCGGACACTTTTACGGATCAGGGCGGGTGTTTTATCTGGGCAGCGGCGAGATCTGGCGGCTGCGGGCCGACGACGAGGCGTACTTCGAGCGGTTCTACACCAAGTTGATCCGCCACGTGTCTCAAGGCCGATTGCTGCGCGGTTCGCACCGGGGCGTGCTGCTGGTCGAGCGCGACCGCTATCTGTTGGGCAATCCCGTCGTGGTGCGCGCGCAATTGACCGACGCGCAGTTGCGTCCGCTGGCGGATCCGTCCGTGCTGCTGCAAGTGATCGCACCGGACGGATTGCCGCAAACGATTTCGTTGGCCGCCGACGCGCAGCGCGAGGGCGCGTACCAGGGACAGTTCACCGCCCGACAGGAAGGCGCGTACCGGCTGCAACTGGAATTGCCCGACAGCGACGAGGAAATCCTCAGCCGTCGAATTCAAGTCCGCATCCCCGACCTGGAACGCGAACAGGCCCGCCGCAACGACGCGCTGCTGTACGCGGTGGCCGACGCCACGGGCGGGCGCTATTACAAGGGTGCGGCAGAAGCGCTCCAGGCGTCTCCCGGCGAGCGGCTCACCGATCAATTGCGGGACCGCAGCCGCACGGTCACGCTGCCGGCCATGCCCAACAAGCTCTGGGACAACTGGTGGGTGCTGGGGGGATTGTGCGGGGTGTTGTGTTTGGAATGGTTGGTGCGCCGCCTGTCGCGGCTGGCATGACCTTTGGCGGGTAGAATTCACACTATGGCGCTTGTTGAAGAACATCCCGGCCTGGCTCCCGCCACGCGGCAGGTACTGTCGCGTTTGCGCTGGCGCATCCGCGGCTACGTGTTGCTGTACGGACTGGCGGCCATTCTGCTGACGTTGGGCCTGGCCTTTTGGGGCAGTCTGCTGATCGATTGGCTGCTGGAGCCGACGCCCGCGGGGCGGATTGCCGTGCTGACGATCGTCGGCGGGGCGTGCGTTTATCTGTTGATCCGCATGATCCTGCTGCGCGTGTTCGCGCCTTTGTCGGATCGCAGCATGGCGTTGTTGATCGAACGCAAGTACCCGGATCTGGATGACGGATTGTTGACGGCCGTGGAACTCTCCGGTTTGCCGGCCGGCGCGGCGGCCCATCGGGAGATGTTGGCCCACACCACGGAAACGGTTCAGCGGCGCGCCGCCCTGCTCGATCTCGACCGGCTGTTCAATCCCACGCCGCTGACCCGGTCGATCGTGACTGCGTTGCTGCTGGCGGTGTCGATCGTCTGTTTCGCCGCGGCGTTGCCCGATATGTTCGGCCTTTGGTACCGGCGGACGCTGCTGCTGGCCGAAGAGTCCTGGCCACGGCACACGCTGTTGCTGGTCGAAGGATTCGACGAGCAGGGGGTCAAAAAGGTCGCCCGCGGCGGCGACGTGCCCGTGATGGTCAAGGCCGACACACAGAAGGTCGTCCCCCGATCGGTCGAAATCCGTTACCGCACCGACGACGGCGCGCGGGGCCGCGAATTGATGACGCGCGAAGGTGTGGCCGTGGCGGGCGAAGACGACTATCAACTCTTCGCCCACACCTTCGGCGGCGTGCTCACCTCACGTAGCTTCGACGTCGTGGGCGGCGACGCGCGGGTGCGCGGCCTGCGGATCGAAGTCGTTGACAGCCCCACGATCAGCCAGATCGAACTGTATTGTGAGTACCCGGCCTACACGGGCATAGCGCCGCGGGAGATCACCGTCAGCGGCGCGATGCGCCTTCCCGAAGGCACGCGCGTCACCGTCCGCGCCGCGGCCAACAAGCCGCTCGAGCTCGTAGAGGTCGATTTTCCAGTCGACTCCGAGACCTTTGCCACCGACGTGCTGCCGATGGCCGATTTCGACGACCCAACCCGGTTTGAATTCACGATTGACAGTCTGGACGCCGACAAGACGCTCTTGTTCCGGCTGCTGGACACCGACGGGATCACCAACCGCGATCCCGTTCGGCTGGCGCTGGCAGCCACCGCGGACGAAGCGCCGCAAGTCGCTGTGCGGACGGAAGGAATCGGTACGGCCGTCACGCCACAGGCCCGCATCCCGCTCAGCGGCGCCGTCAACGACGACTACGGCGTGCGCAGCGTCTGGTATGAGTATGCCGTCGGCGACGCCGCACCGGCGCGCCGGATTCTGTTTCAACATCCATCGGACGACGCCGCCGATGAACCGGACGGCACCCGCGCTCCCGTGGAATTGACGATCCAGGAAGATCAGGCGTTCGAGGTCCGCGGCCTGGAGCTTCAACCAGGGCAGAAGCTGCTCTTGGCGGTCCGTTCGTCGGACAACTATGCCTTGGCCGAAAAACCGAATGAGTCCTCCAGCGAACGTTTCTTGTTGGACGTGGTCTCGGCCGACGAACTGCGCCGCATGTTGGAAGCCCGCGAACTAAATCTGCGCCGCCGCTTCGAATCGATCATCGATGAAGTGGCCGACACCCGCGACTCGCTGGGACGCATCGACCTGCTCGGCAGCCAGCCGGCAGCAGACGCCGCGGAGCCGGATGCAGAGGGGTCGGATTCCGGCGAGATCCTCGATGGCCCGCGGATCAGCAGCACGGAACTGCGCCGTCTGCGGGTCGAGCGGGCGCTTCAGGCCAGCCGCAAGAACGCCGGCGAGACGCTGGGCGTGGCCCACTCGTTCGCGGACATTCGGGCGGAGTTGGACAACAATCGGATCGACAGCGAGGAATTGAAAGAGCGGATCCAAGTCGGCATCGCCGATCCACTGATCCGCGTCGGCGAGGAAATGTTTCCGGAGTTTGACCGCCTCCTGGGCGAACTGCGCGACCAATTGGACGACGACAGCCAGGGCCGCACGACGGCGCTGGCGGCCCTGCGGCAGTCGGACGCGATCCTGGCCGAAATGCAAAAAGCGCTGGCCAAAATGATCGAACTGGAAGACCTGAGCGAAGTGTTGGCCTTGCTCAGAGAAATTATCGAGGACGAAGTGGAAATCCACCGTTTGACCAAAGAGCACCAGGCGCAGAAAGCCCTGGAATTGCTGGAAGGGGACTGAGTTTGAGAGTGGAGAGCGGAGAGCGGAGAGTGGAGAGCGGAGAGTGGAGGGCAGTTTCACGCGACAGCGCGTCTCTGCCCATTGCCCTCTGCCTACTGCCCTCTGCCTACTGCCCTCTGCCTACTGCCCTCTGCCCTGTATTTTCGAGACGGATTTTCCGGAGCCGGTACAATGAACATGTGGGTTAAAAACACGTTGTCTTGCCGGGAGCAGGTCATGATGCCGTGGAATCAGCGGCGCGTTGCCGTCATGGTATGCGCGGCGGTGTTGGTCGGGTTCGGTTCGGCGGCCACCGGTCAAGAACCGCCGGCGCCGGCTCGTCCGAGCGAGTCGAAGTTGAGTACGGCGGAACAATTGTCGCTGAAACAAGAGAGTGTGTCGCGCCGTTATCAGGATTTCGAACGCCGGCTGCTGCGACTGGCCGAAATGAGCCAGGATCCGCAGCGGGCCGCGCTGTTGCGCAAGGCGGTCGAGCAGAGCACCGGGAACCTGATTGCCACGCAATTGGAGCGGATTGTCGAGTTGCTGGGCCGCGACCAGGTGGCCGTCGCGCTTTCCCGGCAGGGGGACGTGGAAAAAGACCTGGCCGAGCTGCTCGAGTTGCTGTTGAGCGAGAGCCGGGGCGAGAAGATCGAGAGCGAAAAACAACGCATCAAACGGCTGCTGGCCCAACTGCGCGGCATCATCAAACAACAGCAAGCCGCCCAGGGCCAAACGGCCGGCGGCGCCGACGAGCGCCGCGTCGCCGCCACCCAAGGCAAGATCGCCGACAACACCCGCGACCTGGCCGATGAATTCAAACCGCCCGAAGACGAGCAACAGGGAGAAGGTCAGCAAGGAGAAGGCCAGCAGGGAGAAGGCCAGCAGGGAGAAGGCCAGCAGGGAGAAGGCCAGCAGGGAGAAGGTCAGCAGGGAGAAGGTCAGCAGGGAGAAGGTCAGCAGGGAGAAGGTCAGCAGGGAAAAGGTCAGCAGGGAGAAGGCCAGCAAGGAGAAGGTCAGCAGGGAGAAGGCCAGCAAGGAGAAGGTCAGCAGGGAGAAGGCCAGCAAGGGGAAGGCCAGCAAGGGGAAGGTCAGCAAGGGGAAGGCCAGCAAGGAGAAGGTCAGGGGCAAGGACAGGGACAGGGACAGGGGCAAGGACAGGGGCAAGGACAGGGGCAAGGGCAAGGACAAGGACAGGGGCAAGGACAAGGACAAGGACAGGGACAAGGTCAAGGCGAAGGAGAGGGCCAACAATCCGATCAGCAAGAGAGCCAGGATCCGGTCCGCCGTCGCTTAGCCGAGGCCGAACGGCGAATGCGCGAGGCGAAACTGAAACTGGAAGAAGCCCGTCGCCGCGAAGCCGTCGAAGATCAGGAAAAAGCACTCGCGGAGCTGCGCCAAGCCGAGGCGGAACTGGAAAAAATCTTGCGCCAATTGCGCGAGGAAGAACTGGAGCGGATGCTGGCGATGCTGGAAGCCCGCTTCCGCAAAATGCTGGAATTGCAACTTCAGGTTTACGAGGGGACGCTCATCATCGATCAGATCCCGCCGGAGGCGCGTGGCCGCGATGATGAGATCGCCGCCGGCCGCTTGAGCCGTCAGGAATCGATCATCTACAACGAGGCCGACAAGGCGCTTGAGTTGCTGCGCGAAGAAGGCTCGGCCGTCGCCTTTCCCGAAGCGGTGCAGCAAATGCAGGAAGACATGGACCAGGTGGTCGTGCTCTTGGCGCAGGCCGCCGTGGGCGAGATTACGCAAGGGCTGGAAGAGGACATCATCGAGGCGCTGGAGGAAATGATCGCCGCGCTGGAAAAGGCCCAACAGGAACTGGAAGAACAACAGAGCCAGCCGCCGCCGGCCGAAGGCCAGCCGCAGGAACCTCCGCTGATCGATCAACTGGCCGAATTGAAGATGATCCGGTCGTTGCAGTTGAGGGTCAACAAGCGGACGCAGCGGTACGCGAAACTGGTCGACGGCGAAGTAGGCCAGACCGACCGCCCCGACTTATTGAGGCAGTTGCGTTTGCTGAGTGATAAGGAAGACCGGATTTTTCAAGTCACCCGCGACATCGTATTAGGGAGAAACCAATGAAAGCCACGGTCCTAGCCACCGTCGCCTGGGCGGCCTTCTGCGCGATGCACGTCGCGGCGGCGCACGCTCAGTTTGACGATCCCGCCGGCTTCGGCCGCGAAAAAACGTTACGCGCGCCGGAAACTGAAAAAGTGCGCGAGCAAGCGCTGGCGTGGCTGGCCGAGCAAGGCGCCGATAACGAAGTGCTCGACCGGGCTGAAAAAATCTGGAATGATGATGCCGGTCCCTACGCGGCCGACGTCGTGTTGCGGTTGGCCGCCACAATGGCGCTGGTCGACCAGCGGGCCGCCGACCTGGTCCATCTGTGCAGCCAGCCCCGTCAGCACGTCATCGTGCCGGCTCAAGAGTGGCTGGCCGACGAGAACCTGGCGCCGCTGGTCCGCGACAATCTGCGTCTTTTGCACGGACGCTGGCTGGCCCAAGAAAAACTGTACGACGAGGCGCTGGCCGAATTGGATGCTTTAGAGCCGGACGACGTCGTCGATCCGGCGTCGCTGTTGTTTTATCAAGGCGTCGTCCACCATCGAATGCTCCAGCGCGACCACGGGCTGAAGGCGATCGGCAAACTTTTGAACGAAGTGGCCGACAGCCCTCGGCGTTACACGGCCGTGGCGTCGTTGATGGAGAGCGATCTGAGGTCGCTCGAAGACGACTCCTTGGATCACATCTCACGGCGAATGGAAGACATCGGCCGGCGGCTCGAATTCGGCCGCAGCGGCCAACGCGTGGTCAAGATCGAAAACGGCGTGATCGAGTCGCTGGACAAACTAATCGAGGAGATGGAAAAGCAGCAACAGCAACAACAATCCGGCGGCGGCGCCAGCGGCAACCGCATCCAGTCGAGCAACCCGGCGCCCGATTCGGCGCCAATCGGCGGCATCGGGCCCGGCGACGTCGACAGCCGCGACATCGGCAGCGGCGACGGTTGGGGAAATCTGCCGCCCAAAGAACGACAGCAGGCCTTGCAGCAGATCGGCAAGGATTTTCCCTCGCATTATCGTGACGCCATTCAACAGTATTTCCGGCGCCTGGCCGGCGAAAACCGGGCCAACTAATCCGGCGGAGGAACGCACCGATGTGGGCGCTCATGTGGACGACGATGCTGCTGACCGCAGCGCCGCAAATGGAGGCGCGCACGCTGGATGACCGCCAACTCAGTGGCCGGCTGGTGAGCTTGACGACCGACGAGCTCGTGCTCGACTCGCCCGACGGGGAAGTAACCGTCCCGATTAAGGACCTGCTCTCGCTGTCGCCGGAAGCGGCCGCCGTCGCCGCCGAAACGCCGCGGGGCATCCTCGTCGAACTGGTCGACGGCACGTCGCTGGACGTAAAAGAATATGAAGTCCGTCAAGGCATGGCCCGACTGACGCTGGCCGATCAACAAACGGCCGAAGTCCCCACCGCGGTGATCTCCGCGGTGCGCTTCCATCAGCAATCCGATGAAATATCAAAACAATGGGACGAGATTGTCGCCGCGGACACGGCCGGCGACGTGCTGCTGATCCGCAAGGGCGACACGCTGGATTTCCTGGAGGGCCTGTTGGGCGACACGCTGGCCGAGGAGGAGGCCGTTCAGTTCACGGTCGGCGACACGTTGTTGCCGGTGAAACGGACCAAGATCGAGGGCCTCCTCTATGCGCACCCGGCCGGCCGCTCGTTGCCCGAGGCCGTTTGCCTGGTGCTGGACCAAGCCGGTGATCGGATACCTGCCAGCGAGTTTGAGCTTAGCGACGGACAGCTCGATATCACCACGCCCGCCGGGCTGCGCTTACGGCGCCCGTTGGAGGCGATCGCCCGGCTCGACTTTTCGCGCGGCAAGGTAGAATACCTAAGTCAGATGAAACCGGAATCGATCGACTGGACGCCCTACTTTGCGCCCCTGGGCGCCCAGGACGCGCAACACGCGTTCTTCCGCTTCCGGACCGACCGTGGCTTGCGAGAACCTACGCTGAGTCTCGGAGGAAAGACGTACCAGCGCGGCCTGGCGCTGCACAGCCGCACGGAGTTGGTCTATCGGCTGGACGGCCGCTGGCGCCGTTTGGAAGCGGTGGCCGGCATCGACGATTCGGTGCAGGGCAAAGGCCACGTGCGGCTGACGATTCGCGGAGACGGCCAGGTGCTCTATGATGAACAGATTGCCGGGCGAGACGCGCCGCGGCCGGTGTCGCTGGATGTCAGCGGAGTGCGGCGATTGACGATCTTGGTCGATTTCGGCGACGATTTGGACGTGGCCGACCATCTCGACCTGTGCGAGGCGAGGATCATCAAATAATGCGCATTTGGATCATGGCATGCACCCTGGCGGTCTGCTGGCCGTTCGTCCACACCACGCGGGCGGCCGTCGATGAAGCCGTGCTTGAGGCCGAACAGCAACGGATCGCTGTCGTAGACCGCGCTCGTCAGGCGGCGATCGCCATCTTCGCACGCGGCGGACAAGGGGGTGGATCGGGAGTGGTGATCTCGCCGGACGGCTACGCGCTGAGCAACTTCCACGTCACCAAGCCGGCCGGCACGGCCATGAAGTGTGGCATGCCCGACGGCGGCTTGTACGACGCGGTGATCGTCGGGCTCGATCCCACCGGTGACGTGGCGCTGTTGAAGTTGTTGGGACGCGACGATTTCCCCCATGCCGAGTTGGGCGACAGCGACGGCGTACGGCCCGGCGACGAGTGCTTCGCCGTCGGCAATCCGTTCCTGCTGGCCACGGATTTTCAGCCCACCGTGACCTACGGCATCGTGTCCGGCACGCACCGCTATCAATATCCGGCCGGCACGCTGTTGGAGTACGCCGACTGCATTCAGACGGACGCCTCGATCAACCCCGGCAATTCGGGCGGCCCGCTGTTTGACGCCCACGGGAAGCTGATCGGCATCAACGGCCGCGGCTCGTTCGAAAAACGCGGCCGGGTCAACGTGGGCGTCGGCTATGCCATCTCGATCAACCAGATCAAAAACTTCCTCGGCTGCCTCGAAAGCGGGCGGATCGTGGATCACGCCACGTTGGGCGCCCGCGTCGGCACCGACTCCGACGGCCGCGTGCTGGTGCGCGACATCCTGGACACCTCGGACGCCTACCGTCGCGGATTGCGTTACGGCGATGAGATCGTCCGTTTCGCCGGCCGGCGGATTCGCACGGCCAACGCGCTGACCAACGCCCTGGGCATTTTTCCTAAGGGCTGGCGGCTGGCCCTCGAATACCGTCGCGACGGCGAGTTGTACGATATGCTCGTGCGCCTGGAAGGCGTGCACCGCAGTGGCGAGTTGATCGATGCGGTCGAAGGCCGTGGGCCTTCCCAACCGCCTCCCGGTCCCCCTCCGCGACCGGACGGACCTGCGCCGGACGACGAGACGCGGCCGCCGGCGCCGACGGCGAATGACGATTTGCCGGCAGTCGTCAAAGAGCATTTCGAGGCCCGAGCGGGGTACGCCAATTATTTCTTCAACAAGCTGCACCGCCAGCGCGTCTGGAAGGCGCACACCGATCGCGCCGACTTCTCCGGCGTGCGCGGCGCGTGGACGATCACCGGTCAATTGCCCGGCGGTGGTGAAATCACGTTTGAATTGGGGGATCAGTTCTGCACGGTCAACACGCCCGCGGTCAACGCGGAATTGGAGATCACCGACGACTTGCGCGACAGTCTCCAGCCGCCCGGCAGCGGCGGCATGTTGACGGCGCTGGCCTTGTGGCGGCGTTTGTTGACCGGCGGACCGGAACGATTCGGCGACGTTTATTATTACGGGACGGCGCCGTTGCCGGAGCGGGGTCAGTTGGCATTTCAGCCGGAAACGGGCGAATTGCTGGCCGTGGAAATGTTCGCCAGAGAGGATGCCGATCCTTGCGAAATCTATTTCTACGACTACCGGGAGGTCGACGGGCGATATCTGCCGCATCAAGTCGAGGTCCGCCACGGCGACGACGTGTACGCGACGTTTCAATGGACCGCGTTCGAATTAACCCCTTCGCCGGGACCGCAATCTTGACTCGCACAGCCGCCTCCCTGTTTTCCATCGCCGTGCTGGCGACGGTTTGTTGCAGCCCAGCGCCGGTGAGGGGGAGCGACGGCGCGTCCGATACATCGTTGTCCAGCGTGATTGACGCGGTGCAGCCGGCGATCGTCAAGATTTACGGCGCCGGCGGTTTCCGCGGTTTGGAAGCCTACCAGAGCGCGTTTCTCATCTCGGCCGACGGCCAGATGTTGACCGTCTACAGCTACGTCATCGACACCGACTACATCACGGCCGTGCTGAACGACGGCCGCCGCTTTGAGGCCGAACTGGTGGGCGTCGACCCGCGGTTGGAACTGGCCGTGTTGAAGATCAAGCAGGAGGTCAGCGGGCTGCCGCACTTCCCCTTGGAACTGGCCGCCGAGGCGGACACGGGCACCCGCGTGCTGGCGTTCAGCAATCTCTACGGTGTGGCCAGCGGCGACGAACCGGCCAGCGTGCAGCACGGCGCCGTCGCGGTCAAGACGCGGCTGGAAGCCCGCCGCGGCGTCTTCGAAACCAGGTATCGCGGCGACGTGTACGTATTGGACGCGATGACCAACAATCCGGGATCAGCCGGCGGGGCGTTGACCAACGCGCGCGGCGAACTGTTGGGCATGCTCGGCAAAGAACTGCGCAACGCGCTGAACAACACGTGGCTCAACTACGCCATTCCGGTCAGCGAACTGGAGGAGTCGGTCGCCAAGATCCAAAGCGGCGAGTCCCCCGGCCCGGCGGACGACGTCGCGCTGCCGAAACCGCAGTTCGCTTTGACGCTGGAAGCGCTCGGCTTGGTGCTGATCCCCGACGTCGTCGAGCGCACGCCGCCGTTTATCGACCGCGTGCGGCCCGGCACGCCGGCCGCGGCGGCCGGGCTGAAACCCGACGACATGGTATTGTTCGTCAACGACAACCTGATTCAATCGTGCAAGGCGCTGCGCGGCGAGTTGGAATTCATCGCCTGGGACCAGCCGGTCACATTGACGCTGATCCGCGGCGACGAACTGGTCACCGTGCAACTGCAGGCCGACGACGTCGACGTACCGTGATCGGCGGCCGCGGCCAACAGCGAGAAGCCCGTTTTTCGTTCGGCGGACGGAAAACCATTGAGAATCATTTCAGAGTACCGACCCATTATCAGGACGCCTGCACGAACAGCAGCAACAGAGAAGCATGAACCACGGCAACACAGAAGCACGGCAACCGGGCGTCACGTTCATTTGGGCAATCGCTTTATCGTGCGCGTGGGCCGCTTCCGCGCGGGCCCAACCGGCGGTGGACCTGAGCACGCTGCGCGAACAAGCCTATCGGGACGCCGTCGCGGCCGTTGCTCCCGCGGTCGTGCGGATTGAAACGGTCGGCGGATTGCCGCGTGTCGGCAATGTATTGTTCGGCACCGGGCCGACGACCGGCTTGATCGTCAGTGAAGACGGCTACGTCATCTCCAGCGCGTTCAATTTCGCCGGGCAGCCCACTTCGATCCTGGTCGGCTTGCCCGACGGCACCCGCACGCCGGCCGAATTGATCGCTGCGGACAAGAGCCGCATGCTGGTGCTGTTGAAAGTCAACGTCAGCGAGAAGCTGCCGGTGCCGGACTTCGTGCCGGCCGACGAGATGCGCGTGGGCCAGACGTCGATCGCCGTCGGCCGTACGTTCGACGGCGGAGAGCCGAACGTCTCGATCGGCATCGTCAGCGCTCTGGAACGTATCTGGGGCAAGGCGATTCAGACCGACGCCAAGATCTCGCCCAACAATTACGGCGGTCCCCTGGTCGATCTGCACGGCCGCGTGCTGGGCGTGCTCGTGCCCTTGTCGCCCACGGACACGGGAGAAGTCGCGGGGGTCGAATGGTACGATTCGGGCATCGGGTTCGCCATTCCCTTGGAACACGTCAACGCCGTGCTGCCGCGGATGCAGCAGGGCGACGACCTGACACCGGGCGTCGTCGGCGTCAGTCTCAAGGGGCGCGACATGTATTCCGACCCCGCCGAAATCGCCGTCGTCCGGCCCAACTCGCCGGCCTACCGGGCCGGATTGAAGGCGGGCGATCGGATCGTCGAAATCGACGGGTATGAAATCGCTCGGCAGGTGCAATTGCGGCATCAGATCCAACAGAAATACGCCGGCGACACCATCCGCGTGGCCGTCATGCGCGACGATGAGCGCGTCGACGTTCAACTGGAACTGGTCGATCAGTTGCAGCCCTACGAACATCCGTTCCTGGGCGTCTTGCCGATGCGCGCCGCGGGTTTGGAAAACGTCGTCGTGCGTTACGTGTACGCGGACAGTCCAGCCGCGGCGGCAGGGCTGTTGGAAGGTGACCGCATCACGCAGTTTGAAGGGCAGCCGGCAGGCGACGCCGTAGCGCTGCGCGACACGTTGAGCGGCCAAAGCGTGGGTGAGGTGGTCACGCTGACGATTGCCCGCGGCGAGGAATACCGCGAGCTTGAAGTGACGCTCGCCGATTTGTCTACCGGCATTCCCGCGGAATTGCCCCCGCCACGTTCGCCGTCGGACGCCGCCGCGCCGGAGGTCGAACTTCCGCAAACCGGCGCCATCGCCGTCAAGATTCCCGAATTCCAGAACGAATGTCTGGCCTATGTGCCGGAAGCGTACGACCCAAAAGTGGCGTACGGCGTCGTTATCTGGCTGCACGCGCCCGGCGGATTTGCGGACGACGAATTGTTGGCCCGCTGGCGCGCGCACTGTGACTCGGCGGACCTGATTCTGCTGGCGCCCAAGGCGGCCGAACCGGAGCGTTGGCGGCCGACGGAAGTCGAATTCATCCGCAAAACGCTGGATCAAATCACGTCCACCTATCACGTCGATCCGTCGCGGGTGGTAGTCCACGGCCACCAGTCAGGCGCTTCGATGGCCTACTTGTTCGCTTTCAACAACCGCGACAAAGTGCGCGGCGTGGCTGCGGTGGACGGTCCCTTGGCCGGAAGAGTGGCGGAAAACGAGCCTCTGGAGCGTCTGGCCTTCTATGTCGCCGCGGCCAGCAATTCGCGTCAGGCGCGCGGCATCGCCGCCGGCGTCGAGCGCCTGCGGGCGATGAAATACCCGGTCACAGTAGTCGAGTTGGGCGAGCAGCCGCGCTACCTCAACGAGGAAGAATTCGCCGCGCTCCTCCGCTGGATCGATTGCCTGGACCGGCTATGATCCAATATCGCCGGGCGCTGCATGTGGTCGCAATATCGGTCCAATTCGAAAAAACGCGAAACCGAGGTGGGTTCCTGGACACATTTCCCTGTTAATTATAATCGGTTCAACGATTCTCAATCCACCTTCAAACCTCGCGTACACCGTCCGAATCCTGCCGTAGATTGAAAGCTTGGATATTGTCATGCGAAATTCCACAATGCGGACGCACGTTTTGCTCGCGGCCTTTATCTTTCTTTTTTTACACACGACGGGAGTTTCAGCTCAACCGTTCGCAATCGAAACGGAATTGCTACGCCCGGAGGCTAGCGTTGGTGATGGTTTTGGCATATCCATTGCGATGGATCACCAGACAACCGCGATAGGCGCTTGGTTGACTGACGAGAACGGTGTTGACTCTGGAGCGGCGTATGTTTACGAGCGAGGAGAATTCGAGAATCCGTGGAACCTGACCGGCTCTGACACGGCTGAGGGTGACTTTTTCGGCATGTCCGTCGGCATCGACGCGGATACGGCAATTGTCGGAGCGCGCCGAAATGATGGAGCGGGCAATGGCGCCGGTTCTGCGTACATTTTCGACCGTCACAAAGGTGGATCTAACAATTGGGGTGAAACGATGCGACTGGTCGGCTCCGATACCGACGACTTGGACGCATTTGGCGATTCGGTCGCAATTAGCGGAGATACGGCAGTAGTGGCGGCGACTTTCAAATTCGTCCGAAGTGGGACTTGGATCGGAACAGTGTACGTTTTCGAGCGCAATCATGGTGGCCGAAATAATTGGGGCGAGGTCGCTAAGCTAGTCGCGTCAGATTCTGCCGGTGGCGACGATTTTGGACGGTCGATCGCCATCAATGGTGACACACTCATCGTCGGCGCAAGCGGTATCGACCGTAGCGCCGGTGCGGCCTATGTCTTTGAGCGGAATTTCGGCGGAGCAAATAATTGGGGAGAGGTGTTGAAATTGACGGCGGCGGAAACATCGAGCGGTGATCATTTTGGCAATTCCGTGGACATTAGCGGGGACACGATCATCGTGGGAGCGCCCCTGCGCCAAGATGTCGCGAATAGCCCTGCTGGAGGCGCCGCATATATCTTCGACCGTGATCCTGCCGACACAACAATTTGGCGGGAAACCGTCAAATTGACTGGGGCTGATACCGCACCCGGAGATTATTTCGGATCGGTGGCTATTGATGGCGGCACCGCTATTGTTGGTGCATATGGCAACGACGATTTCGGTGAACGCACCGGTTCAGCGTACGTTTTCCAGCGCAATCTCGGTGGAGAGGACAGGTGGGGGGAGCTTACAAAGCTGGTGCCGTTCAATGCGTCCTCGGAATCCACCTTTGGCATGTCCGTCGGCATAAAAGATAGTACGGCAGTCGTTGGAGCGCCCGGAACCGCATCAGGATCTGGAACGGCTTACGCATATTCCCCAGTGATGATCATCGGTGACACGAACGGCGACGGGCTGGTGAATCTCGACGATTTAAACAACGTGCGAAACAACTTTGGTTCGGCAGGCACAAATGTGGTGGGAGACACAAATGGCGACGAAAAAGTTGACCTCCAAGACCTGAACAATGTCCGCAACCATTTTGGCTCATCATCAGTTGATAATTTGGCAGTCGTTCCGGAACCAAATTCGGTTTCCCTTTTCATACTTTGTTTTGCTTTCGTTTGGTCGATTCGTCGCCGCCGTCACCATCGCTAGTGCCTCTTGGGCTCGTAATTCAAATCGTGATGTGCCGAAAAAATTAGTTGTTGGTACTTTTTACCGGACCAACGCTGTTCATGAATCGTCCCCTGGTTGGCATCCTGGCGATCGTGTTGTTGGCGATCGGCGGTGTGCTGTTGGTCTGGCGGCCGATCGAAAGTGAAGCGTTTACCAGCGCATTCGTGCGGATCGGACTGGTTCTGGCCGCGTTGTGGCTGGCGCTGCCCGACACCCGGCGCCCGGCCAGCCGTTGGCTGATGATCGGCGTGTTGCTGTTGGCCGTGCTGCTGGCGATCCGCCCGAAGTTGATTCCGCTGGCCGTGGTGATCCTCATCGCCATGGCCATTCTGCGGCCCCGCAGCCACCCGCGACAGCGTACGAGCTGATCGCGACGACAGAAGGGGGCGACTTAAACCCCGCTGAGGCAATGCTATCGTCGGCCGTGAAAAAATCCCAGCAATTTGGCACGTCAGATGCGTTCCCATCAAAACCTCTTCTGACGGAGTTCATTTCCGGGCGGCCGATATTTCTTTAAGTGATTGTTGTTAAATGACTTGCTCAACCGCCTCGAACGCCCGATCGAGGCTGCCTGGGGGGCGACGCTTGTAAGAACTGCCAGCGCCGGGCGTGATTTGACATAGCTGGCGTTGCCTGTTTTTCGCAAGTGCTGATAATTGCCCGCTTCCCAGCGAGCGTGTCTGCCAGGATGGCAGCACGCCGCAGCCGGCGGCGACGTCGGAATCGGAATCGAAAACCCGCAGTCCGAAAACCCGCAGTCCATGGAGGGACGAACATGCTCACGATGCAAGCCGCGGTATTGGCGTTGGCGGTCACCGGCGCCGGGGAGACGGTGCTCTACGATTTCTCCGCACCCTGGTGCGGCCCATGCCGGCAGATGGATCCGATCGTCGAGCGGCTGCGGCAGGCGGGCCACCCGGTCCAACAGATCAACATCGATCAGGATCGTGCGAAGGCCACGCAATTCGGGATTTCGACGATTCCCTGTTTTGTGATGATGGTCGACGGCCGCGAAGTGGACCGCGTCGTCGGCGCCGCCAGCCAAGCGCGGCTGGAGCAGATGCTCAGTAAGGCGTCGCGGCGTGATTCGAGTGCCAACTCAACTTTGCCGTCCGCCCCGGCCGTCCAAGTTCACGGAACAACGGGTGCCACTGCTGGCTTGCCCAGCAGTGCCGCTGAATCGGCAATAGCAGGCTCCCGGCAAGCCACACCCGGCGATCTCGTGGCGGCCAGCGTGCGCTTGAAGGTCCAGGATCCGGACGGTTTCTCATGCGGTTCCGGCACGATCATCGACGCACGGGCCGGCGAGGCGCTGATCCTCACTTGCGGGCACATCTTCCGCGACTCGGCCGGCGCTGGGCCCATTACGGTCGACCTGTTCGCGCCCGGCGCGCCGCGGGGAATCGAGGGCACGTTGATTCGTTACGACCTGACGCGCGACCTGGGTCTGGTCAGCATCCGACCCGGCACGGCGGTCCCCGTCGTTGCGCTGGCCGGAGATAGAGATGCCATGCGCCCGGGCGATCCGGTGATGAGCGTCGGCTGCGACAACGGCCATGATCCGACGGCTCGCGCCAGCCGCATCGCCAGCGTCAACCGCTACGTGGGTCCGCCCAACGTCCAGGTGCACGGCCAACCGACCGACGGCCGCAGCGGCGGCGGATTGTTCGACGCCGCGGGCCGTCTGATTGGCGTCTGCTACGCCGGAGATCCCAGCGACAACGAAGGCCTGTACACCGCCATTGCGGCCGTTCGTGCTGAACTCACAGACGCCGGCCTGACGGACTTGCTGCGGTCCGATCCGTCCGAACAATTTGCCACCGAGAATTCGCTGGTGGCGGTCGATGCGGCGACAACCAGGTCCGAAACACACTTCTCAACGCCACGTGGTCTTGAAGGCGCCACTGCTGGCTTGTCCCGCAGTGCCCAGGAAAACGCACCCCGAGCAGGTGGCGAGTCACCGCGATTTTCGCGGCCCGACGCTGTTTCGTTGACCGGTGCCCACGCGGCCGCCATAGCCGATCTGGCCGGCGGCCGCGACGGCGCCGAGGTGATTTGCATCGTCCGCCCGCTGGACCATCCCGGCGCGAAAAGCGACGTCTTTGTAATCGACAAACCGTCGGCCGAATTCCTGGATCGGCTCTCCGCCGAACGGCGCCGTCAAGAAGATCGCCAGCTCACGTCGTTTCGGCTGCAGGACAACGGCACCGGCGGTTTCAAGCCAAATTGGTTGCCTGCGCGAAAGTAACAAAACTCGCGCAGTTTTCCACGGCAGACGTCGGCGCAACACGCGATTCGAGGTCGAACTCGAAATCAGCCGTGCGACGGCGCTGCGTTAAGTAGGTTTCCTTAGGCAACAGCCAAGCAATCATCTTCCAACAAGGGGTGGCACCTGCCGCTACTGCCGATCCACCGGGCCTAACGAAAACAATTCGCTTGGCACCCGGGCGTCTTGCATGATCCGGCGCATCCGGGCGACGACCTGCGGGTGCCCGGCGGCTACGTCCGTGGATTCGCTCGGGTCGGCGTTCAGGTCGTACAACTCGATGGCCAGCGAGTCGGGGTTGTTGCGCCGCAGGATGCCTTGGCGAGTCGCTTTCCAACGGTTCATGCGCACGGCCTGCTGTCCACCGTAGCCGGGGAATTCCCAGTAAAGGTACTCGTGCCGCCGTTGTTCTGAAGGATTCCCGAGCAACGTGGGCGCGAAACTGATGCCGTCGATGTCGTCCGGCGCCGTCGTGCCGGTCAGTTCGGCGAGGGTCGGCATCACGTCCCAGAAGGCGGTCAGGTGATCGGTGACGCCGCCGGGTTCGATCTTGCCCGGCCAGCGGGCGACCATCGGCACGCGGATGCCGCCCTCGTACAGGCTGCCCTTCAATCCCCGCATGCCTGCCGCTGACTGGAAGAACTCCGAATCGGCCCCGCCCAACCGGCCGTACGTCGGCCCGTTGTCGGAACTGAACACGATCAAGGTCTTCTCGACCAGCCCGAGTTCTTTGATGTGCGCCATGATTTTGCCGATATCGCGGTCCAGATGGCTGATCATCGCGGCGTACCCTGCGCGAGGGTGCGGGTGTTTCAAGTAACTGCGATGCTCGTACTCCGCTTCCGGCAGCTTGTCTTTGTATTGGGCCAGCGACGCATCGGGCACCTGGATCGACAGGTGTGGGATGGTGTAGGGCATGAAGAGGAAAAACGGCCGGTCCTTGTTTTCGGTGATAAACTGAAGGGCGACTTCCGTGAACTTGTCTTGCGCGTATGTCTGGCCGGTGAGCGTGCGGTCGTTGCCGGGCAAGATCTCTTTTTTTCCGTTGCGCCACAAGAAGCGGGGAAAATGGTTATGGGCGTGTCCTTGGCAGTTGAATCCATAGAACAAATCGAAGCCCTGCTGGTTGGGATCGCCAGTGGTGCCGAAGTGCCCCAGCCCCCACTTGCCGGCCGCCGCGCACTTGTAGCCGGCGGCGTGCAACATCTCGGCGATGGTTACCTCCTCGGCGGGAATCGGATTCTGACCGGGAAACTCCCAGCCATATTGCTCCTTCAAATGTTGCAGGTGTTGCGGATTACCGTTGTTGCGGATGTAAGCGTGGCCCGGATGGCGGCCGGTCATCAGACAACAACGCGAGGGGGCGCAGACGGCGTTGCCACTGTAGCATTGCGTGAACTTGACCCCCTCTGCGGCAATGCGGTCGATGTGCGGCGTCTTGATCCACTGCTGTCCGTAGCAGCCCAACTCTCCGTAGCCCAGATCGTCGGCCAACAGGAAGATGATGTTCGGCCGCTCGTCGGCGGCGTGAACGCTGACGCAAGGGGCGACGAAAACCAACAACGAAAACGAAATCCACCAGGTGTTTCGCATGGCCTGATCCTTTCAATAACAAGCGGTCTTGCAGAAAATGCGGTTCTTCATTCCAGTCGCGCAGCGACGACATCGTCAAGCCGGGGGCGTCAGCCCCTGGAACCGGTCGTACCTCCTTGGAAAGCCCCGCGAGGGGCGGTAGCGGATGCGCATGGCCATCGATGCCGCCCCTTGCGGGGCTTGATGATTCCGGACGCAACGCATTGCGGGGGCTGACGCCCCCGTCTTTACTATTTCGCCCGCAAGCGGGCTGGACTTCACGTTGAGTCCGCGCCGGTTGCGCTCTGCTTTTCGACATTCGTCGGCGAAGAGCATCTTTTTGCCTCGGGCACGATGTTACGTGCCTTGGCAGTATGGCCGTTCGCGCTCACCTGGGCAACTTCCGGAGTATCTCCGGCGGGGCTTCGAAACCGGAGGACTTGAGTGCTTCGAGATAATCGTCTGGACGATTCAGGTTTTTGAGCGAATCCAATTGCGGATCGACGTCCGTCAGTTCATCGGCCGTGATTTTGCGGGTATCGCACTCGTCGAACAAAAAAAAAGGCCGCAACCGGTCGGCCGCTAACAGCCGATTGACTTTCTCCAAGACGCTTATGTGATACACGGCCGCCAGCGGATGAAAATGCCCGTCCACCTGCGGTACGGCGATCTCATGGTCGCGGCCCAGTTCAATGACCCGGCGGATAAAACCGGCCGCCAACAGCGGCACGTCGCAACTGGTGACGTACGCCCGCTCGGCCGAATCCTCCAATGCCGCCAGCCCCGCGGCGATTCCTTCCAAAGGGCCGCGTCCTTCGCGGCGGTCGCGGATCAGTCGTGCCTGATCGGGCAGCGCCGGCACGTCCTGCTCCGGCGCGGCGACGACGATGATCGGATCCACGACTTCGGCCAACAGCCGCACCACGCGCGCAAGCATCACCTCCGGGCCGAAGGGCAGCGTCGCCTTGGCCACGCCCATCCGGCTGCTGCGTCCGCCGCAAAGAACCACGCCGGCGCAGGTCAGATCGTTTCGACTCATGGCCGTAGTATAGCCGCCCGACGCGATCGCGCGAGGTCAATCCGAGCGGAACGCCACGGCGCGCTACAGGCGACAAATCTAAGTTTCGTCGCTCAGCAGTTCCGCGATCGCAACATCCTGGACGGCGTCGGCCGAAGTCGGCGGACGAATGTGGCCACGCGAGGAGCGCGTCACGCGCCGGAATACGCCCGGATTCAAATCCGTACTAGCGATGGTCGCGAGAGGGCGCGTCCGAGTGGGAGGTGGATCGAGTGTTTGGGTGGTTTGCAACGGGGCGTTGTTGTTTGCGCCGAAATTGTTGCGCACGTTGTTCAAATCGTCGATATCCACGTCGCCGTCGCCGTCGGTGTCTCCCAACGCGGCGGGTCCGCCGGAGCCGAAGTTGTTGCGCACGTTGTTGAGGTCGTCGATGTCGACGTCGCCATCCGCGTCGGTATCTCCCAAGGGGACCATCGGGGGCATCGCGCCGGCGACGTTCACGGTTTCAATCTCTTGGTAATAGAACGACGTGTGGTTGCTGGAAGTGAACAGCCCGGAACTGGGACCGGAAACAATCTGCACCGGATTGCCCACTCCGGCGAGGTTGATCATCAACGTATCGCCCGGAGCGGTTTCTGGATCGTTGCCGTCGACGCGGATCACGGCGCCGGTGAGCGTGTTGCTCATTTCGGCCAGGATCAGGTCGCCGGCGGTGTCACCGGTGCGGACGACGACCTCCGAGATTTGGGCGTACTGCAACCGTCCGCCGACCCCGAAATAGGTATCCAATGGTATATGCCCCACGCGACCCATCTTGGGGCCGTCCGTCTGAATCGACACGCGGTCGCCGGTCGTGTCGTCGGCGTCATTCATCTCCACGCGCGATTGGCTGCCGGGATTGCCCGCGACCAGAACCTGGCTGCGGATCAGATCGACCGTACCGCCGGGTTGTTCGCCGTTGGAATCCAACAGGAAGCGGTTGTCGCCCGGTCCGCCCAACACCGTGACGTTGGCGGTGGCCGGCGCGGTCGATTGCAGGTAAAGCGCGTCATCGCCCGAACCGAAGGTGATATCGATGTTCGACAGATCCGTGTAGGCGATCCGTCCTCCGGGACCGAAGAATGTATCGTCGGGCGTATCGCCCAGTGCGGTGTCCGTCATGGTCAGCAGGTTGTCGGAGGCGTCGCCTTCGTCCCCTACGCGCAGAATATTCAGTCCCGCGCCGCCGCCGACGCCCAGGGGATGGGTAATCAGATCGGCGACACCGCCACCGCCCGCCCCGTTGGAATCGACAATGACGACGTCGTTTCCGTCGCCGGCGAGGATCACGGTCGGGGCGCCGGTCGAGATGACGAAAAAGTTGTCGCCGGCCGTTCCAGCGCGCAGCACCAGGAATTCCAATTCGCCGTATTCCAGCGATCCGCCCGGGCCGAAGAAGTTGTCGCCCGGCACGGCGCCGACCGTGTCGAGAGTGACGCCCGCGGTGTTGACCAGCGGATCGCTGGAATCTTCCAGCAGCACTTGGTCGTTGCCGGGACCGCCCAAGAGCACCAGGGTACTTTTCACGCCATTCAAGTCGCCGGCGGCGCCTCCGGCGTTGGAGTCTACGAGTATCACGTCATTGCCTTCTCCGGAGAGCACTTCGGTTCGGGTTCCCGCCGCGGTGGCGGTGACGGTCACGGTGTCATCGTCAGACGTTCCGAAGATTTCAATCCGTTCGGCGATGTAGCTAAGCGAACCTCCGGCGCCGAAATAAGTATCACCCGGGGCGCTGCCGACTTGAATATGAGTCACCGTGATCACGTCGGCGGCCGCGTCGCTGGAATCCTGCAGCACGATGTGGTCGTCGCCGGCTTCTCCGTTGAGAATCACCGCCGAGCGAATCAAGTCGACGGTGCCCAGCAGATCTCCGCCGTTGGAGTCGACCAGCAACAAGTCGTCACCCGCGCCGCCCCGCAACTGCGTAGCGGTCAGCGGATGGGTCGACTGGAGATTCATCGCGTCGGTCCCTTCGCCGGACAGCACCGCCAGCGTAACCATCGAATCGTACGTGACATGTCCACCCGGCCCGAAGTAGTTGTCGCCGGGGGCATGGCCGACTTCCGTATCGGTGATCGTGACCAGGTCGTCGTCCGTGCCGGCCGAATCGTCGACCAACAGCAGGTCGTCTCCCTGGCTTCCCAACAGCAGCAGGTGGCTGCGGATGCCGTCGGTGTTGCCGGTTCTTTTGTCGGGAGCGTCGAACGAGTTGACGAAGAATTGATCGTTGCCCAATCCTCCGTCGATGAAAACCGGGGTGCCCGGGTCGGTGCTTTTGACGCGGATGACGTCGCCGGGCCGGCCCATGTCGATATTCAATTGTTCAATGTCCTCATAGCGAAACGCGCCGTCGACGCCGAAGAACGTGTCGCCCGTGTCGTTGCCCACCTGGGTGTCGGTGACCGTCACCTGGTCGGCCGTGGAATCACCAATGTCGTTCAGCAGCGCCGTGTCATGGCCGACACCGCCGTCGAAGGTCAGTAGGCTGTCGATCCCGTCGACGACACCGCCGGGGCCGGAACCGTTGGAGTCGGCGATCAGATCGTCGTCGCCGAATCCGCCGTGCAGGTCGACCGGCGTGCCGGTGGTGGTGTTCCGCGCGTCGAACAGGTCGTCCCCCCGTCCGCCGCGCACCTCGACGAATTCCAAATTATTGTACTGAATGACCAGCGAGGTGTTGCGCTCGACCGTGCCGGTTCCGAATACACCGGTTCCCAGCAGATAGACGTTGTCAGTGACGTCTTGCGAGTCGAAGACGCGCAGTTCGTCGTCGTTGCCGTCACCGCCCCCTTCGACGACGATGAAACCCTCGACGTCGTCCAAATTGGAACTGACAAAACTGAAGTACACCTGGTCGAAGCCGTCGCGGGTGTTGATCTGCGTCACGGTGGCCGCGTGATGTCCTTCGATCAGGATGATGTCGTCGCCGTTAGAGCCGGTAATGACCAGATCGAGCAGATCCGACGGCGTGCTGTCCACGCGAATCGAGTTGTTCGTGGTGGCCGCTTCTGCGACGATCCGCATCACCTCGATATTGTCGTAGTTGATCAAACCGGAACCGACCGTGATGGTGGAACTGTCCAGCAGGTAGGTCTGCGGCACCGACGAGCCGAGCACGAACAGGGCGTTACTGCCCATGCCGCCGTCGACGGTGATCCCGCCCGCAGGAATAATCGGCCCGGCGCTGAAATCGAAGATGAACGTGTCGTCGCCCGTGGAGTCAATGACCACGTTGGGGTCGCTGCTGGTTTGGATGGAGATGCTCTGGATGTCGGCGAAGTTGAAAAAGCTGGTCAATGTCGTGTCGGCGCCCGTGCCGGGCACCGGCGAGCCGATCTCGACCTCGACTCGGAGATTGTTGCCGTCGCGCGTGAGCGTGAACGTGTCGTTGCTGGGCGAGGTGGAAAAATAGATTCCTTCGCCGTTGCTCCCTCCGCGCAGCAGCAGGTCTCCGGTGACCGAATCAAAGTTGGCGTACGCCGTCCCAAATCGCTCCGGCATGACGATGTCGTACGGGTAGATTTCATCCATCACCCGCGCCAGCAGTCGCGAGGGCAGATAGCGCCGGCCGCGTTCGTAGGTGGCGTTTCCGACGTCTTGCGCTCCGTAGAATGTCTTACCGCCCTGATTGACTAGATTGGCCAGCACCGGCTCGGCGACGTGCAACGGCTCGTCGGTGTCGTCGCCGCCGTTGCCGCCGTTGTTGTCGGTGAACAAGACCTGCACGCCGCCGAAATCGTACACCCACAGCGTGCCGACGTCATATGCCGCGTCGTCCTGGCCGGTGTCAGTAAAGGGGGGCGTGTTGTCGTTGAGATCCTCAAACAGAAAATCCTCGTCCCCGGAGATGCCCAACAGGTGGGCCATCTCGACCACGACCACCGTGAACAAATCGTGCCGGCCCGCAGCCAGTCCTAACGGTGTGGCATTCAATGCGAATGCGTTGGCGATTTCACCGCGAAACTCGGCCGAGTCGTTGGGCGTCGGATCGAGCCACCAGGCGAGATTGTTGTTGGGGCCGCACGTCCCGCCGGCGCCCAACTCGAAATCGCCGTCCTGCGGCACGCCGTCGTCGTCGGCCCCCGTGTCGGCGGCGCCGCCGCAGCCGGTGCTGCCGGTGTCGACCGTGATTTCCACTTCAAACGTGTTGTCGTCCGGGTTGTCGGGCCAATTGAAGTCGGTGATTACCCGTTCCCAGGCGTTCAGCGCTGCGTCAACCACCTGCCGAGCCAGCGCGGCCTGACCGCCGAAAGCCGCATTGAATCCGTTCCCCGAATCGTTGCGATTGGTCCACAAGATGTTGGACAAAACCCTGCGGTCTTCAAGACACTCCAGCCGAAGCGCCCGCCGCCGGCGCGCGAGAAGATGGCGTGCGGAATGCAGCGCGCTCATACGCAATCGCCGATTCTGAGAACATTGAACCACGTGTCAAAACGCCCCGGTCATCCTAGAACGGGCCCACAAGAGGGTCAAGAAAAATCGAATGAGTTTTGGCTTGTCGGGGCGAGCTCGACGAGCTGGCCCATTCTCCCTCACAGCAAAACGGCATTTCAATGGCGGCGCCACGGAAAACCGTCGATTTCGCCGGGCGCCAATGGCCGCAGTCAAAACCGGATGATTGCCGGAGAATTATGGTGTATCATCAAGCGACGGGGGCGGTCGAATGTGGTAAGCCGGGGAACGCGTCATTGTCGGAGGAATCGTCCCGTCCTGTGACGGATCGTGGGGCCTGAGGCGACGGGAAACTGAAGCGGCCCATTCCTGACGCCCGACGGCGACGGTCATGGGCCGCAATGGCGTCCGAACTGGAGCTTTGGCAATCGGTCGCGTGGCGGTCTGAATGCCCCCGAGCATGGCGTCGCCCGCCGCGGGATCGGATCGATCGGCCGGCGCGTGAGTCTTGACGAGCAGGATTGGTAATGATGGCCATGGTCACGCTGAGGGTGCTGGAGGGGGCGGACCGAGGCCGCGTGTTCGAAGAACTGGCCACACCGGTCACCATCGGCCGGGAAGAGGGAAACACCGTCCAACTAAACGACGAACGCATCAGCCGGTTTCATCTGAAGATTCAAGAAGACCGCGACAAACTGGTGCTGACCGACCTGGAGAGCACCAACGGCACCAAGGTCAACGGCGAAGACGTCCAACTGCGGATTCTCCGGTTCGGCGATACAATCAGCGTGGGCCGTTCGCGGTTGTTGTTCGGATCGCGCGAGCAGATCGCGCGGCGGCTGGCCAGTCTCCGCACCGACGGCGCCAGTTCATTGGAACAGTCTGGCACCTTGGGGCAGGAAGAATCGGAGGGGTCCGACCCCCGGCCATCGAGCGTCGATTTTGAGTTGAACTGGTCGGAGAACGTGGACGCCAATGCCACGCTGCACGCGCTGATGCCGCCGGATTTGCCCGACAAGCTCAGCCCGGGGCAGGCTGCCCAATTGAGCGAACTGCTGGAATACGTGCATTTCCGCCTGCGCGAGTTGTTGGACTCCGTCCGTTCGCCCTCCGGCGCGGGCGAGGTCACGCTTGGAGAGCGCCAGTGGCAAAACCTGCTCGATCTGCAAAGCCGACTGGCCGACTATCTTCGCGCCATCGGCCAGCCCGAACAGGAATGACGCCGGCTGCTGGCTTGATGTC
>Ga0214472_10000914_pt1 | contig 35032 bp, 36 predicted proteins | sample RVTome_6_FD_207662 | JGI IMG/M metagenome (GOLD analysis project Ga0214472, IMG submission 207662) | Soil microbial communities from uranium-contaminated site in the Upper Colorado River Basin, Wyoming, United States - RVT140D175 | ecosystem: Environmental > Terrestrial > Soil > Contaminated >...
CCGGTCTTCCACTTGCCCGGGTGCGCCTCCGCCGGCCAGCCGATGACCGGCTCGTACGGCCCGCTGATGTTCGTGCCGCCCTTGCCGTCGACGGGCCCGAGGGGGCGGTATACGCCTTGGTGAATCGGATCTGGGTTACCGGGCGGCCGCAGCGCCGGGTTGCGGACGCCGGATCCGATCTCCATGGTCAGCCTCTCTTCGCATTCTTGGAACGTTCATTCCAGAGGATCACGCGCGGGTTCCGGGCGCGTCAAGTCGAGCGACGTCGAGGGTCGCTCCGCCACCGACGGGTAGCGGTCGAGGTCGCGCAGGGCCGGGAACCGGTAGGCGTAGGCACCGACGACCGCCAGCGTCGCGGCACCTCCGACGATGACCGCCGGGCCGCTGCCGAGGAGCTCGCCGGTGACACCCGACTCGAACGCGCCGAGCTCATTCGAGGCGCCGATGAAGAGGCTGGCGACAGCGTGGACGCGTCCCCGCACCTCGACCGGCGATGCGAGCGGCACGAGGCTCGAGCGAATGAAGACGCTGATCGAATCGGCCCCCGAAAGGACCGCCAGGGCCACGAACGCGACGACAAACTCGGTCGTCAGGCCGAGGACGAGGGTACCCAGCCCGAAGACGCCGACCGCCGCGAGGAGGACCCGGCCGACGCGACGCTCGACCGGCCTCCAGGCCAGCCCGACGAGGACGAGGATCGAGCCGATGCCCGTCGCGGCCCGCAGCAGCCCCAGCCCGACCGCGTCAGTGCCGAGCCGGTCCTCGGCGATGGCCGGCAGGAGGGCGATGGCGCCACCGAACAGGACGGCGAACAGGTCGAGCGAGATCGCGCCGAGTAGGATTGGGGTCCGACGGATGACCCGGATCCCTTCCAGCGCGTCGCGCAGCGGGTGCCCGGCGGCCGAGCCCGGGGCAGCGGCGAGGGCCCCGGCGCTCTCCCGGCCCCTCGAGCGGGCCCGGTCCCGGATCGTCCAGAACAGCCCGGCCCCGATCGCGAACACCAGCCCCGCGACGACGTACGGCAGGCTCGGGTCGATTTCGTACAGAACGCCGCCGAGGATCGGTCCGGCGACGAGACCGGGGCGCGATGCGAGCGATCGGCGGGCCATGAGCCACGGCACCCGGTCCGGCGCGACGATGTCGGCCGGCAGCGGTCCCTGCGCAGCTGACATGAACGAGCGGGCCGCGCCGAGGACGATGACGATGAGGAAGATCGGCCCGACCGAGCTCGGGTCGGTCGCCGCGTAGGCCGCGAGGCCGAAGCCGACGAGGGCTTGGCCTAGGACGCTCACGGTACAGATGACGGCGCGGTCGTAGCGGTCCGACACTGCACCGGTCACGAGGACGAGCAGCAGCACAGGCGCGAACTGGGCCATGCCGAGGAGACCGAGGTCGAGCTCGTGACGGCTGATCTCGTAGACCTGGAGGCCGAGGACGGTCCCCATTGCGGTGTACGCGGTGGCTGTGCAGAACATCGCCCCGAGGAGGGCGAGGATGGCTGTGTCCTGGCCCGGTCGCGCGCCTCCGGTGGGCGGTCCGGTCACGGGTCGTCCGGGCGCCGGTTAGGCGCGCGCGTACGAGGGCGGTAGTTCGGGCAACCGCGTGACGAGGCTTCGATCGAGGCTTGCGATGGTGGCCCGGCCGGAGAGCATCATCGTCATCTCGATCTCTTCGCGAAGGATGTCGAGGAGCATCTCCAGTCCGGCCCGCCCGCCGTGGGCGAGGCCCCAGACCAGGGGCCGGCCGATGAGCACGGCGCGGGCGCCGAGGGCGAGGGCCTTGACCACGTCAGCGCCCCGCCGAATGCCGCCGTCGAGGTAGACCTCGGCCCGGCCGCCGACTGCAGACACGACCTCCGGCAGGACCTCGATCGTGGCCGGCGTGTTGTCGAGCCGGCCGCCGTGGTTCGAGACGACGATCGCGTCGAGCCCCCGCTCGATGCAGCCCACCGCGTCGGCCGGGTTCATGATGCCCTTGGCGATGATCGGCAGGCTGGTCAGCGTCCGGAACCACGCGAGGTCGTCCCAGGTGGCTCGTGGATCCGCCCAGTTGCGGGCCGGATCCGGCAGGACGCGATACGGCTGGCGGCCGCTCGCGGGGTCGATCGCGTCGGCGCTCGGCCGGTGGGCCTCCTGGGCATGCCCGCTGGTTGCCCGACGGCGGACGCGGCCCTCGCGCTTGGCCGGCCAGTGAGCGTCGAGCGTCAGGACCATCGCGGCGTAGCCCGCGTCCTCGGCAACACGGACCCGGCGGATCGTCTCCTCCCGATCGTGGAAGAGATACGTCTGCAGCCACTTCGGACCGCTGCCCTCGGCGCCCACCGCCTCGGGGGGCTGGCCAGGGTTGGCCGCGATGCAGAAGACGGTGCCAACGGTCGCGGCGGCCCGGGCAGCGGCTAGCTCCCCGTCCGGGTGGGCGCGGGTGAGGTAGCCCACCGGGGCGAGGAGGACGGGCATCTCGAGCCGGCGGCCCAGGACCTCGACACCGAGCTCGGCCCGGGGCGCTCCCGGCAGGACCCGCGGCAGGAGGGCGAGCGCGTCCCAGGCCGCCCGGGTCCGCTCCATGGTCACGTTGCCGCCAGCGTGCGAGTCGACCAGCTCGAAGTCGGCTTCGGTCATCGTCGCCTTCGCGATCGCCTCGAAGTCGGCCAGGCTGATGGGGTCGAGCTCGTCGCCGGGAGTGCCGCTCATGACCTGACGATCCGGTTGCGGAGCACGCCGATGGCGTCGGACGAGACCTCGACGACGTCGCCGACCTTCAGGAAGAGCGACGTGTCCGGGGGATCCCCCTTCGACGCGTCGGTCGCGCTGCCCGGACCGCTCCCGCCGCTGACGACGTCGCCGGGCAGGAGCGTGAAGTCACGGCTCAGGTACTCGATGTACTCGGCGTGGCTGAAGATCATGTCCCCCGAGTGGTAGTCCTGGCGCAGGTCACCGTTGACGTGGGTCCGGACCACGAGGTCGGCGGGGTTGATGTCGCCGACGACAATGCACGGGCCGAGCGACGCGCCGCCGTCGAAGTTCTTCGACAGGTTGAAGCTGAGGCTGTCCTTCTGGCTGGTGCCCCGGATGCTCCAGTCGTTGAGCAGGGTGACACCCCAGATGCAGTCGCTCCCGGCGCCGGGTGGCACGTCCCGCGACGCCCGCCCGAGGACGACCGCGACCTCGCCCTCGTAGTCGAAGAGCTCGGCCCGGGCCGGGTACGGGATCTCGTCTTCGGGTCCTTTCGGGAGGGCGAAGTCCTTCCAGAAGCCGCGCGGCTGGCCGCGCTCGCGGGTCCGTGCGGTCAGCTCCTCGGCTGTCGGGAGGGCGTCGGTCGCGGGATCCACGAGCCCCGCGAGGGCCCGGGATTCCGACGCCCCCTTGCGGGCCGCCGAGCCGAGCGTGTGCTTCGCGTAGTTGCCGGCGGCGCAGGCGATTCGAGGCCGGTGGACCGCCGGTGGCCGCAGGTGCACGGCCTCACGTGCCAGGATCGTCCCGTCCGCCAGCCCGTCGCCGGCCGAGTCAAGGGCTCGCTCGACCGCCGTACGCGCTGCATCGATGCCCCGGGCGCCGGTCTCGATGAATTGCCCGAGGTCGGCCGGCAACTCGCAGTTGCTCGCTTGCTCGAGGTCGATCACCTGGTCCGCCACCCAGGCGCCGACACGGCCGTTCGATCCATAGACGACGATCCGCAGGCGGTCGGCGACGGCCACCCTCAGATGCCCATCAGCTGCCCGCCGCAGACGTTGATCGCCTGGCCGGTGATGAAGTCCGCCTCACGCGAGGCAAGGAACGCGGCGGCGGCGGCCTGGTCCTCCGGCCGGCCGGGGCGGCCGAGGGCGCCGATGGCCGGGTAACGACCCGACGTGACGTACAGCTCCTCGATCGCGTCCTCTTCGCTCATCCCCGCTGCGAGGGCCGCGGCGAGGGCCTTGCTCGAGGAGCCGAACGTGACGGTGGCCCCGGGGCAGATCGCGTTGACGTTGATGTTGTGGCGGCCGAGCTCGAGGGCCAGAGTCTCGGTGAGCCTGATGAGGCCGCCCTTGGAGGCGCACACCGCCGACCGTCCCTCCTTCCCTCGCTTTCCCTTCAGCGAGGCGATGTTGATGATCTTGCCACCCTCGCCCTGGCGGATCATGTGGCGGGCCGCGGCCTGACAGGTGTAGAGGGGCCCCGTCAGGTTCACGGCCAAGGTCGCCGTCCACATCTCGTCGGTCATATCGACGACGTTCGTCTTGGCCGTCCCGCCGTCCTCATCGATCGGCTCCAGCCACTTCGCGTTGTTGACAAGGATGTCGATCCGGCCGAACTCGTTGACGACGCGGTCGACCATCGCCTGGACCTGGGACCGATCGGTGACGTCGGCGAGGACGACGAGGCTCCGCCGGCCGAGCGCCCGAATCTCGTCGGCCACGCTCTCCACGCCGCGCCACTCCCCCTGGCCGCTCCAAGGGTTCGCGCCAGCTGGCAGGGGCCTGTCGTTGACGGCGACGTCGGCGCCCTCGCGGGCCAGCCGCACCGCGATCGCCCGCCCGATCCCCCGCCGATTGCCCGTTCCGGTGACGAGGGCCACCTTGCCGGCGAGGTCGTACATGGCGGCTCCTTCGAGCTCAGTAGCGATGAAGGGTTCGGATGAGGCGCGGGTCGTCGGCCGGGACGTCGGAGCGCGGCCGGAGCTTCTGAACACGCTCGCCGTAGACCTCGCAAACGTAGAGGTTGCCCTCGTCGTCAGTGTCGAACCAGTGGACGCCCCACATCGCGCCGGGCGCGATCCCGAACGTGCCCCACGAGGCCAGGAGCCGGCCCTCGGGACTGTACCGGAGGAACTTCGAGGTGAAGCCATCGGCGATCCAAATATCGCCGCCAGTTTCCATCCGCATGCAGTACGGGGCGTAGATGCGGGGCCAGACGTCGAGGAGGTTCCAGTCCTCGTCGAAGACCTGGATCCGCGAGTTGCCGCGGTCGGCGACGTAGATCCGGTGGCGCTCGGTGTCGAGGACCAGGCCGTGGAGGTCGAGGAACTGGCCAGGCTCCGTGCCCCGGGTCAGGCGCGACCAGACGAGCTCCCCGTCACGGGTGAAGCGGTCGATCCGGCCAAGGCCGGCGGTATAGAAGTCGCCGTTCGGGAGCCAGGCGATGTCCTCGGCCTTCCAGGGATTCTCGAGGACGCTGTTGGCCTCGACCTCTCCGATCGCCATGACCAGCTCGCGACCGTCGTTGGTGAACTTGAAGATCGTTTGCTTCTTGCTGTCGGTGATCCAGACGTGGCGCTCGGGGTCGCTCGGGTCCACGAACACCCGATTGATCTTCCCGAAGCGGTCGTCCTGGCCAGTCCACGAGTCGACAACGTGGCCGCCGCGGTCGAACGTCACGACGTGATTCTCGTGGCGGCCCTCCATCGCCCCGTACGTCCGATATGGCGACCCCTCCATGGCGAAGACATTGCGGCCCCAGACGAGCGGCGTCAGGCGGTCGCGGACCATCCCGAAGTGGGACACGACGACGACCCGGTCGGCCGACTCCACCCAGGCCCCCGACGGGCCTGACAATCGCCAGCCCGGCTCGACCTGGTCCGGCCAGCCCTCGACGACCTCGTACGGCCCGGCGAGGTCCTCGCCGCCCTTGCCATCGACCGGCAGAAACGGCTGGGGCAGCATGTGGGGCGAGACACGCCCGGTCTTGTCGGCGACCTCCCTGTGGGCGTAGAGCGTCCCGGACTTCTCCGGTCGAAGCTCGTCCGGGACCACCTGCCCGTGGCCACCCCGGACCGGCGCGCCGTCCTCGACCTTACCCACAGGGTCCCTCCAGCCTCCGCGGTTCTGGAACGTTCGTTCCGCAGCAAGGATCGCACCGCGTCGGAGGCCGGGTCAAGCCGAGCCCGGCCGGCGCGTGGCTCAGCGGATCGTGACCGGAATCGAGTGCCGGCCGGGCTCCTCGACCTCCTCGCCGCTGCCGTCCCAGCGGGCGATCTCGTCGACCTCGTCGCGCTCCGCCTTCGTCATCTCCCAGGCCGAGGCGGCCGCGTTCGTCCGGACCTGCTCCTCGGTCATGGCGCCGGCGATCACCGAGCAGAGTGCCGGATGCGCGAGGAGCCAGGCGAAGGCAAGCTCAGTGAGTGTGCGGCCGCGCGACTCGGCAAAGGACAGCAGGCCGTCGAGGACCGCCCTTGCATGCGGGTCCTCGGCCAACTTCGCCAGCGACTTGCGACCGGGCCGCGGTGGGTCGCCGGGCCGGTACTTGCCGGTGAGGAAGCCCGTGGCCAGCGGCCGGTACGGGATGAAGCCGATGTCGTTGGCCGTGCAGAACGGGAGGAGCTCGGGTTCGACCTGGCGGCGCAGGACGTTGTAGTAGGACTGCGCCGACACCATCCGCGGCCAGCCCCGGGCGTCGGCGACCGCGTTCGACTGGGCATGCCGCCAGGCCGAGTAGTTGCACTCACCGATGTAGCGGACCTTGCCACGTTCGACGAGCTCACCGAGCGGCTCGAGGATCTCCTCGTGCGCGATCGTCGGCTCGGGATGGTGGATCTGGTAGAGGTCGATGTGGTCCGTCTGGAGCCGGCGGAGGCTGGCTTCGACGCTGAGCATGATCCGATCGCGAACCGACCGACCGATCCGCTCGTCCCCGTCCGGATAGTCGCTGAGCTTGAACTTGGAGGCGATGATGGCCTCGTTGCGGCGGCCCCGGAGGGCGAGCCCCAGGTGCCTCTCGCTCTCGCCGTCCGTGTAGGCCTCGGCCGTGTCGATGAAGTTGATGCCAGCGTCCAGCGCAGCATGGATCACCCGCGCGCTGTCTGCCGCATCGGGGATGCGGCTCGGGTTGCCGAAGTTGATCGCCCCGAGGCCGATGACCGAGGCCTGGAGGTCCGACGAGCCAACCCGACGGTAGCGCATGGCGGTCTTCTCACCCTCTCGTGCCTCGTCAGGCCGCGTGAGCCAAGAATTCGGAACGACTGTTCCGCAGGATCGAACCTCGGCACGGACTCGTCAAGCCCGCGCCTGTACCATCGGCCGGATGCATCACGACATGGGCGGTGGCCTCCGGAGCGGCAGCGGGCCGGGCGTGATGAAGTCATTCCGACGGGATTCGTCGGTGACCGAAGCTCGGCTCCGGCCGGGCATCTACCGGCGGATCGCCGGCTTCGCCCGACCCTACCGGCGGTGGCTGGCAGTGCTGCTCGCCCTCATCGGGGTCGACGCCGCCGTCACCGCCGCCGGGCCGCTCGTCTACCGCGCGATCATCGACGACGGCGCGCTCGCGGGGCGCCCGGACGTCGTCATCAGGCTGGCCTTCGTCTTGGCAGGCCTGGCCCTGGTCGATCTCGCGAGCTCGCTCGTCCAGCGCTGGATCTCGGCCCGCATCGGGGAGGGGCTCATCTACGACCTCCGGACGGCCGTCTTCGACCACGTCCAGCGAATGCCGATCGGGTTCTTCACCCGGACCCAGACGGGGGCGATGCTGAGCCGCCTCAACAACGACGTCCTGGACGCCCAGCAGGCGTTCACCGGGACACTGTCCTCGGTCGTCGGCAACGTCGTCGGCGTCGTCATCACCTTGATCGCGATGGCCTGGCTGTCGTGGCAGATCACGGTCGTCGCGCTCATCGTGCTGCCACTGATCCTGTTGCCGACCCGCTGGATCGGGAACCGCGTAAACGCCGTGACGCGAGAGAGCTACGAGCTCAACGCGCGGATGAGCGCACGGATGGCCGAGCGCTTCAATGTCGCGGGGGCGCTCCTCGTGAAGCTGTTCGGCGATCCGATTCGCGAGCGAGGGGCCTTCGCCGAGGCGGCCGCCCGGGTACGAGACATTGGCGTCACCCGGGCGATGTACGCCCGCTTGTTCAGGGCGGCGATCCTCCTCGCCGCAGGGCTCGCGACGGCCCTCGTCTACGGTTGGGGCGGCGTCCTCGCGGCCGAGGGGACGCTCGCGGTCGGCACGCTCGTGGCGCTCGCCGCGTACCTGAACCGGCTCTATGCGCCTCTGACAGCCCTTTCCAACGTCCAGGTCGACGTGATGACCGCGCTTGTCTCGTTCGACCGGCTCTTCGAAGTGCTCGATCTACGTCCTATGGTTGCGGAGCGCCCCGACGCCGTGGTCATCCCGCCCGGTCCGGCGACGGTCGTGGTCAGCAATGTGAGCTTCCGCTATCCGACGGCCGCGGAAGTCTCGCTGCCGTCGCTGGAGCTCCGAGGATCAGGCCCCGACGAAATCCCGGAGGAAGTCCTCCACGAGGTGACGTTCACGGTCGCACCTGGGGCGATGGTCGCGCTCGTCGGGCCGTCCGGAGCCGGCAAGACGACCATCGGTCATCTCGTGGCGCGCCTCTACGACGTGACGACCGGCTCGATCCGGATCAACGGCGTCGATCTCCGCGACGCGATGCTCGCCTCGCTCGGCCGGACGGTGAGCGTCGTAACCCAGGACGCCCACCTGTTCCACGACACGATCCGGGCGAACCTCCTGTACGCCAGACCCGAGGCCACGGATAGGGAGCTCCTCGACGCGCTCCGCGCGGCCAGGATCCTGAACCTCGTCGAAGCGCTGCCGAATGGCCTCGACACCCTCGTGGGGGACCGCGGCTACCGGCTCTCCGGCGGCGAGAAGCAGCGGATCGCGATTGCCCGGCTGCTGCTTCGGGCACCCCAGGTCGTCGTCCTCGACGAGGCGACGGCCCACCTCGACGCCGAGTCGGAGGTTGCCGTCCAGCTGGCCCTGAGGACTGCGCTCGAAGGGCGAACCTCGATCGTCATCGCCCACCGGCTCTCGACCATCCGGAACGCTGACCTCATCCTCGTCGTTCGCGATGGTCGGATCGAGGAACGCGGCACGCACGCTGGCCTCCTCGCGTCGGGCGGCCTCTACACGAGCCTCTGCCACACGCAGCTCGGGAGGTCGACAGCGGCTAGCGCAGACGGTTCGGACACGATGCCGTTTGCGGCCATCTGAGTGCCCGTACTCTTGCGGCCCACTCCCAAACCGCCTGTAGCGGGGCGGGTCGTCGGCGGGCCTGGACGTGTTCGGCGAGTGCCGATGCACGGGGACGCGAGCACGCCTCGGGTATAGACTCGATGGAGCCCGAGAGGGCAACAGACTCATCCGGTTTTCAGGATGGGCATCTGACTCAGAATCGGATGGGCATCTGACTCATCCCCGAAACGAGGCTGGCCGAGGCGCGGGCCCCGTTCAGGGGCTGGCGAAATCGGCCCTCCAGAGGGCAACAGACTCTGGATCAGGGGATTGGAGGTTCGAATCCTCCCTCGCCAGCCAACCCCATGGTGCCCTCGGCCCGCGCCTCGTCAAGCTCCACGACGCGCCCCTCGATGCGACCTGCATCGGGGTACGTCTCGTGATGCTCCCGGCCGACCTCGGGGATACCGAGCGCGGTCGACGCCGCGCTCGTCACGAGGAGATACGGCCTCGCGCCGATCCGCTCACGAACGGTGTTCTTGAGCAGCCGATGGGCCACCGTCACGGCAGGACCGAGCAGGTCGCTGCTCGATCCGACCGCCTGGCGGACCGCGTGACCCCGGTGAAGGACCATCTTGAGGTCGAGATAGGCGACCGTTGGACAGGCCGTGCACACGTGATCGCGCGCGGGGATGGCTCGCGTCCGCCCGTCGATGAAGGCTCCGTACATCGCTTTGAGCTTCTCAAGGACCCGGTCGCCCTGGCCATCGAGCCGGGCGGCCGGAGCCGCGGCGAAGACCGCGTCGCCCTCGAGCTTGACGACCTCGAAGTCGGGCTCCACGCCATTGCTGACGGCCCCGAGGAGGTCACCGAGGACGGCATATGCCGCGGGGATGCCCGCGCTGAAGTCGACTCCATGGGCGCGCTCGACGCCGGTCATAAAACCCGTGTAGCCGGAAATGTCGGCGAGCAGCAGATATCGCTCGCCGGCCGGCGCTTCGGATGCCGCCGCTGACCCTGATCGCTCCGCTGGCTCCACGCGCGCTCCTGCCGGTGTTCGCGACCGTCAGGGAGCGTCCCCTCGAGACTCAGGGTTCTCCTCGTCGCACGACCAGTATGCGCGCTCAGCTCCGGGTCCCAGTCGGGCCCAGTCAGCGACCACCCCCGGTCGGGCTGCCCGACGACGTCGAAGGCGCTGGAGCTGCGCCAGGATCGAGTCGATCCGCCGCGGCGAGCTCGAACCAGAACCGCGCTCCCTCCCCCGGCACGTTCTCCGCCCCAACGGCTCCACCGTGGGCATCGATGATCGCCTTGACGATCGAAAGGCCCAGGCCGGATGCACCTGTCGAGCGATCGCGAGCCGGATCGGCCTGGTAGAAGCGCTCGAAGAGGTGCGCCAGGTCGCCCGGGGCGATCCCCGGCCCGGTGTCGCGGACGCTGACGCGGACGCCTCGACCGGACAACCGGGACTCGATCACGACCGCACCGCCGGTCGGCGTATGGCGGATCGCGTTGTCGAGGAGCGCGCCAAGGACCTGCTTCACCCGACCCGGATCCGCATGGACGACGGTGCCGGGCGCGATGTCGCGGTTGAGTCGGAGGCCGGCGGACTCCGCCCGCGCCGAGAACGCGTCGATCACCTGCTCCACGAGCTCCTCCACGGCGAGCGGTTCCCGGCTGAGCCGCAGATCGCCGGCATCGGCCAGGCTGATCGTCCGCAGGTCATCGACGATCCGCGCCATCAGGCGCGCCTGGTCGCGGACGGTCTGGACGTGGCGGTCCTCGTGCGCGTACACCCCGTCGAGGACGGCCGTCATCGTCGCCTCGATGACGGCGATCGGCGTCTTCAGCTCGTGGGCGGCGTCCTGGAGGAAGCGCCGACGCGAGGCCTCCGCCTGCTCGAGCCCGCTCGCCATCGCATCGAACGACCGACCCAGCGCGCCGATCTCGTCGGATCGATCGGCAATCCCCGAACGCCGGTTCAGCTCCCCGCGAGCGACCGCTGCCGAAGCCGCCCCGAGCCGCCCGAGCGGCGCGGCGATGCGCCCGGCCAGGACGACGCCCATGAGCGACGCGATCGCGGCGGCGCCGAGGGCCACCACGACGAGGGTCAGGACCGTCTCCTGCTGGACCTGCTGGGCGTGCACCCCGGCCATCGGGCCCGCGCCCTGCCCGGCGCCCGGACCCGGCCCGCCGGTCTCGTCGGCCTGGAGCCGGGCGAACCCCCGACCGACGATGGCCGGTGTCGCGATCGCGACGACGAGAGCCGTGACCAGGGCGACGAGGGCGAAGGTCGCAGCGAGTCGAAGGCGGAGGGTCAAGGCCGAGCCGCCCGATACCCGACACCTCGAACGGTCTCGATGTACTGCCCGCCGTCGGCGCGGGAGCCGAGCTTCCGGCGAAGGTTCTTGACGTGGCTGTCGAGGGTCCGGTCGTAGGCGTCGAATGACTCGCCGAAGATGAGCTCACCCAGCTGTTCGCGACTGAGCACGATGCCGGGTCGCTCCGTCAGGGCGGCGAAGAGGTCGAACTCGACGCGTGTGCAGCCGAGCGTGGCCCGGTCCCGCCGGACCTCCCGGGCCCCGGTATCGACCTCGAGGTCGAAGAACGACCGCGCCGGCGTCGTCGTGGCCTGTGCCGCCGCGCGCCGGAGGACGGCCCCGACGCGCGCCACGAGCTCGCGCGGCTCGAACGGCTTCGTGACGTAATCGTCCGCGCCGATCTCGAGCCCGGCGACCCGGTCGACGACGTCGTCTCGGGCCGTCAGCATGATCACCGCCGCCGACGAGCCCTGGGCGCGAAGCTCCCGCAGCACGTCGAAGCCGGAGCGGTTCGGCAGCATGAGGTCGAGCACGATCAGGTCCGGGTTGTCCGCCCGAATGCGCTCGAGCGCCGCATCACCGTCGCGCGCCGTCTGGACGGCGTATCCCTCACGTTCGAGATACGCGCGGACGACCTCGACGATGCGCGGCTCGTCGTCCACGACGAGGATCCGTGTCATGGCCGGAGCATAGGCGGACGGTCGGTAGCCCGGTGAAGGGTCCGACCGTCCGTTACGAGCCAGGGCTCGCGATCAGCCTCGGCCGCTGCCGTCGCAGATCCCGGTCCCCGCCCCATTGGCACCCATGCCTCCACCCTGCCGGCCGTGGCCGGCGCCGATGCCGGTTCCGTCCATCGCGCCGGCCTGTGGCCCCGCGCCGACCGCGGCGCCCTGCATGCCGCCGAGGGTGGTCTTCTCGACCATGTTCTGGGCCTGGACCTCGACCTGGTTCTTGAGCTCGGTGGCCCGGTCGGCGGTGATGGCGCCGTTGGCCACGCGCGCCTCGATCCGCTCCGTCCACCGCGCCACGAGGGCGTCGACGAGCTCCTTTGGATCGACGTTCTGGCGCTCCGCGATCTGGGCCAGGGAGAGCCCGTCCTGTCGGAGCTCCATGACCTGGGCCTGCGTCAGGCCCAGGGTCTCCGGCAGAGTGTCCCGGTCGCGAACCTGGGCGCCGCTCGCAGGACCCAAATGTGGGCCGGCGGCAGCGACGGTCCCGACGACCACGAGCAAGGTCAGGGCCGCGGCGCCGAACATGAGGATCAGCTTCTTCATCTGAGAGTTCTCCGAGCAACGATCGGCCCCGCCGGGACTTCCGGCACCCGTGGCCGACCGCTGACAACCCCGAGTCTCGTGTCCCTCGGTGGAGCCTCGATGGAGGCACGGTGGACGTTCGGTGGAGGCGCCCATCGCCATTCCCACGGCTACAGTCGCTCGGCGGCCTGGTGATCGAGGGCCCTGGCCAGCGCAGCCTCCTGGGCGGGCGTCAGGCGCTCCTCGAGGATCGGGATGTACAGCTCCTCCTCGGACAGGTGGGTCTTGAGCAGCGCATGCAGCCGAAGCAGGACGCGCCGTAGGGCGAGCACCGCCATGCGATCGGCAAGGGCCGCCGGATCGTCGTCGGTGAACGTGCCAAGCGCCGCGACGAGACGGCGGATCTCCTGGTGCTCGACGGCCATCGGAACGCTCGTCCCGCGCTCGGCCAGGAGCCGCTCCAGCGTGGGGTGGACGGCCGCCTCGACGGCGTCCATGTGGGGGATCAGCCAGTTCGTCAGCCCGTCACGAACCTTGCGCAGCTGCGGCACTTCGGTGACGAGCTGCGCGCTGTCGAGGCAGTCCGAGTTGAGGCAATCAGCCAGATCGCTGAGTTGGCTCAGGTACCGCCACAGCAGATCGTGGTGCTCGTGCGAGACCCTGGTCAGGGGCTGCATCGTTACCCTCCCGGACCATCCGCTGCGGTCACCCGCAGCATCCACAGCGTCTTCTCATGGACCGCCAGGCGCCGGGTGGCCAGATCGAGCGATGCTGGGTCGCCGGGTATGGGTACGAGGGCGGTCTCGGGCATCGAACGTCCGCCGCGCCCACTGCTCGGAAGCCTCCCGCACGCTAGCCATCTCGCCTCCGGTCCCGATCGCGGTCTCGTTGGCTACGGCCCTTCGGCGGCCGCGTCCTCCTGGCGCCGAAGATCCAACAGCTCCGACTCCACGCGGCGCACCTCATCGCGCAGGTCGACGAGCCGCGCCTCGAGCTCGTCGGACGCGACCGGGCGGTCGAGCCGCCCGTAGCGCCGATCGCGCCGGCGGATCGGCTGCTCCGGTTCGTCGTCCCAGTCGGCCGGGCCATACCAGCCTCGGCCATTCGGCGGGCCGTACCACGGCCCGCAGCCGTGCCAGCCGTGCGAGCCATGCCAGCAACTCATCGTCAGCCTCCTTCGGCCGTCGGCAGCCGTTCGGCCTCCTCGAGGAACGCCTCAACCAGCCGCCCGCGCTCCCGCATCACCGCTACCCATTCGGCGAGCGCCTGCCGACCCGTGGGAGTCAGCCGGTAGGCGCGCCGCGGCGCGCCGTCGTCGGCGACCCACTCCGAGGTCATCAAGCCCTCGCCTTCGAGTTCGCGCAGGGTGCGATACGCCATCCCGACGTCGACACCGTTGGGCGCCAGGCAGAGCTCGTTGAGCCGTGCGATCAGCGCCCCGCCGTACGCCCCCTCCTCCTCGATGAGAACGAGCAGGAACGGCTCGAGCCAGCGGCCGCGCCGCCCACCCGCCCGGACCCAACCTCGGTGGCTGTCGTGGTGTCGATGAGGGTGGGCATCAGCATCCATATGCCAATAGCATCCCCATCCGACGAGGATTGGCCAGTGCCGTATGGCATGGTCCGCGCCCGCCGGCGGCGCCCTCGGCTGCCCAGTGGACGAGCCCGGATGCCTGCCACGGGTGCCGGGCTAGGACACCCGCACGGCGTCCCCGGCGAGGATCCCGTCGATCTGCCCGACGGCCAGCTTCAGGCCTTCCTCCATGCCCATCGCCAGCACCTGCTCCATCGCCTCGAGGCTCGGGAAGGTGCTCTCGATCGACATTCGGGTTCGCCCCCTGCCGATCTCCTCGATGGCCACCCGCGCGATCGTCATCGGGAGCTCGAGGTTCGGCGTGCCGTCGTCATTGGCAAAGCCGTCACGGAAGGCGAGCCGATGCGGCGGATCGACCTCGTCGACCTCCCAGTAGCCGCGGGGCTGATCGCCCCCGGGCCCGGTCATGTGGTACTCCACCTTTCCGCCCGGGCGGAGGTCGTGCGAGGTGAAGGTCGCGGGGTAGGTGGGCGGCCCCCACCAGCGCTCGAGCTGGCGCGGGTCGGCCCACAGCTGCCAGACCCGCTCGGGCGTCGCGTCGAACTCGGCGTCGAGGGTCATCGTGCGGGCCTGGGGGTCCTTGCGGACGGCGGTGACGGTCATGGCCTGGCCTCCTTCGTGTCGCCGATCAACTCGGTCATCCGGGCGATGCGGTCGCGCCACAGCTCCTCGTAGCGGTCGAGCAGCCGTCGCGTGGCCCGAAGCCCGTCGAGGTTCGCGTGGACGACCTTGCGCCGCCCGATTCGCCGCTTCGTGACGAGCCCCGCCCGCTCGAGGATCGCGACGTGCTTCTGCACCGCCGCGAAGCTCATCGGGTAATGCTCGGCCAGCTCCGCGACGCCCTCCTCGCCCGCGATCGCGCGGCGGACGATGTCACGCCGGGTGGCGTCCGCGAGGGCGCCGAACATGCGGTCGAAGTCCGGCGGGGCGATCTGCATTGGTACAACCATACGGTTGTATTATGGCCGTGTCAAGCGCTCCGGATCCGGCTCCCGCCTGGGTCTCGGTCGGATCCCGCTCGGTCTCGTGCCAGTCTCCACGACGGCCTCGGGGTCGACGCGGTTCGCGCGATGCTCCCGACTACCAGTCGATCAGGACGCAGGTCTCGTCGCCGACCACCCAGGCCCGATGACCGGGCGCGATGAAGAGGAATTCACCGGGCTCGCCGACGACCTCGGCGCCGTCGTCGGTCAGGTACCGGATCCGTCCCGACACGACGTACTCGCGGTGGGTCATCGGACAGCTCGTCGCGCCGTCGGCATACGGCTCGAGGTCCTCGTCCCAATTCCAGCCGGGCCCGAGCTCGGAGCGCCAGACCTCCTCGTTCTCGCCGACCCGAACCACGAAGGATCGCCCGTGGACGAACTCGTAGACATCGTCCGGCGTGGCGAAATCGCGCTTGACGATGCTTCCCATGGTCATCGACCTCCTCTGACGGTGCGGGCCATCATGGGCCCCGTCTGCGCTCGTCGGCATCAAGTCCTGGGCTCAGGACGTCTCGACCTCGGTCGTCACCGGGATGGCTCGCTCAAGCGCGTCGCATACGGGGCAGTGCTGAACGCCCCAGTGCGCGATCTCGTCAAGCGTCCCGGCATCAACACCGCTTGCGGTCAACCGCACGGAAACCCGACCGCTGAGCGGGCCCGCCGGCACGTCGTCGTCGATGCCAAGCAGCCCGCGATCGTCCGATTCGGAATCGACGGTGACCTCGAGAGCGTCGAGGTTGATGCCGAGCATTGCCGCTCGCATGGCGATCAGGGTCACGACACAGCTCGCCTCGGCGGCTCGCAGGAGCCAGCCCGGTGACGGCGCGGTCGCCGTGCCGCCGACCGACGGAACCATGTCGGTCGTGATGCTGGCGCCGGCCGGGCCAGTGACGCTGACCACGAGGCCATCGACGAGCGTCGCAACGGCGGCGCTGTCCGTGGATCGTGCCTGCTCCGGGTGCCGCCCCAGGTAGTCGCTTGCAGTCCTGAGCGACTTCCGGATCGTGTCACCGCTCACGCCGACTCCCTCCACCTGCGCTTGGACACTACCACCCAGCGCCGCCGGGCCGGCCTGGATGGCCACCACGGGGGTCGCTGCCGGAGGCCAGATCGCGATCTGGCGCCGTCGTCGCCGCGTGATCCCTTGCCACGATCCGACCCGCCCGCGCCAGCCCCAGTTCGGGAACGGGCCGGATCGGGCGCGGGCCTAAGCACCTCGAGGGCGTGTACGAGAAGCTCGGGGTTGGGAGTCGCACGGCAGGTGCCACGTACCCGGGTTCTGTTCCCTGGGCCCGCGGCGGTGCTTCACCTCCCGACCGAGCTCGCGGAGCCGCGCCTGGCGCGGCCACGACAGGCCCCTGACGCCGCCGAAGGCGCGATGCGCGTCGATGGCATCGACGAAGGCCTCGACGAAGCCAGGCGCCTCGAGGGGATCGAACCCGTCTTCCCACCAGGCGCCGACGATATCGAGCCGGTCGCCCTTGCGGTCGATGCGCGGCTCGATCCGCCCGACGAGCCGGTCGCCGAACAGGATGGGCAGGACGTAGTAGCCCCAGCGTCGCTTCGGGCCGGGGACGTAGACCTCCCAGACGTAGTCGAAGCCGAAGCAGGAACGCAGGAAGTCGCGGTCCCAGGCGAGCGGGTCGAGCGGCGCGAGGAAGGCGACGCCGGGCAGCTGTCCCGCGGGCGGGGCACCGGAGGCAACCTCGAGCTCGGCCCGGCGGAGGAGCTCCGCCTCGGACGCCACGACGTGGCGCACGCCGCGGATCCCTTCCACCTCGACGACCAGCAGCTCGCCCGCCTCGACCAGCTCCGCGAGGAGGAGCTTCCGGGTCGCCGCACCGACCGGCAGGCCGTCCTCGGTCCCGAGCGCAGCCCCCGGGTACGTGCCGTAGAAGAGCTCCGCCGAGCCGGTCGCCCCGAGCAGGCCGTGGCCCCGGTAGCGTGACAGGAGCTTGTGCCGGTACTGGTCGCGAGGCGACGGCCGCTCGGCGAGGAGCCCTGCCGGGAAGAGGCGGTCGGCCAGGTCGTAGACCCGCTGGTTGCCGTCGCGCCGAGCGATGCCCAGGATGCCCGCCTCGGCCAGCGCCTCGAGGATCGCCCGGACCTGGTTCGTGGGGCGCCAGTACCAGTCGATCGCGGCCCGCGGTCCGACGTCCCGTGACGACAGCCGCCCGTTCGACCTGATCCGCTCGAGCAGCTCTTCGACGAGCGGGGCGTGCTCGTCGAACGCCCCGCCGTCGTGCTGGGCCCGGGCCTGGTCCCAGGCGATCCGGTACCAGGGCAGCTCAGCGGTCGGCAGGATCGAGAGCATCTTGTTGTAGGCCTCGAACAGCCGCCGCTCCTCGTACAGGAGCGCATCCGTCCACTCGCGACGATAGCCGCCGATCCGGGCGAGCAGGACGAGATCGTGGTTGCGGCCGGCGATCTCGAGCGGATCGAACTGGAGCGAGCCCAGCCGATCGATGACGGTCATCACGCTCTCCGGATCCGGCGGCAGCGCCCGTGGCGGCGCGAGGAAGTGGCGCAGCGCGAGGAACCGGCGGGCGACGTCCTTCGAGATTCGGATCGGGGCGGCGATCCGCGCAAGGGCCCCCGGTGGGTCGCCGGTCACGAGGTCAACGTCTGGCATGCGAGGCACATCCTAGCGGCGCATTCATGCCAACAGCCGACAGGTTTCAGGCCGGCGCCGCCACCCCTCGCGAATTCCGCGTCGACGTTCGAGCGGTACGGCTCGTGGGGTCAGGAGGTCAACGCGGGCGGAACCTCAAGTGCCAGGCCGATCAGCGCGGATGACCGCCGGATCGCGTCAAGGTGGCGTCGTCGAGGTGCCGCTCTGCTTCTTGCATTGGCCAGGCGGGAAGCAATCGCCGAACTTCGCCTGGAACCGGTCCGCCTTCTCCTGTGACCAGCCGGGATGGCTCGACCCGACTCGCTTCCAGCCACCGGCCCAGGGGGGCTTGCCCTGCGCCCGAAGGGCCTGGCCGTCGACCGAGTCCACGTCGATCTCGGTCGTGCCTTCGCGCTGCCCGCCGACGATCGTGACGGTCTTCCCGACGAAGGCGGCGAGGGGGTTGTTCGCGCCGTGGAACCAGCGCGGTCCCGCGTCGAGCTCGTAGGTCTTCCCGCCACTCACGAAGCGGTAGATCGTGTCTCCGTCGGCGTCGGTGGCCGTCGAGACCGCGCCCCGGAGCGTCACGCCGACCTCGGGCGCCTTCGACTTGTCCGGGTTGCCCGGCTTCGGGCTGGGGTCGGCGCCCAGCGCCGGCAGGGCGACGAGCAGCGAGAGGACGGTGAGGGCGGCGATCGAGACCGCGGCCCGTCGTCGGATGGGAAGGCTGGATCCGAATGCCGAACGTGGTGACGTCTTCATCGGGCGGTGTCCTTGACGGTGCGGCACGCGATTGCCCGTGGCCGGATTGGCGTTGTGAAGACTGTAGGACCGAAATCCCCGGCGGAGCCTGAGAACTCCCTGAGAACGAGGCTCAGGTCGCGAGCGGCAGGCGAACCGTGAACCGGGTGCCGGTCTCGTCGCTGGCGACCGCGACGGAGCCACCCGACGCCTCGACGATGGCTCGTGCGATCGGCAGGCCCAGCCCGGCGTGGCCGTTGCGTTCGCCGGCCGGATCGCTCGCGCTGTGCGTCCCCCGGAAGAACCGGCCGAAGATCCGCGGCAGCTCGTCGGGCGGGATCGGCAGCCCCTCGTTGAAGACCTCGATGACCGCGGCGGACTCGTCGCCGCGGGCGGTCACGCGCACAAGCCCGCCACGCGAAACATGCCGAGTGGCATTGTCGAGCAGGTTGAGCAGTGCCTGGGTCAACCGGTCGGCATCGGCGACGACGGGCAACGTCCGGTCGGCGACGATCTCCAGCCGGCCGGCGTCACCGAGCAGCGCGCGGCCGGCGCCGGCCAGGTCGCGGATCAGCGCCCCAAGGTCGAGCCGCCGCGGCTCGAGCCGGCCACCGCTCGCCTCGAGCTGCGTCAGGAGCAGCAGGTCGGAGGCCAGGCGCGCGAGGCGGTCGATCTCGCGACGGATGGCTGCCAGGATGCGCCGGCGAGACTCCGGCGCCGGCTCCTCCTGGGCCAGGACGTCGATGTAGCCCCCGACGATCGTGAGCGGCGAGCGGAGCTCGTGTGTCGCCTCGGCCGCGAACTGGCGCTGGGCGACGAACGCCGTCTCGAGGCGGCCGGCCATCGTGTCGAAGGCGCGGCCGAGCCGCCCGATCTCGTCGTCCCCGGCCGGCAGCCCGGCCCGTGCGTCGAGCTTGCCGGCGGCGAGCCGCTCACTGGCGTCGACGACCTTCTCGAGCGGGCGAAGGCTCCGGCCGGTGAGCACGAAGGCGACCCCGATCGCGACGACCAGCACGATCGCCCCGAGGGCGACGAGGACGGCTCGCAGGTCGGCCAGTGCCGCGTCGACCGAATCGAGCGGGACGGCCAGCCGGACGACGGCGTTCGCCGGCTCGTCGGCGGCCACGAACGCCGAGCCCTTCTTCACCTGCCCGGGTGGGCCGCTGCCGCCCGGCGGACCCTGACCGGTGCCGCCCTGACCGCCGTCCTGGCCGGCGAGGCTGATCGGGGCGGCCACGACCAGGACCCTCCCGCCGGGCGTGGCCACGATTTCGCGGACGGTCTCGCCCCGCGCCAGCGCCGCATCGGCAGTGGATGGAAGCGTGGTCGCCACGACCCATGGCTCCGCGCCGTTCGCCTCGCTGGCGATGACGTCGCCATCCGCGTCGACGATGGCGACCGCCGTTCCAAGGGCACCGATGAGGCCGACCGCCTCGCTCGCGGCGATCTCGATCCGTGGCGCGCCGCGGCCGCTGACGTCGTCGACCAGGCCGGCGCCGAGCTCGAGGCGGCTCGCCGTGTTCTCGACGAGCACGTTCGCGACGATCGCATTGAGCGCCGCGAAGACCACGACGAGGCTGACGGTCAGCGTGGCTGCGTAGAGCAGGGCCAGCCGCCCCCGCAGGGTGAGAACCGGGCGCAGGCGCTCCATGATCGCCACCTCAGCCGGGCTCGGCCGGCTCGCGGAGGGCGTAGCCGGCTCCCCGGCTCGTCCAGATGACCGGCGGGTCGCCGAGCTTGCGTCGAAGGTAGCCGATGTAAACCTCGACGAGGTTCGGATCGAAGGCGTAGCCCCAGAGCCGGTCGAGGATCGCGCGCTTGGACAGGACCTCTCCGGGGTGGCGAAGGAGGAGCTCTAGGAGCTCGAACTCCCGGGCCGTCAGCTCGATGGCCCGGTCACCCCGTCGAACCTCTCGAGCCCGGGGATCCAGCTCCAGGTCGGCGAAGCGGAGCGGCGTTCCCCGAGCAGGCTCCGTCGAGCTGCGGCGAAGGTGGGCACGGATCCGGGCGATGAGCTCCTCGAGGTGAAACGGTTTCGCCACGTAGTCGTCGGCACCGAGGCCAAGACCCCGCACGCGGTCATCGAGGTCGCCCCGCGCAGTCAGCATCACGATCGGGACCGTGCTCTCCGCCCGGATCTTCTCGAGGAGCGTGAAGCCGTCGAGGCCCGGCAGCCCGACATCGAGCACGATGAGGTCCGGCGTCGCCTCGTGCAGGACGGCAAGGGCCTGGGCCCCATCGGACGCCCCGACGACCGTGAAGCCCTGGCGGCCGAGGCCGAGCTCGAGAAGGTCGACGATGCCGGGTTCATCGTCGACGACGAGAACCCGCGGCGCGGTTTCGGCCGAACCCTGGTGCATGCTCCCATTCCACGGCGCCGCCGCCCAAACCGCAAGGGCCCCGGGTGGAGACAGGAGGGCGCCTGCCCGAAGGTGGATTGATCCGTTCGGCCCTCTGCGGGCCGACAACCGTCTCTATCTCGCGGGGTACCCGATCACCGAGGCTTCGGGCTCGCTGATCCCGCTAGCGTGAGGAATGCTTCATGGACCTCGTCCAGGTCGGCGCCACGTGGCTGCACCTGCTGGCCACGGTCGCCCTCCTCGGCTACTACGCGATCCTGGGTCTCGTGGTCCTGCCTGCGATCCGGGGGCTCGTCGCGCCCGGGGAGCTGCGTGACTCGATCGCCGCCATCGAGCGCCGAGCGACCCCGTTCGTGGTGGGTTCCCTCGTCGTCTTCCTGGCCACCGGCGTCTACCTGATGGTGACCGACTCCCAATACGGTGGGGTCGGAGACGTCACCGGCTCGACGTGGGCGACGCTGTTCCTCGTCAAGCACCTCGTCGTCGGGCTGATGGTCGGCGGCGGCGTCTACATCGATGCGCTGGTCATCCGCCAGTTCGGGCTGCCGGGCTCGATGAGCCAGGCTTCGGCCCTCCGCCGGCTCGCCGTCTCGACCAGTGTGATGACCGTCCTGGGCGCCGTCGTCCTCCTCCTGACCGCGGCGGGCCAGCTGAGCTGAGGCCGCGCCAGGCGGGCGGGGGGCGAGCCGGGTTCCAGCTTCCCGCCGGCCGGGCTCGCCTCGGCAGACCTACCCGGCTGAGCCTACGGTCGGCTCGTCGAGCGACCGCGACAGCCTCCGGATCACGAACTCGAGCTGGGCCATGCAGGCGGTTCGCCAGATGCCGCTCCGGATGAAGGCGGCGTGCGCCTCGGGCGTCCGGATGTCGCGGCCGAGGAGGGCCCGGCAATCCACCGAGCCGAACTCCGCCTCGAACTCGTCCATGAGCCCGGCCACGATCTCGCGGGCGGTCCGCTTGGCCGTGGCGTGGTCGGCGACCCGGGCTGCGACGAGCTGGCCGACCGCGATTGCCGAGCCGCTGATCGCGCCGCAGATGCCGCCGCTGTAGGCGACGCCGCCGTTGAGCGCGATCGCGGCCGAGGAGTCCGCGGCGTCGGGGAGGCCAAAGGCCTCCTTGAGGACGACGAGCGCAGACTCCGCGCAACCGTTGGCGTGCTCGTCGTCGAGGAAGAGACGGCGGGCGTGGGCGATCGACGACGCCTCACGCTGTCGCCGGACGGCGGCGGTCCCCATCGCCGGATCGTCGTGGCGGCTGCAGCACGGGGCCAGTGTGCGTCGGCCCGAAACGGCGGGACCTTCGGGCCGGCGACACCTCCCCGAGGACATGGCACGCTCGACCCGCGATCATGCCCTCCGATCCGCGCCGGGCCGGCCGGATTCGGGCGATCGGCAGCCGCGGCACACGCCGACGACGGTCAGGTGGCCGACCCGCGCCCGGAAGCCATGCCGCGCCTCCAACGCCTCGAGGAAGGGCGCGGCGTCGGCGGCCGACAGCTCGTCCTCGGTCCCGCAGGCCGAGCAGATGAGGTGGCCGTGGTCGACGACCGGACCAACGTGGAACTCCTCGTGACCGTCGATCCCGTGGCTGTGGCTGATGACGCCGAGCGCCTCCAGCACGTCGAGGGTGCGGTAGACGGTCGAGGGCGTCGTTGCCGGATCGATCTCCCGGCAGCGCTTGACGAGCCGGCTCCCGGTCACGTGCCCCCGCTCCCCGGCGAGGGCCGCGAGGAGCGTCGCTCGCTGGTTCGTCCAGCGCAGTCCCCGGGCGCGGAGCAGGTCCGGGATGCGGTCCCAGCCCGGCCGGCCCGGCGGCACCGGCTTGTTGGTCCCACCCGGAGCGACGGGGCTCACCGGAGTCCCAGGCTCTCCAGCCAGCCGTCGATCGCCGGCAGGGCATTGTCGAGCTGGAGGAGGAAGAGGAGCCCGATGGCGAGGCTGAACGTACCGGCGAGCACGCCGATCGCGATGTAGATCTTCTCCCGGGCGCGGCTGGCGACGAACCCCGTCGCGGTGATCACGACGATCGCCGAGTTGGCCACGAGGAGGCCGGCGATGAAGGCCGCCAGCATCGGCAGGCCGAGGCCCTGGCTCGAGGCGCCGCCGATGGCCGCGATGAGCAGGACCTGGGTGCCCGTCTCCGCCCCGACGCCGTGGATCATCCCGACCGCCAGCGCAGTCCTCGGGCCGTACGAGCTCATCTCGATCGGGTCGGCGTGCTCGTGGCCGTGGAGCCGGGCCTGGAGGCGTCGCCAGCCGTAGCGGAGCCCGTCGAAGACGAGCATCCAGCGGCTGCGGAGCCGGAAGGCACGCCCATGCCGCGCGTACTGGTAGAGCGACACGAAGACCCATGCCCCGAGCAGGACGAGCGTCAGCCCGACGACGCGGCCCATGATCGGGTCGATCCAGTCGGGCAGGACCGCCCCGAAGAGGAGGGCGAGCGTCCCGAGCGCGGCGACCACCAGGGCGTGGCCGACCGCGTAGAGCGTGCCCAGCATCAGCGCCCGGCGCTCCTCCGTGCCCAGGCGGAGCCGGACCGTCCCGACCGCGACGTGACCGCCGGGCTCGTCGCCCGGGTAGCCGGCCGGCGATCCGATGTGGGCGTGGGGATGGCCGGTCGCGGCGTGGACGCGAACCTCGTCACGACCGCCGTGACCGTGGACGAGGACAGGTGCGGCCTCGTCGTGCGACCGCGCATGGACGACCTCGGCGACGTCGGCCGTGGCCGTCGTCGAGGTGACGTCGCTGATCGCCGCGATATGGTCCCAGTCGAACCCGTGGCGGAAGCCGAGGAGGAGAGCGGTCCACAGGAGGGTGACGCCACCGGCCCCGGCGATGTCCATTACGATGTCCGTCGCCAAGCGGCGCGAACCCCCTTGTTGCAACGAGTTGCAATAGCGTGACGCCCGGCGCCCGATCGGTCAACCGCGATCGTCATCCCGCCCGTTGATTCGCCCCGCCCGGTCCGATCCGGATCACCTCGCCCGCCGGGCTCCGCGTCGCCACGCCGGCCCCGTCGGCACGCCGGCCCCCGTCGGCACGCCGGCCGGCGATCAGCCCGGCAGCCGGCCGTACCTGGCCATGACCTCGCGGAGGCGATCGTGGGGCAGGCGATGGGCGGTGATCCCGTCCCGGCCGGTCATCGTCTCGGCGGCCACGAGCGCGTTCGCGATCGCCTCCTCGGTCGCCTCGACCGCGGCCTCGAAGAGCGGGTCGAGGGCCGGGTCGACCAGGGCCCAGAGCCTGACCACGCCCGGTCCGACAGGCTCGGCCTCGCCCGCGGGGTGGTTCCGGTTGCCGGTGGCGAAGGCCATGAACAGGTCGCCCGACGAGGTCGCCCCGAGCCCGCCCGTGCGCGCCAGCCCGAGGCCCGCCCGCTGCGCCAGCCGGGCGCACTGGTGCGGCAGGAGCGGGGCATCGGTGGCGACGACGATGATCGTCGAGCCGGATCCCGGCGCGAGCTCACCGGCGCTCGGACGGCCCTCGCCCAGGCCGCGCCGCGCCGACGGCCATGGGGATGGCACCTCGGAGACGGGAATCTCCTGGCCGACCGGGACGCCGTCGATCCGGAGCAGGCCGCGCCGCCCGTAGTTGGCCTGGACGAGGACGCCGACCGTCCAGCCGCCGGCGTCCGGCGAGAGGACCCTCGAGGCCGTCCCGATGCCGCCCTTGAACTCGTGGCAGATCATGCCGGTCCCGCCGCCGACGGCGCCCTCGACCACAGGGCCGCCCGCCGCGGCCTCGAGGGCCGCCTGGACGTGCTCCAGCCTGACGTGCATGCCGTGGATGTCGTTGAGCTGGCCGTCGTACGTCTCGCCCACGACGGGCAGGCTCCAGGCCGGGTGGTCGGCATGCTCTTCGCCCACGCCGATCTCGATGAGGGCATCGCGAACGAGGCCGAGCGAGCTCGTGTTCGTGATCGCCAGCGGTCCGTGGAAGAGGCCGGTCTCGCGGATCCACTCGAGGCCGCTCATGTCGCCGTTGCCGTTCAGGATGTGGGCGCCGGCGAAGACGGGCTCGGACCACGGGTCGCCGTCGTGGGGCACGATCACGGTCACGCCGGTCCGGACGGGCCCCTGGCCTCGCACGAGCGGGCCGTCGCCGCGGATGATCGTGGCATGGCCGACGCGGACCCCGGCGATGTCGGTGATCGCATTGTTGCGCCCGGGCCGGCCCTCGCCGATGACGATCCCGAGGTCTCGCGCCCGCACCCGGCCCGCCTCGTTCATCCCGCCTCCTGCCTTCACGCCTGTCAGATCGCCTCAGGCCAATGACGAGCAGGGTCGCGGCGCCGAGCAGGACGTCGAGGACGCGCTCACGCAGCGAGGCTAGCAGAGGCCGCCTCGCCCGAAGTGCCCCGCGCGCGGTGCGGGACGGCGATCAGTCAGCCTGGCTCGTCGAGATGATGTCGACGCCGTCGATGTCCTCGATCGCCTCCAGGACGACGGCGATGGCGGCGGTGCTCCGGCCGCGGATCGCCAGATCGGCCCGGTAGCTGTTCTTGCCCACCCGCTGGGTCTGGATCGCCCCGATCTCGATCTTGCCCCTGGCGAGCGCCGCGGAGATCTCGCCGAGGGCGTCGACGCGGGTGAGGCTGAGGCGGAGCTGGACCTCTGGCTGGCTGCTGCCGTGGAGCCGCTCCGCGAGGGCGTTGATGGGCCACAGGCTGACGAGGATGATCACGCCCGCGACGAGCGCCAGGACGTATTCGCCGGCCCCGGCCGCCATCCCGACGGCCGCCGTGGCCCACAGGCTCGCCGCCGTCGTCAGGCCGCGGATGACCACCCCGTCCTTCAGGATTGCGCCGGCGCCGAGGAAGCCGATGCCCGACACGATCTGGGCCGCGATCCGGGTGGGATCGACGACGGCGGGGTTGCCGTTGCCCTCGAGGCCGAAGCCGAAGATCGAGAGGACGGTGAAGAGGCCGGAGCCGAGGGCCACGAGCATGTGGGTCCGGATGCCTGCCGGGTGGTTGTGGATCTCGCGCTCCGCCCCGATCGCGCCACCCAGCCCGGCGGCCACGAGGAGGCGCAGGGCGAGGTCCAGCTGGAGGCCGACGTCGATCATGCGATGGCGTTGAAGCGCATGGCCGAGATCATAGCCACCGGTCGCCGTCTGTTACCGCCCGCCCGGACGGGTCCGCCCGGACGGGTCCGACCAGGATCGCCGATCTGGCGAGCCGCCGTACCATCGCTGCCATGGGACGACCTGCCCGACCTGGCCGGGGCATGAGGCCGCGCTGCGTGATCCGGCCGGCCAGGCGCGACGAATCTCTCCCCATGCGGCTCGTCACGATCGCGTCATCGCCGCTCCCTACGGTGGCCGCATGACCGAGCCGAGCAGCCCGCCGCCCGTGCCCGTGCCCGAGCCCGCGCCCGCGCCCGTGACGCCGGTCGTGGCGCCGGTCGTGGCCGACCGCCCGGCGCCGGCCGTCCGTCCCCCGCGCCGCGCCGCGGCGCTCGCCGGCCTCACCGCGACCGGGGCGGCCATCGCGACCGGCGAGCTCCTGGCCGGCCTCGTCCCCGGCATCCCGTCGCCGATCCTCTCGGTCGGGCGCGTCGTCATCGATCTCCAGCCCCCCGGCGCCAAGGAGCTCGTGGTCTCGATCTTCGGGACGGCCGACAAGCTCGCCCTCGAGGTCCTCGTCCTGGCGGTCGCGCTCGCGATCGGGGCCGGGCTCGGCGTCCTCGCCCGTGCCCGCCAGGGCTCCGCCATGGCGGTCCTCGGCGGGTTCATCGTGATCGGGATCGCGGCGGGGCTCCGGGATCCGGGCAGCCAGCCGACGCTGGCCGTCCTCGCCGGGCTCGGCGAGTACCTCGTCGGGGCCACCGCCCTCGACCGGCTGATGCGCCTCGTCACGGGTGGCGCGGGCGGCGCGACCGCCGGTGGGATCGTGGGCGCCCCCGACTGGTCGCGGCGCACGCTCCTGGTCCGCGGCGGCGGGCTCGCACTCGCCTCGCTCGCGGCCGGCGTCATCGGTCGCCTCCTGCTCGACCGCCAGCGGGTCCCGGCGACCGGCTCCCTGCCCGAGCCGGAGCTCCCGGCCGGGCTGCCCGCGGGCGCCGAGCTCGGCCTCGAGGGGCTGACCCCGATCGTCGTCCCGAACGCCGACTTCTACCGGATCGACACGGCCCTGCTCGTCCCCAATGTCGACCGCGATTCGTGGCGACTCCGGATCCATGGCCTCGTCGAGCGCGAGGTGACGCTGTCCTATGCCGACCTCCTGGAGCTGCCCGTCGTCGAGCAGTACGTGACGATCGCCTGCGTCTCGAACCGGGTCGGCGGCGATCTCATCGGCAATGCGCGCTGGACGGGCGTTCGCCTCCGCGACGTCCTCGACATGGCCGGCGTCAAGGACGGCGCGACGCAGCTCGTCGGGCGATCGGTGGACGACTGGACGGCCGGCATGCCGGTCAGCTGGATCATGGATCCGGAGCGCGAGCCGATGATCGCCCTCGGGATGAACGGCGACCCGCTCCCCCGCCAGCACGGCTTCCCGGCCCGGCTCATCGTCCCCGGCCTGTTCGGCTACGTCTCGGCGACGAAGTGGCTGAGCGAGCTCGAGCTCACGACGATGGAGGCCTTCGACGGCTACTGGGTACCCCTCGGGTGGTCGAAGGAGGCTCCGATCCTCACCCAGTCGCGGATCGATCGGCCGGAGCGTGGGGCCGCGATCCCGGCGGGGACGTACACCTTCGCCGGGCTCGCCTGGGCCCCCGACCGCGGCATCGCCAGGGTCGAGGTCCAGGTCGACGAGGGCGAGTGGCGCGAGGCGTCGCTCTCGACCCCGATCTCGGACACGACCTGGCTCCAGTGGCGGATCGACTGGGACGCCACGACCGGGAACCATCGCGTCCGCGTCCGGGCCACCGACGCCCTCGGCGAGACCCAGGCGGAGGGCGAGACCCGGCCCGATCCCGACGGCGCCCGGGGCTGGCACGCCGTCCGGTTCTCGGTGGCCTGATCGGGCGGCGATGCCGGAATCGGCTAGATTCGAGAGGTGCCACGCCGCGCCTTCGTCTTCGATCCCCCGGACCGGTTCGTCGCCGGCACGGTCGGCGAGCCCGGCAGCCGGACCTTCTTCCTCCAGGCTCGCGAGGGGACCCGGGTGGTCAGCGTCATCCTCGAGAAGACGCAGGTCGCCGTCCTCGCCGAGCGGCTCGGCAGCCTTCTCCTCGAGCTCGACGAGCGGGGCCTCGCCGACCTCGCGCCGGTGAAGCTGCCCGATGACGTCGCGCCGCTCGACGAGCCACTCAACGAGGCCTTCCGGGCCGGCACCCTGACCCTCGGCTGGGACGGCGAGCGGCGGAGCGTCCTCATCGAGGCCCGCGCCCAGACCGAGGAGGAGGACGAGCCCGAGGCGCTCGAGGCCATCGAGGAGCTCGAGGACGACCCCGACGGCCCCGATCTCTTCCGCGTCCGGATCACCGCCGACGCCGCCCGGACCTTCGTCGAGCGGGCGATGCGGGTCGTCCGGTCGGGCCGGCCGCCCTGCCCGCTGTGCGGCAACCCGCTCGACCCCCAGGGGCACATCTGCCCCCGCCGGAACGGCCAGTACGTCCACTGAGCCCGGCGTCCCGGATGCCGTCGCGGGCCGTCTGACCGATCCGGCCACGATCCGGGCGCTCGGCGACGGCGACCTCGAGGTGCTCGGGCGCCTGCCCGGCTCGTCGAACCAGGCCCTCGTCGTCCTCGTCCACCACCCGGAGCTCGCCGAGCCGTTCCACGCCGTCTACAAGGCGACGCTCGCCGAGCGGCCGCTGTTCGACTTCCCGATCGGGACGCTCGCCCGGCGCGAGGTGGCCGCGTTCCTCGTCTCGGAGGCGACCGGCTGGGGCATCGTCCCGCCGACCGTCCTACGGGACGGGCCATACGGCGTCGGGATGGTCCAGCAGTGGATCCACGCCGACCCGACCGTCGATCTCGTGGCGATGGTCGTCGAGGATGACCCGCGCCTGCGCCGGATGGCCGTCTTCGACGCCGTCGTCAACAACACGGACCGCAAGGGCGGCCATCTCCTCCCGATGCCCGACGGCCACGTGTACGGCGTCGATCACGGGGTCACGTTCTCGGTCGAGCCGAAGCTCCGGACCGTCCTCTGGGGCTGGGTCGGCATGCCCTTCGACGACGAGGAGCTCGCGGCGCTCGAGCGGGTGCGGGAGGGACTCCGAGGCGACCTGGCACCGGGCCTCGGCGAGCTCCTCGACCCGGCCGAGGTGACCGCGACGAGACGGCGGGTCGCGTCCCTCCTCCGGTTCCGGCGCTTCCCACGCCCCAACCCGAACTGGCCCTCGATCCCCTGGCCCGCCTTCTGAGGCAGCGCGCGGCCCGTGTCGCGGCGCTCGCCGCCGGGCCGAGTTCGGCGCGGGACGCCGGAATTCCGGCGCCGTAGGTCGAGCTCCGGCCTGCCGCGCCGAGATTCGCTCGGAGATGGCCGCCGAGGGGGTAATCTTCGGCGCCCTGCGCCGAGTGACGACCGAGGCGGTACGAATCCCGGCGCACAAAGCCGGATCCCAGCGGGCGGACCCGGCGCGCCGCAGCCCGCGCGCGGCCCCGTGTCGCGGCGCTCGCCGATCCGGCACGATACGCGGCGAGGAGGACTCGTGGGCTCGGCCGATCAGCTGCTCGCGCTCGATGTCGGGACGCAGAGCGTCCGCGCCCTCCTGTTCGACCCGCGCGGGACGCTGATCGCCTCCGGCCGGGTGCCGATCGAGCCGTACGTCTCGCCCCGGCCCGGCTGGGCCGAGCAGGACCCCGAGGTCTGGTGGGCCGCGCTCGGCGAGGCCTGCCGGCGCCTCTGGGCCGAGCCGGCGGCCCGGCCCGATGCCGTCGCCGGGGTGGCGCTGACCACCCAGCGGGTGACGATCGTCGTTGCCGACGAGGACGGCCGCCCGCTCCGGCCGGCGATCGTCTGGCTCGACCAGCGCCAGACGGAGGGGCTGAAACCCATCGGCGGCCGGTGGGGCGTCGCCTTCCTGGCGGCGGGGGTGACCGAGACGGTCGCCCGCTTCCAGGCCGACGCGGAGGCCAACTGGATCGAGCGCCACGAGCCCGACGTCTGGCGCCGGATCCGCCGCTACGGCGTGCTCTCGTCGTGGCTCACCGCGCGCCTCGTGGGCCGCTGGGTGGATTCCTCTGCCGCCCAGGTGGGCTACCTGCCGTTCGACTTCCGGCGCTCACGCTGGGCCGGCCGCTTCGACTGGAAGTGGCAGGTCGCGAGCTTCGACCGGGCGTGGCTGCCGGAGCTCGTCGAGCCGACCGGAGCCCTGGGCGAGCTGACGGCGGGCGCCGCCGCGCACCTCGGGATCGCCGCGGGGCTCCCGCTCATCGCCTCGGCCGGCGACAAGCAGGCGGAAGCTCTGGGGGCCGGCACGCTCACCCCCGAGGTTGCCGCGCTCTCGTTCGGCACGACCGCCACCATCGGGACGACGCACCCGCGCTACCTCGAGGCGATCCCGCTCGTTCCGCCCTACCCCGCCGCGATCCCCGGTGCCTGGTTCGTGGAGCTCCAGGTCCTCCGTGGCTTCTGGATGGTGGAGTGGTTCAAGCGCGAGTTCGGGGCGTCGGAGGTCGCCCGGGGCGAGGCCCTGGACGTTCCGCCCGAGGCGCTCTTCGAGGAGCTCCTGGCGGCCTCGCCGCCGGGCTCGATGGGCCTCGTCCTCCAGCCCTACTGGATGCCCGGGGTGCGCTACCCGGGCCCCGAGGCGAAGGGCGCGATCGTCGGCTTCGGCGACATCCACGGCCGGGCCCACGTCTACCGGGCGATTCTCGAGGGCCTCGCCTACGGCCTCCGCGAGGGTGCCGAGCGGACCGTCCGCAAGAGCGGAGTCGCCATCCGCGAGCTGCGCGTCTCGGGCGGCGGCTCGCAGTCGCGGGCCGCGGTCCAGCTCTTCGCCGACGTCTTCGGCGTCCCGGCGGCCCGGCCCCACACCCACGAGGCGGCCGGCCTCGGGGCGGCGATCGACGCGGCGCTGGGACTGGGCCTCCACCCGGACCCGGCAACGGCGGTCGCGGCGATGGTCCGGGTCGGGGAGCGGTTCGAGCCGGCGCGCGAGGCGAGCTCGATGTACGACGACCTCTACCGGTCCGTCTACCTCGCGATGTACGAACGGCTCCGGCCGCTCTACCGCGAGATCCGGAGGATCACGGGCTATCCGCGGTGAGGATCGGGCGCTCGAAGACGAGGAGGCGCCACCAGCCGACGGCCGTGATCGGCCCGGCCGGTTCCAGGCCCGCGGCCCGGGCTGCCGCGATCACCCGCTCGTGGGGGTGGATGTAGGCGCGATAGGCGTTCCGGGTGAGCCGGTACCACGAGTTGCCGAGGGTGACCACCGCCCGGACCGGCCAGGCATCGGGCGGGATCGTGATCGCGAGGCGCCGGCGGGTCCGGGCGGCCGCCAGGCCCACGAGCGTGTCGACGTCGCCGTAGCAGCAGACGACCCGGTCGAGGGCCACGAGGTCGGCCGGCTCGATCCGGGGAGCCAGCGACACGAAGTCGCCGTACTCGAACCGGACCCGATCAGTATGGCCGAGCCGCTCGGCCTCCGAGCGGGCCGCCTCCAGGTACGGCCGCGAGGCGTCGACATCGGTCACGCTCACGGCGCCCCGGGCGAGGAGCTGCTGGTGGACGGCGCCCACCCCGCCGCCGATGTCGAGGACCGTCCGGCCCTCGACGCCCTTGCGGGCGAGCGCCTCGGCGATGGCCCGCGATGCGCGACCCGGCCCCTTGCGCCGGTACTCGCGCAGCTCGCGCCCGGCCAGACGCCCGTCGAAGGCGGTGTCGTAGCACGAGCTGCAGCAGGGATCCGGCACGAGCGGCAGCGTACCGCCCGCGACCGGCCGCTGCCAGCTCGAATCGAGGCTAGGCCCGGACCTCCTGGCGCATGAACCAGATGTAGGCCGCGGCGAAGCAGACGGCCATCAGGGCGACGAGCGCGACGATGTGCGGCCAGATGAGGAGGAGGCTCTGGTCGAAGGACAGGAACTGGCCCTGGACCTGGGCCTCGAGCTGGCCGAGCTGGGCGATCGTGGCCGGCGTCGAGACCGTCGTCAGGTCCGGCCGCATGAGGACCGCGGACGCCTCCTGGTAGATCGTGAGCGGGAGGACCCGGAGGATTCCGTCCGACAGCGCCTTGAGCGCGACCGCCTGCTCGAGGGTCGCCGCGGTCGCCCACGGCGCGATGACCGAGGCCACGACGCCGACGATGAGCTGGCCGAAGATCGCCACGAGCGCCCAGACGCCGAAGCCGACGAGAGCCGCATTGGCGGCGCGCCGGATCCGGACCGAGAGCAGGAGCCCGAAGGCCAGCCAGAGGCCCACCCACAGGATCGTGACCGCCAGCCAGAGCAGCAGGCGGATGACCTCGTCCACGCCCGGGACGATCCCCAGCCGGACGATCCCGAAGCCGGCGATGATCCCGACGACCGCGACGAGCACGACCGTGATCACCGCGAGACCGGCCACGAACTTGCCGTTGACCACGTCGTCGCGGTAGATGGGCTGCGACAGGAGCCGCGGCAGGGTCCCCTCGGAGCGTTCGCCGTTGATGGAGTCGAAGGCAAACCCGATCCCGAGGAGGGGCGCCACGATCGCGACGAAGGTGATGACGTTGGGGATCGGGTAGTCCTGCGAGCTCGCCAGGAAGAGCGCCAGGAAGGCGCCCCGAGTGTCGGTCAGCTGGCCGGCGACCGACCTGATCGTGTCGGAGGCGAAGTAGAGCGGGATCAGGGTCGCCGCCCCGAGGATGAAGAAGAGGACCACGATTCTCGCGCTGTGGAGGTGGTCGGCCACCTCCTTGCGGGCGACGATGGCCCAGCCGCTGGTGTGCGGGAACGCCGGCTCGACCTTTGCGTCGGCGACCGGCGGGGCGCTCGCCGGGGGGCTCGTCACGGTGTCGGCGGTCATGCCGCCCCCTCCGCGGCGTCGGCCAGGCGGCGCTTGCCGTGTTGCTCGACGGCGCGCCGGTAGATCTCGTCGAGGGTCGGCTCGTGACGCCCGATGCGGATCAGGCGATGGGCTGCCAGCGCCCCGACGATCGAGCCGATCATGGCGTGGACCTCGCGGCCGGGCTCCGTCGTGACGATCCATTTCCGCTCGGCGGGACCGGCCGGGCCCGTCTCGCTCCCGGCCGGCGGTGTCGGCGCCGCCGACGCCTCCGAATCCGCCGCTTCGACGAGCGGGACGGCCCGGCTCGCCTCGGCGACACCGTCGAGCGCCATCAGCAGGGTCCCGATCTCGGGATCGCCCTCCACCCCGGCATCGAGGACGACCTCGATGTGGTTGAGCGAGAAGCCGAAGCGCTCGGCGAGCTCGGGCACGGTCCCGACGCCGATGAGCTGGCCGAAGGCGAAGATGCCGACGCGGTCGCAGACGGACTGGACCTGGTTGAGGAGGTGGCTCGAGAGGAGGATCGTGATCCCCCGCTCGTGGACGAGCTGGCGGAGCAGCCGCAGGACGTCCTCCACGCCGATGGGGTCGATCGACGCCGTCGGCTCGTCGAGGATCAGGACGTCGGGGTCCTTGAGCAGCGCATCGGCGATCCCGAGGCGCTGGAGCATGCCCCGGGAGTACGTGTCGGTCCGGGTATCGGCCCGGTCGGTCAGCCCGACGTGCTCGACGGCGACGGAGATCGCCGCCTCGGCCTCGTCGCCCGCCAGGCCGTTGAGGCGGGCCGTGTAGCGGAGGTTCTCCCGGCCGGTCATGTTGCCGTAGAAGCCGACCGAGTCGGGGAGGTAGCCGACCCGGCGCTTGACCTCGAGGGGGTGGCGGGTCGGGTCGAGGCCGACGACGCGCGCGCTCCCGCCGCTCGGCTCGGTCAGGCCGAGGAGCATGAGGATCGTCGTCGTCTTGCCGGCCCCGTTCTGGCCGAGGAGGCCGAAGATCTCGCCGGCCCGGACCTCGAGGTCCAGGGCGTCGACGGCGATCCGCTCGCCGTAGCGCTTCGTGAGGGCGCGGGTCCGGATCGGCGCCGTCGGGTCCGAGGCCGTCGCCACGGCCGCCGCCGACGCCGAGCGCCGGCGCCGGGACGGGCGCCCGGTGACGATCGTCATCGGGCTACCGCCGGCCATAGCGCTGGAAGACCCACCAGACGCCGCCCGCTACGGCCACGATCAGGGCGACCCCGATGACGCCCCACAGGAGGTTCGTCTCGACGGTGTAGCGGATCTCCATCGTGTCGCGGGTCGACTGGTCGCCGGTGGCCGTGACCGTGATCGTGTAGTCGCCGGCGATCGCGTCGCCCGACGGCTTGACCTGGGCGTTCACCGTTGTCGGCGCCGTCGCGTCGGCCTCGAGGGATGCGATCGTGTCCGGATCGAAGGTGACCTCCCAGCCGGTCGGGGCGGTCGCGGTCAGCTTGACGTTCGTGATCGCGGCGGTCCCCCGGTTCTCCACGGTGACGACGAGGGGCGAGGTGCTGCCGGCCGCGCCGCGGCCGTTGAGCCGGCCGTCGCTCGTCGAGACGGTGAGGTCATACGAGCCGGTGACCTCGACCTGGAGCGCGCCGGTGATGTTGCGCTCGCCGGCCACGGCCACGACCTCGATGTCATACGTGCCGGCGGCGGCGGCGCTGGGGGGCGTCGCGCTCACGGTCACCCCGGAGGTCGAGCCGGCCTTCACGATCGCGCTCGCCGCCTGCGACTGTCCGGTCAGGTTCGCGGTGACCGTCCAGCCGGTCGGTGCCTGGGCGTTGACCGAGAACGTCAGGTCCTCGGCCGTGTCGTTCCGGAGGGTCAGGTTGAAGTTGAAGGTCTGGCTCGACGGCCCGCGGAGGCTCGGGAAATCTGTCGTAAGGGTCAGGTCTCCGGTCGCATCGGCCTCGACGCGTACCTGGAGGGGCAGCTCGACGACCTCGCTGCCGATCGTGCCACGGAGCGTCATGCGAGTCGTGCCGGTGGCATCGGCCGGGACGTCGAGATCGACGCGGACGGTCGCCGGGTCGGTGCCATTCGTCTCGACGGCGTCGATGACGAAGCCGCCGCCGTGGAGCGAGGCGTTCCAGGCCTCGGGAGCGCCGCTCAGCGCGAGCTCGACCCGCTCGGGGGTCGAGGTCTTCACCTCGATGTCGAAGCTGACGTTGGACCCCGGGGACACGACGACCGCCGGATACGGCGTCGTGATCGTGAGGTCCTGGGCCAGCGTCGTCGGTGCCGTCACGGCGAGGGCCAGCGCTCCGATGACCGCGGCGGCGGCGAGGCGTCGCAGCGTGCGGTGCCTCGCCCCGAACCGGACGGCCCGAGTCTCATCCGACGTCGCGCGGCCCGACCGCCGCAGGCTCACGA
>Ga0214472_10000915_pt1 | contig 35004 bp, 29 predicted proteins | sample RVTome_6_FD_207662 | JGI IMG/M metagenome (GOLD analysis project Ga0214472, IMG submission 207662) | Soil microbial communities from uranium-contaminated site in the Upper Colorado River Basin, Wyoming, United States - RVT140D175 | ecosystem: Environmental > Terrestrial > Soil > Contaminated >...
TCTCGATCCACTCATTGTCGCCGCGCAGCACCGAGCCGTACCAGATGCTCACATCGGAATGGAGCCGCACGCGCCCGATCACTGCCGCCGTGTCCGCCACCCAGTAGAGGCCGTCGGCCGGAAGCTCCGGCTTCGTCCCATCAAGCTCGTAGATCGCCATGCGTTCTCCCTGCCTGTGACGCCGGCCTAGCGCGAGGTCCCGCCAGTGCTCGACGGCGATTTTCCCTTCGACAATTTGCGTTCGAGCCGCGCGATCGTGCCGCGCAACTCGCTGTTCTCAAGCTCGGCATACATAGCCGCGGCACTGGCGGCGAGTCTTGCAAGCATGGCGCGCTCATTGGCGTCTAGGTCGGTGCCGGATGCATGCGGCCCGTAGAGCGACACGGCAAAGCAGCGCACGGGACTGGCAGCCGGCACGCCGAGAACCGGGCGGGCGAGTCCTTGCGGCAGCTCCGGTCCATCTTCCTCCACATCGGGAACGCTGAACGGCGTCCCGCCGGAGACCGGGCCAAGCAACGGCGTGTCAACGTCGAGCGCGCTTGCCGAGACGCCGTCCCAGCCCTTGGCGCTTTCGCCCCTTACGAACCTTTGTCCGTCCCGGCGAAACGAGGCGGCGGAGGTCAGATTGAGTCGCTGAAATGGCTCCTGCGCCAGAAGACGATCAATCTCCCCCGCCCCTTTGGCTTTGAGGATTGCCCCCTCTAACTCCAGCTCGGCCGCGTCCAGCGCCCGATTGAAATAGCGATCGGCGAGATGCACGGCGCCTTCATGCAGACGCGTGATGAGAAAAATGGCTACGGCGCCGATCACCAGCCAAGCCCAAGCCGGAAGATGTTCCTGGATGCGCTCCACCTCATGGTGCAGCAGCAGCACGGGAAGGCTCAAGGTGAGACCGAGAATTGTCACCCGGCGCAGCGGAATCATGACGCTGACGACACGCGGGCGCCTTATCGCCTCGAACACGAACAGGCAAAGGATGCCATTCACGAGATAAAGCAGCCCGATAATGTCCTCGGTTGGCGTGAAGTCTCCCCACCGCGTTTCGAAGAATGTCGTCTCCGAGGCGAGCTCGGCGAGGAGGAACGCCGGCAAGCCGATCAGACAGCCCCAGATCACCCAACGCAGCCGCTGATAATCTTCCGGCCTCTGCGTGTGACGCCGGGCCAAAAGGATGCCGAACGCACACAGGGCAACCGGGAAGCCGGCGATGATGCCGGCCTGCGTCACCGTCTCGGTGCGGTACCCCAGCACATTCCCGTAGGACGCAACCAGTGCGAGCGCGAAGATCAGGGCGAGGAAGGGCAGAGCACGCTCGACGGGACGCCATCGCGGTTCTGTTTCGTCGTTAGGCGCACGCAACACGAAAAGAATGAGTCCCGCATAGCCGGCAGCCTGCGCGAAGCAACCGGCAACGTCTTGCGCAAGCAGCAGCAGGGGCCATTGCTGCAGAATCGCGTAGAAGGCGTAAGCCTGACCCGGGTTGAACCAATTCACGTAGAGGAAGAAACCCCAGCTCATCGCGCTGGGCCGTGTCCACACCAGCCACGCCGCCGCGATGACCACCGCTATCCCGGCAATCTGGTCGAGAAGCAGCACCGCGCGGACGACGAAGTTGGACGGCCGCTGCGCGGCAACGAGCGTCACCTCCCGCACCTGTTGCCCATGCCTCGCGGCAAGCGGAATGACGGCCTGGCGCCCTGGTAGGGCGTATTCCACCCCGCCGAGCGCAGCCAGCGCATATCCGCACGTCGCGAGGTCCTGAAGGCTGCATCTGAGGCGCGATAGATCGAGCCGGTCGCCAGGCCGTATGCCCGCCTTCCAGGCGGGCGACTCGGTCTCCTCGTCGAAAGGCCCGGCGACGTCGTAGATCAGTCCGTCATTGTTGGCATAGAAGCCGAAGGAGCCGAGCGGCTGCGCAACCCTGATGAGATCGGGGACAATCATCACCAGCCCCCACAAGGTGAGCGCGATGAGAAGAAGCCGGCTCGGGGTCATGGGCAGGGAACCTCTCGCTCGCCCGACAGGTGTGGATAAGCGCGACGCTTCCCATTGCCAGGACTGCGTAAGCATTCCGTAATCGCGGAGTATGGCAAGGGGAAAGGTGGGAGAGGCCGGGATGGCGACCGCGAAGCGGAAAGGAAGCAGGCCGCAATCCGCTGAGCCGTCGCCCATGCCAGTCAAGCCCGTCGCGACAGCGGCAGGCGGTCCGCTTGACCGCTTCTTCGGCGTTTCCGCCGTGGGATCGAGCGTCGGAACCGAGCTCCGCGCCGGGCTCGCCACCTTCCTCACCATGGCCTACATCATGTTCGTCAACCCGGCGATCCTTGAGAAGGCGGGGATGGACCATGGCGCCGTATTCGTCGCCACCTGCCTCGCCGCGGCGGCAGGCTCCCTCATCATGGGACTCTACGCGAACTACCCCATCGCGCTCGCCCCCGGCATGGGGCTCAACGCCTATTTCGCTTTCACCGTCGTGCCGGAGCTTCAAGGCAACTGGCAACTTGCGCTTGCTCTCGTGTTCGTCTCCGGCGTGCTGTTCTTCGCCCTCTCGCTGTCGCCTTTGCGCGCCTGGCTGATCGATGCCATTCCCATGAGCCTGAAGCTCGGCATCGCGGCCGGCATCGGGTTTTTCCTAGCGCTCATCGCGCTTCAGAATGCCGGCGTCGTCGCCGACGATCCGGCCACCCTCGTCACCCTCGGCGATCTCTCCAAGCCGCAAGCTTGGCTCGCCGCGGCAGGGTTCCTGCTCATCGCGGCACTCGCCGTGCGCAAGATGCCGGGTGCCATCATCATCGGCGTGCTCGCCGTCACGGTGGCCGCAGTGGCGCTCGGACTCGAGCCCTGGCACGGGGTCTTCGCCGCCCCGCCTTCGCTCGCGCCGACCTTCCTCAAGATGGATCTCCCCAATGCCTTGCAACTCGGGCTCGTCGCCATCGTGCTCACGCTCCTCCTGGTGACTATCCTCGACACGGCGGGGACTCTCATTGGCGTGGCGCGCCAGGCGGGGTTCCTCGACAAACAAGGGCGCTTGCCGCGGCTTCGCCAGGCACTTCTCGCCGACTCGGGCGCGGCCGCATTCGGCGCCGCGCTCGGCACCTCGACCACCACGGCCTATATCGAGAGCGCAGCAGGGGTCGAGGAAGGAGGCCGCACCGGGCTTACCGCCATCTTCGTGGCGGCGTTCTTCCTGCTTGCTCTGTTCCTTGCGCCGCTGGCGCAGACCGTGCCGCTTTACGCGACGGCGCCGGCGCTCCTCTTCGTCGCCTTCCTCATGGCCGCGAGTCTCGGCGCGCTCAGCTGGGACGATCCGACCGATTACATCCCGGCGCTGATCATCGTGCTGATGATGCCTTTGAGCTACTCGATCGCCACGGGGATCGGGCTCGGCTTCATCGCCTATGTGGCGCTGAAAGCGCTTGCCGGGCGCTTCAGCGAGATCAATGCCGCGGTTACCGTCATTGCCACGGCCTTCCTGCTCAAGCTGATCTTCGCCTGATTGCACCCAGGAGTGCTAACTCAACTGTCGTCGACGTCCCATCATGACTGGTGAGGAGCATCAAAATGCAGACCTACATTTTGCTCGTTAACTTCACAGATCAGGGCATGCGCAAGATCAAGGACACGATCGGCCGGGCCGATGCCTTCAAAGAGATGGCCAAGAAGAGCGGCGCAACCATCAAAGTACTGTGCTGGACGATTGGTCGTTACGATGTCATTGCGGTGTTCGAAGCGCCTGACGATGAGAGCGCCACCGCGCTCGCCTTCAGTGCCTCCTCGCTCGGCAATGTTCGGTCGGAGATCCTGCGCGCCTTCTCCTTCGAGGAAATGAGCGGGATCCTGGCCAAGATGGTTTGAGGCCGTGCAGGCCCCCGTTAATGTGACGCGCATCTCGCCCTTGTCGCGGGGGCCGCCGCTCGCTATTAGAGCCAAGCTTTGCAGTCTCAAGTGAAGAGCATGGATACCGACGTCTCCCAGGAACCGCCGCGGCACGGCGGCAACATAGTCACTATTTTCATCACCTCGCTCAGCGCGGCCATCGTGGTCGCCGGCGGGTTCGGCATCGTGTTCCAGGCCGGCGTCCTCGCGGCCGCCGCGCGGTTGGGCCTTGGATCAACGTTCGTTTGGATGGGCAGCGCCGTCAATGCCGCGCTGACCCTCTGGCTTGCGCTGTGGACCTTCGCCCGTTCCTGGCATGTGGAACGGCGGCTGAAGGCCGGCCTCGAAGTGGACGAGCCCAAGCTCTCGATCCTGGCCAATTTCCGCGGTTCTTGAACGAAATCCGCGCTGCAACAGGGCGCGGGGCAGCCGGGCGATTCTCCGCATGCGGCCACGCCCAAAAGTCCTTATGCTCTAGGCAAAGCAACGAACTCTGGGGGACTCGGTAATGTCGATTTGGGGCAAGCTCGCAGGTGCCGCCGCGGGGCTGGCGATCGGGGGCCCGATCGGTGCCCTGCTCGGCGGCGTGGCGGGGCACTACGTCATCGACCGCGACAAGGAGGAGGACGGCCCGGCGGAGAACCAAGTGGCCTTCACCGTGGGCGTCATCGCGCTCGGCGCCAAGATGGCCAAGGCCGACGGCGTCGTCACCATGGACGAGGTCAACGCCTTCAAGGAAGTGTTCAAGGTGCCCGATGGCGAGATGAAGAACGTCGCCCGTGTGTTCAATCTCGCCAAGCAGGACGTGGCCGGCTACGAGGCCTACGCGGAGCAGCTCGCCACCATGTTCAAAGGCAACCGCAAGCTGCTCGAGGATGTGCTGGAGGGCCTGTTCCATATCGCCAAGGCTGACGACGCGCTGCACCCGGGCGAGGAGAAATTCCTGGCCGGCGTTGCCAAGCGCTTCGGCCTCACCGACACCGAGTTCGCTTACATCAAGGCGCGTCACGTCACCGCCGCCAAGCGCAATCCCTACGACGTGCTCGGCGTGAAGCCTTCGGTCAGTAATGATGAGCTCAAGAGCCACTACCGCCGCCTCGTCGCCGAGAATCATCCCGACAAGCTGATGGCGCGTGGCGTGCCGAAGGAATTCGTCACCATCGCCACAGAGAAGGTCGCCACCATCAACGAGGCGTACGACCAGATCGCCAGAGAGCGCGGGATGTAGCGCTTGCGACTGCCGTTAATGTCATTCCCGCGTAAGCGGGAATCCAGTAACCACCGTCCTGGATTATTTGCTGGAGCCGGGGCTACTGGATTGCCCGGTCAAGCCGGGCAATGACAACGCAGAAAAAATGACCGCCGCCCCTGACAGTCCGCTGGCCACTCTGTGGTGCCCTTCGCCCAACGTGGAGGCGCGCGTTGGCGGCCGCGTCCCCGACATGCTCATTTTGCATTATACCGGCATGGAGTCGGCGGAGGCCGCGCTCGACTGGCTGACGCGGCAAGAGTCGGAGGTCTCGTGCCATTACCTCGTCGACGAGGAGGGGCGCATCGCGCAGCTCGTCCTCGAGTCCGAACGCGCCTGGCATGCCGGCCAGAGCCGGTGGGCGGGCGAGACCGATCTCAATTCCTGCTCGATCGGCATCGAGATCCACAATCCCGGCCACGATTTCGACTACCCGGATTTTCCCGAGGCGCAGATGCGGGCCGTCGAGGCGCTGTGTCTCGATATTCTAAGCCGCCATACCATCCCGCCCGACCGCGTACTCGCCCATTCCGACGTGGCGCCGGGCAGGAAGCGCGATCCTGGCGAGAAGTTCGACTGGGAGCGTCTTGCGCGCGCGGGCATCGGACTTTGGGTCCCGCCCGCCCCGCTCGAGGGTGACGCGGGCCTCGGCCCGGGCGACGAAGGCGAAACCGTCGCCGCGCTGCAACGCGCGCTTCTGGAATTCGGCTACGGCGTCGAGGTTACCTCCACCTACGGCACAGGCCTGGAGAAGGTGGTCGAAGCCTTCCAGCGCCACTTCCGAACCGCCCGCATCGACGGCCGCGCCGATCAATCGACGCGCGAGACGCTGGCGCGTCTGCTCGCGGCGCGCGACGGCACGCCGACCGCCTAATGTCGATACTTATGACCTTTACGAGCTGCGCTTAGTCTGCATCGCGCGCCTCAGTGCGCATGGTCGTGCTCGCTTTGCGCCGCTTCCCCGCCACCGACCGGATGCTCGCCCCTGGCCATCATGACGTGATGCCTCTGATGATGCGACCCCTGGACCATGATGCCCATAAAGCCGAGCGCCTTGAGCTTCGTTACTTGAGCAGGGTCGTCGCTGATAACCACAAGCTTCACGCCGCTCGGCAGGTCTTCGGTCGTGGCGTTCCAGCCCAACGCGCTGAGCTCATGGGCATGAGCCGGAACCATTCGCTTTACGGCGTCGGCCGTGCGGCCCTCGCCGGTGACCGTGATCTCCACGCCGTTGTCGAGCGCCGTCTCGTCGGCCACCGCATGCAGCGTCACTTCATTCATGTCGATCAGGTGCTCGCGCAACGCAGCGATATTGACCTTCGACCAGTCGGTCTTCGGATCGGCTTCGAGGATTTGCACGATCTCCTGGATCGTACCGAAGGCATCCTGTCCTGGCAGCGTGGGCACACTCGATGATTGAGCCTGCTCGCCCATCATCCCCTGCCTCTCGTGCATGTCGTGCCCCCGCATCATGGGGCAGTCATCGGTTCCTGCTGTTTCCTGTTGCGGCGACATCATCTGACCCATTGAGCCATGGTCCCGATGCCCCGGCGTTTCGGCGAAAGCGCATGCGGTCGCCATCAGCATCGCTATGCCCGCAAGCCCTAAAGACCTTGCAAACATGATCAACCTCCTTGGTGGTTCTTTGGCCGCAAATAGGCCGGGGAAGCCGCGCCCGCCATGATCCTAATCAAGCGCCGGAAACGAAACGGCCGTCCCCTTTGTCGAGGGGACGCCGTTGAAAGCGCTTCACCAGAGCTTGGTGCCAAGCTTAGTTCGTGACCTCGAAATCCATGCCCTCGAAGGTGTAGCGCGGCACTTGCGTCCAGATGCCGTCCTCCTGCACCGGGACCTTGTGCATCTTGACGTTGGTGACCTGGAGCTTGCCGGTCTTGTCGTCCAGCCAGAAGTCGATGTCGTAATATTCGTCCTTGCTGCCGGGCTTGCGGAAGTCGGTGCAGGCGAAATACTGGCCATCCTTCTTCAGGTGCCGGATCGGCTGGTGCATCTCGATGAATTCGAGCGGGACAGTCTCGCCCGTCTTGTCGTCCTTGACGGCCAAATTGCCCTTCTCGTCCTTGTGGGTGGCGATGTAGTTGTGGATCGCGCTCATCACGTGCCAGCCGCGGACGACCTCGGCGTCACCAGGATGCTCCGACACCGGCAGCCACCACCACGCCACGGGAAGCCGGCTCACCATCATCCAGCCGTCGCCGTCGCGCTTCGGACCCTTCTGCACCCTGATATCCATCAGCGTGAGCTTGTCGCCTTCGGGCTTGAACCAGAAGTCGAGGGCGTATTGCTTCTTGGGCTCGCTTTGATCGTGGAAGATGGTGTTGGCGAACCAGCCGTAACCTTCCATGCCGCGCACGCCCTTGACCTGCTCGAAGACGAGGTTGAGGTCGGTGTCGAGCTTGGCATCGCGGTACACGAAGGCGCCGTCCTTGGACCGTTCGGCGATCACCTCATCGACCCGCTTTTTGAGGTCCTCCTCGGTGAAGTCCTTGGCGCCCATGGCGGCGGCGGCTTTTTTGGACGACACGAAGTCCTGCGCCTTCTTGAGGTTGCCGGCCGGGTCCTTGAGGAAGGCCTCCTTGGAGGACTCGGAGGAGAAGCAATAGACGTGTCCGTCCGCGTCGGTCCAATTCACCGAGCAGTCGGTTTTGACGTTCTGGCCTGAGGCCAGCCCCATGGCGCATTGATCGTCGAACTCGCCCTTGACGGGGGCAGCCGTCATCGCCTGGCCATCTTCCGCCGCGGCAGCAGGGAGTGCGGTGCCAAGGCACAAAGCCGCCGCTATCGCCGCGGCGCGTGCCAATTTTTTAATGTCTATCATCGTCTTGATTTCCTTGGACGTTTGGGGGTTTTCTAGTTCTGCTCGCTGTTTACGCTGGGCGCAAGCGCTTGTCTGTAACCCAAGTCACTCAAACCCAAGTCACCCAGGTCAGACCTGCGCACCATGTCAGGTCGCCTCGTCCCCGCCATAGCCCGCCAGCGCCGAACGGTTCCTGACCTCGATCGAGCCGCGCGAGGCGTGCACCCAGCCCATGCGCTCCCATTCGGCGAGATAGCGGCTGATCACCTCGCGCACGCTGCCGAGATCGAGCGCGAGCTGCTGATGGGTCTTCGCCACCACGCCTTGCTCGTCGGCTTCGGCCAAGAGCCGCCGGGCGAGCCGCAAGTCGAGGCTGGCGAACGCCACTTCGTCCACGAGCATGATGAGGCTCGACAACAGGTCCCCATAATTGTCGAGGACGAATTTGCGGAAGCGCGGGGAGGCGCCCATGAGCCGATGGAACGCCCTCGCCGGCAGCGCGGCAAGGAGCACGTCGGTCTCGGCCGTACTCTCTGCCGGGAAGGCGCTTCCGGCCATCAGGCAGGAGGTGGTGAGCACGCAGGTCTCCCCGGGACCGACCTGGTAGAGCAGGATTTCGCGCCCGGATTCCGAGGTCTTGAACACGCGCGTCTGCCCTTCGATGCACATGACATAGGCCTGGCAATCCTGCCCCTGGCGGTAGGCGATGTCGCCGCCGCGCAAGCGGTTGAATTTTGTGCTGCCGAGGAGATCGCCGCGGTGCTCCTCTTCGAGCTCCATCAAATCGGGGAACGAAGCGAGCCAGCGCGAGATCAAATCCTGGTTGGGCATTGGCGGTACATGCTTGGTCATTGGCGGCACGATTGTCGGTCAACATTGCCGGCCCTGCTGCGCCGGGGATTGCGACGGCCCAAAAGCCTTGGGGAGGGACCCGGACGCGGCCGGTTCATGCCTAGAATATGGGAACTGGTGGCGCGGGAGCTATCAAAATGCCGTTACGAGCCGGCAACCTTATCCGCTGTAACAGCCCCGTAACGGCTTGACGCATTACGGGCAAAACCCCTTATTACCCTTGTCAGCAGGCCGGATGGCCGCTTCGTCGCCAGTTTCGCGTAGCACGGCGGAGAGGAAAGTCCGGGCTCCATGGAAGCACGGTGCCGGATAACCTCCGGCGGGGGCAACCCCAGGGACAGTGCCACAGAAAGTAAACCGCCCCGCCAGCAAATTGGCCGGGGTAAGGGTGAAAGGGTGCGGTAAGAGCGCACCGCGTCCTTGGTAACAAGGACGGCACGGCAAACCCCACCGGGAGCAAGACCGAATAGGGGCGGCGTGGAGCGGGAGACCGCTTCAGTCTGCTTTCAGATGAGCCGCCCGGGTTGGTTGCATGAGGTGCGCCGCAAGACGCGCCCAAGATGAATGGCCATCGCCCCTCACGGGGTACAGAACCCGGCTTACAGGCTTGGTGACATGATACGGCCGGCGCGTGGGTGACCCCCGCGCGCCGGCCTCCAATTTTCTGAGCCGCGAAGACTACTCCGCCGCCTCGACGCCTTGCGGCATCTTCTGCTGCTGGGCGGTCTCCGATGCCTTGGCGCGGGTCATATGCGCAAGCTCGCGCCTGACGCCCGCCTCATAGTCCGGATGCACCTTCTTGAAATGCACAAGCTGCCGCTCGGCGATTTCGTGCGGGATGCCCCACATGGCTTCCGCCACGTTGAGGAAGAGGCGCTGCTTCTGTCCCGCGTCGAACAGATTGAACAGCGCGGTCACCTGTCGATAGTCGTCGTTGCCGTCGCGGTGATTGTAGCGCGCCGCATCGCCTGAGATGCCAAGCGGCGGCTCGGCGAAGCGTTCGTCCTGGACCGCGCCGCCGAAGGAGTTCGGCTCGTAGAAGGCGTCGACATTACCGGTCTTCGGCGGGAAGAACCGCATCGGTCCGTCCTTGTGATAGTGATGCACCGGGCATTTCGAGGCGTTCACCGGCAGCGCCTCGTAATGGGTGCCGAGCCGGTAGCGGTGCGCGTCGGCATAGGAGAAGATGCGCGCCTGCAGCATCTTGTCCGGCGACCAGGAGATACCGGGAACGATGTTCGACGGCGAGAAGGCGGCGAGCTCGATCTCCTGGAAATAGTTCTCCGGATTGCGGTTGAGCTCGAGCACGCCGATGTCGATCGGCGGATAGTCGCCATGCGGCCACACCTTGGTGAGGTCGAAGGGATTGTACCAGTGCTTGCCGACATCGGCCTCGGGCATGATCTGCACCTGCATCTTCCAGCGCGGGAAGTCGCCCGTCTCGATGGCGTTGAACAGATCTTCCTGCGTGGACTCGCGCGTGCGACCGACGATCTCGGCTGCCTCCTTGTTGGTCCAGTGCTTGTGGCCCTGCATCGTCTTGAAGTGGAACTTCACCCAGTGCCGCTCGCCGACCTCATTGATGAAAGAGTAGGTGTGGCTGCCATAACCGTTCATGTGGCGGACGGAGGTGGGGAGCCCGCGGTCCGACATCAGGATGGTGACTTGGTGCAGGCTCTCCGGTGAGAGCGACCAGAAATCCCACATTGCCGTCGGCGAGCGCATGTTGGTCTTGGGGTGCCGCTTCTGGGTGTGGATGAAGTCCGGGAACTTGTAGGGATCGCGCACGAAGAACACCGGCGTGTTGTTGCCGACGAGATCCCAATTGCCGTCTTCGGTGTAGAACTTGAGCGCGAAACCGCGCACGTCGCGCTCGGCGTCCGCCGCGCCGAGTTCGCCGGCCACGGTCGAAAAGCGCGCGATCATCTCCGTCTTGGCGCCGGGCTGGAGCGCCTTGGCCTTGGTGTATTTCGAGAGATCGCCGGTGATGGTCACCGTGCCGTGGGCGCCCCAGCCTTTGGCGTGGACGGTGCGCTCGGGGATGCGCTCGCGGTTCTGATGCGCGAGCTTCTCGATCAGCTGGTAGTCCTGGAGCAGGACCGGCCCGCGCGGACCTGCCGTGATGGAATTCTGATTGTCCGCCACCGGCGCCCCGGCCGTAGTCGTCAGGATAGGCTTTTTAGACATCGATGCTTTCGTGCTCCTCCTCGGGCGCCGGCAAAATGCAGGCACGTCAGGGACCACCTTGAGTGCGGTGCACAATAAGGGCAAATCGTATTTGCCTATCGGCACGATAAGTGGAGCTTATCAAGTCAGGACAATGGGCCGGTCAGCCGCCGATGAAGCCCTTGAGCAGCTGGAGCGTCGACGCCGGCTGCTCTTCTTGCGGCATGTGCCCGCAATCCTCGATCAGCCGCAAAGTGGAGTTGGGCAGCGTGCGCCGGAGCTTCAGCCCGACCTCAAGCGGCACGATGCGGTCGTGGTCGCACCACAGGATCAAGGTCGGCAGCTCGATGGTGCTGTAGCGCTCGGCGATCTCGGCGAGATCCTTTGGCATGATCTGGCGCGCGCTGTGGATCATGGCGTGCTTGCCGGCGGCGGTCTTGAGCGGCGCGGCATAGATCTCGACCTCGTCAGGATCGATCTTGCTGTCGTCCAAATAGGCGATCTTCAGCGCCACCCGCGTCTGCACGCTGGGCGGCACCATGCGCACGCCAAGCTGCGACACGAGCGGCATGTCGAGCAGGCGGAAGAAGACCGGGATGTTCTGCGGATAGGCGATCGAGTCGAGCAGCACGAGCCGCGTGATGCGCCCCTCGAGCCGCTGACTGGCTTCGAGCGCCAGCAGCAGCGCGATCCCGCCCCCGAAGGAGTGGCCGACCAAGGTCAGGTCGCGGAGATCCTTGTCCACGATGAGCTGGGCGAGCAACTCGGCTTGATCGAAGACCGAATAGCGCTCGTCGAAAGGCTTGTCCGATTGGCCGAAACCCTTGAGGTCGACGGCGATGACCCTATGGGTCTGGGCAAGCTCGGGCGCCACGTAGCGCCACGTATAGGTGCTCGCGCCGAAGCCATGAATGAGCAGAAGCGGCGGCCCCTTGCCCTCCTCCTGATAGAAGAGCTTGACCGGAGCCTCGGCCGGCCCGAGCCGTGCATAGGGCCCGTCGAGCGCATCGCCGGCGCTGAGCCCGCAGGACCCGAGCGCGAGCGCAATGGCTGCAAGGCCTAGCGTCGCCTTCAGCTCACCCTTGGCCATGCACCCCTCAGACCCGCGGTCCCCGCCGTGCTGATTAAGAACAGGGCGCTAGCGGCATCCCGCGCAGCGCTCCGCGAATCAGTAGCGGAAACACTTAAACCCCGTTCGTTTTGCACTTGTACCCTGCTTCGCCCGGAAGCGGCAATCGGCCTGGTTAACCAAGAGTAAAGACCGGCGTGGCTCGTTTGCGGCGTTTTCCCGTGTATAGGAGACGTCTCTCCCGGCACTCTCCATTGACGCCCATAAATTCCCATGCTATCCCATGATTGCCCGTTCGGTGAGTAAGTGGGGGAGGCTGGCCGCGCTCCTTAGAGGCCACGGGGGGATCTGCGCCGCCTCTCCCACCAATTTTTCGGGCGGGGGCCTGCACCTCAAGCTTTGGAAGTCGTCCCGCGTCGGCTCGGGTGCGTGAGGGGGAGATGGACCAGTTTGTGTCGGCATTCACCAATAAGATCGACACCAAAGGCCGCGTTTCGGTCCCGGCTTCTTTCCGCACAGTCCTCGCCAAGGACGGCCTCGACGGCATCTACTGCTATCCCTCCCTCGATGCGCCTGCGCTTGACGCCGGCGGCAAGCGCTTGGTCGACAAGATCAACGCCCTCGTCGAGGACCTCGCACCTTATTCCGACGAGAAAGACCAGCTCGCCACCGCTCTGTTCGGCACCAGCGAGATTCTTTCCATCGATCAGGACGGACGCACAATTCTCCCTGAACGCTTGCGCGAGCACGCCGGCATCACCACGCACGTCACTTTTGTCGGCCTTGGCGAGAAGTTTCAGATGTGGGAGCCGAAGCGTTTCGAAACTCATCTCGCGGGGGCGCGCCAGAAAGTGCGCGACCTTCGCAAACTACTCGGCGCGGGGCGCCGCGGAAGCGGCGGGCCAGAGGGAGCACGGGAATGATGGCGGGTCGCGGCAAGCATTCGGCTTCCGCCGGCGGACCGGCCCGCCACATTCCCGTGATGCTCTCCGAGGTGCTTGCCGCGCTTGAGCCGAAGGACGGCGAGATTATCGTCGATGGAACGTTCGGGGCCGGCGGCTACAGCCAAGCCATCCTCAATCAAGCCGACTGCAAAGTCATCGCCATCGACCGCGATCCGGAAGCCTTTCGCTTGAGTGGAGAGCTTGCGGAAGACTATCCCGGACGATTGATGGCCGTGCTTGGCCGCTATAGCGAGATGGAGGAGATCGCCGCGAGCGAGGGCTTCACCTCCGTCGATGGCGTGACGCTCGATCTCGGCGTCTCCTCGATGCAGCTCGATCAGCCTAGCCGCGGCTTCTCCTTCATGCAGGAAGGTCCCCTCGACATGCGTATGGGGGAAGGGGGGCCGTCCGCGAGCGATATCGTCAACGCCCTACCGGAGCGGGAGCTAGCTGAGATCATCGGCAAGCTCGGCGAGGAGCGGCGCGCGCGCGCGATCGCCAAGGCGATCGTGGCGCGACGCGCCGAGCAGCCGATCACCACGACAGCCGAACTTGCCGACATCGTTGCCCGCGTGCTCGGCCGTCAGCGCGACGAGACGAAGCACCCCGCCACGCGCACCTTCCAAGGCTTGCGCCTCTATCTCAACGAGGAGCTTGACGAGCTCGCCAACGGCCTTTCCGCCGCCGAGTGGCTGCTCCGGGCCGGAGGGCGTCTTGCCGTCGTCACCTTCCATTCGCTTGAGGACCGCATCGCCAAGCGCTTCTTTGCCAGCCGCAGCGCGCCTCCGCCGCGCGCCTCACGCCATCTGCCGGAGGCGCCCGGTGAAATTATCGCCCCAAGCTTCCGGCTTCTTAACCGGCGTCCGTTAGAACCGAGTAAGGCCGAGATCAGACGGAATCCTCGTGCCCGCTCGGCCCGCCTCAGGGCCGCCGAGCGCACCGAGGGTCCCGCTCATCCTCTCGACTTGGCTGCGCTCGGGGTGCCGCGGCTCGGCTTTTGCATGTGAGGGTCGGCTTTTAGTTCGCGAGTTCCAAAATGCTGCGCTTCGTCAATATCTGTCTCGTCCTGGGCCTCGTCGCCCTCGCCTATGTCATCTATCAGGTGAAGTACGAGTCCCGCGGTCTCGACGCTGAGATCGCCTCGCTTGGCAAACGAATCGACGAGGAGCGTGACGCGCTCGCCGTGCTGCGCGCCGAGTGGAGCCTGCTCAATCGCCCTGAGCGCATCGAGCGGCTTGCCCAGAAATATCTGAAGCTCTCACCGGCAAAGCCTGCTCAGCTCCTCACCGTCGACACGGTGTCGGACCGCGATTTCGACCGCACCCGCGCGGAGATTGCCGCTGCGGCAGCGCCCGCCCCGGCAGCGAAGGCGGCCAAGTCGGCCGGCAAGCAGCCTTCTGCCGTCGCCGGCGTGCCTGCGGCAGAAACGCCGGCGTCCGCGCCCTGGCCCGAAGCCAAGGTCGTGAGGCCGGTTGAAGCCTCAGTCCAGTAGGCCGCGAAGACCCGTGTCCGACCCCACCAGATCAGATGCCGCCAGCGCCCGCGCCGAGCGGGCCTATCTCGCCCGCGGCCGTTACCGCTTTCGTCTCGCCTGCCTCGCCTTTGCGCTGGCCTTCATCCTGATCGGCGGGCGCCTCGTGACGCTCGGCTTCGCCGGCAGCGGGCCGAGCCCGGGCGGGCTCTACGACATTTCCTCGACCGTGCATCGTCCCGATATCTTTGATCGCAGCGGCCGGCTGCTCGCGACCGACATCAAGGGCGCGACTCTCTATGCCGATCCGCAGCGCGTCATCGACGTGGATGAACTCGCCGAGCAGATCGGAAGCGTTCTCCCCGACGTCAAGGCCAGGGATCTGCGCTCGCGACTGAAGGCCGGAGGCCGCTTTGTCCGTATCAAGCGCGAGCTGACGCCGAAGCAGCAGGCCGAGATCCACGAGCTCGGGCTTCCGGGCCTCGCCTTCATCGAGGAATATCGCCGCGTTTATCCCATGGGCGCCACCGCGAGCCACGTGGTCGGCCTGGTCGACGTGGACAACAAGGGCCTCGCCGGCATCGAGAAGTTCATCGACGACAATCCTCAGCTCACCATGGCCGGAGACGAGGCGGTGACGCTCTCGCTCGATCTCGGCGTGCAGCATGTGCTGCGCGAAGAGCTTGGTCGCGCCATTGCCACTTATCGCGCCAAGGCCGCGGCGGGGATCGTCATCGACGTGCATTCGGGCGAGGTGGTAGCGCTTGTCTCGCTTCCCGATTACGACCCCAATCGCCGCGAGCAGGCCCTCGACAAGGACCGGCTGAACCGCATCGGCTTCGGGGTCTACGAGATGGGCTCGGTATTCAAGGTGTTCACCGTCGCCGGCGTGCTCGACTCAGGCCTTGCCTCGCTGCGCTCGAGCTACGACGCCTCGAGCCCGATCCACTACGCCTCCTTCACCATCGACGACTTCCACGGCAAGAAGCGGCGCTTGAGCGTGCCGGAGGTCTTTATCTACTCGTCGAATATCGGCGCGGCCAAGATGGCACTCGACATGGGCGTCGATCGTCACCGCGCCTTTCTCAAGAAGCTCGGACTCTTGAGCCGGGTTCCGACCGAGCTCGGCGACAGCGCCGCCCCGATCGTCCCGGCCCATTGGCAAAAGCTGAACACCATGACCATCGCCTTCGGCCACGGTCTGTCGGTGACGCCGCTCCAGCTCGCCGCCGCGTCGCTCCCCCTCGTCAATGGCGGGATCGCCGTGCCCCCCACCTTCCTGCCGCGCTCGCGCGAGGAGGGCCTGGGCGGAGGACGAAGAGTGCTCAAGCGCGACACCAGCACCGCGATGCTGAAACTGATGCGCCTCAATGTGCTGAAAGGGACTGCCAAGCGCGCCGAGGCTGAAGGCTATCGCGTCGGCGGCAAGACCGGCACGGCCGAGAAAGTGGTCGGCGGCCGCTACTCGACCTCGGCGCTGCTGACGAGCTTCCTTGCCGCCTTCCCCACCGACGCCCCGGAATATTCCGTACTGGTTATGCTTGACGAGCCGCAGCGAGTCGCGGAGTCGAGCAATCATGCCACGGCCGGCGTCAATGCCGCGCCCACGGCCAGCAAGATCATCGCGCGGATCGCGCCCATCCTTGGCGTGGCGCCGCGGCTTGAGGGCGATCAGCGCAAATTTGACGCCAAGGTGCTCGCCTCCTATTAAAAGACGCCTGCCCATCAAGGGGTTGGCCAAAGTCCTTGAGGTCCTCAAGGAAACGCCGCTTTTTCGGGGCGCATGTCGGACAATGACTCTGGGTGAGCTGTTTGGCCTCGAGGCGAAGCTGCCTGAAGGCCTCTCCCGCGTGCCGATCACAGGCCTTGCGGCGGACAGCCGCGAGGTCAAGCCCGGCTATCTGTTCGCGGCGTTGCCGGGGGTGAAGACCGACGGCACGCGCTTCATCGCGCAAGCCTTGGAGCGGGGCGCGGCGGCGATCCTGGTGCCGCGCGGCGCGAAGGGAGCGACCAATTCCGCGGCGATCATCGAAGATAGCGATCCGCGCCGGCGTCTTGCCCTGATCGCGGCGCGCTTCTACGGCCTCCAGCCCAAGACCGCCGTCGCCGTCACTGGCACCAACGGCAAGACCTCGGTGGCGGCTTTCGTGCGGCAGCTTTGGGCGGGGCAGGGGTTCAAGGCGGCAAGCCTCGGCACGGTCGGGGTGGTGACTCCGTCCGGCACCAAGATCCTCAAGCACACGACGCCGGACCCGATCGAGCTGCACGCGATCCTTGCCGCGCTCGCCAAAGAGGGGGTGACCCATCTTGCGCTCGAAGCATCGAGCCACGGCTTGCAGCAGCGCCGCGTCGATGGCGTCACGCTTGCCGCCGGCGCCTTCACCAATATTTCGCGCGATCATCTGGATTACCACGCTAGCTTCGAGGACTATTTCGCGCAGAAGCTCCGCCTGTTCACCGAGCTTCTGCCGCCAGGCGCGATCGCCGTGGTCGATGTCGACAGCGAGGCCGGGCTTCGCGTGGCGGCGGTGTCGGAGGCGAGGGGCCTCAAGCTCCTTTCGGCCGGCCGCGCGGGCAAGGACTTGCGGCTCGTGTCAGCCGAGCTCGACGGCTTCGGCCAGACCCTCGTCATCGAGCACGACGGCAAACAATACAGAGTCCGCTTGCCGCTGGTTGGCGCCTTCCAGGCCTCCAACGCGCTCGTCGCGGCAGGTCTGGCGCTGGCGACCGGCGCGAGCGCGGCGACCATCCTGCCGATGCTGGCGTCGCTGCAGGGCGCCCGCGGGCGGCTCGATCTTGCCGGCACCGCACGCGGAGGCGCTCCGATCTTCATCGATTACGCCCACACGCCCGATGCGCTCGCCAAGGCGCTCGATGCACTTCGCCCTTATGTGGAGAACCGGTTGCTCGTGGTGTTCGGCTGCGGCGGCGACCGCGATAAGGGCAAGCGGCCCGAGATGGGAAAAATTGCCGTCGCCAAGGCCGATCTTGCCATCGTTACCGACGATAATCCGCGCAGCGAAAATCCTGCCGCAATCCGCAGCCAAATATTGAATGCTGCGCCTGGCGCCATCGAGATCGGTGACCGCGCGCTGGCGATCGGCGAGGCCATCTCCAGGCTCGAACGCGGCGATGTCCTACTCGTGGCGGGCAAAGGCCACGAGACGGGTCAAACCATAGGGGCGACCGTGATCCCCTTTTCCGACCATGACGCGGTTGAAGCCGCGCTGAAGCATGAGGCGAAATGTGGTTGAGCCGCTGTGGACCTTAGGCGAGATCGTTAGCGCCACGCGCGGCACGTGCTTCGGCGCTGGCGACACCCCTGTGACCGGCTTCTCTATCGACAGCCGCAGCCTAAGGCCGGGAGAGGCGTTCGTCGCCATCCGCGGGCCAAATCGCGACGGGCATGCCTTCGTCGCCGCCGCCTTGGATCAAGGCGCCGCCTGCGCCATCGTGGACGGAACCTTCCCGCCGGGCGACGAAGAGAGGCTGGTGCGCGTCGGCGACACGCTCGAGGCGCTGAACGATCTCGGCCGCGCGGCCCGTGCCCGCGCCACCGACACCATGGTCATCGCCATCACCGGCAGCGCCGGCAAGACCGGCACCAAGGAGGCGCTGAAATTGGCGCTTCAGCCGAGCGGCGCGGTGCACGCCTCCGCGAAGTCGTTCAACAATCATTGGGGCGTGCCGCTCTCGCTCGCCAATATGCCGAAGGCCGTCCGCTTCGGCGTGTTCGAGATCGGCATGAACCATGCCGGCGAGATCGCCGCGCTGACACGGCTGGTCAGGCCCCATATCGCCATCGTCACCACGGTGGCGCCGGTCCATCTCGGCTTCTTCCGCTCGGTGGAGGAGATCGCCGACGCCAAGGCGGAGATCTTCCGCGGCCTTGAGCCCAAGGGCAGCGCGATCATCAATCGCGACAGTCCCTATTACGAGCGGCTGAAGCGCCACGCCCTTGGCCATGGCGCCAAGATCGTCGGCTTCGGCGAGACGCAAGATGCCGAGGCGCGGCTGATGGAGGTCGAACTCCGCTCCGACGGCTCCAAGATCAAGGCCGACATTCTCGGCGAGACGATTGACTACGGCCTCGGGGCTCCGGGCCGCCACCTCGTGCAGAACTCGCTGGCCGTGCTTGCCGCGGTGAAGATGGCCGGCGCCAACGTTACGCTTGCCGCCCGCGCGCTTGATGGGCTTCACGCGCAGGCCGGCCGGGGCGCTCGCACTCTGATCGCCGCCGCAGGCGGGCGCATGGCGATCATCGACGAATCCTACAACGCCAATCCGGCCTCCATGCGCGCAGCCCTCGCCGCGCTGGGCTTGACTCCGCGGAGTGAGTTCAGCCGGCGCGTGGCGGTGCTCGGCGACATGCTCGAGCTTGGGCCGGAGGGTCCGAAGCTTCACCAAGAGCTTGCTGAGGTCGTTGACGGGGCTGGTGTAGATGTTGTCTTTGCCTGCGGCGAACTGATGGGCTCGCTTTTTGAGGCTTTGCCGGCAGACCGCCGAGGCGCTTATACCAAGACCGCCGAGGAGCTTGCGCCTAAGCTTGTGGGAGCGGTGGGTCCGGGGGACGCGATCATGGTCAAGGGCTCCCTCGGCAGCCGCATGGCGCCGCTCGTCGAGGCGCTGAAACGCCGTTTCGGCACGGAAGCCGCATCGGCGTAGACCGGACGGGGGAAGGGAAGAGAAAATGCTCTATTGGCTGACCGAGCTTACCCCTGAGCTCGCCTTCCTCAACATCTTCCGTTACATCACCTTCCGCACCGGTGGGGCGCTGCTCACGGCCCTTTTGTTCGTGTTCCTGTTCGGGCCGAAGGTGATCAGGTCCTTACGTGTGCGCCAGGGCAAAGGACAGCCGATCCGCAAAGACGGCCCCGAGCGCCATCTCCTCCAGAAGCAGGGCACGCCGACCATGGGCGGGCTGATGATCCTGTCCGGCGTGACCGTCGCCGTGCTGCTCTGGGGCAATCTGCACAATGTTTATGTCTGGGTGGTCCTGCTGCTCACCCTCGTCTATGGCGCCGTCGGTCTCTACGACGACTATCTCAAAGTGACCAAGCAGTCGGCGGAAGGCTTCCGTGGCCGCATCAAGATCGTCATCGAGGCTGCCGCCGCCGTGGTCGCCACCGCCATCATCGTCCATGTCGGCCAGGAGCCGCTGGCGACCTCTCTCGCTATTCCCTTCTTCAAGAGCGTGCTGATCGATCTCGGCTGGCTGTTCATTCCCTTCGGGGCCTTCATCATTGTCGGCGCTGGCAACGCCGTGAACCTGACCGACGGCCTCGACGGGCTCGCCATCGTGCCGGTGATGATCGCCGCTGCCACCTTCGGCTTCATCTCCTACCTCGTCGGCAACGTTCTCTTTGCCGACTATCTGCAAATCCATTTCGTGCAAGGCACGGGCGAGCTTGCCGTGGTGTGCGGCGCCCTGGTCGGAGCCGGGCTCGGATTTCTCTGGTTCAACGCGCCCCCCGCTCTCATCTTCATGGGCGACACCGGCTCCCTCGCTCTCGGCGGCGCGCTTGGCACCATCGCCGTTGCCACCAAGCACGAGCTCGTGCTTGCCATCGTTGGCGGGCTGTTCGTGCTCGAGGCCATTTCGGTGATCGTACAAGTCACCTCCTATCAACTGTTTGGCGTGCGCGTGTTCCGCATGGCGCCGCTGCACCATCATTTCGAGCAGAAAGGCTGGCCCGAATCGACGGTGGTGATCAGGTTCTGGATCATTGCCGTGGCGCTTGCGCTTGCCGGCCTCGCCACGCTGAAATTGCGCTAAGTTCCTTCATTATGATTCCCGTGACGATCTTCGCCGGCCGGGACGTTGCGGTCCTCGGCCTAGGCGTGAGCGGCCTTGCCGTTGCGCGCGCGCTCCAGGCAGGCGGCGCCCATGCCGTCCTCTGGGACGACAAGAAAGCCGCGCGGGACGAGGCTGAAGCGGCAGGCTTTACCGTGAGCGATCTGGCCGCTGCCGACTGGTCGGGATTCGCCGCGCTCGTGCTCACCCCCGGCATTCCCTTGACCCACCCTGAGCCCCATTGGAGCGTCAAGCGCGCCAGGGAAGCAGGCGTCGAGGTGATCGGCGATATGGAGCTCTTCTTTCGCCAGCGTGCGACGGACCAAGCGCCGGGCCGGGTGGTGGTCGTCACCGGCACCAACGGCAAATCGACCACCACGGCGCTCACCGCCCATCTTCTTAGCGCCGCAGGCAAGCGCGTGGCACTTGGCGGCAATATCGGCAACGCGGTGCTCGATCTCGAGCCATTCGCGCCCGACCTCACCTATGTCATCGAGCTTTCCTCCTTCCAGATCGAGCTTGCGCCGGACCTCGCCCCCGACGCCGCGGCGCTTCTCAACATCACCCCCGACCATCTCGACCGCCACTTCACGCTAGAGAACTATGCCCGCATCAAGTCTATGGTCTTTGCGCATCTCGCACCGGGAGGGACGGCTGTGATCGGCGTGGACGACGCACCATCCCGCGCCATCGCCGACAGAATCAAAGGATCCGTTGCGGTGAAACGCATCGCTGTGGGGCGTCCTGTGGAAACGGGCGTCTTCGCCAAGGACGGCGTGCTGCATGAGATGGAAGGAGGCAGGGAAGTCGGGCGCGTCGACCTCGCCGGCATCGGCTCTCTCAGAGGCGCGCATAATTGGCAGAACGCCGCTGTCGCTTACGCTCTCGCCCGTTCGCAAGGGCTCCCCGCCGCTTCCATCGCGCAAGGTCTTAAGAGCTTCGCCGGCCTCTCCCATCGCATGGAGCAGGTGGCGCGTCGCGGCAAGGTGCTGTTCGTCAACGACTCCAAGGCCACCAACGCCGACGCCGCGGGCAAGGCGCTGGCCAGCTTCACCGACATCTATTGGATTATCGGCGGTAGGCCGAAAGAGGGAGGGTTAGGGGGGCTTGAACCTTTCTTCCCGAAAATCGCCCGCGCCTATCTGATCGGGGAGGCCGCCGAGGCTTTTGCCCGCCAACTCGGCGGCGCTGTCGATCATGTGCAGTGCGGCACGCTCGACCGCGCCGTCGCGGCGGCGGCGGCCGACGCGAGCCGTTCCGCCGCCAAGGAGCCTGTCGTGCTTCTCTCGCCCGCTTGCGCCTCTTATGATCAGTTCGACAATTTCGCCAAGCGCGGCGATGCCTTTCGGGACATGGTCATGGGCCTCGACGGCGCCGAGAGGGTGAAGCCTGAGCAAGGGAAAGCGGCATGAGGCTCACCCGCGCCGATCGCAGCGTTCTCTCGGACTGGTGGTTCACCGTCGACCGGCTGATGTTCTTCGGTCTCCTGCTGCTGATGGGCGCCGGCCTCGTGCTATCGCTCGCGGCGAGCCCGCCGATCGCCGCCAAATACGATCTCGAGCCATTTTATTTCGTGCGCCGTCACGCCGCGCTGCTCCTGCCCGCGGTGGCCATCATGTTCGCAGCCTCGACGCTCACGCCGAAGCAGATCAGGCGCGCGAGCCTCGTCATCTTCCTTGTCGGCATCGCCTTGATGGTTCTGATCCTTTTCCTGGGGCCCGAGATCAAGGGCGCCAAGCGCTGGCTCCAGATCGGCGCCGTCTCGATCCAGCCGTCGGAGTTCGTGAAGCCTGCCTTCGTCGTGCTCACCGCCTGGCTCTTCAACGAAAGCCAGAAGCGCCGCGATGTCCCCGGCATCCAGCTTGCCGTCGCGCTGTACGCCATCTTCGCGGTGCTGCTCGTCATGCAGCCTGATTTCGGCCAGACCCTTCTCATTACGCTTGTCTGGGGCGCGCTCTTCTATATGGCGGGCATCAATATCGTCTGGATCGGAGCGCTCGGTGCTGCCGGGATCGCCGGCATCGTCTCCGCCTATTTCCTCGTGCCCCACGTGGCCTCGCGCATCGACCGCTTCCTCAACCCCGCCTCCGGGGACACCTACCAGGCCGACCGCTCGCTCGACTCGTTCCTTCATGGCGGCTGGTTCGGCAGAGGGCCCGGCGAGGGCACGGTGAAGAATGTGCTGCCCGACTCCCATACCGACTTCATCTTCGCCGTGACCGCCGAGGAATACGGGCTGATCGCCTGCCTCATCCTGCTCGCCTTGTTTGCCTTCATCGTGCTGCGCGGCCTGTCCAAGGCCTCGCAGGAGCCCGACGGCTTCATCCGGCATGCCGTGGCGGGCCTCATCATGCTGTTCGGCTTGCAGGCCCTGATCAACATGGCGGTCAATGTGGGGTTGCTTCCCGCCAAGGGCATGACCTTGCCCTTCATCTCTTATGGCGGCTCCTCGCTGCTCGCCATGGCGCTGACCATGGGCTTTGCCCTCGGTCTCACCCGCAAGCGCCCCATGGCCGGGCGGCTGAAGCGGAGCACCCACGCCCAGCCTGACTCCGAGGCGGCTTCCATTAGGGAGCAGGCAGCTTGACCGCGCGCCCGATCCTGCTCGCTGCGGGGGGCACGGGCGGGCATCTGTTTCCTGCTGCTGCCTTGGCGCAGGAGCTGAAGCGCCGCGGCTACGAGGTCGAGCTCGCCACCGACGAGCGCGCCGAGAAATATGGCGTCGAGTTCCCGGCGCGCGCCATCCACCGCATCCCTTCCGCCACCTTCGGCAGCCGCTCGCCACTTGCCATGGCGAAAACCTTTGCCCGACTTTTCAAAGGCTACCTGAAGGCGCGCCACCTGTTGAGCGAGATCGATCCCCTGGCGGTGATCGGCTTCGGCGGCTATCCCACTCTGCCGCCGATCATGGCGGCGCGCTCGCTCGGTATCCCGACCGCGATCCACGAGCAGAACGCCGTGATGGGCAGAGCGAACCGGCTCCTCTCGCGCTTCGCCGACCGCGTCGCGCTATCGTTCTCGCCGACCAAGCGGCTTCACCGCGGCGCCGAGGCTCGCGCGCAAGTGATCGGTACGCCGGTGCGCGATGCCGTGCTGGCCTATCGTGACGTGCCCTATGTTGCCCCCGAGCCTGCGGGTCGGCTCCTTCTCCTCGTGTTCGGCGGCAGTCAAGGCGCGCACTTCTTCGCCGAGGTAATGCCGCAAGCGTTGCTCCTCATGTCCTCGCCGTTCCGCTGGCGTCTCACCATTGTCCAGCAGGTCCGCGATGAGGATCTCGCCGAACTGCGCGAGACCTACAAGGAGGCGGGCATCGCCGCGCATTTGGCACCCTTCTTCCGCGACCTGCCGGAACGCATCGCCACCGCCCATCTCGTCATCGCCCGCGCCGGGGCTTCGACCGTCGCCGAGCTGATGGCCATCGGCCGCCCCTGCCTGCTCGTGCCGCTGCCGCACGCCCTTGACAACGATCAGCTCGAAAATGCAAGTCGGCTTCAAGAAGGCGGGGGCGGCTGGTGCATCAGGCAAAGCGAGCTGACGCCGGAGCGCCTCGCCAGAGAGCTTGAGCGGCTCTCGACCTCGCCCGAGCTCCTGGCCGATGCCGCCGCCAAGGCGAAGGCGCTTGCCCCGACCGAGGCGGTGAGCAAGCTTGCCGATCTCGCCGAGGAGCTCGCGCGCTTAAGGGAAACAGGTGGTGTAGAGTCCGGCCATGCATCTCCCAGACCCTGACCAGGCAGGCCTGTTCCATATCGTGGGCATCGGTGGCATCGGCATGAGCGCCATTGCCGAGGTGATGCACACCCGTGGCTATCGCGTGCAAGGGAGCGACCTCAAGGACGGCCCCAATCTCGAGCGCTTGCGCGCCCACGGCATCTCCTGCCTGATCGGCCATGATCCCGATAACGTCAAGGGTGCCGCCTACCTCGTCATCTCCAGCGCCGTGAAGGCCGGCAATCCCGAGTTCGAGGCGGCCAAGGAGCGCGGACTTCCCATCATCCGCCGCGCCGAGATGCTGGCCGAGCTGATGCGCCCGTGCGCAACCGTGTCGATCACCGGCACCCACGGCAAGACCACCACCACGGCGCTCATCGCCGACCTGCTCAAAGCCGCCAATCTCGATCCCACGGTGATCGCCGGCGGCATTATCAACGCCTGGGGCACCAACGCCCGCATCGGCAAAGGCGAGTGGATGGTGGTCGAGGCCGACGAATCGGACGGCACGTTCTTGAAGCTCCCCACCCAGATCGGCGTGGTGACCAATATCGACCCCGAGCATATGGACTATTGGCCGTCGCTCGACGCGCTGCATCAGTCATTTCTTCAATTCATCGAGGCGATCCCCTTTTACGGGGTCGCAGTTGCCTGCATCGATCATCCGGTGGTGCGCGAGCTTCTCGCCAAGCTCGGGGGCGCCGCCAACGGGCGCCGCACCTTGACCTATGGGGTCGCGCGCGATGCCGACATCAGGCTCGCTAATTTGCGTCCCGATCACAACAGGATCAGTTTCGATGCTGATCTCGGCCCGGCGGTGAAGGGCGGCACGCGCAAGCTCGAGGATCTCACGCTTCCCGTGCTCGGCCATTACAATGCGTTGAACGCGCTTGGCGCGCTTGCTGCAGCAACGGAAGCGGGCGTCAGCGACGACGTGATACGCAAAACGTTCGCCGCTTTCTCCGGCGTGAAGCGGCGCTTCACACGCGCCGGCGAGTGGCAGGGCGTCGTCGTCTATGACGACTACGCCCATCACCCGGTGGAGATCGCTGCCGTGCTGCGCGCCGCCCGCATGGCCGGTAAGGGACGCATCATCGCCGTGGTTCAACCGCATCGCTACACGCGACTACAGGCGCTGTTCAACGACTTCTCGGCCTGCCTCGACGATGCCGATATCGTCGTGGTGACGCCGGTCTACTCGGCGGGCGAGGCGCCGATCCCCGGCATCGACCGCGATGAGCTGGCCTCCGGACTGCGCCGTCACGGCCATCCCAATGTGTTCACAATCGACGATGAGGAGACCCTGGTGGAGACGATCGCTTCCGTCGCCAAGTCCGGCGATCTTGTGGTCGGGCTTGGCGCCGGTACCATCACCGACTGGATCAACGCTCTGCCGAAGACTCTCGAGCAGCACAGGGGACGGGCTTGAACGGGGCCGACCTTGAAAGCCGGCTTGTTGCGAGCCTGCCAGAGCTACGCGGCAGGTTGAAAGCCGAGGCATCGCTCAAGGACCTCACCTGGTTCAGAGCCGGCGGTCCGGCGGAAGTGCTCTACTCGCCCGCCGATGAATCCGACCTCGCTTATTTCCTGACGACGACGCCCTCGGATATTCCCATCACCGTCATCGGGCTTGGCTCGAACCTTCTCGTGCGCGACGGCGGCATCGAGGGCGTGGTGATACGCCTGGGCCGAGGCTTCGGCGAAATCAAAATAGAGGACAACTATCGGCTACGCGCCGGCACTGCCGTGCCCGATGTGAAAGTGGCACGCGCCGCCGCCGACGCCGGCATCGCCGGCCTGTCCTTCTATCGCGGCATTCCGGGCTGCGTCGGCGGGGCACTCCGCATGAACGGTGGCGCGCATGGACGCGAGACGAGAGAGGTGCTGGTCGAGGCCCGCGCCGTCGACCGCAAAGGGAACGTGCATGTGCTGCCCGTGCTGGAGCTTCACTACGCCTATCGTTATTGCGGCGCGCCTGAGGACTTCATCTTCACCGAGGCGCTGTTCCAGGGCGAGCCCGGTGAGCCCGCGACGATCCTCGCCGAGATGGACGACATCGCCGCCTATCGCGAAGAGGTGCAGCCCATCAAGAGCCGCACCGGCGGATCGACCTTCAAGAACCCTCCGGGGCACAAGGCTTGGCAGCTCATCGACGCCGCCGGCTGCCGCGGGCTTTCGGTCGGCGACGCCAAGGTCTCGGAGATGCACTGCAATTTCCTCATCAATGAGGGCAACGCCACCGGCGCCGACCTCGAGAAGCTCGGCGAGACGGTGCGCGCGCGGGTCAAGGAGACGAGCGGGGTGGAGCTCGAATGGGAGATCAAGCGCCTCGGCCTGCCAGTGTGACTTTGAACGCGACTCTGTCGTTCGTCATTCCGGCGCAAGCCGGAATCCAGCACAAGAATCGCCGATTCCCCTCCTGCTGATGGCTTGTTAGGTTTTTCGCTGGATACCGGCTTGCGCCGGTATGACGAGCGAGCTCGGCCTGCCACGACCAACACGGGGATCGCCATGCCCGATAAGCAAATTCACGTCGCCGTCCTGATGGGCGGCTTGTCATCGGAGCGTGAGGTGTCGCTCCGCTCCGGCGCGGCCTGCGCCGACGCTCTCGAAGCTCAAAACTACCGCGTGAGCCGTCTCGATGTCGGCCGCGACGTGGCCTCCCGTCTGGCCGAGCTCCGCCCGGATGTCTGCTTCAACGCGCTGCATGGACGCTACGGCGAGGATGGCTGCATCCAGGGCCTGCTCGAGACCATGGGCATCGCCTATACCCATTCCGGCGTGTTGGCCTCGGCGCTCGCCATGCACAAGGAGCGCGCCAAGGCAGTGCTCGCCGCGGCCGGCGTGCCGGTAGCCGAAAGCCGCGTGGTCTCGAGGGCGGAAGCCGCCCGCGCCCATGTCATGCCCCCGCCTTATGTGATCAAGCCCCCGACGGAAGGGTCAAGCGTCGGGGTCTATATCGTGCGCGAAGACCAGGCCCATCCCCCCCAGGAGCTGACCTCCGCCGAATGGACCCTCGGCGAGGAGGTCATGGTCGAGCGCTATATCCCCGGCCGGGAGCTCACTTGCGCCGTCATGGGGCAGGAGGCCCTGGGGGTGATCGAAATCCGCCCAGCCGAGGGGCTCGCCTTCTACGATTATGACGCGAAATACGCCCCGGGAGGCTCAATTCACGTGCTCCCGGCGCCGCTTAAACCAAATGTTTACCAATTGGTACAGAAGCTGTCGTTAGCGGCTCATAGGGCACTGGGCTGCCGTGGGGTCAGTCGCTCCGACTTCCGCTTCGACGACCGGCCAGAGGGCACGGGGGAACTGATCTGCCTTGAGGTCAATACCCAGCCCGGCATGACGTCGACGTCACTTGTGCCCGAGCTTGCTGCCTATGGCGGCCGCTCGTTTGGCGAGTTGGTCCGCTGGATCGTGGAGGACGCGTCGTGCGATCGCTGAACCCCGCAAGGGGAATGGCCAGGAGACGGGGCTCGCAAGAGACCCTTCTTGCGCGCGGCATTGCCGCCCCGCGCAAGGCCTCGGGTCGCCTGCCAGTTCTCGCCGGAACGCGCCGCCTCATCACGCGCAGCCCGAGTTCCATCCGGCTCGGCCGGCTCGGGCAGGATCGTGTGCGCGGCAAATGGCTTATCCTTTGCGTCCTCTTCCTCGCCAGTGCCGTCGTCTATGGTGCTGTGGTCGGCGGACAGACCGCCCGCGCCTATGACGCGCTCACCAGCGGCATCGAGCATCTCGCCGTTGCTGCCGGCTTCGGCGTGAAGCGGATCACCCTCAACGGCCAGCTGCATGCGACCGACGCCGCGATCACGGCCGCGCTCGGCGCCGGCCCCGACACCATGATGCTCGGCTTCGACACCGACGCCGCCAAAGCGCGGCTCGAAGCCGTGCCGTGGATCAGGCATGCGCAAGTCATGCGGCTCCTGCCCTCGACCTTGCAGGTGGTGATCGAGGAGCGGACGCCTTACGCCATCTGGCAGAACAAGGGTCAGACTTATGTGGTCGACGCCGAGGGGGTCGTGCTCGCGCCGGCTTTGCGCGAAGCCTATGCCGGCCTTCCCCTGGTCGTGGGCGAGGGGGCGGGAAAGAACGCCGCCCAGCTGTTCGATCAGCTGAATTCTCATGACGACCTTACGCAAAACCTCGTTGCGGCAATCAGGGTCGGCGACCGGCGCTGGACGCTGAAGCTCGCTTCAGGCCTTGAGATCATGCTTCCCGACGACAATGTCGGCGAGGCGCTCGCCTCGCTCGCCAAGCTCGATCGGGAACGCGGGGTACTCAAACGGGATATCGCCGCTGTCGATTTGCGTCTGCTCGATCGGGTCACCGTGCGCTTGCGCGCGACGGCTTCCGCGGCACCGCCCGGCGGCGCGCCGCAAGCCGAAGTGCCGACGGCGAGCACCAAGACCGCCAAAGGAAAGACATGAGAAGACGGGGTTTGAGGGCAGGGGGATGGGATACACGACGACGATAAGAAGCAAGCGCCAGCGCATCGTGACCGCGCTTGACGTCGGCACGAGCAAGATCTGCTGCCTGATCGCCAAGACCTCACCGGCGCCCGATTGGTTCGAAGGCAAGGGCGATGCGGTGCAGTTCGAGGTGCTGGGCTTCGACCACACTCGCGCCGAGGGCCTGAAGGCCGGCATGATCACGCATCTCGACAGCGCCGAAGCCTGCATCCGCTCGGCGGTGGATGCCGCCGAACGCATGGCGGGCGTGACCGTCGAGGACGTGCATGTGTCCGTCACCTGCGGGCGCCTCAAGAGCGAGAGCTTCTCGGCGAGCGTGGCGCTGCCGTCGGGCGCGGTGCGCGAAGACGATGTCATGCGGCTCCTTGCCGGCGGGCGCCAATATGCCGGACGCGACAAGCGCAGCGTGCTGCACGCGCTGCCCTTGAGCTACCGCATCGATGAGAATGGCGGCATCAGCGAGCCGCAGGGCATGTGCGGCGAGCGGCTTGCCGTCGACCTCCATGCCGTCACCGCCGACGAAGTGGCCATGCGCAACGTGATGCTCTGCGTCGAGCGGTGCCATCTGGGCGTTGCGAGCCTGGTCGCGGCGCCTTGCGCGAGCGCGCTTGCGGTGATGACGCCTGACGAGGCCAAGCTCGGCGTGGCGTGTATCGATTTCGGCGCCGGCACCACTACGCTCTCGGTGTTCGTCGATGGGCACTTCGTCCACGCCGACGCCATCGCGCTTGGCGGCAACGGCATCACCACCGACATTGCCCGCACCCTTTCCGCGCCCCTCGATTACGCCGAGCGGCTCAAGACGCTGCATGGCAGCGCCTTCGCCACGCTGTCCGACGAGCGCGAGATCATCACCTATCCTGCCGTCACCGGAATGCCGCAGCCGAGCCTGAACCAGATCAACAAGGCGCAGCTCGCTGCCATCATCCGCCCGCGCATCGAGGAGATCCTCGATCTGATGCGGCGGCGGCTGGCGGGGAGCGGACTTGCGTCCGAGGCCACGCAGCACCTGGTGTTGACCGGCGGCGGGAGCCAGCTCACCGGCCTGCCCGAGCTCGCCGCCAATATGTTCGGGCGTCCGGCACGGCTTGGCCGTCCAAGGTCGTTGAGCGGGCTGCCCGCCGTGGCAGGCGCACCTGATTTTTCCGCCGGCATCGGACTTCTTCTGCATTGGGCACGCGGCGACGACAGGCTTTCGGGCCGCTCCGAGCAGCGTTTCTTGCGCACCGGTACCGGCTATTTCGCCAAAGTCGGCGACTGGATAAGGGACAATTTTTGATCGCTAACGAGGGCTCTGAAAGCGCGTCGCGGGGAAGCGCCTAAGAGAGCCGGAGCAAGGGCAATGAAGGATCGGATGACTGCCATGACCATCAACCTCAGAGTTCCTGATCTGACCGAACTCAAGCCGCGCATCACCGTGTTCGGTGTCGGCGGCGCCGGCGGCAACGCCGTCAACAACATGATCGAATGCGGTCTGAAGGGCGTCGAGTTCGTGGTCGCCAACACCGACGCGCAAGCCTTGGCGAGTTCGACCGCCGAGCGCCGCATTCAGATGGGGGCGAACGTCACCGAAGGCCTCGGCGCCGGATCGAAGCCCGAAGTGGGCGCCGCCGCCGCCGAAGAGGCCATGGCCGATATCAAGGCCCATCTCGTCGGCTGCCACATGGCGTTCATCACCGCCGGCATGGGCGGCGGCACGGGAACGGGCGCTGCACCCGTGATAGCGCGTGCCTCCCGCGAGGAAGGCATCTTGACCGTCGGCGTCGTTACCAAGCCTTTCCAGTTCGAAGGCTCGCGGCGCCTGCGTGCGGCTGAGACCGGCATCGATGAGCTGCAGAAATATGTCGATACGCTCCTCATCATTCCGAACCAGAACCTGTTCCGCGTCGCCAACGAGAAGACCACCTTCACCGACGCCTTCGCAATGGCCGACGATGTGCTGCGCGCCGGCGTCTCTTGCATTACCGACCTCATGGTGAAGGAAGGCCTGATCAATCTCGACTTCGCCGATGTCCGCACCATCATGGCCGGCATGGGCAAGGCGATGATGGGTACGGGCGAGTCGAGCGGCGACCGCAGGGCCATCGAAGCGGCAGAGGCCGCTATCTCCAATCCGCTGCTCGACGATGTGTGCATGAAAGGCGCGAGCGGGCTGCTCGTGTCCATCACCGGCGGCAACGACCTTACCCTCTACGAGGTCGACGAGGCGGCGAGCCGCATCAGGGCCGAAGCCGATCCCGACGCCAACATCATTGTGGGTGCGACCTACGACGACGAACTCGACGGGTCGATCCGCGTGTCGGTGGTGGCGACCGGCATTGGCCATGCCGCGCCGGTGGCGGTAGGGCCCGTCTACGAAGCGCCGCGGGGCGCCGTCACGCAAGAGAGAAGCAGGCTCAGCGAGCGCCTTGCCGGCCTCGCCGCGCTGCCCGCGAGCCCGGTCGATCTCGACGAGCCGAGCCTCGTTCTCGCCCAAAGCGAGGTCGTGAAAGAGCCGTCGGTCTGGCACGCTCCTGGCAATGTGACGATCGAGAAGCGTCCGGCGCAGTTGACTGGAATCGGCCTGCCGCTTGGCGCCTCCCAATCGAAACAAGCGCCGCAAGCGCCGTCGCGGTCCTTCCAGCCCGCGCCGCCCACCGCCGTCAGACGTCCGGTGCGCCGCATGCCGAGCATGGAAGAACTGCCGGTAGTGGCCCAGAACGAGATCAAGGCCCAAGCCGGCCAAGCGCCCGTGGTCGGTCTTGCCGCCCAGAAGAAGAAGGTGGGCTTCCTCGAGCGCCTCGCCAATGTCGGCCGGTCCCGCAAGGAGCCCGATGCCGAGATGCCGGCTAAGCGCGAGCCCGAATTCGGCCAGCGGTTAGCCCCGCAGATGCCAGAGGCACCTAGGACCCAGGCCCCGAGGCCCCAGCCTCTAGGTCAGCCCATGGCGCAAAAGGGCATCAGGATCGAGCGGCCTCGCAACGAGCAAGCGCCCGTCGCCATGCCAAAACGGGTCGAAGCGCAAGCCCGGCCGCTCGCGGTCGAGATGGCGGCAACAGCGCCCGAATCATTTGCCGAGGATGACCTCGAGATTCCCGCCTTTCTCCGCCGACGGGCCAATTGAGAAGAAGGTCGGGGTGTTAACCAGGGCACTCGTCAGACCACCGACGAACGAGAAAACTGTAGTTATATCATTGACTTATAAGACCGTCCGGCCGGTAATACAGTGAAAGAAACCGTGATTTGTCGCCCCCGAGTCCGAGCGTTAAGCTTCTTCATAGATTGATCGGCAGGACCAAAAAGGCACAAGCCAAGGACTGATAAAGGTCCGGTCTAAAGTGCCAGGAAGCGCAGATCAATTGGGGGGCTCGGGGTTCTCCTCGAGCTAAGTAGGGAACTCAAAAGACGGCGCGGGGGCCGACGGGGGCCATGAAGGGTTTCATAGGGGCACGCCAAACCACGCTTGCCAGCGAGATTTCACTTACCGGCACGGGGGTTCACAGCGGAGCGCCAGTTTCCATCGCACTTTGTCCGGCTGATGGCGATACCGGTATCCGTTTTCTCCTTTCCAATGGTCATCCCGAAGGCACCGAGATCGTAGCCGACCAGCGCTCGGTCACCGGCGTAACGCTCTGTACCATCGTTGGTGACGGCAATGGCGCCTCTGTCGCGACGGTCGAGCATCTGCTCGCAGCTCTGCGCGGTCTTGGCGTCGACAACGCCCTGATCGAGATTGACAGCCCCGAAGTACCGATCATGGACGGCAGCGCGTCGCGCTTTGTCGAGGCGATCGACGAGGTCGGTCTTGCCGAGCTCGATGCTCCGCGCCGTTTCCTCAAGGTGCTGAAGCGGGTGTCGGTCGAAGACGCCGGCGCCTATGGCGAGCTTGCCCCGCATAACGGCTTTCATCTCGATGTCGAGATCGACTTCGACACCCCGCTGATCGGAACTCAGAGGATCGAGATCGACCTGAACCCCGGCTCCTTCCGCCGCGAGCTGGCCCGGGCCCGCACCTTCGGCTTCATGAGGGACGTCGAGCGGCTGTGGGCAGCTGGGCTCGCCCTCGGCGCTTCCCTCGAGAACACCGTCGCCATCGGCGACGACCGCATCATCAACCGCGAGGGGCTTCGCTTCTCCGACGAGTTCGTGCGCCACAAGGCACTCGACGCGGTCGGCGATCTCGCTCTGGCCGGGGCGCCCATTCTCGGCACGTTCCGCTCCCACCGCGGCGGCCATCGGCTGAACGCGCTGGTGCTCAAGGCTCTGTTCGCCGATGCCGATGCCTGGACCATGATCGAAGCCCCGCGCTATCGCGAGGTTCGCCATGCCGAACTCAGCCACCGTCTTGCGGCAGCGAATTTTGCCGCTGAGCGGAGCTGAACGGAAAGCCGGCCGGTAGGCCCTTCGTCCTGTCATCATGCTTCGGCGCGTGCGCCTTAGCGCCGGCGCGCGAGGCTGTTACGCGCCCCTCGCGAGCCCCGCGCCTTGGCGTGCCAAGGGTGTCCCGGGCAGGGGACTGGGCAAAAAAACACCATAATCCGCTAGTTGGTTGGGGGTAGCTGCGCTAGCCTTGGGCCGAGCGGCCGTCCGGCGGCTCGCATATCCGCGCCTTTCGCGCGAGGGGGACGGTCTTTGAGGGATAGCATGACCGGACGGGTTGAGCGGCAAAGAGCGCGGGCGCGCCATAAGGCGCCGCGCCGCGGCCTGCCGGCATTGCCCGCAAGAATCGCATGCCTCGTTCTTTCGGCGAGCCTCCTTGCCGGCTGCGGCTCTTTCGCCTGGTTCGGCGGCAACAAGACGGAAGCGGTGGAGAACAACGATCCGCCGAATGTCATTTACGGCAAGGCCGAACAGCTCGTCGATAAAGGCAAATACGCCGACGCCGCCCGGGCGTACGAAGAGGTCGACATCAATCACCCCTATTCGCAGGAGGCGCGCCGGGCCATCCTCATGGCCTCCTATGCCTATTACAAGGCCGGCAAATATGACGATGCGATCGTGTCGGCCGACCGCTATCTCACCCTTCACCCCGGCACCCAGGAATCGGACCTCGCCCAGAACATCATCGGCATGTCCTATTACGACCGGGTGCTCGATCCGAAGCGTGATCAGACGAACGCCCGCAAGGCGCTGGTGGCCTACGATACGCTGCTGCAGCGCTATCCCGATTCGCGTTACGCAGCCGACGCGCGGAACCGGACGCGCATCCTGCGCGATCTGTTGGCGGCGAGCGAGATGACGGTCGGGCGCTGGTATCTCCGCCATAACAACTATCTCGCGGCCATCAACCGCTTTCGCACCGTGGTCACCGACTACCAGACTACGGAGCAGGTGGAAGAGGCCTTGATGCGCCTGACCGAGGCCTATATGGCGTTAGGGATCGTCAACGAGGCCCAGACGGCGGCTGCCGTGCTCGGCCATAACTTTCCGGACGGCAAGTGGTACAGCCACGCTTACGGGCTCTTGGGAAAAAGCGGCCTCCAGCCGCAAGAGCACGAAGGGTCTTGGATCACACAGACCTGGAAGGGCGACGGCAAGCCGGCCTGACCCACACGCCATGTTAGCCGCCCTGTCGATTCGCGACATCGTTCTGATCGATAAGCTCGACCTCGAATTCGGCGAAGGCCTGTCGGTGCTCACCGGGGAGACCGGTGCCGGCAAGTCGATCTTGCTCGACGCCTTCTCCCTTGCCATCGGCGGAAGAGGCGATGCCGCCCTCGTGCGGCAGGGCGCAAGCCAAGGCCAAGTGACGGCCATCTTCAATCTCGCCCCGAGCCATCCCGTATTCGCTCTGCTGGCCGCCAACGGCATCGCGGCCGAAGACGCTCTGATCTTGCGGCGGATGCAAGGGTCCGACGGCCGGAGCCGCGCCTTCATCAACGACACGAGCGTGAGCGTGCAGCTCTTGCGCCAAGTCGGCCAGGCTTTGGTCGAGATCCATGGGCAGCACGACGACCGCGCGCTGATCGACGCAAGCGGCCACCGCGATCTTGTGGATGCCTTTGGCGGCTTGAGCGGCGAGGCGACGCGCGTGGCCGAGGCCTACGAGGCGTGGCAGGGAGCCGAAACCGAGCGCGCCCGCCATGAAAGCGAGATCGCTGCCACCCGCGCCAACGCCGACTATGTCAGCCATGCGCTCGAGGAGCTCTCTAAACTTAATCCTGAGCGTGGCGAGGAGGACGCACTGGCTTCCCGGCGCCAGCTGATGATGAATGCCGAGAAGATCGCCGCCGAGCTTGCCGAGGCGCTCGATGCCTTGCAGGGGGAGGGGACGGGCGGCGCGCGCCTGGCCGCCGCGCTTCGCCGTATCGAGCGCCAGGCGTCTGTCGCCGGCCCGGTGCTGACCCTGGTGGCGGAGGCGCTCGAACGCGTGCTCGCCGAGACCGACACCGCCCGCGCCCGGATTGAGGAGGCGCTGGCCTTGACCGCCTTCGAGCCTAAGGAACTCGACCGCGCCGAGGAGCGGCTGTTCGCCTTGCGCGCGCTCGCCCGCAAGCACAAGGTCACGGTCGACGACCTGCCGGCACTGGTCGAACGGCTCGAAACCGAACTGGCAGCGCTCGACACGAGTGAGGCGCGGGCAGGGGAGCTGGGACGCATTGCGGAGGC
>Ga0214472_10000916_pt1 | contig 34995 bp, 37 predicted proteins | sample RVTome_6_FD_207662 | JGI IMG/M metagenome (GOLD analysis project Ga0214472, IMG submission 207662) | Soil microbial communities from uranium-contaminated site in the Upper Colorado River Basin, Wyoming, United States - RVT140D175 | ecosystem: Environmental > Terrestrial > Soil > Contaminated >...
CCTTCTCCTTCGCTTTGTTCATATCGTTCCAAGTATTCACGATATATTCACAAAGCTCATCCGAAGCCACGGACTTTTGCTCGGACCAATGGCGCAAAAGTTCCGTTCGATTCCCTTAGATAAAAAATAAAAAACTATTGTTAAAAATACAATAGTTTTTTATTCAACTGAGCCATCTGAGGGAATCGAACCCACGACCTATAGTTTACAAAACTATTGCTCTACCAACTGAGCTAAGATGGCTTTTTTAAATTTCAATTATTATATACTTTTTTCTTAATATATAAATAATGTTGAGAGCAATAGCTAAAACTATTACTCTCCCACCTCACTCGTCCTTCGGACTTCGTTCGGATGGAAGCTCAACCGCTTCCATCCAACTGAGCTAAGATGGCTAATTCAGTTTTTAGTTTTTAGTAGATAGTTTTTAGTAAATTTTTACTAAAAAATTAAAATCTCTTTAAATTTGAAAAATTTAAAACAACGACAAAACTTAAAACTAAAATATATTATATCTATTTTTCAAAAAATTACAAATGTTTTTTTCCTTTTTTCTCGTTAGAAATATTTCTTAAAAACAAAGAAACAGAACCTTTGTTTCTTTCTACATTCTTAATATTATCCACCCCTAGCATATCTACTATTTTTCTTGCCAATATATTTTTGTAATCCAAAAATATATAATACAAATTTTTAAAAACTAATTTAGATAAAAATCCTATTTTTTTTGTCTTGTAATAAAAGACATCAAAATAAGCAAAAGATTTTCTAATAATTCTTATCACAAACTCATCTCCTTTATTTAATTTTTCTTGAGAAATAAATTTTCTTTCAGTGTTATTTTCCCAAACTTTCAGAAGGATAAACAAAATTATACTGACAAAAGAAAATACAAATAATGTAAATGTAATCATAGTATTTATTATACAACACTCATTGTTTTAACTAAACAACAAAATAGACAAACTTGATGATTTCTGTTTTTTCACCAAATTTATGAATAGCTCCTTCTATCAAATCTTTGATAGTTTTTTCAGAATCTTTAATAAAAGATTGTTCCAACAAAACTTTATCTTTAAAATAAGAATCCAATTTACCTTTCAGTATTTTTTCTTTCATTTCTTCTGGTTTATCTTTTACTTCTTCAGCAAAAACTTCCCCTGCTTTTTTCTGATCTTCTTCTGTTATATCTTCTCTCTTAAGAAAAGTTGGGTTTGTAGCAGCTACTTGCATAGCGATATCATAAGCTAGTTTTTTAAATTCTTCGTTTTTAGCAACAAAGTCAGTTTCACAAGCTATTTCTACCATAGCACCTACTTTTCCTCCATTATGAATATAAGAAGCTATTGTTCCTGACTTTAATTCTCTACCAGCTTTTTTTGCGGCAATATCTCCTCCTTTTTTACTTAAAATAATAATAGCTTTTTCAATATCCCCTCCTGCTTCTTCCAAAGCATTTTTACATTGACCAATAGAAATACCAGTTCTGTTTCTTAATTCTTTAATTTGTTCTGTTGTAATATTAGACATTTTTAAGTTTACAGTTTACAGTTTACAGTTTACAGAAAATAAACTGGCTATAAACATTTTTATATTTTATAACTAATAATTATTTTTTAATTGAGTCTTTCCCCTCTTCTTTTTTTGGTGTCATTTTTTTTCCTTCCTCATATGCAGACACTATTTCGTGGACAAAAAATTCAATACTTGTTTTTGATGAATCATTTGCTGTTATTGGATAAGTAATTTCTTTGATATTACAATCAGAGTTAGCTAAAGCAATAACAGGAATCCCCTTATCGTTTGCTTCTTTAGTAGCGATTTCTTCTTTTTTTGGATCAACAATAAACAAAGCTGACGGTAAACCCTCCAAAGATGTTAGCCCTCCAAAATTTTTATCTAATTTTTCAATTTCTCTATCAATCATTAATCTTTCCTTTTTTGTGTATTTACTAAGTAGACCTTTTTCTTTATCTGATTCTAGTTTCAAAAATCTAGCAATTCTTTTTTTGATTTCATCATAATTTGTCAAAGTTCCTCCAATCCACCTTCCTGCAACATAAGGAGCATCAATTGAAGAAGCTTCGTTTTTAATTATTTCTAAAGCTTCATTTTTACTAGAAACAAAAAGAATTTTTTTTCTTTTTGAACCAATAGATTTTGCAAACTCCTTTGCATCTTCAAGAGATTTACCTGTTTTTTCTAAATCAAAAATCTCTACTCTGTTTTTTGTACCAAAAATAAACGGCTTTACCGAAGGGTGCCTTTTTGTTTTAGAATACCCAAAATGAGCACCTGCCTTAAACATTTGTTCAATTAATTTTTCCATTATTTTTATTATGAATTTATGAATTAGAAAAATAATGCCCTGTTGAATCAAATTTCTTTGAAATTTGAGAAACTTTAATTTCTTTAGAAATTAAAGTTTATTCAATATGGGCAAAGTTTACCCTAATCACAAACTTTATATTATTTAATAAATTTGGATTCTTATTGCTCTCGCATATCAAAGTATCCTTTGACAGAACCCGCATATCCCAGTAATACTAACAAAAAACATCCTTTTTTGCAATTAAAATGTATCCTTCTAAAAACACATAGTTTTTCCTAATTATAAAAAATTTTGGGTTATGAAACCTTTAATTTATTTCATCAACTATGGGCACAAACCACTACGAGCAATAAAGTAGTTTTTGTCATCAGAAGTCAAATACACACCATCTGGTCCTGCTGTACGAATAGTATCCCTATTATTACAATTACCTCCTTCACCTTCATTTTCATCTAAGAGATATGGGCTTCCCCAAGGGTCTCTTGTCATATTTTCTAAACCAACAGACAAACCATTTGTGGCATCTTTAACTTTTGTCAAAACATTAACCCAATTAATAAAACATTGATTAGTGTCAGGAATATTTCTTAAATCTCCCATTCCATTACAAATACATCTACTGCAACCCGATCCTGTTATTTCTCGAAGAGTATTACCACTTTCTCCTTGTGCTATATTTACAGACCTTATGAACTCTTTAATTTCTGCACCTGCTTTTGAATATTTTGCCTTTGTCCTAGCTGAACTCAAAGCAGCCAAAACAACCGAAGAAAGAATCCCTATAATCGCAATAACTACAAGTAATTCAATCAATGTAAAACCTCGCTCACTTCGTGAGTTCATTCCAGTATTTATTTGTGTGAGAATAAACCCTTTTTTATTATTTTTAAACATAATAATTTACTTATTTTGGTAATCCTTGAGGAGAGCCAACTGATTCTTGAGGTAAAATAACAAAATTTTCCTCTAGTTTATTTCCCCTTAATGAAAAAGTAATAAAAAAAATCAATACAACAAAAACAATAAATAAAAAAAATAAAAAAAATTGAGCCTGCGCATGATCTTTGATCAAACCACCAGATAGTTTAATAACCCATCTGGATAGTTTAGATGTGTTATTAAATTTTTTATTTATTTGTGGTTGAAATTCTTCAAATTCTACTTTTAACATATTTAGATATAAAATTATTTATTTTTACCCATCACTAGGTCCTATTTTTATATGCCAAGCATTTGCTCCCCCAGCACCACCTTCCCCTCCCCATACAGAACAAATATTGGAAGGGTTTCCACTGGCTTGTTCCAAACCTCTTGCAAAAATTACAGCGATTTTAGGATCAGATCCATTGGTACACCATTGTAGTCCGTCGTAATAATAATAGTAATTTGAATTTCCTGGTCCAAGAGGATCAACAGGTACTCCTGAAGAAAAATATTGCGAAAGCATAGTATCTAATCCTCCTCCTTCACCTACCTTACCGTTTGATCCACCAGACTCTTTTGGATAATATCCGTGTTCATCATAATAAAATTGCAAAGCCAATTCTAACTGTTTTAAATCAGATAATCTCTGAGCATCTCTGGCTTTCATTCTTGCCGTAGTTAAACTCGCCAAAACAACCGAAGAAAGAATCCCTATAATCGCAATAACTACAAGTAATTCAATCAATGTAAACCCTTTTTGTCTTTTATTTAATTTAATTAAATTATTATTAAACATTATAAAAAACATTATAACACAAATTATTTATCTCTAAACTCTTCAACAATTAAACCCAAATCTCCTCCTAAAATCTTATTCATATTTGACCAAGATTTTTTAATCCTATGGTCTGTAATTCTATCTTGTGGAAAATTGTAAGTTCTTATTTTTTCAGACCTATCTCCTGTTCCTATCAATTCTCCCCTTTCTTTTGCGTTTTTTTCTCTTTCTTCTTCTTCTTTTCTTTGTTCTAGTTTCGCAGTCAAAATACTCATCGCTTTTTCCCTATTCTTTAATTGACTTCTCTCAGATGTACAACGAACATCTATCCCTGTCGGTTTATGAATAAGTCGCACAGCTGTTTCTACTTTGTTCACATTTTGCCCTCCTGCTCCACCTGAGCGAGAAAGTTCCATTTCTATATCTGTTGGGTCAATTACAAATTTTGATTTCTTTCTAACTGGTAAAATAACAACGGAAACAGTAGATGTGTGCACGCGACCCATTTTTTCTGTTGCTGGTATTCTTTGTACTCTATGCACTCCATTTTCATGACGCAAATCTTTGTAAGTATCCAATCCTTTTATTTCAAAAACTATTTCTTTATAACCTCCCACAGAACTTTGTGATTCATTCAATTTTTTTACTTGCCAACCTCTTTTATCGGCGTATTTTTGATACATCTCTGCTATTTCATAAGCAAACAAAGATGCTTCGTCTCCGCCTGCTCCTGCTCTAATTTCCATAATAATTTCATTTGGAAACTTTTCTTCTTGTTCTTCTGCTTTCAAAATATCTTCCATTTGTTGTAAGATGGCTTGTTTCTGGATTTCTAAATCCTTTCTCTCTTCTTCTACCAAATCTTTCATAGAGGCATCATTTTCAAGCATCTCTTCAATGCTTTTTTCTTGCTTTTCCAATCTTTCATATTCAGATGCCAAAAAGCTCGTTTTTTGATTTTCTTTAAATTTTATTAAATCCATAAATAAGAGTATAAGGTAGTAAACGACAAGTATCAAGTATAAATTATTTATATAGTTTACCTTTAAAATATATAAAATTTTTAGGTTCATTTCTTATTCTTTTTCTTTTTTTTCTTAATTCATAATGTTTAAGGTGAGTTTCAGTCCTAATTTTAAATAATTTTGATAAAATATAATTACTGGCAATATATGGACATTCATCTATTTCGTTAAAAATAGACTGAATAGGCCAAAGTTTTTCATCTATATCATTTATTTGTTTTTCTGAAAAAGCATTATTTATTTTCCCTATTAATATCATATAGTCCCTACAAATTTGATCAAAAAAACTATCATTTAAAATTTCTTTTAATTTTTTATGAAATTTTTTCCATTCTTCATATTCGTAAAAAAAATCAATATTTCCATTTTCACAAATAAAAAGATGTTTATAAAAGCCAACACCAATTAAGTTTTTCAAATATTCCGATTCGCCTTTATTCCATGCTTTAACTTCAGCTAAAGATTTTGCTTTTGTCCCATATTTAATATATTTACTCATAAATATATTATAGCAAAAGGAAATTTACTAACCATAAAACAAAAAAATGCAGAGGATATCCTCTGCATTTTTTGTTTTAAATTATTTAGACTTCTTCGCTGCTGCCATTCTTTTCTTAAATTTATCAACTCTTCCTGCTGTATCCATAACTTTTTCGTTTCCTGTATAAAATGGGTGACAAGCACTACAAATTTCCACATCAATTTTATCTTGAGTAGATCCTATTTTAAATTTATTTCCACAAGCACAAACTACATCTGCTTCTGGAAAATATGTTGGGTGAATATCTTTTTTCATAATTTGGAATGTAGAAAGTGGAATGTGGAGAGTGGTTTAGAAAATTTTTGCGAAGCAAAAATTTTTTCTACTTTCTACTCTCTACCTACTACTTTCTGAAAAATTTTTAATTATTCTTCTTTCTTTTCTTCCTCTTCTACTACTGCAGGAGTTTCTTCTTTCACTTCTTCTGTTGGAACCTCTTCAACCACATCTTCTGTCTTTACCTCCGCTTCAGCCTTTGCTTTAGCTTCAGCCTCTGCTTTTTCTTTAGCCTCAGCTTCTGCTTTTATTTTTTCTTCGTCTATCACAGGAGATTTTTTTGGAAGAACATTAATCTTTTTTCCGTCAATTATTTTTTCACCAACCAAAAGATTATGAACTGTGTCTGAGACTTGCGCTCCTTGAGACATCCAATATTTTACTCTTTCTCCGTTTATTTTTTTACTATCTTTTTTTGCATCATAATTTCCAAGAACCTCAGTAGCTTTTCCACTTTTAGGTCCGTTTTTAGAATCAGTCAAAACCACCCTGAATGAGGGGTCGTGTTTTCTTCCAACTCTTTGTAATCTGATTTTTAACATGAGCCTTATACTACCAAAACTCTTTGAATATTGCAATATTAAAAAGATTTTTGTAATTTTTAATTTATAATTTATAATTTCAAACCCGAGACACTTTTTGCAGGTGAGTGGGTAAACCCACACACCTTTTTTTAAAGGTGTGTGGGTAAACAATTTTTTAATTTTTAAAATAAGATTTAAGAATTAAAAAAACTGGATTTATTGCTCCGAATTTTTTACCTAAAAAATCCGAATTTCGTTCCTCGTAATGACGGACGGGTGTTCGTCATTGCGAGGGCTTTAGACCGAAGCAATCCAGAAAACCCGTCGTCATTTTTTCCTGGATTGCTTCGGCTTCGCCTCGCAATGACGGAAAAGCAAAGCTTTTCCGTTGACTAATTTTGCGAAGCAAAATTCGTCTCGTAATTTTTGATTCTTAATTCTCTAAATTTGGTTTCATTATCGGAAAAAAGACAGTGTCTCTTAAATTTGGTTGTTCTGTCAAAATTGCAACCAATCTATCTATCCCCATTCCAAAACCAGTCATTGGAGGCATCCCATATTCCATTGCCTCAATAAATTCAGAATTAAATTCCATTGCCTCGGTATCCCCTGCTTCTTTCATTTTTGCTTGTCTTTCCAACAATTCTCTTTGAGTAATAGGATTAACTAGCTCTGCATATTGGTTTGTTATTTCTGATCCTGCAATTACAAGTTGAGCCACTTCTGCTGTGCTGTCTTTGTTTTGAACAGCCAAAGGTTTTAATAACCCTGGATAATGTGTCACAAATGTAGGGTTAATTATTTTATCACGAGAACTTTTTTTGAAAATAAAATCAAGCAAATTTCCATCAGATATTTTGCCAATTTCTTTTTTATCAAAACCAAAACTTAAAGCGTTTTTTTCTATCTCATCACGACTGGCTCCTTCTGGATCCCAGCTTGTGTTTTCTTTTACCAAATCATTAAATTTAACACGCTTCCATTCTTGTTCTAAATCAACATCAACTTCATTACCATTATTATCAACAATCTTGAATTGCATTTTTCCAATAATATTTTTTGCCAAATCTTTAATCATTCTCTCGGTTAACTCCAGATTATATTCCAAACTTTTATAAGCTTTGTACCACTCTAACATTGTAAATTCTTGAATATGAGTAGGGTCGGAACCTTCGTTTCTAAAATTTTTACCTATTTCATAAACAGCAGGATACCCTCCAGCCATAATCATTTTTAGTTCAGCTTCTAAAGAAATACGCAAAACCATCTCCATATCATAATCATTGTGATGTGTTTTAAATGTTTGTGCCATTGCTCCTGATGCTTGATTTTGCAAAATAGGAGTCTCTACTTCCAAAAAACCTTCTTCGTCCAATATTTTTCTTATTGCAGAAATAATTTTAGAACGAACAATAAAACGATTATAAGCGTCTTTGTCCATCAAAACATCCAAATATCTTTTTCTATATTTTTGTTCTATATCTTGAAGACCATGCCATTTTTCTGGAAGTGGACGCAAAGATTTACTCAAAATTTTCCATTCACTTACAACAACAGATTGTTGCCCTCTTTTTGTTGTAAACAATTTTCCTTCTACTTGAATAAAATCTCCAATATCAATAGTTTCCTCAAAAAGATTAAAACTCTTTTCGTCTATATCTTCTTTTTTTAAAATTCCTTGAAATGTTTCTGTCCCATCTGTAAAGTTGAAAAAAGTAAGACCTCCTTGTGGACGCAAAGACATAATTCTCCCAACAAGCTTTACTTGTTTATCTTCCTCAAAATTTTCAATCGCTTCCTTCAAAGTGAAATCAAAATCAACCTCTGATGGATAAGGATTGATTCCTGCTTCTTTTAGTTTATTTATTTTTTCTATGCGAACTTTTCGCAAATCTTCAAGTGATGACATTTTTTTTTATAATACGAATCCGCGAATTTATGCGAATACCGCTAATTAAGTTTACGCGAATATTCGCATGAATTTAATTCGTTGTATTCGCATAAATTCGTGGATTCGCATTATGTTTTTATTCCAATTTAAGAATAGAATACTCCATTGCTCCTTTGGGAGCATTAAAAGTAAATACTTCCCCTTTCTTTTTTCCAATCATTGCTTCTACCAGAGGAGAATTAACGCCAATTTTTCCTTCAGCCATATTAACTTCTTCTGCTCCTACTATTTTGTATTTTGTACATTCTTTCTCTCCTTTTTTACAAATAGTTACCAAACTTCCTATTCCAACAATATCTTTGTCTTTTGATTCTACTACTATTTCCGCATTTTGAAGAACAGACTCAATTTTTTGAATTCTTGCTTCCAGTTCAGCCTGAGCTTCACGAGCTTGTTGATATTCTGCATTCTCACGCAAATCACCCATCGCACCTGTTTGTTGCAACTCTTCGGCTATTTCGCTTCTTTTAACATTTGTTAAATTTTTAAGCTCGTTTACCAACTCCTCATGTTTTTCTTTTGTAAGATATTCTTTTTGTTCCATAATACGGCTATTATATCGTATTTAGTGGCAGGTATCTAGGGTTGACACATAGGTAATAAAAAGATATTCTAGTGAGAGAAAAATAACAATAATCTTTGTAAAAAAACTTCCTGAGGAGAAAAAATGCCATCACAAAAAAATATGTATTTTAAAAAAGGATTATACTGCGGAGCAGTAGGAATTGTTGGGTCATTGATGATGGTATATACCAATAAAATTCCTCCTGTATTTTTGAACAATACATTAGGAGCAATTGGTTTTACAATGGCACTGTTCGGATTATTTTATATGGTAAGATTTCATATAAAATACGAACAGGAGGAGGAGTAAATATTTCATAATCTTCACGAAACTACAAAGTGAATTTGACACAAGTCAAATTCACTTTTTTATTTTATATTAAAAAAACACTCACGGTAAAAATAAGAATGATTTCAAAATTGAGTGGGATTCGCTTTTAATTTTCAAAAAATTTTTTGAGGCATATTACACATACGGTGAACGAAAATTTTTTGAAAATTAAAAGCGAAGATCGCCAATTTTGGAATTATTCTCCCAAATACTCTGGACGATTAACATTCATCCACTCCAACACTTGTCTCATAACATACAATCCTCCAATTGTGTTTTCTTTTGGCCCTTTTTCCATTACAATTGTAAAAGCATATTTTGGTTTGTCATAAGGAAAAAAACCAACAATCCAAGAGTTTACATAATTTTTGCTCACACCCAATTCGGCTGTTCCTGTTTTTGCCCCCACATCTACAAAACCAACATTCAAACCTTGTGCAGTACCTTCTAATACAGCATCTCGCATTCCTTCTCTTGCTATACGGTAACTAAAATCATCAACCCCTTTTATTTTAGAAACATTTTTATTTTTAATACCGCTCACCAAAACAGGTTCAAGCAAAAAACCATTGTTCGCAATAGAAACAATCGCACGACAAATCTGAATAGGGGTTGTTTGAAAACCATATTGTCCAATAGCGGTATGATAGGTATTACCCACATACCAATTTTCATTAAAAACTTGTTTCTTCCATTCAGGATTTGGAACATTTCCATTTTCTTCACTCACAAATTCTCCTCCTGTTTTTTCTCCACAACCAAACATTGTCATATATTTGTAAATATTTTCTATCCCCATTCCTTTTTGATCTTCATATCCTCCTCCTATTTCATAAAAATAAACATCCGAAGAAACAGCAAGGGCTTGTCGCATATCTACCCAACCGTGGGCTTTCCAGTCTTTAAAAACTGTTTTCAATTCTGGGTAATATGGATTTTGTAAAGAAATAGAACCTGTACTTAATATTTGTTTTTCTGGAGTTATTATTTTTTCCATTAAAGCACCTATAGCAACAAAAGGTTTTACAACAGAACCTGGGATATAGAGACCAGATGTAATCCTGTTCAAAAAAGGGTTATCTTCGTTTTTTATATATTTTGAAACATCACTTCTGTCTTCGCTGTTTGTCATAACATCCGAACTATATTCGGGAAAACTCGTCATCGCCAAAATCTCTCCATTTTCAACATTCATTATCACCCCTGCCCCACCATGAAAACCAACTTCGTTCGCCAGATTTTCAATTGATTCGTACATAAAATTTTGTAATTCTGAATCTATTGTGAGACTGATATTTTTTCCATCTTTTGGTTGTCGGACAACCAACTCTGATTTTATTTCCATAAAAGCGTCTACCTCCACAATCTTTAGTCCATTTTCTCCTTTCAATTCTTCATCAAATATTTTTTCTACACCATCCTTTCCAACTGTTTTTGTTTCATAATAATTACCAAAATTATCTTTAAGAGGATATCCTATATAACCTAAAACATGCCCCAAACCAAACAATTTTATATAATTTCTTTTAGCATGCGTTTCTCCATCATCTTCATTAATACCATTCCAAGCCAACTCAACACCATTTTTATCATAAATAATTCCTCTCTCAGAAAAAACAACGGAGTGCTCAAGCCTATTATTTTCTCCTTTAGACAAATAATACTCTCCGTTTACAATTTGAAGAGAAAACAATTTTGAAGTAAAAATTAAAACTACTAATATAAAAAAAATACCTAATGAAAAAATAGTTTTTTTTGAAATTGGTTTTTCTATTCTTCCTTCAAATTGTTGATTGTCAAAATCAGGGAGATTACTAGAATCCAAAAATATTTCATCTGGATCAATTTCTCCTCCGTATTTATTTCTTTTTCTAAATCTAAAAAAAATCATAACTTAAAATTTAAAACCTTAATTTCATTTTTATCCAATCAATAAAAAAATAAAAAATAAGTACTATTAAAAAATAACTAAAAGATATACCATAAAAAAACTCTCTAGAAATTCCATAAACAGAATCTACAAAAAAAGCAATAATAAAAGCTTCGTAATAATTACTAAAAAAAGAAATTCCTAAAATAATAAAAATAGTAATAAACCACCATGGTAGAAAAACAGCACTAAAAATTAAGCTCAAATCAAATATTATTCTTATTTTTCTATCTGAATCCATTTTAGTTCAAAAATATTTACAGCACTCTTAAATAAAACTATTTTAAATGGATTAATTGGTTCAGAAATTATTTCTTCAACAGAACCAAAAAAAGGATTATTTATTCCTACAGCGACAACAGGGTCTCCTATATCAACAGTAGCATCTCTAGGAACTTCTACTTCAAAATTACCAGCTCCTTTTCCTGTTGCTGTAACAACTATATTACTGAAACCAACCATCACTTCTTGTTTTTCTTTTGGGGAAGAAAACAATTTTACCTTGGCTGTTTTTTTTCCTACTTCATCTATTTTTCCTATCAAAATATTTCCGAAAGCAAAAACATCATTTCCTCTTTTTATACCAGAATCACTTCCTAAATCAATAATAAGAGAGTCATAAATAGATTTATTTGGCTTAGCTAAAACAGATGCGAGAATAAAATCACGATTATCTACTCTACCTAAAATCTGTTTCAGCTCCAAATTTTCTTTTAATAAAACACTTCTATCGGAAAGAATAGTCTCCGCTTCAAAAATATCTTTTTTAAGTTGTTCATTAACTATAAGTAATTTCTTTTTTGAAACCAAAAAACCAAAAGGATTAATTACACTGTTATCTAGATATGTCTCTGTCTTCCATAAAGGGTAAACTACTAATTCAAAAACATTAAAAAATATATTTTTTATTTCGGAATAAAAAAATATAAAAACAACCAAAAATATAATTAGGGATATTTTATTTCTTTTTTTTCTAGTATCCTTTGAGAGGTAATTCATCGTCGTTTTTAATTAACATATCTTGAAAATCTTCAAAATTTTCTAAAACAATTCCTGTTCCTCTTGCAACAGCAGTTAATGGCTCATCAACCAAATAAACAGGAACTTCAACATGTTTACTTAAAATTTTATCAAAGCCTCTTATCAAAGCACCTCCTCCAGCAATAAAAATTCCTCTATTTATAATATCAGAAACTATTTCTGGAGGTGTTGTTTCTATAACTTCTTTGACAGCATCAAGTAATACATCAACAGAAGAACTAATTGCTTTTCTTATATCCTCATCGGTTACTATTATTTCTTTTGGGAGACCTGTAATCAAATCTCTACCTCTTGCAACAAATTTTTCTTTTTCTTTTTCTTTTTGGGGATTTAATATTCCTATAGTCAATTTCATATCTTCGGCAGTTTTTTCTCCTATAAGCATTTTATATTCATCTCTCATATATGAGATAATGTCTTGGTTAAATTTATCACCTGCTACTCTCATATTTTTAGAATTTACAATTCCTCCAAGAGAAATAACAGCGATATCTGTTGTTCCTCCTCCTATATCTACAATTACACTTCCCACAGGATCATGAACAGGAAGATTATGCCCAATAGCAGCTGCCATAGGTTCTTCTATAATATGGACTTCTCTTGCTCCAGCACTCTTAGCAGCATCTCTTACTGCCCTAGTTTCAACATTTGTAATTCCTGACGGAACACCAACCAAAACTCTTGGGCCTATTATTTTATTTGAATCTTTTTGAGCCTTGTTTATTAAATAAGAAATCATTTCTTCTGCAACCTCAAAATCTGAAATAACCCCATCAACAAGAGGTTTAATAGCAACAATATGATTAGGTGTCCTTCCTAACATTTTTTTAGCATCCATACCAACAGCTACAACTCTTCCTGTTTTTTGATTCAAAGCAACAACCGAAGGCTCGTTCAAAATAATCCCTTTACCGCGACGATAAACAAGAGTATTTGCTGTTCCTAAGTCAATACCAATATCATTAGAAAACCATTCGTCAAAATTTTTCTTTGTTTTATTTAGTATTTTATTGAGAAATTCCATTGCCTTAATATTACCTAAAAAGCGTGTAAAATACAAACAAATAGTTAAAAGTTCATAAAGTTATAAGGTTTGTAAAGTCCATAAAGCACAAGTTTTTCTCTGTCATTACAAGAAAGAGCCATAAAATTATCAATCGGCTCAGTCCTTTTGGGACTGAGCCGATTGATAATTTTATGGCTCAACATAGCTATTCTATCGGGTCAGAGGGTGACTCGATAGAAATCATTTATTTTACCCTCTCCAAAAAATCATCTACCGAAATTATTTCACTATCATCAGAATCTCGTTTTTTAAATTCCACCCCACCAGATTCAATAGATTTTTTACTCACCACTACACGATACGGAGTACCGATTAAATCGCTGTCAGCAAATTTTTCTCCCGCTTTTTTATCTCGGTCGTCAAACAAAACATCCACACCTTTTTGTTGTAATTGATTATAAATTTTTTCAGCTTCTTCATCTGCCCCCAAACTCAACAGATGCACTTTAAAAGGAGCTGTGATTTCAGTCCAAACAATACCTTTTTCATCTGACAAAGTCTCTGCTATTGTTCCCATCAATCTCCCTGGGCCAATACCGTAAGAACCCATTATCACAGGATGTTTTTCTTGATTTTCGTCATTATAATTTAACTCAAAAGCATCTGAGAATTTTGTTCCTAAACTAAAAATATTTCCCACCTCTATTGCTTTCTCCTTTCTCAAATCTTTATTTCCACACTCGGGACAAGAATTTTGTTCATCAATAATTTCTTCATTTATTGCTACTTTACATTTATCACAAATATAAATTATATCTTCCCCTGATTCCGAAACAGTTTGAAATTCGTGTGAATATTTTGAAAATGTTCCACCAGATGCATATGTTAGATAAGTAATGTCTCCTATCCCTACTATATCAAAAATATTTTTGTAAGCTTGTTTTGCTTTTTCATAAAAAAAATCATGACTTTCTACATCTCTAGAAAAAGAGTACAAATCTTTCATTAAAAATTCTCTTCCTCGCATTATTCCTGATTTTGCTCTGGCTTCGTTGCGGAATTTTGTCTGTATTTGATAAGCATAAACAGGTAAATCTCTAAAAGATTGAATATGGTCTTTCATTAATCTTGTGATTGCTTCTTCATGAGTAAACCCAAGTCCTACTTCTGTATCATTTTTAAGTTTTGTTTTAAACCAATTATCCACCACATCATCACTCCACCGGTCTGTTTTGTCCCAAACTTCTTTGTCTTGCAATGTTGTAAGTAAAAGTTCTTGCCCACCAATCTTATTCATTTCGGCTCTTATAATATCATTTATATTATTTAAAACTCTCAAACCAAGTGGTAGATAAGAGTAAACACCAGCCATTTCTTTGTTAATAAAACCACCCCTGATTAAAAGTTGTGCGTTTTTAGACACCTCATCTTTTGGAGCTTCTTTTCTTGTTTTTGTGAATAATTGTGATTGTTTCATAAACTTAATATTACATTAAAATCAAAAATAAAAAAACACCTTGTTGCTTTTACAACAAGATGTTTGATAAGGAGAAAGTCCTTTAAATATTTTTCAAAAAAAATTTAATTCTAAGAGGAATCTCATGTACCTTTAAACACCCTTCCCTGTCTGATATCTGATACTGAGGTTTTTCTGGATTCAAAATTCCCAAATTACAGACACTGTCCACAATATAGATATCAAACCCTAACAAAAAACTATTTCCGAAAAAATGTAAAACCAAACGAAAATCATCCTCAGAAAACCAAAGAATATTTTTAAGTTCTTCTGCTGTAAGAACTTCTTTAGTTATTTCCGCCATTTCTCTCGGAGCAACGACCAATATCTTCATATCTCCCCCTTTTTTTTAAAGTTAAAATTCAAAAAATTCTGCTAAAAATAGTAATATACAATATAATATTAATCAATATAAAAACTATTTTGATGTTCTTAAGAGCATTAAAATAGTTTTAGTATATCATTATAAGTAACTGCCACCATCAAGAGAATTAGAAGTGCGAAGCCAACTAAATTAAGAGTATTTGCAATTACAGGTTTTATATTTTTTCTCATAACTGTTTCTATTAAGATAAACAAAAATCTTCCTCCGTCTAATGCTGGAAAGGGGATACTGTTTATAACAGCCAGATTGATAGAAATAAAAGCAGTAAAACTCAACAAATAAATAAAACCAAATTCAGCTGCATCTCCCACCATTCCAACAATACCAACAGGTCCTGCCACTTGCGAAAAACTGGCTGTGCCTGTAATGAGCTGATAAACAAAAGTAGCCAACCCAACAATTATAGCCAAAACTAAACCTAGTGTTGTTTTTAATCCTTCCCAAACTGCTCTAAAAATACCAAATTTTGCAATCCCTATTTCTTCCACAGTAATACCTATCGCTGATTGATTTTTCAAAATATCGTTTGTTGGTATAACTGAAGTAAAAGCTGGTTCTAATTCCCCTCTCTTATATAAAATACTTATTTCTTTTTCTCCATGAGAAGATATAAAACTTACCATTTCTTCTGGAGAAAAATTTTGCACAGATTCATTTTCTGACCCTAAAAACAAAAGTTTGTCTCCTACTTTTAACCCTGATTCAAATGCGGGTGATTCTTCTAGCACATTTACTATTACAACATTTGCATCTTTTACCACACCTTCCTCAAATTCTGCAACAGGCGTAGGAAGCCCAACCATAAAACCAATAACTATCAAAATCCATGCAAAAAGAATATTAAAAAATACTCCAGCAGAGATGGTTATGGCTTGTGCCCATTTTGGTTTATTAACCATACTTCTCTTGCTGTCTTCTCCAAAAATACTTTCATCATCTGGATCTTCACCAAAAATTTTTACAAAACCTCCAAGTGGAATAGTATTTATGGAATATTCTGTTTCTCCTTTTTTAAAAGCAAAAAGTCTTGGAGGAAAACCAAGTCCAAACTCATCTACTCGCATTCCTGTTTTTTTGGCAACAATAAAATGTCCAAACTCGTGAACGAGAATAAGAATAGCAAGAATAATAATAAATAAAATTATTGTCATATATATTATTATAAACCAAACGCAAGGCAAAAACAATTTGTTAAAAATTATAGCGACCGCTATAATTTTTAACAAATTGTTTTTGTTGTATAATTATCTCAACATAAACTCTTCCTTCAACCATTTATCATTTTCAAGATTTTCTACCGTCATATACAAAACATCTTTTCCTAAAAATAGATTTGATTTCAACATTATAATTAATTCTTGGCATTCGTAAGGAAATACCCAAACACTATTTTGTAATTTTATAAAACCTAATCTATTTAGGTTGTTTCTTAATATTGTTCTTATTCCTTTTCTTGTTTCTTTTATATCAAAAATTACCACCCTCCATTTTTTATCCCACTTTTTTGGTTTTTTGATTTCTAAATCTCCAAGTTCGTATTTTGCTAGTTCTTGTTCACCTTTTTCTGTAAGACGAATAAATTTTCCTTTACTGGTTTTTTTTATTTCTATTAAATCTCTGTTTAGAAGGTTTTTTATGCTTGTATTAATATAATATTTTCTATGTCTTTTATTCTTTTTAGAAAATTTTCCTATAACTTGTAAAGCATTTGGGGCAACAACAGCAACTGACATAATACCAACAATCGCTACTGTTGATAAAATTATTTTTTGAATATTAATATTATTTTCTTTTTTCATAATAATACTATATAAACAATTTGTTAAAAATTATAGCGACCGCTATAATTTTTAACAAAATAAATAATAAATAATAATAAACAATAAAAAAATTATTAACTGAAACAAGAATTAATTATTAAGAATTTCACCTACTTCTCTTATCTCGTCTGCAATCCCATCAATCAAATCATAATTATCCAATTCATCTACACCTACCCAAGAATATTCAACAGCGTCTTCATCCAACTCTACATCCCCTGCAGAATAATTACAATAATAACTAAGAACAACAACAGGAACACCGTCGGGTCTAATAAAAGTAAGGTCTAGTAAATATTTTGGCTTATCTACTTCCAAATTTACTTCTTCTTTTATTTCTCTTCTCAAAGCGGTTTCAATCGCATAATACCACTGTCCTGCTTTGGTTGTTGGCTCTATATCTATATAATCGTCTACTTCTAAACCGCCACCAGGAATAGTCCATTTATTTGGAAAAGCTTTTTTGTCGGGACTTCTTTTGGTAATCAAATATTTTCCATCTTTATGAATGATAGCTGTTAAAGCAATTCTATGTAATTCTCTGTTTTTTATTTCCATTTTTTAGATTAAAGTTTTATAAAACCTTACTTTGAAATTTCCATTTCTTTTTTATTAAAAAGTTCTTCAAATTTTTTTGATTGTTCATCTACCAATTTTTGCATATCTTCTTTCAATCTAAATTTTTCATCTTCACCCATTTCTCCTTCTTTTTCCTTTTTTTGTATATCTTCCCAAACAATTTCTCTTTCACCTCTCAAAGAAACTCTAGCTTTTTCCAACTTTTCCTTTGCTGTTTTCAAAAGCAAAACTCTTCTTTCGGAAGTAAGCTCTGGAAAAATAACCCTTACACCAGAACTACCTGTTGAAAGAGATACACCTAGATTGGCATCTGTGATTGCTTTTTCTAGTGCTTTTATTTGAGAAGAATCCCATGGACTAACCATCAAGGTTCTTGCGTCTTCTACACTAACATTTGCAACCTGATTTACAGGCATCAATGAACCATAACTTTCTACCCTGACACCATCAAGAAGTGTGGGTGAAGCCATACCTGTCCTTATAGTAGAAAATTCTTTTATTAACCAATTTTCTACCTCTTTTATTTCGTTTTTAAAATTTGAAAAATCGTACATATTTTATAGCTAATAAATTTAATTGTTATAATCTTTTAATTTCTACTTTAATTATATTATAACCAATTTTTTATGATTTACACAATTCCTCCACTTCTTTTATTACTTCTGCTATTCTATTTTCAGGAATACCAAATGGTTTTAACAAAGCATATCTACCTATACGAATATCTTTGCACAGAACAATTCCCTGATTTAATAATTCTTTTTTTTCATTTTTAGTCAAAGATTGTAGGGCTGTAATGGGATGTAAGTGTGTTTCATCAATCAAATCTTGTAAATTACCTTTATTTGGATAATTCCAACCAATCAATTCAATTCCAGCACACTCTCCATATTGAACCGCTCTAGAAGTAAATTTTGTATTTGTGACAATAAGCCTTCTTTGTTTTCTTGTCTTTACAACATCTCGGTAATATTTCCCTTTCATCAAATCATCAAAACGAGCCTTAACATAAAGAACTGTCTTTAAATCAGATTTCACACCAGTTCTAGTATGAAATTTTACTTCAACTCCTATAAATTCATCATCATTAATAGCGGTAACATCTAACTCGTGCAAAACACATAATCCATTTATTATTTTTCCTATTTCCACTTTATATTTTTTCTCTCTAAATATCTCCCCAATAAAATCTTCAAAAGGAAATCCTTGCGGACCTAATTCAGTAATAGCTCTCCTAAGAGAATACTTTGTGGCGGTATATTTTTCTTTTTCTCTTAAAAGCTCAAAAGCTTTTTGATAAATCTCGTGAGTAGAGACACCATCAAACAAAACTTCTGATACTTTTTTAGATACATCTTCTATAACAAGTTCTGATGCTCCAGCTCTCCTTAAAGAATTTTTTAGTTTTTCAATATCAAAGATTTCTTTTTCACCATTCGCTTTGGTAATAAATATTTCATTCATACACTAAGTATAAATTAGTTTTTAAAGTTTATAAAGTTAAGAAAGTTGAAAAAGAAAAAATTCGCAAAGCGAATTTTTTCTATAAACTGTAAACTGTAAACTGTAAACTGTAAACTGTAAACTGTAAACTGTAAACTAAATTATAACCCCTCCTCCAATACAAATATCGCCGTCGTACAAAACTAAAGACTGCCCTGCAGAAACCGATTTTTGGGGTTCATCAAAAACAATTTTAAACTCTTCAGTACTTTGAGTGTTATAAATTTTACAATTTTGTAATGGTTGTCTATATCTTATTCTTCCTTGATATTTTTTATTTAAATCAGGTATTTCTCCCAAAATCCAATTAATATTATTTATAACAATTTCTTTTTTATCATAATTTATATTTTCTTTTATTTTTTTATAAACAGTAATTGTATTTTTTTCTATATTTTTTTCTACAACAAAATAAGGTTTATCATCGGGTGTTTTTTCTATGATTGTAAATCCGTGTCTTTGCCCATATGTAAAATAATAAGCACCATCATGATATCCAATTACATTTCCCTCTTCATTCAAAACATTTCCTTTCTTTTCTGGTAAAAACTTTTTCAAAAAATCTTTCATCTCTATCATTCCTACAAAACACAAACCCTGACTATCTTTTTTTTCAGCTGTGAGTAGGTCAAATTTTTTTGCCAATTTTCTCACTTGTGGTTTTTCTAATTCTCCAATAGGAAATAATATGTGTTTCAATCTCTCTTGTGTAAGTGTCCAAAGAAAATAACTTTGATCTTTATTTTCATCTACCCCTTTTAACAAACTTTTAACTTTTAACTTTATAAACTTTGAACTAGCTCGTTCCTCAGAACGAGCATAATGACCAGTTGCAACAAAATCAGCTCCATTATCTAAAGCAAATTTTAAAAACCCTCCAAATTTTATACTCTTATTACACATTACATCTGGATTTGGGGTTCGACCGATTTTATATTCTTTAATCATATAATCAAAAACTTCTTTTTTGTAAATCTCTTCTAAATCCAAATCCATAAAAGGAATATCCAATTTTGCACAAACACGCATTGCGTCTAGCCTTTCTTCTCGCCAATCGCATTTTACAAATTCTGGTTGCCAGACTTTTATAAAAACGCCCACAACATCATATCCTTGTTTTTTTAGTAAAGCAGCAGAAACAGACGAGTCTACCCCGCCAGACAAACCAACAAATACTTTTCCTTTAGTCCGCCTTGGGCGGATACCATTATTTTTCATTACTTTTATACTATCTTATTTATAAAGAAAAAACAAAAAAAACTCTCAAATGAGAGTTTTTTTGAAGAAAAATTATTTTTTCTTTCTCTTAACAACTTTTTTCTTAGTAGCTGGTTTTTTCTTTGTTGTTGTTTTTTTCTTTGCAGGAGCTTTTTTCTTTGCAGGAGCTTTTCTTTTTACTGTTTTTTTAACAACTTTCTTTTTCATAACTTTTTTCTTTGCTACTGGTTTTTTAGCTACTTTTCTTTTAGTTGTTTTTTTCTTTGTTACCATAAAATTATTTAATTTTATTTTTAATAAAAAACATCGACCAATTTTCAAAATTCCAAATTCAAAAATATTTTAAAAAATAATTTTTATTTTTAAAAAATATTTTTTAACTTAATTTAATTATACAACTTTTTTATTTAAAAAAAATATTTTTTTTAAATTTTTTGTGGAAAACTTTTTTAAAAAAGTTTTATTTTTTAAAAAAGTTTTTTATTTTTTATTTTTTTTAAAAAAAATTTTCGTCAGTATGTTCGTACTGACGAAAAAATTTTCACACCAGTTCGTGCGAACTGGTGTGTTTATACGATCGTATATAAAACAAAAAAATAATATGTCAAAAAAAACATTTGCAGATTTTTGTTTTTAGTTTATAATCAACAAGTATAAAAGCGTCGGTACTCAAGTGGTCAACGAGGGCAGACTGTAAATCTGCTGACTTAGTCTTCGCAAGTTCGAATCTTGCCCGGCGCACATAAACAAAAATGCTCTCTGTTGAGAGCATTTTTGTTAAATTCTAATTTTTTCCTTTTTCTTTTGTTCTGGATTGCTTCGTTTCACTCGCAATGACGATGAAGATTTTTTCTTAACATCAAATACAATTTCATTATTTTTTAAATCAATTCCTACTTTTCCTCCTACCATCATATTGTTTTCAATCATCAAACCAGCCAAGGGTGTTAAGATTTTGTTTTGAATCATTCTCTTCAAAGGTCTTGCTCCATATTGTGGATCATAACCTTCCTTAGCCAAGTATTCCAAAACTTTCTCTGTTATATTTAACTCAATATTTTTATTCAACATTCTCTTTGCAACAATATCAACTTGGATATTCACAATTTCTTTTATCGCTTCTGGAGAAAGGACATCAAAGATAACTACCTCATCCAGACGATTTATAAACTCTGGACGAAAACTATCTTTCAGTGCTTTCATTACATTTGATTTTGCATCACGATAGTTTTCTACATCATTTTTATTTTGACCGAAACCAATACTTTCCATCTTATCAATAAATTGAGAACCGATATTTGATGTCATAATAATCACAGTGTTTTTGAAATTTACTTTTCTAGCCTTTGCATCTGTTAGAGAACCATTATCAAGAACCTGAAGTAAAATATTAAATACCTCTGGGTGAGCTTTTTCTATTTCATCAAACAACACTACCGAATAAGGTCTGTGACGAACAGCTTCAGTTAGATTTCCTCCTTCTTCATGTCCTACATATCCCGGAGGAGAACCAATTAATTTTGAAACAGAATGTTTTTCCATCAATTCTGACATATCTACCCTAATCAAAGCATCTTCATCATCAAACAAAAATCCAGCCAATTTTTTGGTTAATTCTGTTTTACCTACACCTGTTGGTCCTAAAAACATAAACGAACCAATCGGTCTATTTGGATCAGAGATACCAACACGAGACCTCTTCACTGCATCAGATATTTTTTGAATAGCATTATCTTGTCCAATAACACCCTTTTTTAACTCGGTTTCTATTCTACTTAATTTATTTATTTCTTCTTCAAGCATTCTGTTTACAGGCACACCAGACCAACGACTAACAATGTCAGCAATTTCATTTTCTGTTATCTCTTCATTCAAAATTCTTCTAGATTTTTGAAGTTTCTTTAATTTTTTATTATTTAATTCTACTTCTTTTTCAAGTTGTGGAATTTTTACATAACGAATCTCTGCCGCACGAGACAAATCGGCAATAGCTTCTGCTTGTTCTGCTTCCGCTCTTAAACCATCTAGATTTTCTTTTATCTCCTTTATATTAGAAAGTGCTGTTTTTTCGTTTTTCCATTTCAATTCTAACTCAGAAGTTTTTTCTTTTAATTCTCCTATTGCCTTGTCTATTTCTTTCAATCTTCCGTCTGTTTTCTTTTTATTATTTTCTTTTGTGAGAGCTTGTTTTTCAATTTCCAAACGCATTATTTTTCTATGAGCATCTTCCAAAACAGCTGGTTTGTTTTCTAAAGAAATTTTTAAAGCTGAAGCTGCTTCATCTATCAAATCTACTGCTTTATCAGGTAAAAATCTGTCTGTAATATAACGACTAGACAAATCTACAGCAGATACGATAGCGTCGTCTGTTATTTTTACACCGTGATACAACTCGTATCTTTCTTTAAGTCCACGCAAGATTGCTTTTGCATCTTCAAGAGAAGGTTCATTTACCATTACTGGTTGAAACCTTCTTGTTAGAGCTGGGTCTTTTTCTATGTATTTTTGATATTCTTTTAAAGTGGTTGCTCCGATTACTCTCATCTCCCCTCTTGCTAGTGCTGGTTTGATCATATTGGAAGCATCCATTTGTCCTTCTGAAGCTCCAGCTCCAACAATAGTATGAATCTCATCTATAAACAAAATAACTTTTCCATTAGATCCTTCCACCTCTTTCATTATTGCTTTTAATCTATCTTCAAACTCTCCTCTATATTTTGTCCCAGCAACCAAAAGACCCATATCAAGAGAAAGTATTTCTTTATTTTTTAAAGACTCTGGTGCATCTCCTTGAACTATTCTCAAGGCTAGACCTTCTACAATAGCTGTTTTTCCAACACCAGCTTCCCCTATTAAAATAGGATTATTTTTTGTTCTGCGAGAAAGAATTTGAATTATTCTCCTTATTTCTTCGTCCCGTCCAATAACAGGATCGAGTTTGTTATCCATTGCTAGTTGAGTAAGATTTCTAGTGAACTTATTTAATGCCTTAAATTTTTTTGGGCTTTTTATGTCAGTAATATTTCCATCTCTTACTTCTTTCAAAATTTCTATTACTTCATCTTTGTTTATTTTAAAACGAGAAACTACTTCCTGAACATTTCCTGGGGCATCTAAAAGAGAAATAAGAAAATGCTCTGTAGAAATAAACTCATCTTTCATACTTGACGCAACATGAGTAGAGTTTTCCAAAACTTTTGCCAATTCAGGAGTTAGATAAATTTGATAAGAAGGACTTAAAGTAGAACCTCTTTCTGGGTCTTCTAAAAGATCAAAAAGATTATCTGTAAGAAGCAAAGTATCTATTCCCAGTCTTTCTAAAACAGAAATAATCAAACTTTCTTCTTGCAACATTAAGGCAGTAAAAAGATGTAGAGGGCCGACATGATTTTGTCCTCTTTCAATGGCTAGTTCGTGAGCCTTTTTAATAGCTTCTTTTGCTTTTGTGGTTAAATGATTTAGTGGTGGCATGATAATTTTAAGTTTACAGTTTACAGTTTAAAGTAAACAGTTTACAGAATAAAATACATTTTTACTTTTATTCGGTCAAGGGTTTTTGGTCTTTTTGAGACTGAGAATCTAGAATAGTTTTTAATTCATCTTTTACAAAATCTAATGTAATAAAGATGTTTGTTGAGTCTATATTGATTCCAACTACATTTCCTTCAATATCTAATAGCGCTGAACCTTTTGACAACTTTTCTGGTAAATCTGTTTTTATCTTTTCAGTTACTTTTTCAGTAATTATTGTTTCTGTTGTTGTTGCAATATCATTTTCATTTAAAGCCGTTTCACTTAATAAATCTTCTTCAACCAAACTTGAAATAATTCCTGTAAAAACTTCGTTTGTATTTGATTGATTTAACAAAACAACAGATTGACCTAACTTTAAAGTACTTGAGTCTTCTAAAATAACTGTTTTAAACACTGTCTTAAAAATACCATCATTAGGATTAGATGTTTTTAAATACACTAGTTTTTTATCTTCGTTGATAGAGAGTATTTCTAGATTCAAAACATCTTTTCCTCTTGTAAAAGAATATTTTTCCTTTTCTTTTATATTTTCTAAGCTAGTCAAAACAATCCCTTTTTTGTCTATTATAATCCCAGTACCAACAAAACCTTCCTCGTTGTTAATCTTTATAATAGACTCGGAACTTTTTTCTATTGCATCTACTATCATATTTTGCTCTTTTACAACAACAACTTCTTTTTGAATAGTAGCCGTTTGTGTATTAGGGGTTATGGTCTCAACTGTTTTTTCAACTACTTTATGAATTGTCTGCACAACAGCAGGCGGAGCTTGATCCATAAGAGTAACAGTCACAATACCTGTCGCTATAGATGTGACGAAACTAACCAACAAAGTTAGCATCACTATTTGCATTTTATTTAGATTTTCTATATCCATTTTTAAATTAAAATTAAATTAAAATTTACAAATTCTAAACAGTAATTTCTAAATTCTAACAAAATCTACAGATTTCATAATACATCAATATTAAATCTGTGGCAAATCATTTTTTATTGCCAATATAATTAAATGGTCTAAAAATTCTGATGTATTTAAACCTACAAATTCTATTGATTTTGATAAATGTGAATTTTGTCTTAAATCGGGCATAGAATTTGTTTCTAATATATAAATTCCTCTTTTTGGATGAATAATAAAATCTGAATGGGAATAATTTTTTATACCTAAAAGTTTGTGTGATTCTAGTGTAATTCTTTGAATATTTTCTTTTTCAAAATTACTTAATTTAGGAAAACCTACATCAAAACTACTTTTTATCTTTGATTCCATATCTAAAATATTACCTTCGTAAGTAATCTCAACCGGAAGAAAAGAATAATTGTTTTTAGTTCTAAAATTATCAACAACACAACATGTCATTTCTCTTCCTTTAATAAACTCTTCAATCAATATTGAATCTGTTATTTCAAAAAGATTCTCTATACTTTCCTTCAAGTCATTTATCGTTTCCATGACATTGATATTAAAAGAAAAATCTCCTAAAGCAGGTTTAACAATATAAGGAGCAGGAATATCTTTAAAAATTTCCATTATGTCTTTTTCTCTATAGTTATCTTTCCTTATTAATTTATAATACGGAGTCTTTATACCATTTTTTTCATAAGTTTTTTTAGAAAAAATTTTATTTCCTGAAATTGAAGAGGAGAGGAAATCTGAACCAACATGCTTAACACCAAAATTATCTAAAATCTTTTCTATTGAACCGTTGGTTTTTATTGTATTAAAAACCAAATCTATTTGTTTAAATAATTTTTCTGGAGAAATAGTTTTTCCGTTTAGGTACCAATTTCCATCTTTTGATAATACTATGTCATACGCAATATATTTATCTTCCGAAAGATTTTTTAAAATAGAAATTCCATTATCCATAGAGATGGTATGGTCAAAATTTCCCCCTCCTCTTAAAATAGCAATTTTAATTTTGTGGATCATAGGTATAGTATAATTTAGAATGTGGAATGTAGAAAGTAGAAAGTGGGGAGTTATAAAAATCAAAAGTTCATTCTGGATTTATTGCTCCGGGCTTTTCCGAAAAACCCGAAGTTCGTTTCACTCGCAATGACAGAAAAGATTCGCTTTTCTGTTGACTAATTTCCAAAGGAAATTCGTCATTGCGAGGGCTTTAGCCCGAAGCAATCCAGTTTTCTTAATTCTTAATTCTTAATTCTTAATTCTTGTTTCTATCTCCCCGAACGCCATTTTTCTATTTTCTCGTGATGTCCCGATAATAGCACTTTTGGGACTTTGTAATTTTTATTTTTATATTTAAAACTCTCTGGTCTAGTATAAACCTCTGAAGAAGAAACTCTATTTTCCTCTAATGATTCTATATCACCCAGCACACCTTTTATTTGTCTTGAGATAGAATCAATCAAGATCATTGCTGGTAATTCCCCTCCTGTCAAAACATAATCCCCAATAGAAATATCTTCTGTTTTAAAAACTTTTTTGACTCTTTCATCTATTCCTTCATAATGCCCAGATATAATGATAGTATCCTTGTAATTTTTTGAAACTTCTTTTGCATAATTAGTTTCAAACTTTTTACCATTTGGTGCAAGAAAAATTATTTTTACTTTATTTTTAATACCTTTTGCTTTTGCAATTGCTTTTATTACAGGCTCTGCCTTGATTACCATCCCTGGGCCTCCACCATAAGGTTTGTCATCTACCTGTCTTTTATTTTTTGCAAAATCACGAGGATTATAAAACTTTACTTTTATTATTTTATTTTTTATCGCACGAGCAATAATAGACTCGTTTAAGTAAGAGTCAAATGTTTGTGGAAATAATGTAATTATGTGAAAAGTCATTTTTGAAGTTTTTAGTTTATATTTTTTAGTTTATAGCAAAAACTTTTGCTTTGCAAAAGTTTTTTGTGATTCTTAATTCATTATTCATGATTCATAATTCTGTAAAATTTTTTAAAAAAACAACCTCGCCCTAGGGCGAGGTTGTTTTTTTAAAAAATTTTTACATCTTTAGATCTTCAATTGCTTCGTCTACGCTTGATTGATCAGCTGCAACGATCCTTTCTGGTCTCATTCCTCCTTCTGGTTCGTTAATTTTTAGATTAACACGAGCGTTGTTTTTCATTCCTACAACTCTTAATAGAGTTCTGATTGCTTTTGCTGTGTTTCCACTTCTTCCGATAATTTTTCCCATATCTACTGAAGCAACATCTAAAGTTAATAACACTCCCATTTCGTCTACTTTTCTTTCAATTTTTACGGCGTTTGGTTCATCTACCAAAGCTTTCACTACATATTCTAAAAATTCTTGTTCTTTTTCCATATTTACTTTTACTAAAATTACTAAACCCCCACACCTTTTAAAACATCTTTTTTTCAAACAAAATCTAAGATAATAAAATATTTAAAATATAACCATATGCAACAAAATTTCTAAAAATATTTTAAAAGGTGTGGGGGTAAACTTTTAATTCTTGCAGTAAGTTCGACTAAAACTGCTTATTAATATAATAACAAACTCTTTATTATAGAGCAACTATTCATAACGAAGAGCCTCTATAGGACTCTTATGTGAGGCCTTTCTAGCAGGATAAATTCCAAAAACCAAACCAATAAATGCAGAAACGGTTATAGCCAAAATTGATGCTCCGTACGAAAAACTAAATCTCCAATCAAGGTCAGCAAAATTTGTTAAAATAATTGCTGTCAAAAATGAAAATGTAGCTCCTATCAAAATACCAACGATACCGCCTAATACTGTAAGAATAACTGATTCAAAAAGAAACTGTGTCATTATATCTTTGTTTGTAGCACCGATTGCTTTTCTTAATCCTATTTCTTTTGTTCTCTCTGTCACAGACACAAGCATAATATTCATAACCCCCACTCCCCCAACAACCAAAGCAATCCCTACCACAGCTGACAAAAAAATTGTAAGTACACTCAAAATAGTCCCAATTTGATCAACCATTCCTTCTTGAGTAATAACAAAAAAATCATCCTTATCAGGGTCAGTAATGCCGTGGGTTTCTCGTAGAGTTGCTTCAATATCTTTAACAGTAATATCTACATTTTCAGGACTGTCCGCTTTCAAAATAATTTCGTTATAATAATCAATTCCCATCAAATATTTTTGAGCTGTTGAATATGGGACAACAACAATTTGGTCAATATTAAAACCGGAAATAGAACCGCGAGGTGCCAAAACTCCTACGACTTTAAAATTTCTACCTTTTATTTTTATATTTTTTCCAAGAGGATCCTCGTAGGGAAAAAGTTCGTCTTTTACATCCGAACCAATAATAGTCACACTTGCCTTACTTCGTATTTCTCTGTCCCCAAAAATAATTCCCGTTTCCAATTCTGCTCCGTACATTTCTTGCATCAACTCTGCCGACCAACCAAAATTGGTTGATTTAAAAGTCTCTCCTTTATAAGAAACGCTTCCGGGAACAATAACAGCAGGAGCAATTTGAGAAAGATGTGGAACATTTTCTTTTCTTTGCAATGCTTCTACATCTCTTGTTTTTAAAGAGTCTTGAAAAATAGATTCTGCAAAATCATTCAACCCTTTTGGTTCTTGTCCTGGGCGAATAATAATTGTTTCCGCCCCAATCCCTCCTAATTGGTCTAGGATAAGATTTTCGGCTCCTTTTCCTATTGAAAAAATTAAAATAATAGAAGATATTCCAATAACAATCCCGAGAATCGTCAAAAACGAGCGAACCTTGTTCACTTTTAATCCAATTATTGATGTTTTGAATGTGTTGTGTAAGTTCATATTTTTTAAGTTTACAGTTTACGGTTTACAGTTTACAGTAGACATTTAACCGTTTTTTTTTTAACGAATTTTTGCTTAGCAAAAATTTTCTGTAAATTGTAAACTGTTATCTGTAAACTTTATTATTTTTATTATTTCTTAAACTCTCCTGCCTGTCTACTATTCTTCACCTTCTCATCCGACTCCAACAAACCATCCTTAATCCTAATTATCCTATCCGCATATTCGGCTGTGTATGTTTCGTGCGTAATCAAGATAATAGTCTTACCTTTGTAATTCAATCTTTTAATAATATCCATTACCAAGCCACCAGATTTTGAATCCAAGTTTCCTGTGGGTTCATCCGCAAAAATAATTTCTGGCTCACCTACCAAAGCACGAGCAATAGACACTCTTTGTTTTTCTCCGATTGAAAGTTGCTGTGCTTCGTGATCTATCCTGTGAGACAAGCCGACAGATTCTATTGCTTTTCTGGCCATATCGTCCCATTTACTTTCTTCTATATCAGAATAAAAAAGAGGGAGCTTTACATTGTCTAGCACAGAAGTTTTGGGTAAAAGATTAAAAGCTTGAAAAATAAAACCAATTTTTTTGTTTCTTAATCTTGCTAAATCATTATCTGTAAATTTTTCAAAACTTTTATTTTCAAAAAGATATTGCCCTTTTGAAGGAGAATCCAAAAAGCCAAGAATGTGCAAAAGAGTAGATTTTCCAGAACCACTTGGACCCATTATAGCGACAAATTCCCCTTTCTTTATATCAAAAGAAACACCTCGCAAAGCACGAGTTTCCACACCGTCATCTTGGTATATTTTTTCCAAATCTTTTACTGAGATTAATGTTTGCATTTTTTTATATTTCGTCGTCATTGCGAGAGAATTTTTGAAGTAAATTTTACTTCAACGAATTTAAGATAATAACTATCTTGAAGTTATAACCTTATCCCCCTCTCCTAATCCAGAAATAATTTCCAATCTTCCGTCCGTACTTCTCATACCAATTTCAACTTCTCTTTTTTCTACCTCTCCGTCATCATTTAAAATTTCCACAAACTGTCCTCCGTTTACCATTATCACTCTATAAGGAACATTTATTACACCTTCACGACTGTCTGTCAAAATATCTATATTGGCAGTCATACCTGAAAAAATTCTTTCGTCTTTCTGAGTAAATTGCAATTTTGTCTTATAAGCAGAAATTCCTTCAATTGTTGTATCAGCTGGATCTATAAAAATAATTTTTGCCTCAAAATCAACTTCATCATAAGCATCAAGGGTAATCATAGCAATGTCGTTTATTCTTATCTTTGCTATATCTGCTTCAGGAACAAAAGCTTCAATCTCATATTCATTATTACTAATAACAGTAAAAGCTATTGCATTGGACTGGACAATTTCACCTACTTCAATATTTTTTTTGGTAACAATTCCATTTATAGGAGAATGAATTATTGTCTTCGTTATCAAGGCTTCATAATTTTTTACATTTGCTTCAGCTGATTTTACTTTTGATTCTTGAGCGTTAATTTCTTCATCTGTTGAACCAGCTTTTTTCAAAGATAGTTGTTGTTGTTCCAAAGAAAGACTGGATTCGGCTGTTTTATATTTTTCTTCGGCAGTAGATAGATTACTCAAAGCAGTATTAACACCCACTCTTGCACTTGCAATGTCTGTCTTATAACCATCTATTGTTGTTTGTGATAAATTAGAGCCGACCGTCAATCCATTAACCGCTAAAGAAACTTTCTCCAGTAAATTGTTTATTTCATTTAAATTGTTTTTTGCGGTATTTGTATAACCAGAAATATTATTCAAAATATTTGAATCCAAAATCAAGCTATCACTCCAATCATTAAAAATAATCTCAACACTAGCTCTTTTTGATTCTATATAACTTTCTAAAATATAATCAGTATTAATTATTAGTTGAGGGCTACTGCTACGAGGATTGTCAAAAAGTTGGTCTGTTTGATTTCTAATAGCATCATCTGATTTTGTAAAAGAATCTTTTATTTTTACAGCCAAATTATTTTTTGCATCCACCAAAGACTGCTCTGCGTTTTTAACTTTTGTTTCTTGAATAAGAATTTCTTCTTCTCTTGTTCCTTTTTTCAACTCATTTAATCTTGATTCTTCTACTTCCAAACTTGCCTGTGCTTGAAGTAGTTGCGCTTGATATTGAGAATTATTTAAAGTAGCCAAAATTTGTCCTCTGTAGACAATATCACCCACTTCTTTATAAATATTTGCTACTTTTCCTCCTGATTCAAATGCCAAATCCACCTTACTAGATGGTTTAACCTTTCCTGTTATACTTACAACCTGCTCCAAATTTCCTCTCTCAGCAACAATAAAATCTACATTTAGTTTTTCCTCTTTAAAAACAAAATATCCTATTATTAATATAATAATTAAAGCTGATATGGTATATTTTTTGGGAAGATTCAATATATATTGAATCATGTGTTTTATTTTCATCATATGTCATATATATTAACACTTAAAAAACTTAAAAACAAAAAACGGTAAAAAAATAAAATCCACAGGGACTCAGTCCCTGTGGATTTTATTTTTTTACCGTTTTTTGTTTTCCCAATGAAAAAAGCCGAATCCCGAAGGAAACGACTTTTTTCAGTGTACCTATTATAATTATGGGCGAACCAACAAAAATAATAGATACATTTACTATAATACTCGTGTAGAAAAAAAAGTCAATAGTTTTTTACAAAACTGTGGATAACTAAAATAGTTATAAACCCCCACACCTTTTAAAAAAGGTGTCTAGGGTAAACCCCCACACCTTTTAAAAAAGGTGTGGGGGTAAAGTTGAAAGTTTATAAAGTTTATTATTTATTTACATTCCACTAAATAATTCCAGTCTATTTTTAACCACCTCCTTCATACTATCAACAACAGGTTTCATTATTTTGTAAGGGGCTATTTCATCAGGATTTTCTTTTAGTGATTTTTCCAAAGCTTGTCTGTAAGCTAATCTTATTTCTGTATTTATATGCACAACAGAAATACCATTTTCAATTGCTTTTACAAAATCCTCATCAGATATACCTGAACCTCCGTGCAAAACCAAAGGTATTTCAACAGCTTCTTTTATTTCTTTTATTCTTTCAATATTCAGTTCTGGGTTTTTGGTGTTCTTCAACATCCCATGCAGATTACCAACAGCAGGAGAAAACAAATCTACACCTGTTTTATCAACAAATCTTTTTGCATCTTCTGTTGTTGTCATCATTTCTCCCAAAGCCACTCCTTCGGGTATTTCATCCAATATTTTTGAAGAACCCCCGATATAACCTATCTCTCCTTCCATCAAAATATCTGGGTTAATACTCTTTGCATACTCAACACACTTTTTTGTTATTTCAATATTTTCTTCCAAAGATAATTTTGAACCATCAAATATAACAGCATCAAATCCAGAATCAACAGCATTTTTTAGACTGTCAAATGAATGACAATGGTCGGCGTTGCAATATATTGGATAATCAAATTCTTCTCTCAAACTTTTAACTACATCGACGACCTGCTTTGTTCCGAAAAATTCTCGCTCTCCTTCAGAAGCTCCAATTATAACAGGAACATTTAATTCTTTTGCGGAATTAAATATCGCCCACAGCCCCTCAATATTAGAAATATTAAAATGACCTATCGCAATATTTTTTTCTTCCGCTTCTTTTATAATTTGTTTTAAAGTTTTCATTATTATTAATAATAACATAAAATTTCCACTTCTACTTTATAAACTTTCAACTTTACCCCCACACCTTTTTTAAAAGGTGTGGGGGTTTACCCCCGACACCTTTCCTAGTATTATATAAATATAGAATTATTAGTAATTCCATATTTAATTTAATTTAATTTAACGAAAATAAATTTATCCACATTTTGTTCGAGGAACAATACTAGGAAAGGTGTGGGGGTTTATACTATTATATATATGTTTAATTTTTGGAAAAATGAAGATTTAGATTTTGTCGCTATTGGCGATATCGTCCTTGACGATTTTATAAAAATAGACGAGGCTGCAATAAAAGGAGATGAAAATAATCCTCTTTTATGCGTAAGTTTTGGAGACAAAGTTCCTTATGAATCTTCTACTGTGATTCCTGCTGTTGGAAACAGTCCCAATGCTTCTGTGGCAGCTTCTCGTTTAGGATTAAAATCAGCTCTGATTACAAATATAGGTAATGATAAAAGAGGAGAAGATTGTATTGAATCTTTAAAAAAAGACGGTGTTATTACGGATTACATTACAACTCACAAAAACGAAAAAACCAACTACCATTATGTTTTATCACACAAAGCCGACAGAACAATTTTAGTAAACCATACCAAATACGATTACAAACTTCCTGAATTTGGAAAACCGAAATGGATTTATTTGAGTTCTTTAGCAGAAAATTCTCTCCCCTTTCACAAAGAAATTTATAATTATCTGGAAAAGAATCCTGAAATAAAATTAGCTTTTCAACCAGGGACATTTCAAATGGAATTAGGTTATGAAAAACTAAAAGATATTTATCAAAAATCAGAATTATTTTTTTGTAATAAACAAGAAGCAGAAAGAATATTAACCCCTTTAGGACACACTTTTAACAATGGCGACATAAAAGAATTATTAAAATTAATGCGAGATTTGGGTCCCAGAATAGTTGTAATAACAGACGGCCCAAAAGGAGCTTATGTTTATGACGGCAAAGATATTTGGCACATAAATATGTATCCGGACCCAAAACCACCAGTAGACAGAACAGGTGCTGGAGATTCTTTTTCTTCTACATTCACAGTCGCTCTTGCACAAGGCAAATCTATTAAAGAAGCTTTGATGTGGGGACCAATAAACTCTATGTCTGTTGTCCAATATTTAGGAGCTCAAAAAGGTCTTCTAACAAAAGAAAAATTAGAAGAGTATCTAAAAAACGCACCAAATAGTTACAAACCAACAAAATTAGCTTAGATTATTGTTTAGTTAGTTTATCGGGAAAATTTTTAAATCGGCTCAATTCTAAAAGAATTGAGCCGATTTAAAAATTTTCCCGATACGACATAAATGCCGATAGGCATTTATGTCGTACATTAACTATAAAATTTTGAGGGGTCGTTCAAAAAATTGTGTCCGGATTTATTACTCCAAATTTTTTACCTAAAAAATCCAAAGTTCGTTTCCTCTCGCAATAACAACGAACGAGTGTCTGGATTGCTTCGTTCCTCGCAATGACGAAAAAGCTTTGCTTTTTCGTTAACGAACAGCCTTTGGCTGTTCGTCATTGCGAGCGATAGCGAACTTCAAACTGAAAGTTTGAAGCAACGACAAATCCAGACACAATTTATTGGACGGTCCCATTTTGATGAATAAACTCCCCCGATATAGATCATCAATAAATTTTTCTAATTAAAAAAACCTTTTTGTGCCTTAAAGCACAAAAAGGTTTTTTAATTTTTATTATTCAACAACTTCGTCAGTAGCTTCTTCAACTGTAGCTGTCATGTCTTCTACATTTATTTCAGCTGTTTCTTCTGTTGTTATTTCTTCTTCTATTATTGGTGTTTCTTCTGTTCTCATTGTTGAGTAAGCATACCATGCTATTGCAACAACAACTATGATACCAATTATCCATTTCATATTCATATTAAAATATTGTTTAAAAAATTAATAAAAAGAACGACCCTATAATTTTTACTTATATAGCACATTATATATTGTTATCAAAATCTACACAAGTTGATTATTCATAATAAATAATAGTAATGTTGTTTTGTCTATTAACTATGATAATATATATAATAGTTAATAAATTAAATCTTAAATAAAAATGGTTTTTTTCAAAACATCAATAATAATATTTATACTTTTTTTGTTTGGAGTTTCTACTGTTTCGGCCACAACAGAATTTACTTCTTCTATTCAAGAATCAGGGGGTGATTATTCTTCTCTTTCTACATGGGAAGCAGATGTTAATACAGATTTAACACACACATGTACAGCTGTATATTCTGGTAGTATTACGGGTACTTTGACAGACGGTGTGACACTTGAATTGTTTAGAGATGGGACTTATCAAAGTGCTACTTCTACTCTTGTGGCTACTACATCTACACAACTACTAGTTGAAAATTATTCTGGTTTAGTTGGAGGTGAGTCTTATGTTTTGCAAACAGGTGATCAGTGGAGAGTGGCTTCTTCTACGGACAATATGTTTACTGTTTCTGGTAGTGATGATGAGTTAGGAGATGATCCTATTATTGTTGCGCAGATAGAAGGTACTTGGACAAATGCTGATACAACAAGAGTGATTATAGACGGCTGGACAACTTCTGCTACAAACTATATTAAAATATATACAACTACCGAGGCAAGACATGATGGAAAATGGAATACAAGTGCTTATCGGTTAAATTTTGTTGATGACTATGCTTATGTTATTGATGTTGCTGAAGACTATGTTC
>Ga0214472_10000917_pt1 | contig 34993 bp, 33 predicted proteins | sample RVTome_6_FD_207662 | JGI IMG/M metagenome (GOLD analysis project Ga0214472, IMG submission 207662) | Soil microbial communities from uranium-contaminated site in the Upper Colorado River Basin, Wyoming, United States - RVT140D175 | ecosystem: Environmental > Terrestrial > Soil > Contaminated >...
CCGACACTATTGATATGCTGAGGCCGGGGTTGATGCGCGTCATCCCTGACGCGCACCCTGCGGGCGCACTTGAGTGCGTCTCCTTTTGATCCCGTCAAAAGGATCAAGTCCACCCATAGCCACCAACTCTATTTCATAACGTCCTGGTTAATTGTGGTATATGCGGTAATTTGATGGAACCACCGACTTATATATGACCACCGAACAATCCGCTTATGTGGTTATTCAGAGACTCCTTAAAGAGGAGAAAATGTCAAAGAAGAGTTTTGCTGTGGTTGCTTTGGTGGTTGTTGATCATCGTTTATCGACAGTGTGGCGCCGGATACACCGATAGGCGGCATACGCTCTGTCAGCGGCGTGGGTTTTCTGTCCATGCGTTGTTCATAAATGGCCGTATAGGCCATTATATTCTGAATGTAATGGCGGGTTTCGCTAACAGGAAAAGTTTCTGTCCACAGGTCTGAAGGGATAACACCTTTTTCGGGAAGCCATTTATTGACACGGTAAAGACCCGCATTGTAGGCGGCAGTGGCAAGAACCGGGTGGTTATCGTACCGGTTAAGGGTTTTGCGCAGATATTTCATTCCGAACTGAAGGTTCTTTGTGATATCAAGAATGTCGAAGCTATGATTGATCTGAATATCCAGGCTCTTGGCAAGTTGTTGTGCTGTACCCGGCATAACCTGCATAAGTCCCAAGGCGCCCGCATGTGAACGTGCATCCGCCGTAAACGCGCTTTCCTGGCGAATAATGGCGAAGGCGAGCGCAGGGTCAATATTGTATAGCTCCGCTTGCGCAAGAACTTGTTCGCGATGTGCCAATGGAAAACGCAGCTCCAGATCATCGCTGTATTGCGTACGGGCCATCGTCAGAATGGCGCGGTCATACCATCCCCACTGCTGGGCAACTTTTGCCGCTTGACGTAATTGATGTTCGGACATGTCATAGGTTGCGTAATACCATTCACGCCGGGCATCAATGATTCTGTCCAGCAAATAGAGTTCGCGTGCGCGCAAAATTCCCGGCAATGTCTCAATGGTCGATAGATCGCCTCGGTTATAAGCGAGCGGATTTGTTTTTAAGTGGTAAGGGGCCTCCACGCGGTCGGCCGACAGAAATCCATAGTAACTGCGCTCCTGGGCCAGTGAAAAATATATTTCTTCGGCAAGTTCTTCCTGCCCCGTTTTTTCCAGTGCGCGTGCTTGCCAATATTGCCAGCGTGGAGACTGCTGCTGTTCTTCTTCCAGTTGATTAATCCATGCCAGTACAGCATCCCAGTTTTCCTGGGTAAGCGCCGAGCGCACGCGCCATTCATGAAGTTGGTAGTCTTCCGGTTCAGGTTCTATGACGGCAAGCCAGCTCAGTGCTTCGGGTTTGCCGCGGACAGCCAGGGCGATAGCAAGATAGCGTTCAAGAGATGCCCGTTCGGAAATGCTGAATGGATATTGATGGCTTAATCTGGTGTTCCAGGCTTTAATTGCATGCTGCGGATCAATTTGTGCAAGGCGTTTGACACCGTGGATTAAAACCGTATTTCGCAAGGGATGTTCGCTGGAAAATTTTTCCCTGGTCAATATCAGTGATGGTTTCGTATGAACCTTGAGCCATAGTTCCGTCCATTGCTGGTTCTCAGGGGTTTGGAAGCGAGCAAGGTATCTTACAAGGATGAGTTTTTTCCTTTCTATCGCGAGTTGAATACGGCTCCATACAAGATCTTGCGTCATGCCTCCATCACGGTACCAGGCATTAAATATTCGGTCACATTCGCGCGGTTGTGAATGACCAACCAGCCACAGATGTTCGATATTTTCGTATGCCTGTATTGCCTTGCCCGTTTGGAGCAACGCCCATTTGTATAGACACTGCAGCGCAGTATTATTTGTTGGTTGATAAAATTCCGGATACTGTTCCCAGCGGTTATGTTGAGCAAGCGATTCCAGCCAGGCATAGCGTAGTTGTTTTTCTAGTGGGGTATCCGCATAACTTGTCAGGAAATCCGCCACCTCCGTAGCCGGGATCTTTGAAAAGCGTCGTTGTATATCTTCTAAAAGCAGGTACGGGTATAGAGGATATCCTTGCAAGGTATCCATCAGCTGATGGAAATTATCGATGCGTCCCGATTTTAAGGCTTGTTGTGCAGCCAAAAAATCGGCGCGTAGATCAGCGTAATCTGTCGAATCGTTGGCAATGACAGGATGAATCAGTAGAGCTGTAGCGATTACAGTGATTATTGTGATTAAGCGCAACATATAAACGCTAGTCATGAAAACTTCGTGCCAACTGTTATGCATTAGCCTGATTCTGAGACAGCGATACTACACGACGATTTTGCTGGTAATAATTCCCGATGGTGAATCCCATGTTTACGGCGGCCGCCGAATGATATGAGGGAGCTTGTTCACCATTTATGTTGAGTTTAGTCAGTGGTTTTGATGGCCTGTGACTGAATAATGTTAACGGGGATGATAGGCGGCGATATGAAGCGGTGCGCCTCTGTATGCGCACCGCCTGTATATCACGATTATTACTTGGCCATGTCCTTCAGGGCCTTGAGCGCCTGAATTTTCACGACATTGCGCGCCGGTTTGGCCTTGAACATCATCTCTTCGCCGGTGAATGGGTTGATACCTTTGCGTGCTTTTGTAGCGGGTTTGCGGTTAACCTTGATCTTAAGAAGACCAGGCAGGGTAAAGACTTGTGCGGAACCCTGTTTGACATGCCCTTCGATTACCAGTTTAAGTTCATCAAGTACGCTGGCAACCTGATTTTTTGTCAGACTGCTACCTGCCGCAATGTGGGACAGAAGGGCGGAACGTGTATAGGGATCTCTGATGGTCTTGGCACGTTGAACCGCTTTTTTTGCAGTCGCTTTCTTTTTGGTGCTGGCTTTTTTCTTGGTGGCCATAATTGTCTCCTTCTCAATGTGATGTAATAAGAGCCTTCCAATATTCTCGTATTATAGGGTAATCGCAGGATATCAGCGTATATAGTAAATCGCAATGTTTTGTTGAATTGTTGATGTAATGTTTTTTTTCGGTATGATTCGATTCGTCGGTATGCAACCAGGCGCAGGATCAATAGAAGATATGTCAGGACAGAAGCATGAGAACTACGCCACACCCTTTTATAAAAGGGAAACCTTGAGATTTCGTTGTACGCAATGTGGCACGTGTTGTACCGGCGGGCCTGATTATCAGGTGTGGCTGGAACAAGACGAGCCGGAAAAAATAAGGTTATTTCTTGGTTTAAGCCGTACATGGCTGTACAGGCGCTATCTCTTGCGTCTTCCTGATGGTGAGTTGGCGCTCAGGTCCGGGCATAATGGTGATTGCGTATTTCTCGATGAGCAGGGTAGGTGTAAGATATATCCGGTGCGGCCATTGCAGTGTTCGAGTTATCCTTTTTGGCCTGAAGTCGTTAAGACATCCAAGGCCTGGCATAAAGAGGCGCTGCGCTGCGAGGGAATTAATCAAGGGACGCCTGTCGCAGTTAAGAAAATTGAACGCATCATTGCCAAACAGGTGAACAAACCGGGTAATTCCCCCGGTGAATAGTAAACATGAAGCGATATTTGCATTGAATATATCCGCGGATGATTATCTGAATTACTACAAGGGGACGGCAAAATACGTATTAACAAAAAGCCAGGACGGCAGGATGATTAAATTCCCGGCCAGCTCACTACGGCAATTCCTTACACATGAGGGCGTTTCCGGCCGTTTTCGTTTGCTTTTTGATGAAAATCATAAACTAATCAGTATCGAGAAAATTGACGGCTAACCTTGATAAAAATATCGCCCGGCTTCTCGATATCATGTCAAAGCTGCGGGACCCTGAGACGGGATGTCCATGGGATAAAGAACAATCCTTTAATAGCATCGTTCCCTTTACCGTTGAAGAAGTCTACGAAGTGGCGGATGCAATTGAGCGTAACGATATGGAAGATTTGTGTGACGAATTGGGAGATCTTCTGTTTCAAATTGTGTTTTATGCCCAGATGAGCAGGGAGGCCGGTCACTTCGATTTTGGTGACATTGTTAATAATGCAATAGAAAAACTTACCCGCCGTCATCCTCATGTATTTGGTGACAGGCAAAAGATTACAACTGCAGAACAACAAGTTGCGTGGGAACAGCATAAGCTCGTTGAACGGCGGGCAAAGCACGGGAACACCGTGCAGGATGCAAGTGTCCTGGATAATATTACACATCGATTGCCGGCGTTTGTCCGGGCGGTAAAATTACAAAGACGTGCTGCAAGCGTTGGTTTTGATTGGCAGGAAACACAGTCTGTATTAGATAAGGTGACAGAGGAAACAGCGGAGGTCCGGGAAGTGTTAGAAAATGGCGCGGATCGAAGCCGGCTCTTGCACGAAATTGGTGATTTGTTATTAGCGGTTACCAATCTGGCCCGTCATGTCGCGATTGACCCTGAAATTGCCTTACATCAGGCAAATAACCGCTTTGAGCGGCGGTTTCGCCGCATTGAATCGTATCTTTCCAGTCAGGGCCGTAAACCCCGGGAAGCCACTCTTGAAGAGATGGAAGCACTCTGGCAGCAGGTTAAATTGGAAGAGAAAAATCCAAAGGACCTGTGAGTAATATCAAGGATGAATTATTCGCAGATTCTCTAGCTTGACTGACCAAGCTCGCTTGGCCGTCCGGTCGTTTATCTCCACTCGTACTCTTGTCTCTTGCATCTAGAGGCCTCGATATCTTGCATCGGATAATAAATTCTAAGCTGGCATGTTTAATGCGATTTTTTAATTAAAGTTCGTATATATTGCGCCGTTAATGTTTACGAGGGGACTCGACAACCGGCCGTTCGATACAAAACGCAGCGTATTTTGGCATGGATTTAATGGAGGATTTAGCATGATGAATTTTCTGATGGAAGCTGTGGTAATATCGTTTGCGATGGGTGGTGTCTTCGGTGCGATAGTTGCGATGCTTTTAAAGTCCGGTAGGCAATGGGCGGGTAAGGAGGCATTGGTTTACAATAACGAGGATAAACACCATAAAATTAATCGCCCCCTGAAAATTAGGAAATAATCATTTATTTGTCCGTCTGCCAGTTAGGGTTAATCAAGCCCTGATCTTAGGGAAACGCCGAATAATACATCCCTGACATTATCCAGAGGTGAAAAGCAACACCCATGCATAAGTGGCGGTCAGAATCCAGAGATTCAACAGCCACTAAAAAACATGGTTTTTGCTTTGCTTCATTTTTCAATCTCTTGCGAGATCGAAAAATGGCGATAGCCCCCTGCGCTTGCGCTCTTCCCTGTATCGCAGGAACCTTTGGATTAATCTGAGGTTCCTTAGTTATTTCAGTAGGCGGCGCTTATTTTTAAGCCGATTTGAGCTGGAAATAAGTTAGAAAAAGTAGTAAGTTGTCAGGTCCTGTATACAAAACGTTGGGGCATGGGACGCAAATTATTTATTAAAACCTTCGGTTGTCAAATGAACGAGTATGATTCTGCCAAAATGGCGGACGTGCTCGGGGAGTCACATGGCCTTGAAGCAACGGCCAATGCCGAAGAAGCCGATGTTTTATTGTTGAATACCTGTTCCGTGCGGGAAAAGGCCCAGGAAAAGGTGTTCTCACAATTGGGCAGATGGCGTGAATGGAAGCAATTACGTCCTGAAATTGTCATCGGTGTGGGCGGGTGTGTTGCAAGCCAGGAAGGGGACGCGATTCGTGCGCGTACACCTTATGTGGATATTGTATTTGGTCCCCAGACACTGCATCGTTTACCGCGAATGCTAGATGAAGTGCTACGCAAGCGCAAACCTGTTATCGATATATCATTTCCTGAAATAGAGAAATTTGATTGCCTTCCTTCGCCACGCGCCGAGGGTCCGGCTGCCTATGTTTCTATTATGGAAGGGTGCAGTAAATACTGTACTTTTTGCGTTGTGCCATATACACGGGGCGAGGAGATTAGCCGTCCATTTGATGATGTGATTAATGAGGTTGCGCTCCTTGCGCAACAAGGTGTCCGTGAGGTGACGTTATTAGGCCAAAATGTAAATGGTTACCGCGGCAGGTTACATGACGGAGGAGAGGCCGATCTTGCCTTATTGTTCACCTATATTGCCGCAATTGACGGTATTGACCGCGTGCGCTATACCACCTCCCATCCGTTGGAGTTCAGTGACAGCCTGATCAGGGCATACGGAGAAGTGCCGGAACTGGCAAATCACGTGCACCTTCCCGTGCAAAGTGGCTCGGACCATATTTTAAATTTGATGAAACGTGGTTATACCGTATTGGAATATAAGTCGAAAATACGCCGCTTGAGGGAGGTGCGTCCTGATATCAGCGTATCTTCTGACTTTATTGTCGGGTTTCCGGGAGAATCAGCTGAAGATTTTCAGGCTACCATGGATCTGATCGATGATGTCGGATTCGATCATTCATACAGTTTTATATACAGTCTGCGGCCTGGAACGCCAGCGGCCGGCTATGCGGACAATGTACCTTTGGATACCAAGCAAAAGCGCCTGGAGCAGTTGCAAACACGCGTCAATGAACAAGCTGCCGTGATCAGTAATGGCATGGTCGGGACGATACAACGCGTATTAGTTGAACGTCCCTCGCGCAGGAATTTATCACAATTGTCGGGCCGTACCTCGAATAATCATGTGGTAAATTTTTCAGGAAATCAACGTTTAGTAGGTAATTTCCTCGATGTCAGAATTACCGCGGCACTACCGAATTCCCTGCGTGGAGAAGTTGCCGGATTACAAGGACAGGACAACAGACAATCATGGCATGGCTGAACCAAGCAAATTGGTATCTTAATCATAGGATATTTGATAAATACCCTTGAGCGCATATCTACAATCTTGTGACATTGTATTGGAGCCCGCAGATAATCAACGGTTGGCAAATCTATGTGGACAATTCGATGAACACTTGCGCCAGGTCGAGCGCAGTCTCGGCGTGGAAATCAATAATCGCGGTAATATCTTCCGGGTGATTGGTGACGCCCGGCCTGTACAAACGGCAGGCAGGCTGCTGAAAAACCTTTATGATGAAACCAGAAAGGCACCCTTAACGCTGCAAAAGATACAGATGTCTTTGCTGGCAATTGAAGCGGAGCAGAATCCGGATACTGCGGATAATAAAGAGATCTCTATTCATACCAAGCGTGGAAATATAAAGGCGCTCAGTCCGGCACAGAAACGTTATGTCAATAACATCATCCGCAATGATATTAATTTTGGTATCGGGCCTGCCGGTACCGGCAAGACCTATCTTGCTGTTGCCTGTGCCGTGGAGGCACTGGAGCGTGAAGAGGTGAGACGTTTATTACTGGTGCGCCCTGCCGTCGAAGCAGGTGAGCGGCTTGGGTTTCTACCCGGTGACCTGGTGCAGAAAATAGATCCCTATTTACGGCCTTTATATGATGCGCTTTATGAAATGCTCGGATTTGAACGTGTGGCAAAACTTGTTGAACGCAACGTTATCGAGGTTGCGCCCCTGGCCTATATGCGGGGTCGTACGCTGAATGAATCATTTATTATTCTTGATGAAGCGCAGAACACTACAATCGAACAGATGAAAATGTTTTTAACACGCATTGGTTTTGGTTCAACGGTGGTGGTGACGGGAGACGTAACTCAAACGGATTTGCCGCGCGAACGCAAATCCGGGTTGCGACATGTTGTCGAGGTGCTTAAAGATGTGGAAGGCATCAGTTTTACATTTTTTCAGGCAAACGACGTGGTGAGGCATCCACTTGTGCAACGGATTGTGACCGCGTACGAAAAATTCGAAGCGCTAAAACCGGAAAAATCCGGTAAACATAATACGTGAATATCGCCGTCAATGTTCAACGGGCTGCAAACCAGGTGGCCGCAGAAATGCTCCCCGGCCAGGCGCAAATCGAGCGCTGGGTGCGCACGGCCTTGCGTGGAAAATATCCTGATGCTCAGTTAACCGTCAGAGTGGTAGGATATGAGGAGAGCCAGAAGTTGAATGAAACATATCGCCACCGTCGGGGACCGACGAATGTGCTGTCGTTTCCATTCGAACATCCTGAGATGGTACAACCCCCATTATTAGGGGATGTGGTTATTTGTGCTCCCCTCGTTATAAAAGAGGCTTACGATCAGGGTAAGGAGACTGTTGCTCATTGGGCTCATCTTGTTGTTCATGGCGTATTACATCTCATAGGTTATGATCATAATAATGCCGATGAGGCACGTGCCATGGAAGAGCTTGAGAGAATAATCATGATGGAATTACAGTATCCCGATCCCTATGCAAATGACGAAGTGGCATAACAAAAATATAAAAGCCGTAAATCGGGCATTCATTCGCTAGTATTAAAAATATTGCGCGCAGACAAATAATGTTGGTATTACACTTAACGAGGTGTCTATGAACGATGACCGGCCCGGACAAATGTCCGCCCAACGTTCCTGGCTGGACAAGCTAAGCCAGGCGCTGTTGGGTGAGCCTAAGGATCGTCAGCAACTCATCGAAATTTTACGTGAATCGCAGCAGCGCCACTTGCTGGATCTGGACGCGCTTGCCATGATTGAAGGCGTACTCGAAGTATCGGAAATGCAGGTACGCGATATTATGATTCCCCGTGCCCAGATGGTTGTGGTGGAACGCGATGCCTCTTTAAAGGATATCCTGCCGATTGTTACTCAATCCGCCCATTCGCGCTTCCCGGTGGTTGGTGACAGCAAGGATGAGGTGATAGGGATTTTAATGGCGAAGGATCTGCTGACATATTTTCTTAACGGTCGCGATGAAACGTTTAGTGTGCGTGATATCCTGCGTCCCGTGGTTTTTATACCTGAAAGTAAGCGGCTCAATGTATTGTTGAATGAATTCCGGTCAAGCCGCAATCATATGGCTATCGTGGTCGATGAATACGGCGGTGCGGCGGGACTGGTGACCATAGAAGATGTGCTTGAACAGATCGTGGGCGAGATTATTGATGAGCATGATATTGACGAGGGTACCTATATCATGAAACACAGTGATACCAATTATACCCTCAAAGCACTCTTGCCCATCGAGGACTTTAATGAATGTTTCGGTACTGACTTCAGTGATGAAGAATTTGATACGATTGGCGGTTTAGTGATGAATGCGTTTGGGCATCTGCCGAAACGCGGCGAGGTACTTGATATCGGCGGCTATCGTTTCAAGGTGTTGCATGCGGATAGCCGGCGTATACATCTTTTGCAGCTGACCATGCATGCCGAAGAGATAACGCCTGATCCAATCTCCAATAAATAATTCCGGATTGTCTATCTGATGACCACCCAGAGAATGGGATATTTGCTTGCAGCTGCCGCCGGTAGTCTGCTGCCATTGGCATTCGCACCCTATGAATTCTATCCAATTGCACTCATCGCCCCGGCCGTGTTGTTTGCGGTATGGAGCCGGGCCAGTGCTGCACAGGCGTTTGTAGCAGGCGGTCTGTTCGGCATCGGTCTGTTTGGGACGGGTATTACCTGGGTGTTCATCAGTATTCATGATTACGGTTATGTCAATTTGTGGTTATCGCTGTTTCTAACGGCCCTGTTCGTTATTGTATTGTCGTTATTTCCTGCATTGGCAGGTTATTGTGCCGTCCGTTTTAAATCATTGCTGTTACCAGGAGATGAGACGCTTAAAATGGTACTGGTATTTCCGGCCGTGTGGGTCTTGTTCGAATGGATACGGGGATGGTTCTTGACAGGGTTTCCCTGGTTAATCCTTGGCTATAGTCAAATTGATGCGCCACTGGCAGGATTGGCGCCCGTCACCGGTGTATATGGTGTTTCACTTGCTACGGCATTGTGCAGTGCATTATTGACTGCAACATTCGGTGACGGGCGTAATGAGATCAAGGGCGGCTATTTGGTCATGCTGATCGGGTTATGGTTAGTGCTTGCCTCGGCATTGCATATCGAGTGGACGCGCCCGGCCGGTACGGCAATCAAGGTTGCCATCGTGCAGGGAAATATTCCACAGGACCTTAAGTGGCATCCCGATATGCAACAACCGACCTTTGAATTGTATGCAGACCTGACAAGGAAGCACTGGGACAGCGATCTGATTATATGGCCTGAAACAGCGCTTCCCGCTTTTTATGATCAGGCGGCGCCTTTTTTACGTGATTTGGGGGAAGAGGCACGCCGCAATCACAGCGATTTACTGGTGGGGTTGGTCTATCAGGAACCGGAGAGCCTGCGTTACTATAACAGTATGATCAGTGTCGGTGAGCGGGAGCGTTTGTATCATAAACGGCATCTGGTACCGTTTACAGAATATCTGCCATTGAAGACGGTGTTTGCCGGCATTGTCGATTTTATGAATGTACCGATGTCAGATTTTAGTGCAGGAGCGGCAGATCAGGTCCTGTTGCAGGTGGCCGGATATAAAATCGGCATGTCGATATGTTTCGAGGACGCCTTTGGTGAAGAAATAATAGATGCCTTGCCCGGTGCGGCCATGCTGGTCAATGTGAGTAATGATGCCTGGTTTGGAAGATCGATTGCGCCGCACCAACATCTTCAAATTGCGAGAATGCGCGCCCTCGAAACGGGCAGACCATTGATGCGCGCGACAAATACCGGTGTTTCGGCAATGATCGATCATACAGGCAAGCTACAGTCCATTGCTCCGCAATTTACCGAGTTTGTCATGACGGAAAAAATTCAGCCTATGACAGGTGCAACGCCTTACGTGAAATACGGGAATTATCCGGCACTATTAGTGATTGCTTTGATGCTGCTGGCGACATATTTGCTGGGTATCTATCAGCGAAGACGGCAGTAAGCAGTCAACCTGTGTATGTCATTCAGCATCCATGTCAACGTACCCTGCTAAAGAGTGTGGCGTGGCAGCTGGGGCAAGGCGGGATATGCCCGGTGGCATGGAAATGAATGGCCTGGCCACATTGGATGCAGTTGAGTGTCCCGATGCCGGTTATTTCTCCGGTATGATACTTGCCGGCATGACGGGCGCGTTCTTCCCAGGCCATCAGTTCGAGTTTTGTCTTGTCGGCAACGGAACTGAATAACTCAAAAAGCCTGTCCTCGATCAAATCGATGTCAAACTTAAACCAGTCAGAGAGTTCCCTGGCTTCGGGTCCCGCCAGATACTCTGCGGCATCCTCGACGTCACGTTTTAGGTAATTACCGATTTTTTCCGCCTCGTCCCGGCTAAGCTCTCCGAGCTCCACGGCCTTTTGTTGGGCGGCCTCCACAAAGTGACTTAATACCGGCCGTGCTCCATGTTCGATATGTTCAAAGGCACTCTTCAGACGTTCCATCATGCGGTTATAGGCTTGGATGAGTCTTTGATCGGTATCAGATCGATTAGTTTTACGGGTCATTGTTTCACCTTATGCTGCCGGGGTTGATAATCGATAGCCGGATTAATTTCTGTAAGTACGGTATACGGCGGCTGTTTTATGCTCCTTTATTGTCCATACCGCCCGCCCTACGGTATCCTAGCATTTTTACGCTATCACATAACAGCAAGCAATGATGAACGATCACTACCATCCACAAGAGATTGAGTCACAAGTTCAGCAATACTGGCAGAAACATAATACCTTTCGTGCCAGTGATACATCTTCCCTGCCAAAATATTACTGTTTGTCGATGTTTCCTTATCCCAGCGGGCGGTTGCATATGGGTCACGTGCGTAATTATACCATTGGCGATGTGATCGCCCGTTATCAACGCATGCAGGGCAAGAACGTACTGCAACCGATGGGATGGGATGCCTTTGGCCTGCCGGCCGAGAATGCAGCACTGCAAAATAACATACCTCCGGCGGCATGGACTTATGAAAATATCGATTATATGCGGACCCAGCTCAAGCGTCTCGGCTTTGGCTATGATTGGGATCGCGAAATAGCGACCTGTGATCCGGAATACTACCGTTGGGAACAGTGGTTGTTTACCCGCCTGTATAAACAGGGACTGGTCTATAAAAAAACGGCGCCCGTGAACTGGTGCCCCAATGATCTGACGGTGCTTGCCAATGAGCAGGTCATCGATGGCCGATGCTGGCGTTGCGATACGCCGGTGGAACGCAAAGAGATTGCGCAGTGGTTTATGAAGATAACGGCATACGCAGAGGAGTTGTTGGCCGGCCTGGACAAGCTCGGCGGTTGGCCGGAACAGGTACGTACCATGCAACGCAACTGGATCGGGAGATCCGCAGGCGTTGAGCTTGAATTCAGCGTGGAAGGTGAATCCGAACCGCTTACCGTCTATACCACCCGTCCCGATACCCTGATGGGCGTCACCTATGTGGCGGTTGCCGCGGAACATCCGCTGGCTCTTAAGGCGGCAAGAAACAATCAGGAATTAACCGGCTTTATCGAACATTGCCGGCACATGAAGATGGCCGAAGAGGCGCTGGAAACCGCAGAAAAGCTCGGTTGTTCGACGGGCATGCTGGCGGTTCATCCGGTCAGCGGTGAAAAAGTAGCGGTGTGGGTTGCCAATTTTGTGTTGATGGGTTACGGCACAGGTGCCGTGATGGCGGTTCCCGCGCATGACCAACGTGACTGGGAGTTTGCCACCAAATATCACCTTGATATCAGGCAGGTGATATATCCTGCCGATGGTTCCCGCTGGGACATCACGCAAGGCGCATTTATTGAACAAGGGGTATTAAAAAATTCAGGCCGGTTTGACGGCTTGGATTCGCGGCAGGCCTGCGATGCCATAGCGGACTATCTGGCAAATCATGCTAAAGGCAGGCGTCAGGTGAATTACCGCCTGCGTGATTGGGGCGTTTCACGCCAACGCTATTGGGGCGCGCCAATACCGATGATCAATTGCCCGGACTGCGGCAGCGTTGTGGTACCCGATGAAGATTTGCCGGTGGTATTGCCCACGGACGTGAGTTTTGAAGGCGTGGGATCTCCCCTTAAGAAGATGCCCTCCTTTTATCAAACCGAATGTCCGCAGTGCGGTGGCAAGGCCGAACGTGAAACCGACACCTTTGATACCTTTATGGAATCATCCTGGTATTACGCGCGCTATACCTGCAAGGATAACGACCGGGCCATGCTCGATGAGCGCGCCCGTTACTGGTTGCCGGTGAACCAGTATATCGGCGGCATTGAACACGCCATTCTGCATCTGTTGTATGCGCGCTTTTTTCACAGGTTGCTGCGTGATAACGGTCTGGTGCAGGGCGATGAACCCTTTACGAATCTACTGACCCAGGGCATGGTGCTCAAGGATGGCGCGAAGATGTCAAAGTCCAAGGGCAATACCGTCGATCCCCAGGAGTTGATCGATCAATATGGCGCCGATACGGTCCGTCTTTTTATCATGTTCGCATCACCGCCGGAGCAATCCCTGGAATGGTCCGATACCGGCGTTGAGGGCGCCTATCGGTTTCTAAAACGGCTATGGCGGTTGGTTGCTGCACATGTCAGCCAGGGTGCGGTTTCGTCCTTGCAGGTTAACAGCTTATCAGCCGATCAACGACGGCTGCGTTGCCGGGTGCATGAGGCCATTGTCAAGGCGAGTGACGATATCGGCCGGCGCTATACCTTTAATACCGCCATTGCCGCGGTCATGGAGTTGATCAATGCCTTGAGCAAATACGATGACCGGTCTGAACAAGGCCGCGCGGTTATGCATGAAGGGTTTGAAACAGCCGTAAAATTGTTGTCGCCGATCGTACCGCATATCTGTACCCGTTTATGGCAGGAACTTGGGCACGAAGATCAGATCATTGATGCCGCCTGGCCATCGCCGGATAAACAGGCCTTGATAAAAGAAACGGTCGAGATCGTTGTGCAGGTCAATGGCAAGTTGCGTGATCGTATATTTGTCCCCGCAGATGCTGATGAGGATTATGTTTACGCCAGCGCCATGGCAAGTGCCAAGGTTGCACATTATCTGGAAGGGATGGAGATTAAAAAAAAGGTTTACGTACCGGGGAAATTGATCAATTACGTGGTAGTGTAACATAAAGGTTAGATACTAAAGATTTAGTGCTAATGTGAAAGCAGTGAGCTAAAGATGGTCTATAGTTATAAAATTTACCGTTTTTTTCTTTTTTTACTTGTTGTTTGTCTCTTGTCACTCGTTTTGGATGGGTGTGGTTTCAGGCTACGTGGTTCATTGGGAAGCGCCGCCGCATTACCTGCAATATATCTTGAAGGTATGCCGGGGAGCGCCATTATGGTTGAATTAAACGAGACACTGCATAGCATCGGGACTGAGGTTGTCGGTGACAGGGCACTTGCCGTATATGTGTTAAAGATCATTAACGAGCAACAGAATCGCCGTATTCTTTCGGTAAGTTCAGCCGGCAAGGTGCAGGAATATGAGCTATATTATAATGTTATGTTTGGAGTGTCAGACCCGCAAGGCAATATCTTGCTTGACGATCAGAAGATCAGCCTGACGCGTGGCTTCTCATTTGCAGAAACGGATGTTCTGGCCAAGGGCTCGGAACAGGAGTCTTTGATTGAGGGCATGCGGCAGGAGGCCGTTCAGGGGATCATTCGCCGCTTGCAGGCATTGTCACCCCGGGTGGCTGAACCGGAGAGTTAACATGAGGTTAAAAGCGGAACAACTTAAATCTCATGTTCAGCGCGGCCTGGCGCCCATTTATATGGTTGCCGGTGACGTGCAATTGCTGGTTCAGGAGGCTTGCGGCATCATCCGGCAGAGTGCCCGTGAACAAGGCTTCGGTGAACGGCTGGTATTGCATGCCGATGCCGGGTTTGACTGGCAGGAATTATTGCAAACCACACATGGTTTATCATTGTTTTCCGAACGCCGGCTTATTGAGTTGAGGCTGCCTTCGGCCAAACCCGGAGATGCGGGAAGTAAAATACTACAGGCCTATGCCGAGCGCCCAGTTGAAGATAATGTGTTACTGATCATTGCCGGAAAGATCGATGCGGCCTCACAAAGAAGTAAATGGTTCAAGGCGCTGGAGTCGTCCGGCGTTGTAATCCAGCTATGGCCGTTGGACGCACGCCAGCTACCGGCATGGATCCTTCACAGGATGCAGGAAAAAGGTATGCAGCCGGCGCCACAGGCCGTGACTGTTTTGGCACAACGGACGGAAGGAAATCTGCTGGCCTGCGCGCAGGAAATAGAGCGCCTTCACTTGCTCTATGGACCCGGACCGGTGGATGTGCAAGCCATCGTCAGTGCGGTGGCTGATAATGCCCGTTTCGATATTTATGCGCTGGTCGATAGCGCACTTGGCGGCGATGCGGTGCGTACAACACGAATAGTGCGCGGCCTATGCAGCGAAGGTATTGAGCCGGTATTGGTGTTGTGGGCCTTGGCGCGCGAAATTCGTCTTTTAGCATCAATGAGCTATGAAATGCGCCAAGGCATGCCGGATGAACGTGTATTGTCCCAGTTTGGAGTATGGGAGAAACGCAAGGCGGCCGTGAGGCAGGGTTTAAGCCGTCATGCCCTCCAGGGGTGGTGGCACATGCTGCGCCGGGCCGGACATATCGACCGCATGATAAAGGGTGTATCGGCAGGCAATGTTTGGGACGAATTGTTACAATTAAGTTTGATGATGGCAGGTGTAAAAACGTTGAAGATGGTGTGATAGCACTGTTGTTCCGTTGAAAAACAGCAATGCAGAGTTGAGAAGACTGTTATGAAAGTTTATTTGCTCAAGAAGTCAGGCTGGGATGCCCTGAGAACTATTTTATCTGTTGTGAAAATTTTGAGTTGATTGGATAGTAGTAGGTGTGATGATGGATATCGAGAGTTATATGGTGGGCGTGGGCCGCAAGGCGCGCAGTGCCGCGAGGTTTATGGCGCAGGCGGTTACCTCTAAAAAAGATGCCGCGCTTATCGCGATGGCGGACACTATTGAACAATCAAGCCGGCAGTTAATGAGCGCAAACGGCAAGGATCTTGAGGCCGCAAACAAACAGGGACTGGATGATGCATTGCTGGACCGCCTGGCGTTGAATGAGTCGCGTATCGTTGCCATGGCCGAAGGCTTGCGTCAAATTGCGGCATTAACGGATCCTGTCGGGGAAATCAGCCATCTTGCATACCGGCCTTCCGGGATTCAAGTAGGCAGGATGCGGGTACCGCTGGGTGTGATCGGAATCATCTATGAATCGCGTCCGAATGTGACCGCCGACGCGGCCGGTCTGTGTTTAAAATCAGGTAATGCGGCCATATTGCGTGGCGGTTCCGAGGCATTGCATTCCAATCAGGCGATCGCCGTATGTATTCATCGTGGCCTTGAAAAGGCAGGATTGCCAAAGGATGCCGTGCAGGTTATTGAGACAACGAATCGTGCCGCGGTGGCCGAGTTACTCACCATGAAAGATTATGTTGACGTCATCGTGCCGCGGGGCGGCAAGGGGTTGATCGAGTTGGTTATCAATGAATCACAAATCCCGATCATCAAACACCTTCACGGCGTATGCCATGTCTATATCGACGATAAGGCCGATATCAACAAGGCGATCGATATTGCCTTTAACGCCAAGACGCAACGTTACGGGACATGCAATACGATGGAAACCTTGCTGGTCGCCCGCGCGATTGCGGGGCGGGTTTTGCCCCGGTTGGCCGGGATGTATCAGGCTGAAGGCGTTGAGTTACGCGGCTGCAAGGAGACATGCGGCATCATTGCCGGCATCAAGGCAGCGCAAGAAGAAGATTGGGACACCGAATATCTGGCACCGATTCTATCGATCAGGATAGTGCCGGGCTTGGATGAAGCGCTCGAACATATCCATGTCCACGGTTCAAACCATACCGATGCCATCGTCACCGAAGAGATATCCCGTGCCAGACGTTTTATTAATGAGGTGGATTCGAGTTCGGTGATGGTGAATGCATCGACACGTTTCGCCGATGGTTACGAATATGGCCTGGGCGCGGAAATCGGCATCAGTACCGACAAACTGCATGCACGTGGACCGGTCGGCCTTGAGGGTTTGACATCGCAAAAGTATATTGTGATCGGTGACGGCCATATCAGGCAATGAGCATGACAATTTTGTGCGGACCGGCCTGACGGATTTTTCATGATCGGTATTCTGGGTGGTACCTTTGATCCCGTGCATATCGGACATTTGCGGATAGCGCTGGAGCTATATCAGGCCCTGCCGCTGGATGAAATTCGATTTATCCCATGCGGACTGCCGCCTCATCGTGATCCTCCGCAAGCCAATGCCGCGCAACGCCTGACTATGTTGCGCATGGCGATTCAGGATCAGCAGGGTTTTCGCATCGATGAGCGGGAGTTGCAGCGTCAGGGACCGTCTTATATGGTGGACACCTTGTCTTCATTGCGGGATGAATTTCCCGATATACCGTTATGCCTGATAGTCGGTCTCGATGTTTTTAAAGAGTTTGATAAATGGCATCGCTGGTTGGAAATTCCGGCGTTTGCCCATATAGTCGTAGTACACCGGCCTGCGGGTGATTTGGCCGGGGAAGGCCGGATTCTTGAATTGCTGGCGCAGCGCCGGGTGCGAGAGCCCTCTGCATTGCTTGAACAGGTTGCCGGATCGATTCTGTTGTGGACTGTCCGGCAACTGGATATTTCTTCCACGGATATTCGTTTATTGCTGGCCGGACATAAAAGTCCGCGCTACCTGTTGCCGGAAGCGGTATATGACTATATCCAGCAAGAAGGTTTATATCAATCATAGCGGGAATACTTCAAATATTAATGAAGATTATGAACAGCTGAAGTAGAAAAGGATTAATGCAGTCTGAACGATTAAAGAAACTTGTTATCGATGCTCTTGAGGACCTGAAGGCGGTGGATATTTCTGTGCTCGATGTACGCAAGCTGACCAGCATCACCGACTTTATGATCATCGCAAGTGGTAATTCAGATCGTCATACCAGGGCGATTGTCAATAACGTCGTGGCAAAATCCACGGAGCATGGTTGTAAGCCGCTTGGAATAGAAGGGGAACGTGAAGGTCAATGGGTTTTGGTTGATCTGGGTGATGTGGTTGTGCATGTGATGTTGCCAAGGATTCGTGACTTTTATCAGCTTGAAAAGTTATGGGACAGTGAAATCAAATCGGTCGCCGGTTCCATGGCTGATTAGCCGGTACCGGCCAGTTACGTGAAGATTCATCTTATTGCTGCCGGTCTGCGTGTTCCTGATTGGGTCGAGCAAGGTTATCATGAGTTTGCCAAACGCTTGCCCGCCGAATACCGTATTAAATTGATTGAAATCCCTGTCGGCAAGCGCCACAAAAATTCTGACATCAAACGTTTGTTAGAACGTGAAGGCAGGCAGATGGCTGCGGCAATCCCCAAGGATTCCATGGTAATTGCCTTGGACGTTAAGGGTCAGCAGTGGAACACGGAGCAGCTTGCAGATCGATTTTTATCATGGCGGCAAGAGGGCCATGATGTCACCTTATTGGTTGGCGGGCCTGATGGGCTTGCGCCGGATTGTCTGGCACGCGCGCAATATATCTGGTCATTATCCCGGCTGACCCTGCCGCATGCCCTCGTCAGAATAGTCATTGCCGAGCAACTATACAGGGTCTGGAGTATTCACAATGAGCATCCCTATCATCGCGGTTAATACATCAAGGCCGTTGCATGGCCAAGAATTGCATTAAGGACCGGGCTCTTCAGTGTTAGCAATGCAGATTTATCTTGCATCATCCTCGCCGAGGCGGCGTACGCTTTTGGATCAGATCGGTATCCGATATAGGGTATTGGAGGTTGATGTTTCAGAACAGCGCCATACAGATGTGGCGCCGGAGATGTATGTCTTGCGCCTGGCATTAGAGAAGGCCCGTACGGGGTGGCGTAAGGTAAAAGATAAAACCCCTCTGCCGGTATTGGGCGCAGATACCGCCGTCGTGGTGGACGAAGAGATCTTAGGTAAGCCTGCAGATCATAAAGAATGTATGATGATGCTGGAAAAGCTTTCCGGACGTATGCACCATATATACACGGGCGTGGCCTTGGTGGATGCTTCCGAAAGGACACGCCTTAGCGTCAGTACGGTGACATTCCGCGGGATAAGTTATGCCGAGCGTGCGGCTTATTGTGCAAGCGGTGAGGCCCTTGACAAGGCAGGGGGGTATGCAATCCAGGGCCATGCGGCAGTATTTGTCTCCCGTTTGGAGGGAAGTTATTCCGGGGTGATGGGGTTGCCGCTCTATGAGACCGCTGAACTTTTGTCAGAGGCGGGCATTAATCTTTTTCCGGTTTATGTTGATGGCCGATGATTTATACGGCACCTGTGCAGACGAGACAAGACCATGAGTGATGAGATACTCGTTAACGTGACTCCGCGTGAGACGCGCGTTGCCGTCGTCGAGAACGGTTTATTGCAAGAGGTACATATTGAGCGCGCCAATAAACGTGGTCTGGTGGGGAACATATACAAAGGCCGGGTAAGCAGGGTATTGCCGGGGATGCAGGCCGCCTTTATCGATATCGGACTGGAGCGTACCGCTTTTTTGCACGCAGCGGATATTTATGTTGGTTCTGATGCCGACAAGCCCGATAGCGAAACCGCGGCAAACAAGGCAATTATGGATTTATTGCATGAAGGCGAGGAGATTCTTGTCCAGGTGATCAAGGATCCGCTGGGTACCAAGGGGGCGCGGCTCACGACACATATCACCATACCTTCACGCTATGCGGTTTTTATGCCTAATATGAACAATGTCGGTGTTTCACAAAGGATCGGGGATGAAACAGAACGGCAACGTTTAAAGGAGCTTATCCGCAGCCCGGCAAATAACGGGAGCAATGGAGGATATATCATTCGTACAGCGGCAGAAGGCGCAGCTGATGTTGAGTTGTTAGCAGACATCGATTTTCTGCATAAATTATGGGAATCAATACAACAACGTACCCTGGAAGTGTCCATGGGTTCCATTATTTATGAAGATCTTCCTTTGGTAATGAGAATATTACGGGACTTACCCAGCACGCAGATTGATAAGGTAAGAATTGATTCCAGGGAAAGCTATCAACGGGTTTTAGCCTTCGCGCAAAAATTTGTTCCGGAGTTGATCCCCCGGATCGAGCATTATCCTGGGGAACGTCCGATTTTTGATCTCTATTCGGTAGAAGATGAGATACATAAAGCGTTGGAAAGTAAAGTCCAATTAAAATCGGGTGGTCATCTGTATATTGATCAGACGGAATCCATGACGACCATTGATGTTAATACGGGCGCCTTTGTCGGGCACCGCAACCTGGAAGAAACAACTTTCAAAACGAATCTCGAAGCTGCTCAGGCGATTTCCCGTCAGTTACGCCTGCGGAATCTGGGAGGCATAATCATCATCGACTTTATCGATATGACGGAACAAGAACATCGGGACCAGGTATTACGCGCGCTGGAAAAAAGTCTGGAGGCAGACAGGGTAAAGAATCATATATGCAGTGTATCGCCGTTGGGTTTGATTGAAATGACGCGCAAGCGGACGCGGGAAAGCCTGGAAAGGACTCTGTGCGAACCTTGTTTATCCTGTAACGGTACCGGCACAGTCAAGACAAAGGAAACCGTATGTTACGAGATTTTCAGGGAAATTTTACGTGAGGCACGTCAGTTTGAGGCACAACAATTTCTTGTGCTGGCGGCACAGCAAGTGGTGGATATGCTGTTGGATGAAGAATCAACGAGCGTTGCGGAACTCGAGGAGTTTATTGGTAAACCGGTAAAACTGCAGGTGGAAATCTTATATACACAAGAGCAATTTGATATCGTTTTGATGTAGGTTGTTCATATATTGATAATGTCCATATCATTATTTCAGAAGGCCTGTTCTGATAAACCGGGATAAATTCTTGCTGTGATTCGAAGTATATTAGCGAAATGCTGGATGGTGTTTGCGGTTACAGCCATCTTGCTGGCGGTGTTGATGACGATTTTCCGGTTACTGATGCCGGCAGTGAGTGATTACCGTGAAGAAATTGAACGCTGGATAAGTGCATCCGTCGGGCAGCCTGTCCGGATCGGTAAGCTCGAAGCCGAATGGCATGGCTTCGGCCCGCGTCTTCATATTATTGATATAAATGTTTTTGATGATAACCAGGAGAAGCGGATCTTCAGATTTGGGGAGGCCAGAATCGGGGTTGATCTCATTATATCCTTATTGAAAGGCCAGATCGCATTGGGGGATTTGACAATAATTGGCGCAAATTTTTCGGTGTTACATCTTGAAGACGGCAGTATCACGGCGCAGGGATTATCATTAAGACAAAAACAGGCCTCGCCGATTAGGGAAAATAATCGTCTGCTTCAGTGGCTTTTCTCACAGGATAATATCGCCATTGAATCAAGTGAAGTCGTTTGGCATGACGTCACGGATGATGAACAATTGCGATTCTCTGATGTTAACCTTGATTTGCGTAACGATGGTTCACGCCACCAGTTGGATGGTTCGGCTGTTTTGCCGGTATCCATGGGCAGACGAATAGCCTTTGCCATCGATATCACAGGAGACATATTGGTATCCGGCGGTTGGAGTGGCAGAGGCTATCTCAACGGCGGCGGCATACACGTTGATACATTATTACGGGACCGGAAGATAGCGGGTATACAGGTTGATCATGGTATCGCTGAAGTCACTTTATGGAGTGAATGGAAAAGTGCCCGGCTGGTTAAACTTGAGGGTATGTTGTCATCCTTCGGCATGGAATTTTCACCGGTTGATTTTCTTGATGTGGATAATGACTCTGCAAGCCGGAATAACATCATCGGGGAACCAAATTCCTACAAGGCAGATAGCATATCGGGCAGGTTCGCCTGGCAACGGCAGGAAAACGGCTGGGAGATGGCCGTCAACAATTTTATATTGGGGCGTGAGAGTAGGGTTTGGCCGTATACGGATTTTAATATCAGAGTGAACGGTCAACAACAAGCAGAGACTTTGGCTATAACAACGAAAGCGAGTTATTTGCACATGGCGGATATCAGGGATTTGTTATTGATGACCAATCTGCCTGCTGCCGGGCTGCGCAAGACTCTGGCGGCCATGGCCCCAGGCGGAGATCTGTATGACACCTATGTTGATTTTCAGGGTGCTGAAAATAGTAGCGGCAAGGCGAATGTTGTTAGCCGCTTTGAGAATATGACAGTGGAACCGTGGGGTAAGCTGCCCGGCATCAAGGGCCTCGCCGGTTTAGTAAACGGCAATGAGCGAGCCGGTTCCATTGAATTTGCCGCATCGTCAGCTCAAATTGAATTGGTCCCGATGTTTCGTGAACCGGTGGCGATTAATGAACTTGGCGGAATAGTGTCGTGGCGGCATGGTCAAGGACAATGGCGGATATCCAGCGATGAGATTATCTTGAGTAATGATGATTTAAAAATGCAAGCCAAGGTGGATGTGGAAATACCTGATGATAGTACGGCGCCGTTTGTGGCGCTGGATGTAGCCTTTTCAGGCACACCCGGTTCCGTGGCGCACACATCACACTATCTGCCGGTCACGCTGATACCCAATGCCGCCAAATGGCTGGATAAGTCGATTATCGGCGGCACTGTTTCCGGTGGGACATTTATATTTAATGGCCGTACTGATCAATTTCCATTTGATCATGACGAGGGAAAATTCGAAGTGCGGTTTAATGTAACCGACGGCATCCTCGACTATGCCCAGGGCTGGCCCAGGATCGAGGAGATAGAGGCAGAGGTACGTTTTTTCGGCAGCAGTATGGAGATAAATGCGGTTGCCGGTAAGAGCCTTGACTCCGGAATAACCGCACTTCAGGCACAGATCGTTAATCTGCATGACAAACCTGCATTGCTCAAGATAGCAGGGCAGGCTCAAGGGCCTACACGGGATGTATTACGCCACATCAATGAAACGCCTTTGACCGATAAATTTGGCCGCTATCTTAATGATGTAACGGCTACAGGCAACAGTCGCCTGAGACTTGAATTGATCAGACCTCTTGCCAAGGGAAAGCCGGTCCAGATGTCAGGTACCTTGACATTTGAGGACAGTGGCTTGGTGCTTACCGATGGCCGGGTTGATTTGACAAACATCAATGGTGAGCTGGCATTTACCGAGGCAACGTTGGCTGCAGATAACATCGGTGCACGTATATTGGGATTAGACTCCGTCATCGATATTAAAACGCAGCAGGAACAACAGATTTCAACGATCTATATAACAGCAAAGGGCACCGCAAATGAGCAGTCGATAACCAGGTTGCTGGATGCGCCTCTATTAAAGAATATTACCGGTAATACGCAATGGACCGCCTGGTTAAGGATACCGAAGATGCCGGGTGCTGAGCCTGGTATTAGTAATTTACATATTGAATCCGATTTAAAGGGATTGGCGATTGATTTGCCCGAGCCGCTTCAGAAGGATAAGGATGAAGCGCGAAAACTGGTAATCGAGACAGGACTGCCAAGAAAGCTGGATAAATTAATAGAGTTCAGTCTTGGAGATGTTATCAGCGCGAATTTTGATGTCGATGATGAAATGCATATAGAACGCGGCGAAATCCATCTGGGCGAAGGGATGGCGCCATTCCCTGAGCGCCGTGGCATACACGTATCGGGGAAATGGCCGCAATTATCTCTTGATGAATGGCTGCCGTTGATCAAATCAAAAAAAATAGCGCAACAATCGCTGCCTGCTGCTGTTATCAATGATTTGGATATCTATATTGAGAATGTAGAGGCATTTGAACGGTCTTATCATAAGGTAAAGCTGGAGGCTGATAGAGCAACGAACATGTGGCAGATTACAGTCAATAGCGACGAATTGAAGGGTAATATCCAGTTGCCGTTTGATCCCGAAGCAACCCTGGTCATGGATCTCGATTATTTGCATCTGACGAAATTGGAAAATAAAAAACCGGGAGATCAGATTGATCCGCGTGAAATACCGGTTATGAGGATTGATAGCAAAGTTTTTACATACAACGGCTTGGATTTCGGCAGCCTTAATCTGACTGCATCGAGACATCCGGCCGGCATTCATCTTGATAGCCTCAAGCTTGCATCGCCAACCGTGAATGTCGATGCGCGTGGTGACTGGGTCGCCGTTAATGACGAGCATTACTCGTCGTTCAATATCTCTTTTAATAGCCAGGATCTTGGTACCACCTTGGCCGACTGGGGTTATGCGGGCAGTATAAAAAAAGGCACCAGCACGTTTGATATTATTGCACGCTGGCCGGGGCCACCCACTTCGTTTGCACTCGAGCGGCTTGACGGTAGTTTACATATAAAAATAAACAATGGACGGCTGCTTGATGTCGATCCGGGCGCGGGCCGGATATTTGGGTTGATCAGCCTCCAGGCATTGCCAAGACGTTTATCGCTGGATTTCAGCGATATCTTTCAAAAAGGTTTCAGTTTCAATCGCATCGAGGGAGATTTTAATTTAAAAGAGGGAAATGCAACGACATCGAATCTTATTATGGAAGGCCCTGCTGCACGGATAGAGGCTGAAGGCAGGATAGGCCTGAGCGTGAGAGATTATGATCAGATTGTTACCATTAACCCGAATGTCACATCAAGCCTGCCGGTTGCGGGGGCCGTTGTTGGCGGGGTGGGCGTGGGTGCGGCTATACTGTTGGCGCAACAATTATTGGAGCCCGAGATTGATAAGGCAACGCGTATTAAATATGGCGTCACGGGGCCGTGGGACAATCCTGTTATCAAACGTATTAATGAAAAAAAGCCTAATGCGGATGATATAAAAGGCCAGAATAAGGGGACCGCTGAATAATATCAGGGATGAATTATTCAGAGTTTCCCACGTAAATTTATCCGGAGATACAGGACTGGTGATGCATCGAGTAGCGGCTATACAAATGGCTTCCGGACCGAATGTGGGGGCCAATTTACTTGAAGCCGAGAGGCTGATTGGCCAGGCTGTAAAACAGGGGGCCGAACTTGTGGTGTTGCCTGAAAATTTTGCCATTATGGGTAAAACTGAACAGGATAAACTCAAGGTAAGTGAACAAGAGGGACAAGGTGCCATTCAGGATTTTCTTTCCCGTCAGGCCGCATCGAATAAGATATGGATTTTGGGGGGCACTATCCCCATAACAATAGCAAATGAGCAAAGAGTGCGTGCGGCATGCTTGTTATTCGATGCATCGGGAAACCGGGTGGCCCGTTATGACAAGATTCATCTGTTTGATGTTTACCTTGACGAGAGCGAAGAGAATTATGTTGAATCCCAAACCATTGAGCCCGGTGATACGATGATAGTTGTTGCCACCCCTTTTGGGCGTATAGGCATTGCAGTTTGTTATGATTTGCGTTTTCCCGAGTTGTTCAGGCGTATGCACGATGAAGGCGTGGAAATAATCGCGTTACCGGCGGCATTTACAGCGATCACCGGCAGGGCGCACTGGGAAATATTGGTGCGCGCCCGTGCCATCGAAAATCTGTGTTATGTTATCGCTTCAGCCCAAGGGGGTTATCATGTCAATGGCCGTGAAACATACGGTAATAGCATGATAGTGGATCCATGGGGTGTGGTACTGGACCGGTTATCCAGTGGTGCGGGGGCGGTATATGCAGACATTGATCCGGATCGCGTAGCAAGGATACGCCGCAGTTTTCCTGCGATTGATCACCGTAAATACCGTTTGCAAGGCGAAGCATAACGCGAATCAGTGATACTATGGCAGTAGTTTTATGGAAATGATGAGGGAATAGATAGAGTGATTAAAAAAGAGTCGATTGAAGTTGCACAAAATATGCTCCTGGTGCCAGCAGGCATAGCCGAAGGTGACCTGCAAGGGGTGCTGTCTCAAATCATGTGTCATGCGGTTGACAACGCGGACCTCTATTTCCAGTTAAGCCATTTTGAATCCTGGTCACTTGAAGACGGCATTGTGAAGGAGGGAGTGCACAGCATAGATCAAGGTGTTGGAGTCCGGGCGATCAGCGGCGAGAAGACGGGTTTCGCTTATTCGGATGAAATCGTATTGCCGGCGCTCACTCAAGCAGCTTCTGCTGCACGGGCGATTGCGCGCAGTGGCCAACAGGGTATCGTAAAATCATGGGCCAGCCAGACCGGACATGATCTGTACGTTCCGCTTGATCCACTCGCAACCCTGGAAGATAAAGACAAGATTGAGCTCCTCGAGAGGGTGGATACCGAAGCGCGCAGGATGGATCCGAGGGTTAAACAGGTCATGGTCTCCATTGCCGGCAGTAAAGATATTGTGTTGATCGCTGCGAGTGACGGCACTCTGGCGGCCGATATCCGTCCTCTGGTGCGTCTTAATGTAAGTGTGATCGCAGAACATAACGGCCGTCGTGAACAAGGGGTGTCGGGCGGCGGCGGCCGGGTATCGTATCAATTCTTTTTGGATGATGACCGGGGATTATCCTATGCCCGAGAAGCGGTACGTCAGGCTTTGATAAATCTTGAAGCAGTAAATGCACCTGCCGGTACTATGAAAGTCGTGCTGGGACCGGGATGGCCAGGGGTATTATTGCATGAAGCCATTGGACATGGCCTGGAAGGTGATTTCAATCGCAAGGGAACATCGGCCTTTTCCGGGCGGATTGGGGAGCAGGTAGGATCCGAACTGTGCACAGTCGTTGATGACGGTACGCTGGTTAATCGTCGCGGTTCACTGAATGTCGATGATGAAGGTGTGCCGACACAATGCACGGTCCTGATAGAGAACGGCGTCCTTAAAGGATATATGCAGGATAAACTGAGTGCGCGCTTAATGGGCATGAGTCCGACGGGGAATGGCCGCCGGGAATCTTATGCCCATCTACCCATGCCACGCATGACCAATACGTATATGCTGGCCGGCCAGTCCGACCCCGATGAAATAATCGCTTCGGTGGACCATGGTTTGTACGCCGTGAATTTCGGTGGAGGTCAAGTAGATATCACATCCGGTAAGTTCGTGTTTTCCGCAAGCGAGGCCTATCTCATCGACAAGGGCAAAATTACCCGGCCGGTGCGGGGCGCAACACTGATCGGCAATGGGCCGGATGTGCTGACAAGGGTGACAATGGTCGGCAACGACCTGCAACTTGATACCGGCGTAGGCACCTGTGGCAAGGAAGGACAGAGCGTTCCTGTTGGCGTGGGTCAACCAACCTTACTGGTGGATGGCCTGACTGTCGGGGGTACAAGCACATGATGCCGGTTTTTTGCGTGCAGATATTGTGTAAATATAAAGTGATTATTAAAAGGAATGGTGATGGCAGAAACAGCGGTTGCTAGGAAAGCCACATTGAATCAGGCCATGCTTGAGGCAATGATCGGCGACATTGTTGCCGAGGCGCGCCGGCTGGGGGCCAGCGCATCAGAAGCGGCCATCAGTATCGAAAGCGGATTATGTGTCACTGTGCGCATGGGTGCGGTTGAAACAATAGAACACAACCGTGATAAAGGTCTCGGTGTCACCGTGTATTTTGGCCAACGTAAGGGAACAGCCAGTACCTCGGATTTTACTCCCGATGCCATTAAAGAAGCAGTGCGTGCCGCATGCAGTATCGCCCGCTATACGGCCGAGGATGATTGTGCAGGGCTTGCCAAGGCTGAATTAATGGCTGCAAGTATTCCTGATCTTGATCTGTATCATCCCTGGCGCCTCGATGCAGAGGCAGCCATTTCTCTGGCTGAAGAATGTGAGGCACAGGCTCGCGCCACAGATCAGCGGATAAGCAATTCCGAGGGCGCGACGGTTGCCAGCCATGAAGGGCATAGGGCGTACGGTAACAGTCATGGATTTATCGGGGCTTATGCTACCACACGCCATAGTATGAGTTGTGCCGTGATTGCCAGGGATGACGGCGGTATGCAACGGGATTATTGGTATTCGGTTGCACGTGATCGCCACGAACTGGAAACCCCTGCCGGGATAGGCCGCCGTGCCGCGCAACGTACCGTAAAAAGGCTTGGGGCCAGGCGCCTTGCCACACAACAATCGCCGGTTATCTTTGCCGCAGAAATTGCCGGTAGTCTATTGTCAAATTTTATACGCGCCATCAGCGGCGGTAATTTATACCGGCATGCATCTTTTTTGGAGGGCCAGCTTGGCAAACAGGTTTTTCCTGATTTTGTCCATATCTATGAGCAGCCTCATTTAAAGAAAGCTCTGGGCAGTGCGCCTTTCGATAACGAAGGCGTTGCAACCTATGCACATGACCTGGTGCGTAATGGTGTTATTGAGAGTTATGTGATGGATAGTTATGCGGCACGCAAACTAGGGATGGGATCGACCGGGAATTCGGGCGGAATACATAATCTTCTTATTGATACGGGTAAACTGGACCTTGCAGGTTTATTGAAACAAATGGATAAAGGATTGTTGATAACAGAGTTGATGGGTATGGGCGTCAATATTGTAACGGGGGATTATTCACGGGGTGCTGCGGGATATTGGGTGGAACATGGTGAGATTGTCTATCCGGTCGAGGAAATTACCATTGCCGGAAATTTGCGTGATATGTTTATGCATATCCGGGAAATAGGAAATGATGTCGATCTCCGCGGCAACATTCGTACTGGATCAATATGGGTGGATGCGATTACGATAGCGGGAACCTAAACCCGGTTTATCCAGACTGTGATAATCAGAAATATATAAGTCCAGAGTGATCAAACAAGCCAGGGAACCGATGGCCTTAACTGCCAATAAAGATAACAATCTTGTCGAAGTGCGAGATCTGTATTTCCGCTTTGGACAACGCATCATATTCGATGGTGTAAATCTAGATATACAGCGCGGCAAGGTGACGACGATTATGGGGCCAAGCGGCACGGGCAAGACGACCATGCTGCGTTTAATCGGCGGTCAGTTGCGTCCCGATTCAGGCACGGTCAATGTCGATGGCCTGGAAGTCAAGAGTCTTTCCCATAAAGAATTGTTCGAGCTGCGTAAACGAATGGGAATGATGTTTCAATCCGGGGCGTTATTTACCGGTATCAGCGTCTTTGATAACGTGGCGTTTCCGCTACGTGAACATACCCGCTTGACTGAATCCATGATCTATAACCTGGTCATAATGAAATTACAGGCCGTTGGACTGCGCGGGGCGCGCAATCTATTGCCGGGTGAATTATCCGGTGGCATGGCGCGGCGAGTCGCATTGGCCCGCGCCATTGCGCTGGATCCGATGATGATTATGTATGACGAACCTTTCACGGGACAGGACCCGATCACAGTTGGCATCATCATGCAACTGATACGCAAATTGAATGATAATCTGGGGCTGACAAGTATTATTGTGTCACATGATGTACGAGAGGTGTCCGAGATATCCGATTACATCTATATGATCTCTGGCGGTAAGGTGATCGAACATGGCGCGCCCAGACAGCTGGGCCAGTCCGAATCGAGTTGGGTGCAACAATTTTTAAATGGCCTGCCCGACGGTCCTGCGCCGTTTCATTATCCTGCACCGGATTACCTCGATGATATTATGAGCGGAAAATAACGGCCTGTATGCAGCCGGTTTGGCCTATGAATTGATTATATGAATGCCGGACAGGGTGGACAAAATGTTATATTTGCGATAATTAACAAAGCGAATAACACAAAATGACAGATTTATTCCAGTTTCTAGGGCATGCCGGCCTCAGTTTCTTTGAGCGTCTGGGGCGCGGACACCTTTTTATATTGCGTGTGATTGCAGGGATCCCCAGTCTTATCCTGCATTTTTCTTTGGTTATCACCCAACTCTATTCCGTCGGTGTTTTATCGCTGGTGATTATCGTGGTTTCCGGGTTGAATGTTGGCATGGTGCTGGGGCTGCAGATGTACAATACCCTGGTGGATTTTGGCGCCGAGGCCTCGCTCGGACCCGTAGTGGCTTTATCACTGGTGCGTGAACTCGGTCCGGTTGTATCGGCATTGCTGTTTGCCGGGCGCGCGGGATCGGCCTTGACGGCAGAAATCGGTTTGATGAAGGCAACGGAGCAGTTGTCCGGTATGGAAATGATGGCGGTTGATCCTATCAAGCGGATCGTAGCTCCCCGCTTTGTGGCAGGCATCATATCGATGCCGCTACTGGCCGCAATTTTCAGTGCCGTGGGCATATTGGGAGGATATTTTGTCGGAGTAGGGTTGCTTGGCGTTGATGACGGGGCATTTTGGTCACAGATGCAGGCCAAGGTGGATTTGCATGAAGATATATTAAATGGTGTGATCAAGAGTGTTGTGTTTGGGATCGTTGTAGCATGGATTGCCGTATTTGAGGGTTACGATGCTGTTCCGACGACTGAAGGTGTGAGCCGTGCTACAACACATACGGTGGTATATGGATCGCTTGCCGTGCTGGGTCTGGACTTTGTATTGACTGCACTGATGTTCGGGGACAATTGATATGATAAATGTAAAAATGGTAGAAATTACTGTCGGGGTATTTATCGCCGCAGGAATAGCCGCTTTATTCATGTTGGCTATGAAGGTCAGCAATCTCAGCGCCTTCACGGGTCAGGATGGTTATGAGTTATCTGCGCATTTTGACAATATTGGCGGCCTGAAAAAACTTTCGCCGGTCAACGCGGGCGGTGTACGCATCGGCCGGGTGACCTCCATTGACTATGATCAAGCCACCTATGAGGCCATTGTCAAGATGCATATTGGCGCGCAATATGATCGCCTGCCGACAGATACTTCAGCCAGCATATTTACATCAGGATTGCTGGGGGAGCAATATATCAGTCTGGAACCCGGTGGAGATGACGCTTATCTAAAATCCGGTGATCAGATTAAGCTGACGCAATCGGCTATCGTTATGGAACAGGTCATCGGACAGTTTCTGTTTAGCAAGGCCTCCGAAAGTACATCAAAGTGAAAGTGAAAATGAAAAAGGCATGGTTGATCCTTGCTATCTTATCGTTGCCGGCAATATCAAGGTCGGCGGACGTCATTACACTTCAGCAGGCGGTGGAGCGGGCGTTGCAACAGGATCCCCGCGTTGAGGAACGCCAACGCCTGGTCGAGGCCGCGCGGGCCTTATTGCAGCAGGCGCTTGGCAGTGATGACCTGATCTTCGACGTCAATGCCTTTATCGGGCTTGTTACACAGGTCGAAGGAGGATTTTATACCGGTGACGGAGTCACGCCGCGTTCCGACAAATATGACTGGAATGGCCTAACCAGCTGGACCAGTGTCCAGTTCAGTATCATTAAGCCGTTGTATACCTTTGGCAAGATAGAGAATTATGCAGATGCGGCCAAAGGTAATATTGAAGTAAAAAAAGGCGATGTGATAATACAACGCAGTGATACCATTATGGATGTTAATCGCGCCTATTATGGCTATCTTACTGCACGCGATACACGTTATTTGTTTGAAGATGTTATATCCCGGTTAAACAAGGCGATTGACCTTGTCAGTAAGTGGCTGGATGAAGGCAATCACAATATCCGTCAGTCGGATCTTTATGCCTTGCAGAGCGGCAGGGCATTGATCAATAAATTTCATGCCCAGGCTGTTGCGGTGGAAAATATTGCACTTGACGGTTTGAAAGTGCTTACCAATGTGGGCTTGGACAATGACCTGGAGGCCGCGGACCGCCACATTGTTCCGGTCGCCCTGCCGCCGATGAGTCTGGAGGAGTTAAGCCGGAAAGCACTGGATAAACGTCCCGAGATGATGCAACTGCAGGCAGGGTTAAAAGCACGGCGGGCGCTGGTGGCGGCGAATAAGGCGGAAAAACTGCCCAATATCTATGCCGGTATTGCCGGTGCAGCCGCTTATTCTCCGGATCGTGCGCGCCTGGATAATCCGTTCATATATGATCCGTTTAATGATTATGGTGCAACGCCGGTACTCGGTATCAAATGGAACTGGGCCAGTGGCGTTCAACAGGCCAAAGTCGCGCAGGCCAAAGCCGAGCTGGATGCCTTGATTGAAAAGTCGTCATTTGCCCAGCGCGGTATTCCATTTGAGGTGGCCGAGCAATATCATCATGTTCGGGCCAATAATGATGCAGTGAAGGAATTGGCCGAGGGCAGCAGGGCGGCGCGGCGCTGGATGATCGCCAGTTATGCGGATTTTGAGGCGGGCCTCGAAGAGGCTGATAAAGTGCTTACCGCCTTTCAAGGATATGTGTTGATACACAGTGATTATTTAAGCACGGTAAATGACTTTAATATGCACGTTGTGAAGCTGCAATATGTCACGGGTGATTTATGATGAGACTTGTTAAAGTTGTTATATTTCTGTTTTTGTTAAGCGGTCTGTTTGCTGCTCATGCAGGAATGAGCGCCTATGACCTGGTCAGGCAAACATCGGACCGTATGATTGCGGCATTGAAAGATAAAGGGGATGATATTCATCAAAATCCCAAGCTGATCTATGATCTTGTTGATGAAATCATATTGCCTCATTTTGATTTCGAGCGTATGTCGCAGCTTGTGCTGGGGAAATACTGGCGGCGAATCAACACCGATCAAAGAGAGAAATTCACCAATGAGTTTCGAATTCTGCTGATACGAACCTATGCCACCGCGATGTCTGAATATTCGACTCAGGAGATTGTTTTTCTTCCTTTTCGTAATAATGCTGATGCAAACGATGCCAAGGTCAAGACTGAAGTGGAGCAGCAGGGTGGTTTCCCAATACCTATTGATTACAGTTTGTATCTGAAACAGGGTGAATGGAAGGTCTATGACGTATCGATCGATGATGTCAGTCTGGTGGTGAATTACCGGACTTCATTCGCTGCCGAAATAAAACAGTCGGGCATAACGGAGTTGCTTAAAAAGCTCCGGGAACGTAATCAGCAGGCACTGAACTCGGATGGATAATGTGAGCGAAGTCCGTATTGAATTGCAGGACGAGGGACATTATTTGCTGCATGGCGAGTTGAGTTTTAATACTGTTTCGGCTATTTCTGCCAATTTTGCTAAAATGGTCAATAAGTCCGACGAAATAATACTTGATCTGCACGGCGTTACGCGGACGGACAGCGCGGGACTGGCATTGCTGATTGACTGGCTGCGATCCGCGCGCCATGAACACAAGCGTATCGTTTTTAAAAACATGCCATCGCAGATGCTGGCGGTTGCCAAAGTGAGCGAATTGGACGATATATTGCCGTTGGAATAACCATGAACGAAGATGATATCAAGAAACTGATAGAAGAAGGGCTGTCCGGGAGTCAGGCCGTTGTCTCCGGTGACGGGACGCATTTTGAGGCGACTGTGATATATAAAGGTTTTGCAGGGAAGAGTATGCTTGAACAACACAGACTGGTTTATGGGACATTAGGCGATAGTATGCAAGGTTCGATTCATGCACTTTCTATTCGTACCTACACACCACAGGATTGGAATAAGTCAATCAAGACTCCGAATAGCAGATAATCATCGTGATCAGGCCGTTGTGGTATAAAATCATCAGCAGTATTTATTCAACGGTCAACGGTGTATGCTTGCCGCTATAGCATCCGCTACTCTCCTGGTAATCTATGGATAAATTGATTATTTCAGGCGGAGTGCCTCTCAATGGCACCATCCGGATTTCCGGGGCAAAAAATGCCGCCTTACCGATATTGGCGGCCACATTGCTTGCTGACGAGCCTGTGACCATATGTAATGTCCCGCATTTGCACGATATCACCACCACAATGGAATTGCTGGGCCGCATGGGCGTGAACCTGACGGTAGATGAAAATATGAACATTGAAGTGGACCCCTCCGAGATTCGTGAATTTTATGCGCCCTATGAATTGGTCAAAACCATGCGCGCGTCCATTCTGGTATTGGGACCCTTGCTCGCGCGTTATGGTCAGGCGGATGTTTCGCTCCCGGGGGGATGCGCGATCGGCGCCCGGCCCGTCAATTTACATATCAATGCGCTCGAAGCCATGGGCGCCAAGATCGATGTTGAAGGCGGATATATCCGTGCCAAGGCAAAACGGTTAAAGGGTGTTACCTTGTTTATGGACATGGTTACCGTTACCGGAACCGAAAACATCATGATGGCGGCGACTCTGGCTGAGGGGACAACGGTGATTGAAAATGCCGCACGGGAACCCGAAGTCATAGACGTTGCAAACTGCCTCAATCGTATGGGCGCCAGGATCAGTGGTGCCGGGACCGATACCATAGTGATACAGGGTGTGGAGAGTCTATCAGGTACTACATATAGCATCTTGCCAGACCGTATTGAAACCGGTACCTATTTAATCGCTGCCGCTATAACGGGCGGTAAGATCATGATAAAAAATACCCGCCCGGATATACTGGATGCCTTATTGGCAAAACTGCAAGAGGCGGGTGCTGAAATAGAGTCGGGTGAAGATTGGATCAGTCTTGATATGAGGGGCAGGCGTCCCGAGGCTGTGGATGTGCGTACGGCCCCCTATCCCGCATTCCCGACCGACATGCAGGCGCAATTCACGGCCTTGAATGTCATTGCCAAAGGTTCAGGCACCATCTCCGAGACGGTGTTCGAAAACCGCTTTATGCATGTGCCCGAACTGCAGCGTATGGGTGCGAACCTCAGGCTTGAAGGGAATACCGTTATTAGTAAAGGGGTAAAAAAGCTGGCCGGAGCACCGGTCATGGCAACCGATTTGCGTGCTTCTGCCAGTCTGGTGCTGGCGGGCCTGGTTGCTCATGGAGAGACCGTTGTGGACCGTATCTACCACATTGACCGTGGATATGACTGTATAGAGGAAAAGCTCGCCCAATTGGGCGCCAATATCCGCCGGGTACCCGCTTAAAATCAAACTAATCACAACACAATCCATGAGATAATCCCTATAATAATATAGAAAGGTCCATATTCAATTGTGTGAATCAAGCCTAATGCAACATTAAGGGATCCGTGATTCATTCGCGGAATCCTTAACAGAATCTTGTTTATGAATACGCTTATTACAATTGCAGTATCAAAAGGCCGCATCCTTGATGAAGCGCTTCCACTGCTTGCACGTATGGACATCAGGCCGGTGGATGATCCGGCGACAAGCCGCAAACTGATTCTCGGTACCAACCGCAGTGATATCAAACTGGTGATTATCCGCGCTGCCGATGTTCCAACTTACGTAGAGCATGGCGCAGCCGATGTGGGTATTGCCGGTA
>Ga0214472_10000918_pt1 | contig 34950 bp, 29 predicted proteins | sample RVTome_6_FD_207662 | JGI IMG/M metagenome (GOLD analysis project Ga0214472, IMG submission 207662) | Soil microbial communities from uranium-contaminated site in the Upper Colorado River Basin, Wyoming, United States - RVT140D175 | ecosystem: Environmental > Terrestrial > Soil > Contaminated >...
ACGTTTGTAAAACCATATCGCCCAAAATCTATGATTGTATCTATTCTTATCTCTCGCAAAATGTCTCTAGTGACTTCAAACTCATGTGTACTTATTAATGTTTTATTCAACACTAGCGCCACACAATCACTGATTTTCAAGCACTTTTCCAAGAACATTTCAGACAAGTTGGTTGTGTTTTTATTTATGTTTTGAGAGAGATATTTTTCTTTATATTTTCTATCACCTTTTAATTTAGAGAAAGGCGGATTACCTATAGCTAAATCGTACTTATGATTAACTTCCATAAGTAGAAAATCTTGGCATAAAATATTAATTGTGAAGTTATTTGGTATTTTAATTTTATCCAAGATCAAATTTAGTGCTTTGATGCTCTCATCGTCTATATCAACGATATCTAGTATTACGTGCTGAATATGCTCATATTTTTTAAACAAAAAAGGTATAAAATTTCCAGCCCCAACAGATGGTTCTAAAATACGAATTTCGTCTTTAGAGATATTAGGCAGTCGTTCTATAATTTCGTTAATCAGAAATTTGTTTGTATAAAATGCTGCGTTTTCTTCGCGCTTAGAATTACATTGCTCAGTGATCCTCATTAATACTGATACTTCAAGCTTCAACGGATTATTTCTTAAAAACTGCATTAATTTTTTTCTATCTTCTAAATCATGATGAGATATAACTTTATTAATATCGATTGATTCAATAAGATTATTTTTAAGTGATGAGCTAATATTTTTTGCAATTCGTCTCATGAATTCTGTTGGCACAGCTTCTCCTATACATCTTCTAATTGTTAATTCATGAGTTTTATAAAGCTCTCTTTTTTTCTGTAGAGATAATTTATTTAGTTCCGTTCTAGTATTATTGATCCAATTGAAGCTAGATGGTATTGACATCATTTCCATTAATTCACGAATACTGAATACGCGATCTTGCTCTGGATGAACGGTGTTTTGTGCTGCAAGCAGATCATTCCTTGTGTGAACACATTGAATAAATCTATCCCACAACTGTCTAGTATATTTATCTCTATTTTTTCTAATGTTTTCTACAATTTTTCCGTCAATTATCTTATTTGGTCTTTTTTTAGGCTCAGGATTATCAAATGCAGATTCACCCTCTTTTAAACCATTAATCCAAGCACGCATCCTAGGCTCGTATGTTCTAAACGCATGATAAAAGTCATCGTCGTTGATTTCACCCCAATCTAAACTGGGAAAGTTATAAATAACTTCGCGCAATGTTTTTTCTTTATTATATTTAGCGTATATATCGTACGGTGTAATGCTATTTCTATAACACCTGTCTACACCGATCATTATGGTTCGTGTCCTAGATGAATTTGACCCGTAATTCATTAAATTTAAGACTCGTGCTGAAATAATGTAATCCTTACCAAGAGCTTCTCTAACATAATCACCTATAGCAACAAATCTTCCATCAGGTGTTTCGCAGATTGTTTTTTGAAAAGCTTGAACATTTTCGAATATAAAAAAACGTGGTTTTATTTTTTTTACAATCTCAATGGATTCAACAACTAAGCTGTTAGTTTTTAATTCTTTGCCATTTTTTTTATGGTTAATGACACTTATGCCTTGGCAAGGAGGAGTAGCAATAACAACATCTACTCTATCATTACCTTTTTTATCCCATTTCTTTATTTCACCATAAATTTTTTCTTTAATATTTTTATCAGTGATATCTCCAGTTATGTATCCTGTTTCATACTCGCAAATAGCATTTGCTTTTTGAACATCCATTCTTTTCGATATTAATTCGTTACTAGCAATACAATGATAACCTTCCATCTTGTAACCGTAACAACCAACTCCGGCACAACTAAATAATGTTATATATGTAAGATCTTTATTTTTTAACATATTTATTGATATCTAATGTCTTATAATTTTATAGGTATGAATCAATTTAAAAAAATTATTCTTCAAACAAATCATCTTGTTTAACAGAAGGGTTTTGTTCTATGAATAGTTTCATAAACTCCCTTATTACTTGAGCAGCAGGCCTATCAACAGAATTACATGCTTCTAAAAAGTTTTTATGAAGCTGTGGATCAAGTCTTATGCGTATTGCAGAAGTTTTATTACTCATCTTATTATGTATAGCCAATGTGTACACAAAGTATATACAATATGTAAACTATAAGATAGTACTTATGAATAGATAAGTTACTGTTTTTAAAAAAAATTATTTCAATCTTACGGTTGGACTCAAATTAATATCAATATATAAGTAAAAACCGCAGTGCTTATTAAACACTGCGGCTTTTTCTTTTCATCATTCATCCTTGATAACAACTTCATTTAATTCCTATGAAGCAACTTCCACCTGCACCAAATTATCGAAGAACGTGGGTGAATGTCCCATGTCTCCGAACTCTGCGGAGCTGGTGATGTTTACTGTTCCTTTATTAAGTTGTCGCCAGTAACCGAGTGTGGCAACACAGACGCCTGCGTTTACATCGTCAGTTACTTTTGCAACGCCTTCAAATGCTCCGCGATCATTAAACACTTTTACTTGATCGCCATCATTAATACTGCGTGATTGTGCGTCGGCTGGATTGATGATGACGAATTGATCGCCCTGCTCTTTTTGTTTCATGTTGGCATAACACGAATTCAAAAATGCATGACTCTTTGGTGTCACAATACTTAATGGATATTTCTTTGCCAGTTCCGGATTGGTTTCCGGACGTTCGTACGGTGGCAGGTAATCCGGTAAGGGATCGAGATCTTCTCCCGGTTGAAAGCCTTCGTACATTTGTCTGAACGGTGCGGCGACAAAGTTCTTTGCGCCTTCTACTTTGAAATGACATTTACCGGTTGGTGTTGGGAAGTTACCTTCTTTATGCGGACAACGATCATCTTTCGTTCCAACTGTTAAACGGGCAAAGCCGTTGTTGCGCAGGTATTCCAGATCAATCCCATCACAGGCAGGTGAATCCCAATCGACAAAGTTTTCGAGGCATTCTGAATCCGACCATTTCAGGCGGTCTTCGTCGTAACCCATTTTTTCTGCCAGGCGACGGAAGATTTCATTATTCGGTAAACATTCTCCAGGTGATTCCACACTCTTGGCATTGTAAGTCAGGTATAAATGACCCCAGGAGAGAATCATGTCTTCCATCTCGGCACCCATGGAGGCCGGTAACACGATGTCGGCATAGGATGCGGTATCGGAAATAAAATGATCGGCTGCAACATGGAAGATGTCTTCCTGTTCCAGTCCTTTCACGACTTTATCCGCTTCCGGTGATTGCGTGACCGGATTGGTATTCCAGGTCATGATTGATTTAATCGGTGTCTTCAGGTTTTGTTCGCCTAATAACGCACGACCCAGTTGCAGGATGCTAACGACTTGCGTGCCTTCGGGTATCCAGTCCGGACGACAGATCACATCAAACTTGTAGGGATGTTCCCAAACCGGGAATTGCGTAACACCACCACCAACATGACGCCATGCGCCAGTTAATGCCGGAATACAGGAAACAGCACGGATGGTTTGACCGCCACCGTAATGACGTTCAAGACCAACACCCATACGAATCGCTGCGGGTTGTTCGGTTGCGATTTCTTTTGCGAGTTTGCGAATATCCGCAGCCGGAACGCCGGTAATTTCTTCTGCCCATTCCGGTGTATGTTTCTTTGAATGTTCTTTAAGGTCATCGAAACCTTCGGTGTAGTTATCAACATAATCCTGATCAACCAGACCTTGTTCAATGATGCTGTTAATCACGGCCATTGCCAAGGCACCATCGGTTGAAGGTTTGGGTGCGATATGCCAATCGGCTTGTTTGGCGGTGCGGGATTTGTAGGCATCAATCACAACCACCTTCGCGCCTTTTTGTTGTGCCTCTTTGACAATCGCCCAGTGATGCAGGTTGGTACTGACACTGTTACATGCCCAGATGACGATATATTTTGAATGGATATAACTTTCGACATCGACACCGGCGGTAGGACCGACGGTTAATAACCATGCGGTACAGGAACCTTCACCGCAGTAAGTACGTTCACAAACGGTCGCACCCATGCGATTAAAAAAGGCATCGCCGCCATTGAGGCCATGTACTAAACCTTGATGACCGAGATAACTGACCGGCAGGATGGATTGCGAGCCGTATTCTTCTATCAGGGCTTTCCATTTATCCGTGATGGTATCGATGGCTTCGTCCCAGGTAATTTGTTCGAATTGTTTGCTACCTTTTGGGCCGACGCGTTTCATCGGGTGGAGAATTCGGTCTGGGTGATAATGACGCTTTTCGTAATCCTTTAATTTGACGCAAAGACCACCGCGAGTCATGGGATGATCTTTATTTCCTCTTACGCCGATGACTTTGCCATCTTCGATATCAAAAACCATTGCGCAGGTATCGGGACAATCATGGGGACAACCGCCAAATGCGGTCGTTACTTTAGGGTTTGCTGCCATAGCTCTTCGCCTCTTGTCTGGTGTTGGTAGGTATTATTATTGTTTGACCAATAATACTCCTAATTCAGACAGAGTGAACCTTTGAGCTAACTATTTGATATATCTTGCGATTAAGGTCTTTCCCGCGTAGGCCTGTCTCTTCTACACATCTGGGTACGAAGGCGTAAAATGTTTTTCGCTAATGTTATAAAAGGCACAAAAACCCGTCATGCCGGCGAAGGCCGGCATCCAGTCAGATTTAATGAGCGCTGAAAGCGCACGTTATTTTACTGGCACTTGAAACTGCTCCTGTGCTGGACTTGATCCAATATCTGGCAAGACGCTGTTTTTCGCTTAACTAAGTGCCATTCTTGTCAGACTCGTTTCGGCAGCGCTGACGTAACACCCACGTACAACGTGCCATTGCGACTGTTGGTGAGCATATAAACACAGGGGGTACTTTTATTATTTAATTGACTGGATGCCGGCCTTCGCCGGCATGACGGGTGAAGATGCGACACGGTATTACGGCGAATTGACCTGGCTTGGCGATAGATAAAATGTGTAGAAAAGACAGGCGTGCGCGGGGATGACAAGCTAGTGTAGTTACTCGGTCTCTGTTCCAGGCTGTTTTCGCCTTAGTGCAATGCTTGCTTATTTGCCGGTTGCGGACTCTTTATCAAACGCGAACGCCAATAGTTTAATGACTGGCTATAGATATAATGCTGTGCAGGCAATAACTCAATGTGCGGATGCTTACAAAGACTGGTTAATAATTCGACAATGTGTCCCGCCAGATGCGTACAAGGATGCACACTAAATTGCGTTGTTAAATAAAACAACCTTGCCTGCATTCGATCAATATTATTGATTGCTGAATCTTCCGTCGATTCAGTTTTGTTTTCAGACACAGATGGAACTTCCGTCATTTGTATTCTCCCGAATAAATGTTCATAGTCATTGCTTATTTGCTTAATTGCCTTGGCATAATTGCTCAACATCACTGCTTTTTTATTTTCAACTTCAGATGAATTTAACGATGCGCGACACGCTAACAAATAAAATTCCCGGATTAATTTATTCGTGCTTAACTTATTTGATTGAACCAGATTGTCTGCTGTGATCGACTTATTTTGTAATAAAGAACAAACATCTTCAGGCGTCCAGTTAACAAAATAAGCCTTATCTAAAGTTATAATCTTTCTTAGCATTACTTTATAAATGATTGAAAATAATATTATTATACTAAAATAATTAAATCTTAATGAGAATTATTATCATTTATAGGATTGTTTTTGTCAAACCATTTCTAACAAGAATGGCTCTTAATTAAGCGATATACGCCATGATATTGGATTGACTGGATGCCGGCCTACGCCGGCATGACGGGTGAAGATGCGACACGGTATTACGGCGAATTGACCTGGCTCAGCGATAGACAAAATGTGTAGATGAATCAGGGGATATAGAGGTTAGAGTGACGCAGGAGGCCAAAGCCGAACAGTCTACTCTCCCGTCATTGCGGCGAATGCCGCAATCCAGTCAGATTAATGAGCGCTGAAAGCGCACTTTGTTTTACTGGCACTGGAAACTGCTCCTGTGTTTCCAGTATTTCCGCCATCCATGGCGGTCATGCCGGAACAAATCCGGCAAGACGCTGTTTTTCGCTTAACTAAGTGCCATTCGTCTCTAACAATAAGAATATTATCCTGTTACATTTGATTATGACTTTAAGAAGCATAGAAAAAATTGTAAAAGGCATTGCTACAGCAGATGGTGCGGGCGTCCAATTAACGCGCATTATTGGCTCTCCAGAATTAAATATGCACGACCCTTTCCTGTTGCTGGATGAATTTAAATCGTTAAACGCTGATGACTATATCGGTGGTTTTCCCGATCATCCACACCGGGGCTTTGAAACGGTGACCTATATGATCGAAGGAAAAATCAGACATAAAGATAATGCCGGGCATGAAGGCGTTATTGAATCTGGTGGTGTACAGTGGATGACTGCTGGTAAAGGCGTCATTCATTCCGAGTTTCCTGAGCAGGAAGACGGCCTACTCTGGGGCATTCAACTGTGGATTAACCTGCCCGCTTCAGAAAAAATGACCGAACCGCGTTATCAGGAGCATAATAAAGATTCGATCCCCGAAGAACACAGAGAAAATGGTGCATTAGTAAAAGTAATATCCGGTATCACTTCTCTGAATACAAAAGGTCCGATTAATAATATTCAGTCTCAGCAAAACCTGTTTATTATTGAACTCGAAAAACAATCTGAATTTAATGAACCGTTAGTTGAAAACCTGAATGCAATTATTTATGTTTTTGATGGCGAGCTAAATATTGTCAGTGATAATGAAAATCAAAAACTATCACAAGGCATGCTCGCGGTGTTTGCTGAGGGTGATGAAATAAAACTTTCGACTAATGATTCGACTGTACGCTGTCTCCTGGTAAGTGCGCCTCCTTTAAATGAACCTGTCGTTCGCGGAGGACCTTTTGTCATGAATAGCAAAGAAGAAATCAGACAGGCTAATCGTGATTACGAATCGGGGACATTCTGAAACCTGACTAAAATTCACGTTATTTCCCCGAAACCCCTCATTTTCTTAAAGATTCCTCTAATTGCTGCCGATAAAGACTAACACAGCAATATTCCAACTATGTTTGTCGAGGAAAAATTATGGCTATCTGGAGTTTAAAAGGGAAAAAAGTCCTCATTATTGATGATTTTCAGGAGATGCGGGTGATGCTAAGGACAATGATTGAGCCATTAGCTCCTGAAAGTATTAAATTAGCTCAAAATGGTGAAGATGCTATTGAGTGTATGGAAGCGACCAAGTTTGATATTGTTTTTTGCGATTACAATTTAGGTAAAGGCAAAGACGGCCAACAGGTGCTTGAAGAAGCAAAACATAGAGCACTGCTCGCCTATTCCTCTATTTATGTCATGGCAACCGCTGAAAACACATCCGAAATGGTAATGGGTGCTATTGATTATCTGCCTGACGATTACATCTCCAAACCTTTTAATCGCACCGTAATTCATGCACGTCTAAAAAAACAACTGGAAAAAAAGGAAAACCTGAGTGAAATTTCCCAGGCCTTATCCGTTAATAATTATAAAAAAGCCATTCAACTTTGTGACAAATTGTTGGCAAGTAAACCTTCAAACAGATTGGACTTACTCAAAATCAAAGGTGAGCAATTAAGTAATCTTGGCGAATATGAAAAAGCTGCCAGTCTTTATGAAGATATTATTGAAGAACGTGATATTCCCTGGGCTTATTTGTCTTTGGGTAAGGTTCGATATTTTCAGGAAAATTACGATGAAGCACTGGAAGTGCTTGAAGGATTAGTTAAGGAAAACTCATCAAATGTAGCGGCATATGACTGGCTGGCAAAAACGTATGAAGCGATGGAAGATCTCGATAAAGCACAGGAGATGCTAAACATTGGCATAGCTAAATCACCAAAATCATTATTAAGACAACGTAATCTGGCGCAAGTCGCTTATAAAAATGATGATCTGGAAACAGCACAATCAGCATATGAACATGCTATACAAGTCGGACAACATTCCTGTTACAAACAAGCTGATGATTATAATAGTCTGGCTAAAACGCTGATCGATTCTGGCAAGCCGGATAACGCTATGAACGTTGCCAGCATGATCGCCAAGGATTTCAAAAACGATCCAAAAGCAGAAATGGTTGCGGCAATAACAGAAGGCATGGTCTATACCAGCAAAGGTGATACTGAAGCTGCCAGTAAAAAACTGGATGCAGCACTGGAATTATTTAATCAAAACCCTCAGGGACTTTCCACTGGCACAGCACTCGAATTAACTGATTTATGTCTAGCTTCAGGAAAACAGGAAGAAGCAAATGAAATCACTAAAAATCTGATTAGAAACAACCACGACAATAAAGCATTAATCGAAAAAACGAAAAAGATTTATTCTGATGCGGGCATGTCTGATGCCGGCTCTGATTTAATTGATAACACAACAAGTGAAATTGTCGACATCAATAATAAAGGTGCTCGATTACTACAAGAAGGAAAACTCGAAGAATCTATCGAACTTTTTATGAAAGCTGCGCGAGGCATGCCTGATAATGTTGTTGTAAATTTGAATGCGGCCTATTCAATCATGATGCAAATGCAAAAAACGGGAAAAATAAAAAAATATTCTTCACGTGTTGAAAGCTATCTTGAGCGAGTACATAAACTCGATCCTTTAAACAGGAAATATCATGAAATGATGGAAATGTTACAGCGAATCAGTATTAAGGCCAGGGACAAGGCTGCCTGAAGTAATGCACAATAAATGGATATAAGACTATGAGCACAACACCTAAATTTGATTACTCTACGCTTCTGGCTAATTCTATTCATGAAGTGAAAAATTCACTTAACATGTTATTGAATTCCGTTGACCAGGTGTTATCAACTTCTGACACGAACGATGCGACGAGTAAAATTTTTTCCCAGATTCAGTATGAGGGTAAGCGCGTCAATGATGATCTTGTTGGTTTACTGGCGATCTATCGCATTAATAATGAGCAATATAACGCCAATATAGATGAGTATTCCTTACGCGAGTTTCTGGAAGAAAATATTAGTCAACATGAAGCGATGATCCGCCATCGAAATATCGAAGAAAAACTTGAATGCGATGAAGACCTGTACTGGTTCTTTGATCGGGATTTAATTACTGGCGTGATTAGTAATGTAGTAAATAATTTATATAAATATACTAAAGATAAATTAGTTATATCCGCCTTTAAAGAAAATGATTACCTTGTTATCAAGGTACAGGATAATGGCCCTGGATATCCTGATAACATGCTCGTTTCTCATGACGAAAATGTGCAGCAAAAAAATATTTGTTTTGATAAGGCAAATACCGGCCTTGGCCTTTATTTTTCAAGACTCGTTGCAGAACTTCATAAAAATAAAGGACTAAGTGGATATATCACCACTACTAACGAAGGTATTGATGGTGGAGGTTGTTTTTCAATTTATCTGCCATAGCATTACAGAAAGAAATTTCTTTAAGACAACGCTGCCAATTTGAATTAATTTCTAATTTGTAGAAGTTAACGTTTGATCTGACAGTCCATCCCTTATTTTTCTTTATTCTTTTTTGATTACGACTGGTCGTTAAATAAACGTTAATTTGAACGACGATACCTGAAAAAAATAACAGCCAAAATCTCGCTCAAAAACCCGGAAAACATCCTCAAAAATCAAAAAAAGAAAAAGTCGACTATGTCACTGTTTAGACGAATAAAATCTCCTATCAGCCCCTGATTCAGAAAGTTTTGCACAATTTCCTTTTGTAAAAACATGTTGTTTTAAGCTACAACTTAAGCTGCTGAATTTCCTGAATTTTTGAAGCTCATTTTCATGCTCACCTACTTTTTTACCCAGCTTATCCACAGGTAATACCCGGGTAAGCCACAAGCAATTACACATCATCTTGTGGTCTAATAAGCACTTGACCACACTTTATTGTGGTGTTATACATTCATTTACAAAATAAACATCAACAAGTTTCGAGCTATTTTCTTTGTCTTGAAACAATAAAAAAAAGAATTTGGAGGGGTCAATGGAGGCGGAAGGTTCTGCTAATACAGCATCGTCGGCTAGTGCAGCTGACAGCAATTTAGAGACCGGTATTACCGAAGCTCATTCTAGCTCGCGCCAGACCGATTATTTAGCCAATCAACTCGGCCATTATCGAGTCATTCGCCGTAATGGCAAGGTGACTTCTTTTGATCTGAGTAAAATCTCGGTAGCGATGACCAAGGCGTTTATCAATGTCGAAGGCGGCACTGCTGCTGCCTCAACCCGCATACATCAAACAGTAGAAGCACTTACAGAACAAGTAGTTAATGCCTTAACTCGACGTATGCCAGATGGCGGTACCTTGCATATTGAAGATATCCAGGATCAAGTCGAATTGTCTCTGATGCGTACCGGTGCACAAAAAGTCGCTCGTGCCTATGTTATTTATCGTGAAGAACGTTCACGTGAACGAATAGCAGCCGAAGCAGCCGCGCCAAAACCTGATTCTTCCAAAGAAACTCATTCCATCCAGATTAATGTTAAGCGTGTTGATGGCAGTAAAGTGCCTTTGGATATGGCTCGTTTGCAATTAGTTATCAACGAGACCTGTGAAAAACTGGCTGAAGTTGACGCTAAACTGATTACTAAAGAAACCTTGAACAACTTGTTTGACGGCATCGATGAAGCGGATGTTAATCACGCGCTGGTCATGAGTGCCAGAACGTTGATCGAAAAAGATCCTGATTACAGCTATGCCGCAGCCGGTTTTCTACTGGATAAATTACGTCAGGAAGCCTTGAGTTTTATTAATGGCTCTATGACGCAAGCAACACACAAAGAAATGATCAAACACTATCCTGGTTATTTCAAATCATATATTCAACGTGGCGCTGATTTAGGTTTACTTGATCAAGAACTCACCAGATATGATCTGGAACGATTAGGTTCCGCTTTAAATGCAGATCGTGATCATCAATTTACTTATCTGAGCTTACAAACACTTTACGATCGTTATTTCATTCACTCTGAAGAAGACGTTCGTTTTGAGCTACCACAAGCATTTTTTATGCGTGTATCGATGGGTCTGGCTATTAACGAACTGGATCGTGAAGCACGCGCGATAGAATTTTATAACTTGCTCTCTTCATTTGATTTCATGAGCTCTACCCCTACCCTGTTTAATTCAGGAACCTGTCGTCCTCAACTATCAAGTTGTTACCTTACAACCGTTCCTGACGATCTTGATGGTATTTTTTGTGCCATTAAAGATGATGCCATGTTATCTAAATTCGCGGGTGGCCTGGGTAATGACTGGACACCGGTTCGCGCATTGGGAGCTCATATAAAAGGCACTAATGGTAAATCTCAAGGCGTTGTTCCTTTTCTTAAAGTTGCCAATGATACTGCTGTCGCAGTTAATCAAGGTGGTAAACGTAAGGGTGCAATGTGTGCCTATCTTGAAACATGGCACATGGATATTGAAGAATTTCTTGATTTGCGTAAGAACACCGGTGATGACCGTCGTCGCACACATGACATGAACACGGCAAACTGGATACCGGATCTTTTTATGAAACGTGTTGCTGAAGCAGGAAACTGGACTTTATTTTCACCTCATGAAACTTCTGATTTACATGATTTATATGGTGAAGCATTCGAAAAGCGTTATGTCGAATATGAACAACTCGCAACTGAAGGAAAGATTAGTAACTTCAAAGTGATTGCCGCCAATGATTTGTGGCGCAAGATGTTATCAATGTTATTCGAAACCGGACATCCGTGGATTACCTTTAAAGATCCGTGCAACATACGATCACCACAATCACATTCCGGTGTCGTGCATTCATCAAATCTTTGCACAGAAATAACGCTCAATACATCTGAAGATGAAATTGCTGTTTGTAATCTCGGTTCAGTCAATTTACCTCAGCACATTGATGAAAATGGTTTAAATACAGAGAAACTGGAAAAAACCATTAATACAGCGATACGCATGTTGGATAACGTCATTGATTACAACTACTACAGTGTAGCAAAAGCAAGACGTTCTAATTTGCGCCATCGCCCGATTGGCCTGGGCATAATGGGTTTTCAGGATGCCTTATATAAATTACGTTTGCCTTATAGTACTGAAGAAGCCGTTAGTTTTGCCGACGCCAGTATGGAAGCCGTTAGTTACTATGCCATTAAAGCATCGACTGATTTAGCTGAAGAACGTGGTTCTTATTCAACCTTTAACGGTTCCTTGTGGAGTCAGGGTATTTTGCCTATCGATTCCATGCAACGTTTGGCTGACGAACGCGGCGATTATTTACAAGCTAACTTTGAACAAACATTGAATTGGGATGACTTGCGTGAACGTGTCATGAAAGTCGGTATGCGTAATTCAAATTGTATGGCCATTGCACCAACAGCAACCATTTCTAATATCTGTGGCGTCAGTCAATCAATCGAACCGACTTACCAGAACCTGTTTGTTAAATCCAATCTCTCAGGTGAGTTTACTGTTGTTAACCCTTATCTTGCACGGGACTTGAAAGAACGCGGTATTTGGGATGATGTTATGGTTAATGATCTCAAATATTTCGATGGCAGTGTTCAAGCGATAGATCGTGTGCCCGATGAATTAAAGAAAATTTATGCCACCGCTTTTGAAGTTGATCCACGCTGGTTAGTTGAAGCGGCATCACGACGACAAAAATGGATTGACCAGGGTCAGTCACTTAACCTTTATATGGCTGAACCTAGTGGCACTAAACTCGACAACCTTTACAAACTCGCCTGGGTACGCGGTTTAAAAACGACTTATTACCTGCGTTCTCTCGGTGCAACACATATGGAAAAGAGTTCAGGTAGCGAACCTCAAAACGAGGCTATCGAAGAACCCAAGGTCTGCTCAATTCTAGACCCGGATTGTGAAGCCTGTCAGTAAGCAACAATAATAAGATACGAGGTAGATTGAATGTTAAATTGGAATGACCCTTTAGCAAAACCGGCACAAACGGATACCGTTGAGCCGGCTATTTTCGAAAAGGCATTAAGCGAAGATAACGCAAAAGTAAGTAACAAACCTGAACTCAAGGTGGTTGCAAAAAAACTCGCCCCGGTTAATGCCGATGACAAACGTGTTGTCAACGGACAAACTGATATCAATCAATTAGCGCCTTTTAAATATCCCTGGGCGTGGAACTTTTTTCTTAACGCAAATAAAAATCACTGGACGCCATTAGATGTGAATATGGCTCAGGATGTAGCCGATTACCGTAACAAGCTAACACCGGAAGAAAAGCATGTTTATGACAACGTCCTGTCTTATTTAACAACGTCAGACATTCTTGCTATGCGTAACATTGGTCTGGCGGTGATGGAAAAAATGTCTGCTCCTGAGTTACAAATATATCAGGCGCGACAAGTCTATGAAGAAGCATTACACACATGGACCTATCAACACTGCATAGAAACGATTGGTCTTAATCAAAGCGAAATTTATAATCGTTATCGTGTTGTGCCTGAAATCCATCAAAAGATTTCCGTTGCAAATCGTCGATTGAATTCGGTTATGCGTTCGGATATTGATTTAAGAGATCGCGATGAATTACATAATTTTGTGATTTCATATATGTTCTTTGCCGGCATCTTTGAAGGTTGCTGGTTCTACAATGGCTTTAGCCCTATTTTTGCATTACAACGTCGCGGCCTGATGAAAGGCACGGCTGAACAATTACAATACATCATGCGCGATGAAGTTATGCATGCTGCGTTTGGTATTCGTGTCGTAAAACAAATCATACAAGAAGAAAATGTAACTTTAGATCCGAAAGAAATACGCGATATGTGGGATGAAGCTTATGAAGCGGAAAAGTCTTACGCCGGCTATATTTTAAGAGATCCAATTCTGGGTTATTCAGCAGAAACGCATCTTGCGCAATTTCAATACATTGCCAATAGACGCGCTAATCAACTTGGTTTAAGTGAAGATCCTTTTCCTGGCGCCGAAGCGGCTTTGCCATGGTTAGACGAACAGGCAAATTTAAGAAAAGAGAAGAATTTCTTTGAAACACGAGTTACCGAATATCAAACTGGTGGTGCATTATCCTGGGATTAACAAATTTTATGTTTTACCGTGACCGCCTTAGCGGGAACCGAGAGGGACGCTCGGTTATTGCCTGGTATCTCCAGCCTCTTCCGGATACCAGGCCTTCTTATTCAGTACACAGGCCTACTATACAGGTTTGAATTTTTAATAAACTAAAAAAGGAGTTAGAGAATGCAACAAGAACTTAAGCAAGTTTCCGTTAACGAAAAGGAAAACCACAGTTTATTAGACTGTTATCGAATTGCGATCGATTTTGGTATGCCTGCCGCGCTCAAAGCTTATGAAAAATTATCACTTGAATCGATACAAATAAGCGATGATTCAAATATTATCGATAATTAGTTTTTAGCCAACTTTAAATTTACCGACCTGGCTTTGAAGATCTGAAGCCAATCTTGCTAATTCATCACTAGCGCTGGCCGTTTGCTGCGAGCCACCCGCTGTTTCCTGTGCAACTTCGCTTATATTAACAATATTACGATTAATTTCTTCCGCTGTTGAACTTTGCTCTTCAGCAGCACTGGCAATTTGCATATTCATACTTTTAATCTTATCAACCACACCAGTAATAGACTGCAAGGCTTCACCTGCTTTAGCCGCTTGCGCCACACTCTCTTCTGCTTTAGCTCTTCCCATTTCCATTACACTGACAGCCTGATTTGCACCATTTTGCAAACGTTCAATCATATCGTTAATTTCACGTGTCGATTGTTGTGTGCGACTGGCCAGAGTTCTTACTTCATCTGCAACAACGGCAAAGCCACGTCCTTGCTCACCAGCACGTGCTGCTTCAATAGCTGCATTAAGCGCAAGTAAATTAGTTTGCTCCGCGATATCACGAATAACGTCAAGTACTGTACCAATGCTGAGACTATCTCCTTTCAGATTCTCAATCACTTCAGAAGTACGTTCGACTTCAGAGGCCAGATTGTTAATAGTTTGCACAGTCGTATTAACGACATTCCAGCCATCATTTGCCTGTTGGTCTGCTTCCTGTGCTGCTGTTGCTGCACTGGCTGCATTTTTAGACACTTCTGCAACCGTAGCAGACATTTCATTCATTGCTGTTGCCACTTGTCCAATTTCGCCTTGTTGACGCATAACGCCGGCATTACTTTGTTCAGTAATGGCGGAAAGTTCTTCAGCCGCTGCGGCCAGTTGGCCGGCGCTACCTAGTATTTCTTTAACTAAAGCCATGAAGCCTTTACGACCTTGTGAATATTCCCAACACATCCAGGCAAACTCATCTTTTCCCGAAATACTTACCTTATGCGTTAAATCGCCCTCTGAAAGAGCATGTAATCCATTTACAATGAGTTCGGCCCGCTTACCGTTTAGTTTTCCTAAATAATGTGAAATTCCAAATGTAGCTAATGCCAGGATTGAACTACCAATGATACCGCCTACTATTCCAAACTCGCCAAAATAAACAGTACACTCCAACAGAATCAACCCGATACTGACAAAAACAGTAAACAGATAAAATTGTTTACGAATATTGAAGTTTGTAATTAACTTTTCCATCCTAATCACTCCAGCTTCTCGTTATGTTCTAGTTATTTTGAGTTAAAAACTCATAACTTTTATAATCTACGTCCTTAATACTTATATTCCTATAATTGGCTTTTCGGCCTAAAAACAAATTTCTTTACATTTTCTTTACAATTTCTTTACATTTTTAATACTTCTGGTTAAAGCATGGCTTATGCCATTTAATGAAATAGTGACGAATAAACCCAATATTTACGTGTGGGTAAATTGAAATTTAAAGAAATTGAGTTTGAAGATTAGGTTATTATTAATGCAGTTCAGTATGTTGACTTTTAGCGTAAATCAATAATTCACCTGTATATTTATCTATAAGCCTTTGAAATCCTTTGTCTAAATCATTATTGTTAATGTGATTTATAATTGAATTTCTATTGTTATCCAGTTTTTTTGACTTCACTATGACCAATCTTTGTGCCGCCAATTTAATCGCCAGCCATAAAGCAATGCTATCGGAAGTAAAGTCCCAGCTAGCCGGTATTTCTGAATGATCTTCAATTAAGTCTAGCGGTAACCACAACAGCGGCAATTGTTTGCCAAAATGTGACCTTAATATCCCGGTATCTTTAATAATTTTAAAATTTGAATTCATGCTCGCTAGTAAATAGCCATACTGACACATGGCTAATAAGGCCATTTGATGCGCTGCAAAATCATCAAACTGATAAGTCTTTTGTAAATTTCGAATCGAATCGGCAAACTCACCGCCACCGGGGACAATAACGATGTTTGAATTTCTGGACACAGACTCAATACTTTCCAACCATGAAGATAATTCTTTGCTTCGCATCAAACTGCCACCCAGTTTTATTACGATCAGATTCAATGCGTTTCCTCATGTTTAAATAATTTCAGCAAGGCCGCCGCTTTATCAAAACATTCTTTATACTCAGCATCGGCTTTCGAATCCCAGACTATTCCTCCTCCTGCATGAAAATATAATTTATTTTCGTATTTAACCAGAGTTCTAATACAGATATTACTATCCATGTTTCCATCAAAACCAATATAGGCAATCGAACCGCAATAAACTGAACGTCGATGTGGCTCCAGTTCTTCTATAATTTCCATCGATCTGTGTTTGGGCGCTCCGGTTATCGAGCCACCGGGAAAACAATCGCGTAACAAATCCAGCGCATGCTTGCCTTTAGATAGACGACCAGAAATAGTACTGACTAAATGATGAACTGTTGCATAGGTTTCCAAAGAAAATAATTTGGGCACAAGTACCGAACCTGAGTCACAGGATTTGCTAATATCATTTCTTAGCAAATCGACAATCATTAAATTCTCAGCACGATCCTTTTCACTCTCGAGTAAAGAAGCAGCAAGCGCTTTGTCTTCGTAAGCAAAGACGGAACGATGTTTTGTTCCTTTAATGGGTTTTGTTTCAACTTGATTGCCTGTGACAAGTAAAAAACGTTCTGGTGATGAACTCAAAACAGTGCCGGAAGGTATATTGATGTATGCGGAAAATGGTGCGGGATTCAGTTGTCGTAATTTCAAATAAACTGCCCAGCTATCACCTTCAAATTTTGCAGAGAAACGTTGCGCTAAATTAACCTGATAACAATCTCCATCAAGAATATAATTTTTAATTCTATCAAATGCTTTTGTATACTCTTCTTTAGACATATTCGACTCAACATCAGTCTTGATCTGATATTTTCTTTCATTGTCGACAGCATTACTAGAAAACAATTCCTGTAACTCAGACCAGATTTTTTCTGTTTTTTCAAATCGACAAAAACTGGCCAACCATGCACGTCGAACATGATGATCTACTATGACGGCCCAATCATAAATTCCTATTGCCATCTCCGGCATATTTATATCTTGTATAGAAATCTCGGGTAGCGTTTCTATTTTGCGGCCTAAATCATAAGCAAAATAACCTAGTGCGCCACCGCAAAAAGGTAAGCCACTTAAATTTTTATCCTTGTCTCCAAGATATTGCTTAACAAGCAAAAATGGATCTTCTTTTGATGATGTTTTTTTACTTTTATCAATTTCAACGATATGAGTGACATCACCAAATGTTTCCAGAGTAACAAGTGGTCGAGAAACAATAATATCGTAACGACCAACATCTGTTTCAGGATGAGCACTATCGAGAAACATACTCCAGGGTTCATCAGCAACTTTGGCAAATAATTTTGCCGAATCGTGATAATAAGGTAATTCTGAAACTTTCATTACGCTAGACAAAGCTGACGATTTAACTGTGCGATTGCAACAGCCGGCGCGCAAACATTACATTTGTGTTGCAAGTCAAATTCACTATCACATAATTCACTAAACTCAACATATGGAATATTAATTCTTTGTGCAATTTTCTTGATTAAAAATCTTCCCGCTCCAGCAGCAATAATTTTATCATTGCTGCCAGGTGAATTAGACAATACTCTCAATACTGCATTAGTTAATAATTGCAGTTGTATTTCCTGAAAATATTCAGCCAGTTTATACCACGGTTGCAATTCAGTTGAGACAACAGGATCTGTTCCCAGCATTCTCGCAAGCCGTCGAATACTTCCCTGAACATCTTTGCTCTTTCCATCTGCCGCTTCCATCAAGTCATCATCTTTTTCCAGACAGGACAGGATGCGATAAATATCAGCTGTAGTGGCAAAGTTTTCCGCCGCAATGTTTTGCCACTCGCCATTAAAAGGAGCTTTATTAGTTAATGACATTAAAGAAGTTCTGATAACCCCGGTATAGACTAATTCATCAAACCGCAAACGACTTTGATCATTAAAGCCTCTATTATTAAGCGTATTATTATCAAAAGAAATTATATCTGTCGTTGTACTTCCCACATCAATAAACAGCCCGGATTTAACCACTGATGCAGCATAGCTGGCACTTGCATGCCAATTAGCCGACGCTATCCTGTTTGCTTTTTTCCTTGCGCTACCCGGATTCAACAATCCATTATCTACTGCATAGAAACTAATATTATTACCAAAGTTTTTTTCACAAACATCAATCAGCGAATGCACGCCTTCTTCTCTATCTTTAAAAATATCAACTAATTCTGCCGTAATGGTAAATGCATGAGACAGTGAACCTTGAGGCAATCGTGCTATGGTTTTTGGATATAATTCATCAAGACGATCTATACCTTGCCAGAGTGGCGAAGCAAACTGTTCAACAAAGTCTATTGTTCCTGCTTCGCTAACACTGGCAACTTTAAGATGCGCGCCACCAATATCCCAGCCTATAAAATTAGAGTGATTCATGATTGAAATTTGCATTGCCTCTTTAATATCGTCGCTACAGTTCATCTATCGACATAATTATATATTTATTCTTACTGGTATTGCTGAATCTAATTCAATATCAGGTAACTTTTCATTCAAAAAAGTATTTAATATTTTAGAGGTCACATTACACGCAATTGACCGGGATATGCCGGCATATGCGGTTGTAAACCTCGGATTAATTTCAAGCACGGTTAATTCATTAGCCACTGCTATTAAGTCCACTCCAATATATCCGGCAAATCCTGATATTGTAGACACAATTTTTTTTGCCAGTTCTAGCATATCGTCTTTATACGACAAACATTCATTGACGCCTATCCCGATCAACTTGATTGAATTATTATTTATTTCAACATACTGCTCATTACATGAGAGCAATCGAACATCGCCATTAAAAACCAGCAAGGACATACTCATATGCTTACCTTTCAAATAAGGTTGCACGAGCAAATTTTTAGAGTTTTCCTTGTGCATTAATTCATACAATTTTTTTTCATCATTAATTAAACTGGTTCCTTCCCCACCTACTCCATCATCAGGCTTGACTACCCATCCTGTTTTACTATCGGGAATATCTTCATTGAATTTTCTTGTCTCAACAACATTAATTCCTGCTTTAGATAAAATTTTATTCGTTAAGTATTTACTCGTTGCAATCTTTATAGCATCAGGACTGGAACCAATAAATAATTTCCCATGTTTAATAAATAATTTTGCATACTCTTCTAAACAACTATCTGTTTCAGGTGCAATCAACCATGATACATCAGACTCTTTAATAAATTCTGCAAGCTTCTCTTCAATCTTTCCTTTAACAACATGTTGTCTGGCATTATTTTCAAACAAATCCAGCCGACTATCTCTACTCAAAGATATGTCAGAATCATCCAGTTCACTTAACTCTTTTAAAAGAGTTTGCATCATGATTTCACCTTCCCTGATCAATGTTTCTGATAAGGGTTGATCAGAAAGTCCTCCTCCTGTGATAAACTCAAATAAAAAATGACGCATAAAAATAGTATGTTTATTATTCCGGTAATTGATTTAAAAGGTAGCCTGGTTGTTCATGCAAAACGAGGGGAACGTAAGTCATACCAACCCATCACGTCTGAAATATCAGCAAGCGCAGAACCCGAAATCGTTCTTTCTTCTTTTTTAGAATTATACCCTTTCAAAATAATTTATATTGCTGATCTTGATGCTATACAGGAAACAGGCTCACAAAATGAAATCGTTTTAGAATTGGCCTCACGTTATAAGCAATGTGAATTCTGGGTAGATGCGGGCATTAAAGCAATACAGGATAAATCCACTAATTATTCAGCCAATAATATAAAACTGATTTTAGGCTCTGAAAATAAACTTTCAGAAGAATTACTCACTTCTCTTCTTAAGGAAAATCCAGATATATTATTATCGCTTGATTTTAACGAACACGGACTTATCGAAAATACCTATTTACTTAAAAATAGTATGCGTTGGCCAGAACAAGTCATTGCTATGACACTTTCTCGAGTCGGCTCAAACAATGGATTCGATAAGCAATGCCTGAATAATATTTTGAAACTTGCAAAGCACAACAAGATTTATGCTGCTGGCGGGGTAAGAAACATACATGATCTATTACAACTAAAATCGATGAATATACACGGTGCGCTTATTGCCACTGCATTACACACAGGTGCTATTTCGAAAGAGGATTTGGAAGAGTTTCATAAATAAATCGTCGCTTCGGACTCCTCGGTCTCTGTTCCAGACTCGCCTAAAAGCGCCTACTGTTGGCGACTCTACCGATTACGTCCTGTAATCGTGTCCTTCTCGCGATATGACCGCCATGGATGGCGGAAATATCGAAAATGCAGGAGCAATTTTCGATGACAGTCCATCCATGGACATCATCTTTTGTGTGCTCCTGCACAAAAGATATACATTACGTCCGTGTAAATAAAAAAAAGCCCCGATAAACGGGGCTTTTATTTTACTGTTACTGAATTTACATTCAGCAACACACTTTTAATCTAGAATTAAGAGTGAGCTGCGAATGGATGATCAGCAGAACCTTTTTTGCTTACAACTTCTGCAGCCTTTGGTTCACGAGCAACTGCACGTTTGATAGAAAGTTTGGTTGCTTCGTAGTTGTAGTCCTGAATCTTCGCATCATCATCAGCCAACCAATGGATGAATACACCTACAGAAATGAAGATATCATCTGCTTCATCAGCAGGGATAGTTCCATCTTCAACACAATCCATTACCGCCATAGCTACTGCGCGTTGAGCTGGGCCGAACATTTGTACAGCTTGCTTTGCGCCTTTAATGGTTACTTTGTTGAAAAGAATGGTTGCTGGTTTGCAAAGCAGGTTTGGAGCAACAACCGCTAACAAGGTGCTGAAACCATCTTTGTTATTAGTTAAAGCGTTAGCGAATGCTTGTTCAGCAGCACTACCACGTGGACCCATCATTAAATCGATATGAGCAACTTCATTACCATCACCCACCAATGCTTCACCAACTAATACTCTATCAATGACTGCCATTTTTTTGTCTCCTCCACCTAGAAAGCCAAAGAGTTTTCCTAATATTGACATCGCCGCCTTCCTATTGTGTTATGTAAAGTTAAATTAAAGGGAAGAATCCCTGTCCAGTTTTACTGATAAAAAGCACAAGTCTTTTCATCCGCATTTTTATAAATTCTATATTTATTATCCAATTAAAGTATAAACCAGGAGACTAGCTGCTGTTAAATCAGCACTCGTTCCTGGATTGTAGTTTTCGGCTTTAAGTTCTTCGTCAAAGCTCCGAATCAGATTTATTTCTGCTTCCGGATCCAGGGCTTTCAGGAACTTTTCAGCTATTACTCCGCTCTTTATTTTTATTTTACCGGCTATTTGCGCCCCATATTTACGTTGTATATGAGAGTCAGCAATTGATGACATAAACATCAAGTAGCACGAAACGGTCGACCATTTTACACTATTCCAGGATTGATCAAAGCATTTAATAGTTGAAAATCCTGTCTCAAAAATATCTGCAAAATTATTCGTATATTGCAGCGCAATAACATCTCGATTACTGGCTAATTTCATGGCTTCCATTAATGAACACTCGGGAGCACAACTAACATCTTGTGAATCAACATTACCTAAGCCACCTGGATTTGCAAGACGAATTGCTTCAAAAACTTGCTCTGCATCACTTTGTGTTAAGGAACTTAAAGTGATTTCTAGATTTCGTCGCAAACCATTAATATCATTAAAACCGTATTCAGCCGCCATAACAATCGGCGCAAATAATAACAACATACCCAAATTCGTATTACAACCAACAGCAGCCTGTGTCGCTTTAACACTATCTAAAATACGTTGCCCCAGACCAGCTTGAGGCTGACAAAGCAAAGAAGTTGAAACCTCAGCACTCATCATGAAGTCTGTTACGGTCATATCATGACCGTCGGCATAAACACTGACATTGCCGGGCTTAAATGCTTCAAGCTCGCCTTTAAAGCTAGCCATAACAGCCGCTTCTATGGTTTTTCTATCCATACAAAATTAATTAGAGCAGACTTTGAGCTGATTATTATCGGCAATATGTTTCACAAACGAATCAATCAAGCATGAAGCAATATTAAAATCGACGACGCTCTGCAAGCCATACCAGGCAGGAATACTATTTACTTCAATAATATAAAACTTACCGTTTTTATCCTGCATCAAATCAACACCGGCATAATCGATATTCAACACTTTACAGGCTGACTCCGCCAGGCTTGCTATTTCTGCATCAATTTTTATTGCTTCACAACTCGCACCCTGAGCACGATTGGTTATCCAGTTTTCACTACGTCTTAACATTGCTGCCTTTGCTACACCATCAACCACCAGGACGCGAATATCAGTAAACTCGTTATTCTTACGTTCAATAAAACGTTGTAAATAATAAATCCCGGCAAATTTTTCATCGTGTATCAAGCCTGTCTGTTTATCGACAAGATGTACGCCTATGCCTTGCGAGCCAAAAAGCGGTTTCAGTACAAGTTTTTCTCCGTTTCTGGTTTCTTTTTCTAAAATAGCACTGGCATGTTCAGCCGATTCGCATATCCATGTTGTCGGCGTAGGCAAACCTGCACGACTTAATAAAAGACTGGTCAATGGTTTATCAACCGTACGTTCTATTGCTCTGGGAGTGTTATACACGACCACTCCTGATTCATGAAGTGAGTGTAAAATATCAAGTCTGAAAATGACTTGTTCAAGCGTGCCGCCAGGAACGCCTCTTATAAAAAAGCCTAATGGCAATTGCTTGAAGCCCGGGAAAGAAAGCTCCCGTCCATCACCGCTAATTTCTATAATACAATCGGTTAAAGATAAGTATTGACTATCCAGTCCATGATCTTTTAAAGATGCAGTTAATTGTCTGCCATGCCAACCTGGATCGTCGGTAATAATGGCAACCTTTCTTTGTATTTCATCCACGTCTTGTTACATATTGAAAGATTTATCTAACAAATCGAGATCGATTTTACCGGCATGAAAGGTATTACCTGTTGTTAACGAACTGACAGCAACCCGCGCAGGACTGAACAACATCGGATCAATTTTGTAAAAATCATATTCAACCGCCTTAAAGATTTCGCCAAATGGTTTGCCATAGTCATTCGAGGCACTACTCGGTAATTTATTAGCTAACTCTTCGGCATCATCATCGCTAGCTTCAACAAATAACTGAATTTGACCGGCAAACAGAATTGAATCATTTGTACGGCTCATTGCTTTTAAGAAATCTTTGGATGGCGGACAGACTGGAGCACTCCCCGCACCGTCAATAATTTTATCTAACGGAAAATGTAAGGCGTGCGCTTTATGTAATGAAGTTTCCAACACTCGTCCTACAACTTGTACTGAACCCGCTAAACTTGATGTCGGTGTTAGAATAATGGTTAATGCGGATGCAGGAATGCCACATTTGTCAGCAATTTTATCCGCTATTTCAACCGGTGGAATTTTGTCTGCTTCGATAACAATATAGGCTTTATCACCTGAATCACGATATCCCAGTTCGTCATACAGTTCTTCACTGCTACCCATAGCGCGAGCTGGACCTGAACCTAAAGCATTAAATGCACCTTTACCTTCACCATGATTCAAACTCCAACCGGCATATTGACTGCCTAAACAAGACAAAACCGGATTGCTACTGTGTACATCAAGATGCCATGACCAGTTACGAAAATTAGTCGAAGCGCGTAACTTAACTGTACCTAAACCACCCATACAGACTTCGGCAATAATGCGTCCTGCCTCTAGTCCACCATGAACATTAATACCGGCATCAATAATACGGCAACCATTTCCCAGTTCAGAGAGACCAAGTCGAAGTGACGTTGCATTTGAAACTAAATGTTCAACTAATGGTGCGGTTAATTTGTTAAGGCTAGGTAATGATAATTCCTGATTCACTCTCGATATCCTCTATATATTTTATTTTCAAATAATTGCTTATGCTGCGTTTTGCGTCGCAACAATCATTGATTCGATTTGTTTCAAGCGATTAAATAGTATGGTTTTAACTTTGTCTAATGAAATCTCTTTTGCGTGTACCGAACACACAGGAAATTTTGCTGGAACAACATTACCATATGCAGGAATGTCTTTAACCCAGTTTGGCCAATTTATTTCATGGCTAATTAGCATGTTTTCTTTTGCATATAAAATTGCATAGCCTCTATGCTCTTGATCAACTTCGTCATGATCATGGCTGGCTGGCAACTTTCCATCAAAACAATCAATATGGGTTTCAAACAAGGATTCCTTTACTTCATGTAATTCAAATGTTGCCGGCGGCCTTGGATTCACTTCGAGTACGACAACGTTTCCTGCCTCATCAATAATATAATCAAGACCACAAAGACCCTTTAAACCCGTTTCTTTAGTTATTGTGTTGATAATATTTTCTATGATTTTTCTATTTTCAATATTCTCCTGATCTAAAGTGATAGCGCCCAAATATAGAAAAGGCATATCAGCAAACTCTTCTGAATGTAGCTGCTGATTAAAACCAACAATTTTTGCATGAGTACCGTTAGCCAAAAAGACAACGCTCGATACCATGCCAGAAATAAACTCCTGAAAATAATAAGCTGATGAGTCTTCTAAATTAATTTGATCAGACCAAATAACATGTTCACCACCCGAGCCGCCAATTCTTTTTACCAGATGTTTTTTTAAATTATCTGATTTAAAAAAAACTTCAGGGTGCCTTATAGAATTTTTATCAAGCATCCCAAAAAAATTAACCGGATCTTTTATGCTAAAAATAGATTCTTTACTGTTAGACAAAATCGGTGCAATTTCAGCTAATCTGCCTAATAACTCCGGCGTTGATTCAAATCCCGTTCCGATGAGAAGTATCGCATCTGGCTTATTCGAAATAACTTTTCGAGTAAGCGTTATTAATTCTTCAGCTATAAATCCATCACTATGATATTGAAGCAGATAGACTGATTCAGAAAAAGATCTGGTGTCTTCATCAGCGAAGCAATCAGCAACAATCACCTTATATCCTGCCCGTTTAGCAGAAGCTGCCAGGGCTCTGGCTGAACGGGCAATGATAAGATAATCGACCATTAATATCTGACAAAAGAAGCTAGAGTGACATCATCACTCTGTTAGGTTAAAACTAATTAAATCAAAGATTTGCTGCAAACTCTCTTGCTACATCAAATGCCTTTACATGATCAAGATAGAGTGGCTCATCAGTATCTTTCATCATTCCAAACATTGTGAAGTGAACTTTGTACTTAACATCTCCAACAGCAAGTGCACCAAGACCGAGTGCTTTTTGCGGTGTGCTTGCTATTTCAACGCCCATATCATGCACACCAACGCCTTCAATTCCCAAAGGTGGTACGGCATTCACGTCTGCTGCAACAAGAAGATTTGTAGCTTGTTCTAATTGTTTTGTAGAAAGTACCTGTATACCCGCTTTCGCTGCGCCAATGACGATATGAGTTTTAGGTAAAAACTCCATGATCTTCTCGTCTGTACTACTGTCAGCTCCATACATCTCTACGCCAAAACGAGCATTGTATTCAGAAGCATATTCAGTCGCCACTTTCGAGCCTCGACGACTGGTCAAATGCACTTCAGCACCACAATTGGCTGCCAGAATACCAGCACAAACACCCACCGGTCCCGTACCACCAATAATATCAATACGTTTACCTTCTAAACTATCGCCTGTTTTCTTTTTCAACTGAACTTCAATACAAGCCATTAATGCCGCAGCAGTGGTTATAGCACCACTTGGATCAGCAAAAACGGAAACCTCAAACGGTGGCACCATTGCCGATTTTGCGCGATTAAGCATGTCTATCGCTAAACCAAACTCCCTGCCACCAATAAAGATTCCGGTTCGTTTAACCCCTTTTTTTCCACGAGAAAAAATCGTGTCCTGAGTCAATGCATGAATGTCATCCAGCGCAACCTCTGAGTAAGGGATCACAGCATCAATTTCTGCTTCATAAGCCATATTTACGTCAAATGGGCTGACGTTTTTAGTAGAGTTGAATATGTGTAACAAATACGGATCTTTCATTTTTATCTTTTTCCTGATTTATTTAATAAATTATTTTCTGTTAGATTTTCGTTCTTCAGTGCTGCTTTTGTACTATTAACTGAAATTATTGCCGGACTATTACAAGCTTTACTCATGATGAAACGTAATCTTGATTCGGATTTCCATTCATTTCGTCTCTTCTTTAATGCTTGAAAAGCCGTTCTTTCGTCAGGAAATATAGCAAAGCCTGTTGGCCCCCAGGAACTTTGTCCTATCCCGCTTGCTCCTTCGTTTGCCATGGAATCAAGAATGGGTTTGAGTAATGGCGAGGTATAACGTCCACCCTGAGCCTCGGCGAAATAGTCACCAACAATATTTTGTATTTGAGTAATTGCTTCGCCAAATTTGACACAATCACTTTCACTAATGGCTGGTAATACCTGCATTAATGTCAATCTGCATAATAAACCTGATGTTTCTTCATGCATTGGCGGTAAAGTATTAAAAACACGCCGTTCTGGTACACCATTAATTCCTTCAGCCTCATCGTCAAATATTAAAACAATGCGCCAATGTTCAGGAAAAGACATATGACTGATTACCGGTGGCACTATCGTGTTTTCACCTCGACCACCATCGACTATAAATCCACCATGCATAAAGGTGCCAATACCAACTCCGGATCTCGCGCCACGATGTAGCATTGCCGCAAGACGACCGGGATTTTGCTCAGGCAACTCGTATAAATTGACTATGGCGGATGCAACAGCAAGTGATAATTGTGTGCCCGAACCAAGACCGGCATGTTCTGGAATAGCAGATTTGATCGACATTTTGACGCCACCGTCTATGCCAAAATGTGACAATACCTGTTCAGCGTAATTTTCAGCTCGCTCGGAAGAAGGTCCGGCAATATCAATGTCGTCAGCGTATTCGGCGCTAAGAGATGTTTCAACATCAGTTATAGAAAGCCCCAAACTACCGAATCTTCTCTCAAACCCACCGTTCATATCCAGAAAACCCAGATGTAAACGAGCCGGCGCAATAACGTTTATATATCTTGAATTCGGCTTTGAATGGTTATCTTTCATTTTGGTATGGAACGAACCTGAATTTTTGGGCAAGAAAAAACGCAATATTATACTGTAAGTTGCTAATTTGAGATAGTATTTAGCATAAGAATTAATCAAGGCAAAATTGGGTTTGTTCTTATTCAATTGAGCAGACTATAATCATTGCAATTCAAATTTGAGGGGAAGTTTGTGGCTGAAACATTAATTCTCATTCCGGGGCGTTCTGCTCAACAGGGAACTTCTCTCAATCAAGGCAAACTAAAAGATGAATATAAGCGAGTTACTTCTACTCTGGAAATGCATCCAGATGATATGACTAGACTCAAGCTGGCAGATGGAGATGAAGTCAGTTTGAGTAATGATATTGGCAAGACCGTCGTTCGCTGTCTCGGAAAAAAACCGGAAGATTTGCCTCTTGGCACCGCTTTTATTCCCTATGGGCCACCTTCCAGCGAATTAATGGCCAGTGATACCGCGGGTTGCGGCATGCCACTATCGAAACATATGATAGTAGAAATTGAGAAAATTCCAAGTTAAACGCATACTATAAGATAATCATAAAGATTGAGGTGAGTTCCAAGTGACTGAAAATACCAAGATCGTTAAAAATGCAACCTGTACCTTCTGTGGCTGTGTCTGTGATGACATGGAACTCCATGTTGACCTTGTTGAGAAAAAAATAACCAAAGCAAAAAATGCCTGTGTTTTAGGCCGAGCCTGGTTTGCAGAACATACTATTGAAGAAGGTGCTCCCTTTGCAATGATTGATGGCAAGGAAGTTTCCGTAGAGGAAGCTATTGAAGAAGCCGCAAAAACTCTTTCAAATGCGAAGTTTCCGATTACTTATGGCCTCAGTGATACAACCTGTGAAGCACAACGACAGGCTGTCGCTATCACCGATTTAATTAAAGGCACTATTGATACCACTACCTCAGTTTGTCATGGTCCGTCCGGCCTTGCCTTTCAAGGCATAGGAGAAAGCACAAGCACGCTTGGTGAAGTCAAAAACAGGGCTGATTTAGTGATTTATTGGGGTGGCAACCCGGCTGAATCACATCCGCGACATTTTGGTCGTTACGCGGTTACTCCCAAAGGCATGTTTACACCTGGCGGTAAAAAAGATCGTACTGTTGTACTGGTTGATGTCCGAAAAACAAAAAGCTCACCTGTTGCCGATATTCTGATTCGTCCAAAACTGGGTAAAGATTTTGAAATTTTATGGGCACTACGTGCATTGGTGAAAGGCAAAAAGATCTCTTCTGATATTGAAGAAGAAACAGGTGTGTCACTGGAAGTGCTTGAAGATCTGGCTGAACGCATGAAAAACTGTCGTTTTGGCGTGCTTTTCTTTGGCATGGGCTTAACCATGACACGCGGACGTCATTTTAATTCCGGTGCCCTGCTCGCGTTGGCGACAGATTTAAATGAATTCACACACTTTGTCGCGAAGCCGGTTCGCGGTCACGGTAATGTAACCGGTGCCGATAATGTTGTTTCCTGGCAAACCGGTTACCCGTTTGGCGTCAATTTTAGCCGTGGTTATCCGCGCTTTAATCCGGGTGAATTTACCACGGTAGATACACTTTCAAATGGTCACGCAGATGCAGCATTAATCATAGCCAGTGATCCGGCGTCGAATTTTCCGAAAAAAGCGATTCAGCATTTGAAAAGTATTCCTGTTGTGTGTTTAGACACCAAGTGCACTGAAACCAGTAAAGATGCACATGTGGCTTTTCGTACCTCAACTTATGGCATCAATACAACGGGGACGGTATATCGCATGGATGATGTACCAATAACGCTAAGACCGGCATTTGAATCACCGTTTCCGGATGATGAAACTATTTTAACTGGCATTAGAAAACGTGTTAATGAATTAAGACTGGCGAGATATTACGCTAGTGGAGCAAGTGGCGAAGCAAAAGTGGCTGCGGCAGCACCACTGTAATTTTAATTACTGCATAAACGTGGTAATTTTTGTAACATTGATTTTTACTGATTAACTGAGACCATTTACGAGAATTACAAACTAAACAAAATAGTTAGCACGAATACAATCAGGTATTAATTACGCCGATTTTAATTGCGGCAGGTATTCGGAACTATTTTGGTTAGAAAACAGCAATAAACAGTCATCGTAAAATTACTCATAAAAATATAAAATAATATTTAGGGGTATTTGATGGCGTCTTCAATGCGCATCATCAATGGCAAGGTTTATGATCCTGCCAATGGTATCGATGGTGAAATAAAAGAAATTTGCATCAAGGATGGAAAGATTGTTGATTCAGTAGCTGATGACGCAACAGTCGTTGACGCAAAGGGTATGGTTATTATGCCCGGTGGTGTCGATATCCATTGCCATATTGCCGGCCCTAAAGTGAATGCTGCCAGAAAACTTCAACCGGAAGATCATCGGCATGATGTCCATCCTTCTACACCCTTTACCCGTTCCGGCACTGGCGGCACCGTTCCTTCAACATTCGCAACGGGTTATCGCTATGCCACCTTAGGTTATACAACGGCAATGGAAGCTGCTGTTACCCCCATTGGTGCAAGACACACACTTGAAGAATTTCACGATACACCGGTCATTGATAAAGGCTTTTATGTTTTGCTCGGTGAAAACATTTTCTTGCAAAATTTGTTACGTGAAAAACGTATGGAAGAATTTGATCAGGCTGTTGCCTGGTGGGTCAATGCGACCAAAGCTTATACAGTCAAACTGGTTAATCCGGGTGGTGACGAACCCTGGAAAGGCAAAAAGAATTCAAATGTTTCTGACATAGATGAAAAAACGGATGAAGGTCTTAGCCCACGCGAGATTATTGAAGCCTTCATAGTCTCAGTCAACAAACAAGGTTTTCCTCATCCGCCGCACATTCATTGTAATAATTTAGGCCATAGTGGCAATTACAAGACCACACTGGAAACAATGAAGACAGCCGGTGATTTGCGCGCGCACATTGCCCATATCCAGTTTCATAGTTATGGCGGCGAATTGGGTAAAAATCCGATTTCCAAGGCTGCTGAAATTGTTGAATATGTAGACAACCATCCAAACATCACCTGTGATGTAGGCCAGGTCATGTTTGGTAAATCAACCATCATGACCGCCGATGCACCGTTGGCTTATGTCTTAAAAGGTCATAGCAAAGGCAAATGGGTTAATGCCGATACCGAATGTGAAAGCGGCTGCGGTATTGTTCCGTTCAACTATCAAGAACATATTTACATGCACACGCTGCAATGGGCGATTGGGCTGGAAATATTCCTACTTTCAAAAGATCCCTGGCGCGTGATTTTATCTACTGATCATCCTAACGGTGGTTCATTTATGAATTATCCGAAATTGATTAAATTACTGATGGACAAATCATTCCGTCACGAGGAAATGAAACGAGTTAATCAGAAAGCATTAGACAATTGTTCCTTACGTGATCTGCAACGCGAATTCACCTTGAATGAAATCGCTATCATCACTCGAGCTGGCCCGGCAAGAGCTTTGGGCTTAACCAGCAAAGGTCATCTAGGCGTTGGCGCAGATGCGGACATTACCATTTATGACGACATGGAAGACAAGGAAATGATGTTTAATGCGCCGCGTTATGTCATTAAATCCGGTCATTCCATTATTGAAAATCATGAGTTTAGAAATGATTTTATTGGCAAGTTGTTACATATCACGCCGGAATATGACAAGAAAATTGAAGAAGTCGTGCAACCGTTCTTTGAAAGTTATTATTCAATTGAATTTTCCAACTATGCCGTTGATGACCATTATTTACATGATCATGAAATTATTCCTAGCGGACAGACCTAAGCATGAAGATGAATTATGAAAATTAAGGCAACAGAAATTGTCGATACCTATGCTGAAGCATTTAAAATGTATGGCAGCCGCGTCATTATTACAGCAGCAACAAAAGAATGGGCGATGGCCGCTGCACAATCAATCACGGGCTTTGCCACTTCAGTAATTGGTTGTAAATGTGAAGCGGGCATAGAAGCTGAAATTGCTGCTGAAGACTCACCTGATCTACGTCCGGGTGTTAGCGTGTTAATTTTTGCCATGGATGCTGAAAGTCTGGGCAAGCGTTTAATGGAACGTATTGGCCAATGTGTCATGACCTGCCCTACAACCGCTTGCTATAACGGTTTATCTGAAGGCACGCCTGTTATTGTTGGCGGACAATTACGTTATTTTGGAGACGGGCATCAAATCAGTAAAGTCATCGGTGGAAATAAATTCTGGCGCATTCCGGTTATGGATGGTGAGTTTCTGATAGATGACATATTTAATGTTCAGGAATCTGTCGGTGGCGGCAATATATTAATACTCGGTAAAGATCAAAAATCCGCTTTAAAAGCAGCCAGTGCAGCAACTAAAGCCATGCGCCTCTTGCCCGATGTTATTCTGCCCTTCCCTAACGGCGTCGTTAGAAGCGGTAGTAAAGTCGGTTCAAAATATAAATCGTTAATTGCTTCAACCAATCACGCCTATTGCCCGACCTTACGTGGCAAAGTTAAAAACTCTGAGCTTGATGAGGGTATTAATAGCGTACTTGAAATTGTTATTGATGGTTTAAGTCTTAAAGCAGTTGAAGAAGCCATGCGAGTAGGTACGCAAGCAGCGGCTAAACCGGGAATTAAAAAGATTTCTGCCGGAAACTACGGCGGCAATCTGGGGCAGTATCATATTCAATTACATCAACTTCTGGCCTCGAAAGATTGGAGTGGAGAAATTTAAGCAATGGCTCTTAAACTCAGATTACATACTCAACCTGATGTGCCTTTGGAAGCCGACTGCATTAGTCCCGACAGATTACAGTCTTTGAGTGATAGCGATATAAGTGCTTTGACCTTGTTTCATGGCAATCGACAAGTACGACTCGGAGACTTTTTTGATTGCTCTGGAAAATTTGATGGAGAAGTTATTGTTGAAGGCGATCTAGGTAATATTAAACATATTGGATCAGCAATGTCTCTTGGCAAACTTACTATTGAGGGTGATGTTGGTGTCCATACAGGCGCGAGCATGCGTGGTGGCGAAATTATAATTGAAGGCAATGCGAACGATTGGCTCGCCCCGGAAATGTTAGGTGGCAGAGTTATTGTAAAAGGCAATGCTGGTCATATGGTTGGCAGCGGTTATCGTGGTAGCACTGTCGGCATGCAGGGCGGCGAAATTATCGTTCATGGTAACGTTAAAAATGAAACCGGCCATGTCATACGACGTGGTTTAATTGTTGTTGGTGGTAATTCAGGTGATTTTACCGGCGTCAACATGCTTGCCGGCACAATTATCGTGCTTGGTGAAATGGGAATTAGAACGGGCGCAGGAATGAAACGCGGTTCAATTATTTGCCAACACAAGGCCGACATGCTTCCGACATTTAGCCGCAGTTGTGTCTATCAACCTGCTTTTCTTAGACATTATTTTAAATATTTGAAATCAATTGGATTCTCTATCAGCGACTCATTACTAACTGAACCTTTTGAGCGTTGGTGTGGAGATTCAGTCGAGTTAAATCGAGGAGAAATTCTGTTATACACGGGGAAGTAATACTACAACATCACTAGAGGAATTGCCGATAGGCTGAGGAGAAAACGATGACTACAATCGTAACTGAAAATTGTAAAAACTGCCGATTCACTGACTGTGTAACAGTTTGTCCAGTCGCCTGCTTTCATTATGACGACGACATGTTATACATCGATCCAGATACCTGTATTGATTGCAGTGCCTGTATTCCGGAATGTCCTGTACAAGCAATTTATGAAGGTGACGATATTCCAGAAGATCAGGAAAAATGGATTGAGATCAACGCAGAAAAAGCACCAGGTCTTCCAGTATGCGAAGAACAAATGGAACCACTTCCTGGCGCTGAAGAAAGAAAAGCAGCATTGGGATTCTAGATTTTAATCACCTTTAAAATAATTCTTTAAAACTATGGCTAAACTTGGCTCCGAAGAGAATCCTTTATTAGTTGCAATAGTAGGTAGTGGCCCCAGTGGTTTCTATGCGGCTGAAGCACTCATCAAATCCGACATTAGTGTAAAAGTTGACTTGCTGGAACGACTTCCCTCTCCATACGGACTGGTTCGAAGCGGTGTTGCTCCTGATCATCAAAAATTAAAACAGGTAATTGCGCTATACCAAAAGACGGCTGATTCTCCAGATTTCAATTTAATTGCAAATGTTAATGTTGGAACGGATATCTCTGTCGAAGAGTTATGTCAATCTCACCATGCTGTCATCATGACATCAGGTGCAGAAACAGACAGAAAACTGGGTGTTGCGGGCGAAGATTTAAACGGAAGTTATACCGCAACAGAATTTGTTGGCTGGTATAACGGTCATCCTGATTACCGGGATCGTCAATTTGATCTTTCTCATGATGTCGCTGTAATTATAGGTCAAGGTAATGTTGCCGCAGATGTCAGTCGAATATTGTCAAAAACAGTTGATGAATTAAAGCACACTGATATTGCTCAACATGCATTAGACATATTAGCCGAAAGTAAAATAAAGGAAATTCATGTCATTGGTCGGCGCGGACCGGCACAAGCTAAATTTACACCAAAGGAATTACGTGAATTTGGTGAGCTTTCAGATTGTAATTCGATCGTTCGAGCAGAAGATTTGATTCTCAATCCAGAAAGCGAAATCGAATTACTTGAAAAAAGTAATATTGCCAGCAAAAAAATCTATGACCAGTTTTGTGAATTTTCCAAACGTGAAACTGACCCCGCAAAGTCAAGAAACTGTTATTTCAAATTTCTCATGGGACCGAAAGAACTTATTGGAACAACTAAACTTGAAAAAGTCATTCTTGAGAAAAACCAGCTTTCAGGTGAACCATTTAAACAATCGGCCAGAGGCACAGGAGAAACCATAGAACTCGAAACAGGTATTTTATTTCGCAGTATTGGTTACCGTGGTGTTCCCATAGCAGGCGTCCCATTTAATGAAAGTTGGGGTACAATTCCTAACGAAAAAGGTAGAATTACTGATAATAATTGTAATATCATCCCGCAACTTTATACAGCAGGCTGGATCAAGCGCGGCCCTAGTGGCATTATTGGCACGAATCGCGCATGCAGTGTTGAAACAGTTCAATGCCTACTGGAGGATATTGTTAAACTAGACAACAGCGAAATTAAAGCGGGCGCAGAAGCAATTTATACAATTTTAGATAGAAAAAATATTCGTCATATATGTTATGATAATTGGAAGAAAATCGACATAAAAGAAATTGAGCGTGGAAAACTCAAAGGGAAACCGCGAGAGAAATACACCTATATTGCTGAAATGCTTTCAGAAATTTAATTCTGACTTTCAACTCAATATACACCTTAAAAGTTCCAGTTCCGCTATAATCTGTTGAAACCATTG